>SDBT01012795.1_pt1 | contig 13467 bp, 11 predicted proteins | sample 2277101 | NCBI WGS metagenome assembly SDBT01 (sample SAMN10404973, study PRJNA504765) | marine sediment metagenome | isolation source: marine sediment core GS10_PC15, 103 cmbsf | place: Arctic Ocean: Southern Knipovich Ridge | collected 2010
ATTGAACTTATCCATAAAACTTTTTAATTGATTTTTAAAAAATATTATATAGTTTTATCCTTAAATTTACAAATTAAATAATTTTTACTATTATAATTTAATCTTATTTTTGTTATAATAAATGCAAACCATATATTAATAAATAAAACAAAATAAATTAAGAAAGTATTATGACAACGCCTGCTAATAGATCTTATTTTCAAAGCGCTAGAGAATATGTTCGTGAAACATTTTACGGAAAAAAAGAACCACAAACTACATCAGAACCTGAAACATCTCAAACTGAAACAACACCTGTAGCTTCTCAAACTGCACCAAAACCTGAAATTTCTCTAGATGACTTAATATCAAAATTTGATAGGCCTAGAAAAGCAGCTCAAGCAAAACCTCTTAGCATAAAACAGCTGAGAGAAGAGACAAATAAAATAAAAGAGATTTTTATTAAGAGCTCAACTTTCTTTGCCCAAGCAAATTATATATACACCCACTGTAACATGGGAGTGCCGGATAAAAATGTCGATAAAAAACTATTATATGTAGTTAGAGATCTTTCTAAACATAAAAGCCCAGGGTTTAGACAAATTAGATCTGTAATGAACTCCCAATTTAAAAATTTATCTCTTTTCAGAATGTTATTTTTTTACTTTATCTATGCTAGATGGGTTCCAAACTTATATATAAAAACAACAATTTCTAAAATATTAGATACTTCCAGAAAAGAGTTAAAAGATGGCAGCAATCTTCCAGAGTTTGGATCTACAATTTTAAAAATAGCTAATAGTTTTTTAGCGCATTGCAATAATGGCGTTGATCAATTTAGAGATGATAAGACTAGTTCAGACGGTAAAGATGATTCTCTTCAAAAAACTTTAAGACACAAAGATGTTATAGGGTATGATGATACTGACTCCCTTTACTCTGAATTCGCAAAAGCTGCTTCAAAAGAAGACATGAGACCTGAATTTAAACCTCTTAGCAAAACTATTAAAAAGATCCAGCAATTAGACTTTAAAATTTTGCAAAAGATTCCAAAAGTTTTATTACTACCAGCGAAGGCAGTTACTCAAGTATTTGGTGCTATTCCATACATTTTAGCTTCTCTTTTAGAAATTATTCCAAATGCAATTATCAACAAATTCCATAAAAAATTAATCCACTCTTTCGTTCCTTCTGTTTTAAAAAATGTTTTAGGATCAGTAAATAGATCAGGTTTTACTCACGCAATTAACTGCTTTTTATGTGAAATCATTGAAGATCAATTAATAGACATGGAAGAAGCAAGAAATCCAGGTTATCAACCCATTGAAGCGCCTCCCCCAATTGTAAAAGAGAAAGACCCTTTAAGTTATGAAATCAAAAAATTCTCTGAGCTCTTATTTACTCTACTTTCAAGAGATCCTTATCAGACTAAAGATGATCTAAAAAGAATTCAAGCAAATGGCCTTGATCCTAATCCAGAATTAAAATTTAATATAGAAAAATGGTTAAAAAAGTTCTTGTCTGCCAAAACATTTGTTGAAGAGGGCCTTCATAAAAATATTATTAATTTATTTAACTTATTATTTCAGCCTGAAAAATTTGAAGAATATCTCTGTAATTTCATAAGAATACTAAATAATATTTACGAAAATGTACCCGATCGAAAAACAGAAGAGGGAGAACGGCTTTTTCAAGAACAAAAATATATGTCAAATAGAAGAGAAGCGTTACTTGAAAAACTTCTACACGATGTAATAACAGAATCTTTAAAAGATAGTATCGATGAGCATTTTAATAAATTATCAAAAACTCAAATTAATACTATAGCTTTAACACGTAGAAAACTTAAAAAAGAAATCTTAGATAGCATTCCAATCCTTAAAAAGAATGGTGATAATTTATTTTCAACCCTCAAGGATTCATTTTCTTTAGAACATTCTCAACCTCAAGCTAAAGTAACTATCAAAAAGTCTAGAGATACTTTAAAAGCTCTTTTTATAGAAATTCGAAATCTTATTCCAAACGAAGAAGGCAGAATAAAAAAAGACATTCAAGCTTATATACAACAGTTTATAAAAACTGAAAAAGCCTTATTAGATAGCTTAACTAAAGCCGATCAAATGCATGATGAAATAGAGCAATTAAAATCTATTTCTAAAGAGCTAAAAAATCTTAAAACTCTTTTAACCTCTAAAGATAAAGATTTTGATCTTAAAAAAATCCAAGAAATTTTAGATAATCTTAAAGCTTTAAAAATTGATTCTCAATTTGATACTATAATTGATGAATATAGATTTGTATCTGATCAATTTGACAAAATCAAAACTCATGAAAGTTATATTTCAAATCTACAAAAAGTTTTATCAAATCCTTTTTTCAAAAATAGCTTACTTCAAAAGTTTGCTAAAGCTCAAAAAGAGCTCAAAATTGCTCCTAAATCAGGCAGCAAAGAAAAAAAATTAATGCTTCATAAAGAGCTCTCAAAATTATTAAAAAGCTTAAAACCGATTGCAAAGGACACAGATATAAGTGAGCTAAAAAAAGCTCTTAAAAAAATATCTGATAGTTCAGATATTAAGGAAATAGATGAGGCATATGACGCTGCTAAAAAATTATTCGAAAAAATACTAGCTAAACATAAATCTTTATTAATAGAAGAAAATACTAATTTAACTACTAAATGTTTTGAGCAATGTAAGTCTACTATCCAAAAACATGAAAATACTATTCTAAAAATAATTCAAGATTTGGGCCAAAATCTAATAAAAAAGGTAGGGCTCTTTTTAAAAACTCTTGAAATGCTTGAAAAAGAAGTTAATGCTATTGATAATCCTCCTGCTTTAGAAGATGGCCAAACAACAACTGCTACTAAAAAAACACGTTTCTCATTTATACCGCAAGTTTTTAGTGCATTAACCGATTATTTCGCTAATTTCAACAAAAGACATGCAGATTCCAATCATATAATAGCTAAAAAATACATTCCAGCTCTAGTTACTGATGGAATAGCACTGCCCTTTATTAAACCTTATACAGAAAGCGCAAATAGAATAATTACTACACCTACTTTCTATGAAGGGTTGATACATATTTCTATGAAAGCTTTTATCGACTCTGTAAACCCTACTTCTGCTTCAGATACAAAGAAACCAGCTGAAAAAAAGTAATTTTAACTAAAAAAGCTAAATCTCCAACTGCATCAAATAATTAGCAAATAAAAAAAAAGCAGCAACTAATTAAATTTCAAAAGATAGTTCTTTTTTCAACACAGCTATCTAAGCAAAATAACTATGATGCTCTCTCCATAAATAATTGTAATTTTAAATAAAATTTTTATTGATATTTTTAAAAAATAACTATATAACCTTGTCCATCAATTTATAACTTAAATATTTTTTAAAAATTTTAAATTCAGTTAAGTATTATGCCAACAGCTATAAAAACTGATAATAGGCCTTCTTTTCAAATTGCTCAAAGTCCTACTAAAAAAGTTAGTCAATCAGAATTAATATCTGATCTCGAGGAAAGTCAACACCCTAGAGAAAAACCTCTTAGCGTAAAACAATTGCAAGAAAAGACAAATAAACTAGCTGAGATTTTTATTCTCAAATCATCTACATATGCCCAAGTAGATTATTTATACAATAAGTGTAATTATGGCAAAAAAGCTAACGATAAAGAAAGAAAATTACTATATGTTGTTAAAGATCTTTCTAAATATGAGAGCCCTGGTTTTCGACAAATTAGAGCTGTGATGAATCGCTACTTTTCTCATTTATCCTTTTTTAAAATGCTATTTTTCTACTACAGCTTTATTCGTTGGGTTCCAACCTTATATATTAGAACAACAGTTACAAAAATTTTAGCTACCTCCAGAAGAGAGTTAGAAGATGGTAAAAATCTTCCAGATCTAGGCTCTACAATTTTAAAGACTGCTAATAGTTATTTAGCTAATTACAATAATGCTGTTAATAAATTTAGAGATGATGCTACTAATACACTAGGTGATAGAGATGACTATCTGAGAGAAGCTTTAAAACAAAAACAAATTATAGGTTTTGATAATACAGATATTCTTTACGCTGAATTCGCTAAAGCCGCTTCAAAAGAGGAAATGAGACCAGATTTTAAACCTTTAAGTAAAACAATTAAAAAAATACAACTATTAAAATTCGAGATTTTAGATAAAATCCCAAAAGCTTTGTTAATGCCTTTCAAAGCAATTACTATACCACTTGGTCTTATTCCATATTTTTTAGCAAAGCTTTTAGAAATTATTCCAAATTTACTTATCAACAAATTCCATGAAAATTTAATCAAATCTTTCGCTCCTTCTGTTTTAGAAGATATTTTAAAATCTGTAAATAAATCGGGTTTTACTCATGCTATAAATTGCTTTTTATGTGATGTCATAAAAGATGTATTAGAAGAAATGGCTAAAAATCCCTATCATAAAACACTTAAAGAACCACCACCGATTGTCGATAAATCACTTTCTGATATTAAAAAATTCTCAGAATACTTATTTACTTTAATTACAAGAGAACCCTATCAAACTCAAGAAGACCTAAAACGAATTCAAACAAAAGGACTTGATCCAAAATCAGATTATGAAAGATTTTTAAAACGGGTAAACTCCCCTGAAAAGATAGATAGAGAATGGATAAAATACTACTTTGTTGATAAAGGTCTTCACCCAAACATTATTGAGCTATTTAAGTTCTTATTTGGCCAACCAGAAAAATTTGAAGAGTATCTATGTAATTTTATAAGGCTACTTAACAAAATTTATGATGATGTTCCAGACTCTACAACACCGGAAGGAAGAGCTCTTTTAGAAGAGAGAAAAGATAAACATAATCTAAGAGAAACATTAGTTAAAAAGTTAATGAAAGATGTTATTAGCGCTGCAATAGACGATAGTATTAATGAATATTGCTATTCTTTATCAAAAAATCAAACTAAAGAGCTAATTGTAACTTATAGAAAAATTAAAGCAAAAACTTTAGAAAAGCTACCAATGCTTGAACAAGACGCAAAAAATATACTTTCATCTTGCACAGATTTAATAGAATCCTTTTCGCCAATAATAAATTCTACGCAAGCTAAAGAAGATATCGAGCTTGCTATAAATGATCTAAGAAAGCTTGTGACAATAATAAATAACCTTATTCCAGATGAAAATGGCAGAGTAAAAACAGAGATGGAGATCCATCTAAAAAGATTTAAAATTCAGGAAAAAATCTTATCGGACAGCATAATTCAAATCGACAAATTACATGATGAAATAGAACAATTAAAATCACTTTCTAAAGAGTTAAAAAACCTTAAAAGTCTATTAACTTCCAAAAATATTAATCTCGAAAAAATTAAAGAAAGTTTAGATAACCTTAAAATCCTCAAAATTGATTCTGAATTTGATGAAATGATTGATGAATATAAATTTTTATCTGATCAATTTGAGAAAATACAAACTCATGAAAATTACATCTCCACTCTAAAGAGAGTTTTAACAAATACCTTTTTCAAAAATGGTTTACTTTTAGAGCTTGCTAAAGCTCAAAAAGATTATTTAAACTCACCTAAATCAGTTGGCAAAGCAAAAAGGCTAAAATCACTTCATCAAAAAATGTTAGATATATTAAATGCCTTAAAACCTATTGGAGATGATACAGATATAAGTGAGATGAAAGATGTTATTAGAAAAATATCAATTTGTCCAAATCTTCAAAAACTAAAAATTGCATATAATAATGCAAAAGAATTATTTGAAAAGAAATTATCTAAACACATCGATTTATTAGAAGATGAAAAAAAAGTTTCAACAACTGCCTGTTTTAACAAATGTATAGCTATTATTAAAAAATACGAAACTGCATTTCCAAAACTAATCAAAGATACTCATCAAAACCTAATGGAAAAGGCTCAAATCTTTTCAGATGCTATTGAAAAACTAAAAGAAACAGCACAAAATATCGATAAGAAAAAACAGCTAGGTTTTAACGGAACAACATTTCTTCAAACTGTTGCATCGACTGCATTTGGGGCACTGGGCTACTTATCTAATGGCTATCCAATCATTAGAACCCTCTCTTTTGCAGCTTCAGCTCTGTTTTTGGGATCAACAAAATACAGACCAATTAGATCTATAGCTACAAAAGCTGCCGTTCCTGTCGCAGAAGCTTCTGCAGAGAGTGCCGAGACAATAATTATTAATTCAGCTTTCTGTGAAGGATTGATACATTCTTGTATGCGAGATTTTATCAAGTATGCTAATAGGTCAAAAAATAAATAGCGCCTTCAGTAAAAGGCGCTAAAAATTTACCATCTTTTTTCTTGATGATTTCTATCTTCTCGGCCTCTGTAACTATCTCTGTAATGACGATCAGTTTTTTTATATTCCTTTTTTTTCGGAGGCTCTTCACAAGAGCTAATTCCTAAAAGTACAGCGGCTGTCAAAAATAACAATGCTATTTTTTTCATTTCTTTTCTCCTCACATGTTTTATAAAACACAAATAGAGATGTTTATCTTATTCTCTATCTAATAATTACATGTAATAATAATTCTATTTTTTAACAAGTATTTTATTTTTTTTGTTATTCCACCAATTAATGAAACTATTGAAAATATCTTCAGATTTTAAATATCTAATACAAGCGCCAGTTCTACATGATCTTAAAATGGGACACTGTTTATCAAATTTTTGATCATATGGACATTTTCCTTGATATGCAAAATGCCTATCCCCTATTGGTTTAAAAACCTCATTTTTAGTAGGACCAAAAACTGAAAAGCTAAAGGTCTCTATAGTCCCACAAAGATGAAGAGACGAAGAGTCCATAGCTATTACTAAATCAACATCATTCATTAGATTTTGCCAAAGAGGAAAAGTAAGTTTATCTACAACTATGGAACTTTTAAACTCTTTATTTAATTTATTTGCTACAAACTTTTCAAAGTCATTTCCCCAAATAAATAAAAATGAAGAATGAAGTCTTTTTTGAATAAGTTTCAAAAAAGATAAAAGAGTTTCGAAAGATAGTTGTTTATTAGGCCATTTAGCGCCTGGGCATACCATAATTTTTGTTTTGGTATTTAGATTTTCACCAACAAGTATTTTTTTCAAAATACCTTCTTGGACCTTTGATATTTTTAATCTAGCTCCTTTAATTTCAAAAGGTTTGTCATCTTTAAAATACTTTTTAATAAGTTCTAGATTCTGAAGTCTCATATTGATATTTTTATCGACATCGACATGCACTTTTGTAGCTATTAGATTTGGCCACTCTCTTATTGATTTTTTTCCAAAACCCACTTTTGTTTTAGCTTTAGAGAACAAAGTTACCAAACCTGATTTACAATTACCCTGCAAATCAAAAACAACATCATATCTTTTTTTTCTTAAAAATTTTATAAAGCTAAAAAAAGATTTCCTCACTCTTTTTTTAAAAGGCTTTTGTTTCCAGGTTTTCATATCGAATAAAATAGCATTATTAATTAAAGGATGAGAATTTATTAAAGAAAGATTCGCTTTTTCAACAACCCAGTCTATCTCAATATTTTTGAATCTATCATAAAAATAATCCAAGATATTAAATGCTTGGATAATATCTCCAACAGAGGATGTTTTAACGATTAATATTTTCAAATATTTCTTCCTCAAAAACTAATTGTAAATTCATAAAAATAGCATAACAGCTTTTTTTTATATTTGAAAAAAATAAATAAAAACCTATCATTTCCTTTTTATTTTACTAAAAAAGGAAAAAAAAATGTTAGAGTCTATTTCACATCAAAAATTTAGAGAAGATTTTAATTCTCGCACTCAAAGAGCTGTAAAAGAAAATCTTATACCTGACGTTTCAATAAATCTAAGAGAAGTTCTTTCAGTCAAACTTGAAATAGCTGAGTTTAAACTAAAAGTGGCTATAATATCAGCTATAGCATTTGCTTCTTTATGTTTAATTAGCTATTTTATTTTATTTCCTACTATACTAACGGGATTATCTGCTTTTTGCTTGGGGGTTTCAGCTGTTTCTATTGGATTATTTATGATAACTCTAAAATACTTACAAATAGCAGCTAACTCTGAAAATAGACGTTTACAGATGCCTGCGAAGCCTAGCTCTGAGATTTTAGTGTAGAGAGAAAGTACATATAAAAAAGCTATATTTTAAAATATATAGTTTAATCTAAAAAAGGAAGAAATGTCATCTCTATCAACAACAGCTAAAAATATTCAAAAGCTTGAAAAAAAAGCTTATGAAGAGTTATCCCCATTAGCTAATAAACATGGCATTGCGTTAATTTCAAGCATAGCATTTTTATCTTTAGCTATGGTTAGCTCAATGATGCAATGGCCAATAATTATTACCGTTTCAGCAATCACCATCTGCACTTTATCTTCTATATTAACTTACCGATTTTACAAAATTCTTCAGAAAAAAATCTCAACTATTGATGCTGAAAAAAACGCTTTAAATCTTCAAAATTGGAATATTAAAAGAGCGAGTCTTTTTTCATATTACATAATTGAATACACCTATAATTGGTAGATCAACCCTATAAAAAATCGTCAGGAATTTCAGATGATATATAAATATTTTCAAAAGTTTCAGGATGCTCAAATTCCATTTCAGAAGCATGAAGTTGAAGCCTTAAAACCTCATCTTTACAGATAAATCTTTTAGCATATAAAAAATCACCCAAAATGGGATGAGATATCTGTTTCATATGAGCTCTTAATTGATGAGTTCTACCTGTTATAGGCTTTAGCTCTACAAATGTTTTATCTTTAGATGCTTCAAGTACTTTTAGATAAGTTAGGGCATATCTTCCATCAGATGACGGCCCATAAATCGATTGACCATGAAGAGCTTTTATTTTTTTTAAATTACTCTCAATTTTTTTTGTTTCTTCTTTGATATATCCATCTATCCAAGCTAGGTATGTTTTTTGTATTTTTTGATCTTTAAAAATTTTGATCATTTTTTCTTTAAATTTTTGAGTTTTAGCAATTAATAAAACACCTGTTGTATCTTTATCAAGTCTGTGAATAAGGATATACTTTTTTGGAAAAAACAGATGAATATTTCTATCTAAACATTCAAAATCATGAGGTTTATCTACCGCTAAAAAAAATTCATCTTCATATAAAATTTTAATTGACTTTAGTTTTTTTTCTTTAATAAATTCTCTAAAAGAAGAGTTTAGAGTAACAATCGATCCTTCTTTTAATAAACTCGTCGCAAATCTATCAATTCTACCATTAACTTTGCATAACCCTTTATCTAAAGCTTTTTTAATTTGACGATTAGATACGAAGAGTTTTTCTTTTAAAAAATCTAAAAGTTTTTTTTTAGCATCTTTTTTTAAAACTTTGAAAGAATAGATTTTTTTTTGCATAAAATATTATTTTCCAAATGTGATTTTTCAAATGTGGTTTTTTAAAATCCTATTTTATTGATAAATTTTCAAAAAAGTAGGTAAGTAATCTCACACCAATTCCGGTTGCATGCGTAGGATGAAGCCCTTTTGGTTTACTTAAAAATGCTGGGCCTGCAATATCTATATGCGCCCAATCTATTTTATTTACAAACTCTTCTAAAAATAAAGCAGCAGTTATAGTTCCAGCTTCTCTAGCATTTCCAATATTTTTAAGATCCGCAATATCAGATTTTAGATGATCTTTGTAAGGTTTATAAAGCGGTAGTCGCCAGAGATGATCCCCTGTTCTTTTAGATGCAGCTTCTAGATCTTTAGCAAGCTTTTCAGAGTTAGAAAAAAGCCCTGCAACATCTTCTCCAAGTGCTACTACGCAAGCCCCTGTTAAAGAGGCTAAATCTATAATTCTAGTTGGCTTGATTTTCATAGCTGCATATGCTAGGGCATCGGCTAAAATAAGCCTTCCTTCTGCATCTGTATTTTTTACTTCAACGCTTTTGTTGCCAAGACCGACATATACATCACCAGGTTTATAACTTTTTGGTCCTATTGAATTTTCAGTAGCAGGAACTAAAGCGGTAACGTTTACTTTAAGCTTTAAATTAGCAATCGAATACATAACCCCTAATATTGCGGCTCCTCCAGACATATCGGATTTCATAGTATCCATAGCAGTTGGTGGTTTTAAACTAAGCCCACCTGTATCATAGGTAACTCCTTTTCCTACAATTACTGAATGATCTTTTGAAGATCTATTACCATGATAATGAACTATTATAAAAACAGGATCTTTATCAGACCCTTTATTAACAGCAAGTAAAAGCCCCATTTTTTCTTGTTCAATTTTTTTCTTATCAAAAACAATAACCTTTACATCTTTTGATATCTTTTCAAAAGATTTAGCTATTTTTGCTAAATTTTGAGGAGTTTCATCATCAGCGTTATTATTGACTAAATCTCTTGTAAGATTAACACCAGATGCTATGATCTTACCCTTATTTATAAGGGCCATATCTTTTTTTTCAGCTCCAATTAAACAAGCTTCATTCAAGTAAGTTGGCGACTCTTTTTTTAAAAAATGCTTAAACTTATCAAAGCCATAATTTGTTAAAAATAAAGCTTCAGCAATACCCTTTAAGAGATCTTCTTTTGAAATATTTAATTTTTCAGGAATTTGGATATTTACAGATTTAGCTTTTTTCTTTTTCAAAAAAGCAACGGCCTCAGAATAAATTTCACTAATATGAAACTCATCAATTTTATCTGCTTTTCCAAGCCCTAGCAAAATTATTCTTTTCTCTTTTGAACCGTATACCACCGATATTTGAGATTTTTTACCTTGAAAATCTTTAGTCTCGATCGGTCCCTTTACAATTTTTGAAACTTTAGAAATCGAACAAAGTGCTTTTGGACCTTTTTTATCTTCAACAAATGGCAAAATTAAATAATCTGCGATTTTTCTTTTATCTTGACTTGAAGCTATTGTAATTTTCATAAAACATTTCCTGAAAAATTAACGGGTTACATATTTCTTTAAAAATTAAAAAAACCTAGTTTAAAAAACTAGTCAATACTGTTTTCTTTATAGCATCTTCGTATAATTTCCTTTAAACCCTTTTAATTAAAATGGTATTTCATCATCTGAAAATTCTTCTGAGCTAGATCCTTCAGTTTTTTTCTCTCCCGCTGCAAAAGATGCATACTGCTCATTTGTTTGAGAGTTTTGAGGACTTGAAGAAGTTTTCTCAACACTTACAGCTGGGCTGTCTTGAGATTTATCCGATCTTCCAAATGGCGAAAACATTAAGCTAGATGCTGTTATATTCATTGATACTTGTGGTTTTCCTTCTCTATCATTGAAAATCTCTGGTTTTGCTAAATCCCCTACAACAATTAAGGCGCTTCCTTTTTTCAAAAAGGAGATCATCTTATCAAAATTTTCTCCCCAAACGGTTACTCTATACCAAATAGTTTCTTCTTTTCCTGATTTTCTAACATTTACAGCAACTCTAAGAGTTGTAACTTTTTGTCCATTTGAAGTAAATCTAACTTCTGGATCTACCCCTAAACGACCTGCAATTGTAATTAAATTCATATATTTTCTCCTGCTTAAAACTTTATATCTATTTTACTTACATATTATAAGTTTTTCAAGAAAAAGCTTTTATTCTTATTAAAAAAAAGAAAAAAGATTCCAAGAGCTATAAAGGGGATGGAAAGATATTGTCCCATCAGCAAAAATGTATCAGCATCTAAAATAGCTGATTGTTTAACTTTTAGAAATTCAATAAAAAATCTAAATCCAAAAATCAATATTAAAAAAAGGCCAAATAACTTCCCCTCTTTTACAAGAAAATATTTTCTATAACTTAAAAAAAATAAAATACAAAAAACTAATAAATAAAATAACCCTTCATATAATTGCACAGGATGGCGAGGAACAATTTCTACATTTTCCATGGGAGATCCAAAAATAACAGCCCAAGGTAAGTTAGATTTAATACCTAAAATTTCTTGATTCATAAAATTACCAACTCTAATAAAAAACCCAACTAAAGCAGTTGGAACTATTGCAAAATCTAAAAGATGAACATATGAGAGTTTTGGACTAAATTTCTTAAGATAATAACAAAATAAAAAAAGAGCTATAAAAAGAGCTATAGCAGCTCCATGCGATGAGAGCCCACCATGCCAGACTTTAATAATATTTACTGGATTTTTAAGATAATAAGATGGTGTTTCGTAAAAAATTAAATGACCTAACCTAGCTCCAATTATCGTTGCTATAACAACATAGACTATAAGGGTATCTGTAATTTTTATTACCTTTCTTTTTGTAGAAAGAATAGATTTTGAAAACGAGTTTTCTAAAAAAAGCCTATTTTTTATTTTTCCATCTATGTATGCATTTAAACGGTCTAAAATTTTATTATTAGAGTCCAAGGAATTTTCATTTCTTGTTTTTTCAAATAAAAACTCTGATATTTTTTTTTGCTCTTCAGTTTTAGGATTTTTTAATTCCTCTTTTAAAATATCAAATGATAAAATATCTTTTTGAGTAAAATTTGCAAAAAGATAAAAATAGCGCTTTAAAATAGATACAAAAATATAATATGCAATTACAAAACCCAATAAAAAAAGGATGGAATACCAAACAATTGGGATATTCAAATAAGGGATAGTAAATATTTCTTTTTTAGGATTCCAATAAAAATAACTTAACATGAAATCAAGTATAATAAAAAAAGTCTCAATGTCAAAAACAAATATTATTATCGCAAAAATTTAGCCACCATTATCTATAATAAAAAATTTAAGATTGCTAATTTTTTTCATATTTGATTAACTAATATTTTTTTTAAATTAAAAAAAAATGGAGAAAATTATGACAGGTGTATCTTGGCTAAGAATAGAAGATAAACATGTTCATGATCCATATAGTTTTGCAGAAAAATCTTTGCCTAAAGAACAGCAAGTAAAATTTTGTGTTGTTGGCGGAAGAATTTGTTGTCCAATTGCCAATACCGTATTGGCTGTAGGAACAGTAGCTACGATAACTGATTGTTGCAAAACTGTATTTGCAAGTGATAGTTTTACTCAGCATTTCATGAAGTACAATAACTGTTTCAATTGCAAAGTTGCTTTAGATCAAGACCGAGTCCTGATTGAAATCCCATTAAGCGCTAAGGGAAGCGTATTTTTAATAACAATAGAAGATAAGCATTTTCAAGACCCAGATAGTTTTGCAAAAAAATCTTTACCTAAAGAACAGCAAGTAAAATTTTGTATTGTTGGCGGAAGAATTTATTGCCCAATTGACAGAACAGGATTGACTGTAGGCACAGTAGCTATGATAACTGATTGTTGCCAATCTGTATTTGAAGCTAGTAGTTTTTCTCGATATGTCGATGAGTACAATAAGGGACTGTTTAGAACTGGAATAATTTTCAAAAACAATTTATAATTGCTTTTACAAAAATGGAGAAGTTATGAGTCAAGTTGAAATGATTTGTTTAGCAGATTTAGTATCTAAAAGTCACAA
>SDBT01012796.1_pt1 | contig 13466 bp, 9 predicted proteins | sample 2277101 | NCBI WGS metagenome assembly SDBT01 (sample SAMN10404973, study PRJNA504765) | marine sediment metagenome | isolation source: marine sediment core GS10_PC15, 103 cmbsf | place: Arctic Ocean: Southern Knipovich Ridge | collected 2010
ACCGGAAAAAGTGGGGAATTTAAATCGGAAGTAACACTTAACCCTGAATTTGGATTGATTGACACCATATTTGAAGAACATCCGGAACTATATGATATAGTTGCAGCTGATATTCTACCAGCTAATAAAGCAAGTATCTTTGGGCGAGGGGATGTTCCCAGCGTAGAACAAATAGTCCGCGCAGCCATCTACAAAGAGCTCAAATGCCTCGAGTACAGGGAATTGGAATATGCCCAATCTGATTCACGTATTTGAGCAACATTTATAAAGCTTGACGACCGTAAGCCCTTTAGTTTTCAAATGTTTCAAAAATATATATCCCGAATAACGGCAGAGACACTGAACAAACTTCTCATCGCAATAAACAAGATCGCCATATCCGAAGGCCTGGAAGATATAAAGAGTTTACGTGTTGACAGTACGGTCGTTAAAAGCAATATCCATTATCCGACAAACAACTCTTTGGTATGGGATTGCATCAAAGAAAGCCACCGCCTGTTAACCCGGTTATCTGAGGAGATCCAAGGTTTGCAGATCAGGGATTACAGGAAGTCGGCTAAAGCCAATTTTTATAAGATCAATATTATAAAAAGCAAAGACCAGCGGATAAAATTATTTCAGAAACAACTGGTGACTTTTACCAAAAGCATAAACCAGGTTGATCAGGTTCTCCGCAACCCGAAAAAAAAAGTTATAGCATTGCCGCTATATGTATAGAAATCAACCTGGAGAATCATTTGGCTGTCATGCACCAGGTTTTTAGTGTAACAAAAAGAAAAGAAATTTTGGGTGAGAATGTCCCTAATGCAGAGAAGATATTTTCTATTTATGAGCCACATACAGACATTATTGTAAAAGGTGGACGTGAAGTTCAGTTTGGTCATAAAATAAATATAGCCGGTGGAAAGAGTAATTTGATATTAGATTGCGAAGTGTTGGATGGCAACCCATCAGATTCAAAATGGTATATCCCCACTTTGGAACGGGTAATAAAAAATTATGGAAAAATACCGCGTGATGTCAGTACAGATGGCGGCTATGCAAGTCTTGATAATAAAAAGGGCGCTGAAGAAAAAGGCATAACTAATATAGTTTTTAACAAAGTTGTTGGCAGTCTTCAAAATAAAACCAATAGTAAAAAGATGGAGACCCAGTTAAAGAAATGGCGGAGTGGGATTGAAGCGGTCATATCCAACTACAAAAGAAGTTTTGACATGTTTGTGTGTACCTGGAAAGGGAAGGTTCATTTTGACGCAAAGGTTTTATGGAGCGCCATTGCATATAATATAAGGGTAATGACCCGTTTGGTTGTCTCTAAGATCGTTTTATTGTAGACAGTTTATTACAAAAAACGGAACCAGGAAATATTAATGGGTGCAGTATGCCCAATAAGGCCGAAACTAAAAAAAACACAAGATAACACATTTGATATTCGAAAAAGAACTAAAACCAGCTATACAAAGTACTCTTTTGTGGGTTAGAAACAAGGTTGTTGTGAAAAATTCAGACTTTATAGACAGACACTAATTAGTTTATTTTTCTCATTTGTGTTCAATAATTTCTTGAACTTAGTGGTGAAATTATTAGGTACTATAAAGGCTTAAAAGTCTCTTGATATTTAGTTTCTACAGGATATCCCTCAATATTTCTTGGAATTTTTTTAGTTTTTAATAAAGATTTATTATTTATAAATACTTTAATACAATTTTTTTTACTTTTTTTAGTTAAGCCGATACCTACCCCTGTCACACCAGGTATAGCCATTAGTTGTTCTTCATAAGCTTCCTTTACTGCTAAAATAGTCCGATTAGTCATTAAGCATTATCTCTTATAAATGAATCTAAATTTTGTTTAATAATCTGCAAAACATTCATATTTATAAATGAAATTTGGTGGAGTTAATATGCAACTCCACCATAAATTAAGTTATTACTTATTGGCTAATTATCCAATTAAAAATTTCTTTTTAAGGGGTAATTATATCAAGATTTAGAAGATTAAATACATGTTTGATTGGATTTACAATCGCTGTTGCAGGTTGCCCTTCAGACTCATTTCTTTCTGATCCCGCAAAAAGTAGTCCAATAAGATTATTATCATTATCAAGCACTATTGAACCAGAATCACCTGGCGCCGAAATATCTTCTTCTGGAAGTGCTTGCTCAATTATTATTTGGTCTGTAAAGCTTGCCTTCTGGAGAAAACCATATTTTACGGTAACAGTTGCATTAACAGTATCGATGTAACCTGTTGTATGGCCTGTAGTTCTGCCTGATTTTTTTACAAACTGGCCAAGGTCCTCTACAGTAATATCCCGAGTTGCAGCTGGTAAATTATCCCCAACAACATCATGTATCTTGTGAACAACTAATTCTGGATTAACTGGAGTTGCAATGGCAGCATCAATATAATTAGAAACACCTGAAGAAAAATCGATCGGTTTAAATCTCGTTAATGTTGCAATAAGATTATCTGTGTATGTACCACCATCGGCAGAACCGCACTGAATTATTGGATCTCCCAGTGCAGCTTCATTCGTATCTGCGAGTACATGATTATTACTCAGAATGACAATATTATTATTAATCTTATCTTTAACCAGACACCCTAAGGTACCAGCAGTTATATCAATATGACCAATACTAAATCCACCAGGACATGGTCTTTCAGTTGCAACATTTGTATCAAGTGGTTGAAATTGAACCGCTTGAACATCTGTCACAATTTCGAGGATTCCATCTTTTGAATGCTCCCAAGGTATATTGATTTGTTTGGGAATACGATTTTGTACTGGTAAACTTCGAAGTGGTAGTTTTCGGCTAACATAAAATACTATTGCAGCTTGGTCCGTCTTTTTACCCGAAACTTTTTTGAATGTAATCCCAAATCCATTAATACAAGTACATCCTGTTCTGCCAGCTAATTGTAAGAAAAGTGGTTTAGCTGCTTTGACAACGCGAACGAGATCGCGTGCTGTTGATATAGACATTTTTAACCTCTTTAAGTTAAATTTTTGACTTTGCACCACCTGTGCTTACTTTGAGTTCCGCATCCTTGTCACTACTTTATTATAAATATCTATTTTGTCTAAATGCGCCTTCATGGCCAGAAGTATGACCAAAGAATATATTGCCCACACATTTTTGACCTCCTTTCGTGATAAAATTGATTATTGCATTATCTACATTCATCTTATTGGTCAAAGCGTCGCGACAGAAGAGAGATGTGAAATAATAACATTAATATTATTCTATTCCTAAGCAGATAATCTAGTGCTTTATTAACAATTCATGCTGTGGGTAATCAAGTAAACTGAAACGGCTTTTTTTTCAACATGAACTTGCAGAAGATATAAAGATCTTACTTGAGCCGTTAAGATAAAATATAAATAATAATCCCAGTGTCACGTTAGTAACGTCGGTTACCCGACTTCTCCCGCACAGATCCCGGCGTCCAGTTTTCCCGCACCGGGCTTTTCAGTGGTACTCGTTTCCGCAATCAGCTAAAAGAGAATTCAAGTTTCTGCTGGCCAGTGTCAATTTGTGTGATTCGTGGACGCTCAAGATCTTAGGTGGACCTGCATCGTATTCCCATGGGTAGACCCGCTCTTTTCAGTATATATTACTAACCATTTTTAACTATCCTTCATCATCACTGTCCTTTAAAATAAAATGACTAGAGAATCTGATTAGGTTACTTGGATAAGTTATGTCTCGCGAATGACTTTCAGATACCAGCGATTCAGCTTACCCTGATTCTGGCCATCATGATCTGACAAAAACCTGGCCTTGCTGTAACTCACTTACTTTCGTATGCAGATATGATCAGTGTTATAATCATTGTCAGCTGTATAGATATCGAATCTGTTGTGCAAACCGGTGTGTTCTAATACGCGAATCGATCTAAAATATTAGGCACAAAAGGACATACTCGCGTACACTCAGCTACATCTGTCTAATTACTTTTATCTTCAAAAAGAGTCGTAAAATCTACCGTTTAATATTACAATCTTTCTAAAATATGCAGCCGGCAGTATAACTTTATAAAATTATAATTCGATTAAATTTTTAAGAAAACTGGTTTTTCTGAAATCTACAGATACTGTCCAGGAGGAAGTTCTTTAATCAGATTAAAAACGTCGTTCGGCTTAGCAAGTTTTCGAAAAAGTGATAAATAAACAGGAATATATCGGCAAAACATGTTAAAGTAAGAAGATAAAAAGCGATGTCAAGGGGCAATTTCGCCGGACAAAAAACTACTTATTTTATCATTCCATAAACAATTTTAAAAAAAACTAAGCTTAATTAGCTTATTTTCATCGAAAATACTTGGAAATCTATTAAATTCGGTGGGAGATATATTGAGCTATATAAGTCTTCAATTCCATACAATTTATGCAACCCCTACATGGTTGATTTATCTATGGTTGGCGCATTTCTACTGATATTGAACACATGCGGTGTTCTTATTTGTATCATTTAAAATCAGTTAACATCAGTAACTAAAAATTATCCAAAAGAATCGGCCATTTTGAAATTTGGCGATGAGAGCAGACGAAGAAATTCCGGTTACACAACCTATTTGGTTTGCCGTTTAGGCAAAACCCTCAAAATACTGTCCTGACGCTGAATATTATTTTGAAGTTTATTAACAATTTGAAATGTTTTCTCTTTCGATTCACTTAAGGTTATTTTTATCACCTCTAATTCTTTTTTTGTTTGCATATCACTGGTTTGGTTAATCGCTGCAACTAATCGCTTGTTTAAAATGTCCAGTGAATCACGCAAAACTGTAATCTCTTCAAGCGCTAATTTTGATTCTTTCTGGCTCTGTTCAATATCATCACGAAATTCAATCCCGGCAATACTTTTAATACCAGCATCCTCCAGAACCTCCCGTATAACTGCTGGAAAAAAGAATAACATCAAAATTATGATAACAAAAAGTGATTCTTTAAAAAAAGTAGCACCGGATCTCAGATTTTCAATAGACGGTTTTTTATTATCTTCTCCAGGCATAATATATCTCCCTATTTTTTATATAATAAATATATTTCTTTCTGGTAGATTAATTTCTCACAGCGGCGCAGCGTTTTCTAACCGCAAAGACGCAAAAACTTAATATTTTTTTCTCACGACGACGCGACGGCCGCTACGAAAATACTATTTTTTAAAATCGGCCATCTGAAATTTGCCGTTAGCCCTATAAAAGGGCGTGGAGCTAACGAAGAAATTCCGAAGAAAAATATTCTTTTTCCGGAATTTCTGAGATGGCTTAGGCAAATTTCAGTCTGGCCTTGATTTTTTAGTCCTTTTTGATCAAGCAAAAAGGACATAAATAAATCCGCCGGAGGCAAAGATAGAAAAGTATCTCAAGGGGCTATTTCGCCGGACATTAAAGTGCTTTTTCTATCATTCTATAAATAATTTTTAAAAATATTAAGCTTAATTAGCTTATTTTCCTCATCTGTGTTCAATAACTTCTTGAATTCGGTTGGGGAGAGATTTAGGCGTCTTTTAAAGGTATGCCGGTAACTTTAGCAATTTGCAAAGTCAACATCTATTGAAATATCACAAATATCAAAATCCAGCATTAAAAAATAAAATGAGTTCTCCAAACGGATGTTTTCAATTAGAAAATGGGATGGAAAGCCATAGTGCAATCGTACCTGTTTGGTCACAAAACAGAGAAATCAACCAAAATTCAGACTAAAACCTTCAAATCCATCATTCTTGTTTTCGAAAGTTCCTTATTGGGATTGATTTCCGTATTTTAGATGTGTAAGCCAGGAATAGTTGATATTTTCTTATCCGTTTCTCAAACGAATTTTGTATAGGCTTTGCATCACCTGATTTACAATAAGAATGATAATACCACCGGCCATTCCTAATAGAATAGAACGCCACCATATATTGGTAATACCCATTGGCCAACCGGGAGCGAATGTCCATAAATTTAGATATAGAGAATTTAATGCTTCAATAAGAGCTGTGACGATTGTACCGCATAAGAATTGTATGACTGAATTGGTTCGTCTCAAGATCCGTGCAAACGACCCCAATCCCAAACCAATCGCACCGAAAATAATAACAAAAGTCATCCAGAAAAATGAAAACTCATAAAAATGACCAATATAAGAAATGAATTCTAAGATTGCGCCAAGTATGGTTGCTACGATAACATACTTCAACCAGCTGATAAATCCTTTTTCTTCCGGCATCGCCTTTAAGGTTTTTTGTTCTGATCTGAATTCTTTGATAGTAGGTTTCATGCCTTCTAACAGGGATTTTTCTGCCTCCCATCCGAAATCTTGTTTTGCTTTAGCGGGATCAGCAATCCAGTATCGCTGACTAATTTCTTTAGCTTTGTCTCTGGTCAGCTTGGGACGTGAACGGGAAAAATGATAGATAAGTTCGCTAAAGGGAGCTATCATCTTAAAAATAATGAGCGGAATTGGTATGGTTAATCCAAATGATTTGTCCATCGCTTTGGCCATTTTTTTCACGGCAGACCTGGCTGTTAAAACCTCAGGATGATTAAGAAAGTATAGCTGGCCCTTCGTTTTTTCATGCTCAGCCGCCTTAATAAAACCCTGAACCAAATCACCGGCATAAACCATCACTAAATATTTTTTAAGAATTCCAAGTTTTGGGTGTATCCTGCTTTCAATGATCGTATAAGTCTGACTAAGATCTTTTTCCCTTTCACCATATACTGCTGAGGGACGGACAATCGTTACAGGCAATTTATCTGCAAAATCAGAAACACTTTTTTCGGCTCGCATCTTGGATTCTCCGTACCAGGATATAGGATCGGGAGCATGGTCCTCTGTTGAGGGAGTTGTATCAGTTCCCGGACCGGCACCAGCCTGGCTGGAGACGAACAAAAAACGCTTTAATGTAGATTTTGCATGCTTTTCAGCAGCCTCCAGCAGGTTGATCGTTCCTTCTGTGTTATTTTTGATAAACGCCTCTTTATTTGTAACTAAGGTTTCAGCGGCAAGATGATAGATGTAATCGACATTTTTTGTCGGTTCTTCAAGCGAGTCGGGATCACAAAGATCACCGATATAAAGAGGTACAGATAGATCTTTTAATGAGGAAATATCACTCGTGTTCCGTATAAGACATCTAACCTCATCACCCCGCTTAAGTAATTCCCGGACTAAATGCGAGCCTATAAATCCATTTGCACCGGTAACCAGGATTTTATTCATAGCGATTTCCCTCCTTACTTAAGTTTCAGCTTAATAAAAAATATGGATATATTTATCAAACCTCTATAAATGTAACTCGATATTCTATAAGGCTAGTTAAAAGGTTTTGCAATAACCGCATCAAGAAATACATTTAACAGCCAATGTGAAAAAACGATTGGCCAGATTGATCTTATGGATAAGGCGATAGCCCCGGCTGCCAGACCCCATACCAATGTTCCCCAGAGTTCAGGTACCGGTTTACCTAAATGCCAGGCCGTATATGAAAGCATCGAGATAAGAATCGCATATTTACTAAAGAAAAATACTCCGGGAGTGCCTCCACCGCTGTTAGGTACTTCTTCATCCTTTATTCCAGCCAGACCAAAGAGTATATATCCTCTGAAGATAAACTCAATCGCAATAAAAAAGGGCAGGTAGGAAAATTGATATAAAATGAATTCTAGTCCTGTCTTAAAATCTTTAAAAAAGGGATAAACTTGCCTCATCCCTTCATCCTGGGCACCTATCCAAAAAGCCGGTAAGCTAATCAAGGTCAGAAAAAGAAATGACAGGAATGCTAATTTTCTTTTTCCTTTTGGTGGTAATCCCAGTCCATATTCTGAAAATTTTTGTTTAAACCTGAATTTAATAAGAAACATGGGTATAATTACCAATAGTATTGCTCCTGCCCAGAAAGAGATGAGTTCCTGATCCCAGGGAATCGATGGAATGATCTTGGTTCGTGTGGCAAAATCCTTCCCTGGTCCGCTCCAGCCATCCCAAAAACGACCGAGTAAATCGAGTTCCCCGTGATATCCCCAAATCATAATCAGGATAAAAGCCGATCCGATTATTTGTCCTGCTCTTTCTTTGAAAAAATTGCGAATTGAACACCAGATAACTTTAAAGACTGTGGTAATTTTCGGCTTTTCTAATTCACCCTCTTTTAATTCTTTACAATCCTCCGGAATAGGATATTTCATTTTCTACACCTCCATAAAAAAATTATCAATTTAAAAAGTACAATAGAATATCACGCAATAACGCTGCATTTGAAGAGAGGACTTCGCCTGCGAGGATAAATTTTTTCCTAAAACGTTGATTAGACTATCGAGTAACAATTGTGTTTTCGTACTTGTCAACGTTTCACGAAAACTTTGGGCTGCTCCCCCTGCCAATTCAGCCCCTATCGTATCTGCATTTTCTTCGAGATTATCAACAAAATCATGTCCAACATCTTTGGCATCATTAAATATACCCGAACAGCTGATCAAAATAATCTGAATGATTATAAAAAGTCGATATCTCATTGGTAAACTCCTGTCTTAAAATATTGCCAAACAGATTATTAGCTTCCTTTTAAGATATTTATGATAATTTTCAGAAAACTGTCTTCCTTTGAAGTCTGTGGATTTTTAGAATCCAAAATAACTACGTCTTGAGCGGCTTTTGTTTCTGGATTCCAGCGAAGTAGGGAGGCATTTTCATTTTCTATAAAAAGGTATGTAAACTGAGAGAGATCTCTATATGGATTGACACAAAATGTATTCATCCAGGATCCGGTATTAAAATATTTCCCACTATTTTCAAATTTATACATATCCGCCTGATGTGTATGACCGAAGACGACATATTTAACATCCAGGGCATTTAAAATATTTTCTCCTATTTGTCGCAGGTATAAGGTTAAGTTTGGAAAAAGTGGGGAGTTACTCTGATTATGTTTCTTATACTGTGAAACGATTGAAAGAAGAAATAAAATCACTATCGTCACCAGGCAAATCAATATTATCTGTAGCAGATTAATGTCAGTCAGAAATTTAACTATGGAGGTTAGCCATGGTAGATCCAGTTTTTCTGTCCAGTTTAAGACATGGCTGGTAAAATCGGGGATTAATGTTATAATCAGAACAGGTGCGATAAATAAAAGACCTTTTAACAACGGTTTCAGTAAATTCCAAATAAATGCCCATAGACCGTGATACAAGGTGGGTGAACACCCTCTTTTATAGATATTCATAAATATATCTGTCAAAGTATCATATTCGAGACTGCTGTTTATTGCGAACTTCTCCGCCTCTTGTGTGATCTTTAACCTGTTATTTTCTTTAATTTTATTAAATTCTTCTTTGCCCATTGAGCGTCTTAACACTATGTTTTTTTGAAATGTTTTCAATATAAACTTAAGGGCAGTTAATAATCCTTTTATAAGAAAAAATGGGTAGGTTTTCCACATATAACTATAATACTTTGTAAGAGGTCTGATATTATCGGCGGAGGGATTTACAACTTCGAAAAAATTTGTTAAGTACCGAACCAGAAAACTTGAGAAATCGAGCTCAATCTGTTCTCGATTACCGGAATATTTAAATGGTAGAATGGGATTGAGGAAATTCATGAAAGAAGTAGTTTCTTCGTACTGGCTGCCATGCTCGACATAAATCATGCCTGGACAATAGAAAATCCATGGATAGAATTTAATATTATTGTCATGATTGTCTGAAGATTTACATGTGCATAATTTATGAAGGCAGGCTTTTATTCGATTTTGAACATTTTTCCAATAGAGCTGAATATCGTGATTTCCAGGAAGAAAGATAATCTTATTCCCTTTGCAGAGAAAGTCAGCCAGAGATTTAAAAAATACCGGGTGACCTTCTATTACTTTGTTGATTTGAAATTCGCAGGCATTTTCAGTACATCTTAATCCATAGGGTTTATTAATTTCTGAATTTAAAATATCAAATTTTCTTTGTTCTTCGTTTTCGGGATAAACAAGAACCTGAATGAAGTCAAACAGATCCCCATTGAATAGGAGAATGGTAGATTTTGAATCATCTGTGTAATATGTTAAAAAGTCTGCAAATTCCTTATCCCAAAAGAAATCTTCTGTTGGAGACCAGGTTTCATTTTCCGAATTTTTACCGCTAGTGATGTGAAAATCAGATACAATTAATATTCTTTCTTCTTTCATAGAATAATTTTCATTTATAAATGGATTAATAAAAGTTGGAGTTCTGCAAAATAGTATTAAGAGTAATACTCAAAATTAAAATGACTGATAATCCAGGAGTGAACAAATTTGTCTACTTCCTTTTTTATTTAGTTACCTGGTCTTCTATGAAGCCAGTTATGGTAACTTGTTCTACTGACTTTTAAAACACTGCATAACTTGAATAAACTATATTGACGCGAATGATACTGTATAAAACGATACTTCATTTGCCTTGTTTGGAAAAAATGGCCAAGGCTTTTTTTAAATGTCACGCTCCTCTTTGAGATCCTTAATCTCCTTCTGGTTCTTTTTTCTTCCAAGTGGACACCTCCCTTAATTCATCGTAACAATTTATGCAATAACTTATCTTGGTGTCCACTAAAATATAGCAACATTATACTGGTCTTTTACTCTCTTTTTCCTGTACTAATCCAGTAATTTTAAATTCCGTAATTTACCTCTCTTTATAGATTGAAAGTTTTATTTTATAGTAACATTTGTATGTGATACTTATTGAATTTCTGCCTTTATTAATCTTCTCTGCTAACCAGGATCTGACAAAAACCTGAGGCTGGAATTCACTTACTTTCGTATGCTGATATGATCAGTGTTATAATCACTATCAGCTGCATAGATTTCGAATCTGTTGTGTAGACCGATGTTTACTGATACGAATTGATCTACATATTAAGCACAAAAAGACATACTCGCGTACACTCAGCTACATTAGCCTCAACACCTTTATCTTCAAAAATGGCCACAAAACTACAGTCAAATATTACAATCTTTCTAAAATATTCAGAAGGCAGTTTAGCTATATGAAATTATAACTCGATTAAAATTTTAATAATACTGGTTTTCTGTCACCTACAGATACTGTCCAGGAGGTAGTTCTTTAATCAAATTAAAGACAACATTCGGTTTGGCAAATCTTTGAAAATGCAATTTTTAAAAGGGAATATATTGGCAAAACACACTAAAGTAAGAAGATGAAAAGAGATGTCAAGGGGCAATTTCGCCGGACAAAAAACTACTTATTTTATCATTCCATAAATAATTTTTAAAAAAATTAAGCTTAATTAGCTTATTTTTCTCATCTGTGTTCAATAATTTCTTGAATTCGGTGGGGCAAACATTTAAGCGTCTTTTAAAGGTTCGCCGGTAACCCTGGCAATTTGCAAAGCCAACATCGATTGAAATATCGCAAATGTCAAAATCCAGCATTAAAAGATAAAATGAATTCTCTATCCGGATATTTTCGATCAGAAAATGGGGTGGAAAGCCATAGTGCAATCGGACCCGTTCTCTCAGATAAGACAAACTGACCCGGGATATCCTTGAAAGCTCGTCTACATTTAAATTTGTATCCCGGTAGTTCAACCGAATCACAGCTTCCAAAATTTTAAAAAATTCTTTGTCAGAGCCTAAAGGCGTTCCCGGTAATTTCTCGTGATAAGTCCCATTGGTATGATATCTGTCAGACATATCCCCCCTTTCCAGGATTATATGTTTTAAATTCATACCTTGTTGGTCATAAAATAGAGAAACCAACCAAAATTCAGGTAAAACAGACTAAAAACTATTAAAACTTAAATGAAGGTTCTGATGCGCAGGAGGATCTGGTCCGGAAGTGTTAAATAAGTTTAATAAGAAAACCGTTCAAAATTTGTCGTAGAGGCAAGAATCAATTTCAGGGTATATTTCATTATTCGTCTCAAGACGTACATTCTATCCAGAAAATTATACTCAATTATCGTGCCATGATGTAGAAAATGACTTAATTGCAGAGAAAACAGTAACATATGAAAATTTAGCTGAAATTGGTAAGTGTGAACGATCGTTCACATCTGTGAACGATCGTTCACATTTTTTGGAAGTATCGTTCAAATTCATATGCAAAAAATGAAAGATTTGATCAGGGTTAAAACCAAATTTTTAAGGCGGCGGTAGCCCCAGCATTTATGCTGGGAATATTCAAAATCTCATAGTTTTTATACCGGCCATTTTGAAATTTGCCGATTAAGAGCGGTCGAGGAAATTCCGTCGAAAAATGTTTTTTTCCGGAATTTCTGAGGCTGTTCCGGCAAATTTCAATGGGCCTTGATTTTTTGGCTTCTTTTTTATCAAGAAAAAAGCCTGTCCCGCAACGAAGTATGCGGGATAGCACGCCGTAGGCATATCTCTAGGGACCTTGTCCCGCGGGCAGAATCGGGATTTTCAACCTGGTCGGTCGCCCACCACAGCCGGAGGCATTATTCAATGTGTCTGTCATATTGCATTGTTTGCAGATCAATGGTGACATAGGTAAACGGCGTAAGCTGCCCGGGATGAATACAAATTGTGTTCCCAAGTTATGCATACCATTTTCCAATGAATTCGTAGTCTTTGATCTTAAATTTACGTTGGGCTAAATTAATGACAAAAGGATATTTGTTGCATGTTTCTTCAAATAGACTATCAAAGATTCTAAGGTCGTCATTGCCCAAACAACAAAGATAGTATATTTGAGCATCGTTGAATTTTTCAAAGTAGATGTATTAAAATCCCGGCAGTTTGAACTTCATCACGACTTCTCCCGTATCGTGGTTGACCGAAATACCCTGGTCCTCGCTAACCAATTCCTTACCGGTTGCCATTTTAAAAACACCATTTAAAAACTGCATACCCTGATTCAGGGTTGTTTCGATTTCATCTAATTTGGGCGGTTCCGCTTTGCGGTCGGATTTTTCTGTTTCCGGGAAACTACCGGATGTAAATTCGGCTTCGGTTTCTGTTATATCCGCGTCTATTACCTCTTCGCTGTCGGCCATTTCCGCTGCCTCCCATTCAAGCGGTTCATCTTCCATTTCAACAGGTGATTCGGATGGCTGCAGGAGTTTCTGAACCTGATCGATAAAGGTTGATCTGCCTTTAGCCGAAAAATCTACTTCATCGGTCATATCGCCCTCGTTGAGTACAGCGTCGAACAACGATTGCTTTAACACAATCCCGTCAGCAATTTTAGACTCGATGCTGTTTAAGGATACAAGATTGATTGCCGTGATGTTTGTGCTTTCCTGTCCGATGCGGTTAATGCGGCCGATCCGCTGGTTTTTCTTTGCCGGATTCCAGGGCAGATCGAAATTAATTACCGTATCAGCAAATTGCAGGTTCAATCCGGTGCCACCCGCCTCGGTGGACAGGAAGACAAGACAATCGGGATTGCCGGCAAATTCGTCGATCAGATGCCCGCGTTTATTTACCGCCACTTCGCCGGAGAGCATCACATGGGTT
>SDBT01012797.1_pt1 | contig 13466 bp, 12 predicted proteins | sample 2277101 | NCBI WGS metagenome assembly SDBT01 (sample SAMN10404973, study PRJNA504765) | marine sediment metagenome | isolation source: marine sediment core GS10_PC15, 103 cmbsf | place: Arctic Ocean: Southern Knipovich Ridge | collected 2010
ATTAGACATTGGTAATGTTAGTAAGGACAGTGGATATTTAGTCGGAGTTGAGAGAAAAAAGAAAATGACTAAAAAATTTGAATATGAGATTATGAATATTGTATTGAACTACGATGAACAAGGGCCGGCCATAAATGGCGTTAAATTAATAAGCCGCCCTTCAAGAAGAATGTATATTAAATTTGATCAAATCAGGCCGATAAGATCAGGATATGGAATGTCAGTGATATCAACCTCCAGGGGGATTATGAGTTCAAAAGAAGCAAGAAAGCAGAAATTGGGCGGAGAAATATTATTTGAAGTATGGTAAACATATGTCAAAAATAGGCAAACAACCAATTAAAATTCCCGAAGGCGTAACCGTCAATATAAGCGAAGACACCATTTCTGTTAAAGGGCCGAAAGGGGAGTTGACCAAAACCACAACAGACGGAATAAATGTTGTAATTGAGGGAAATTTAATAAAAGTATCTGTGCGAGATGATAACAAAAATAGTGCGGCCAAGTGGGGTTTGGAAAGAGCTCTTATCGCCAATCTGGTCACTGGTGTCACCGAGGGTTTTGAAAAGGTCTTGGAGTTCCAGGGTGTTGGTTACAAGGCGATTGTAAAGGGAAATGACCTTGAGCTTGGGTTGGGTTACTCTCATCCGGTAATGATTTCCGGCGTTGAGGGCGTGACATTCAGTGTGGAGAAAAATACCATAAAGATATCAGGGTCGGATAAAGGATTGGTTGGCAAGGTGGCGGCTGACATAAGATCAAAGCGCCTTCCGGAACCATACAAGGGTAGCGGTATAAAATATAAAGACGAAGTTATTAGGAGAAAGGCCGGTAAAAAAGCAATAACGGCGGGATAGAATGACGACTAATGAATAGCGCTTAGCGACTATAAAATTTTAATCGCTGGTAGATAGCGACCATGAATACAAAGAAAAAACAATTAAATAGAAAAAGACGTCATCAAAGAGTTAGGGCCATTATAAAAGGCACGTCCGAAAATCCGCGAGTATCTGTTTTTAAAAGCAACAGGCACCTTTTTGTGCAGTTTATTGACGATCAATCAAACAAGACAGTTTTAAGTAGCAAGATTGTTTCCGGCGGCAAAAGCAAAATTAAGGGGACAAAAACAGAAAAAGCAACAAAAATAGGAGAAATGCTGGCTGAAAAAGCCAAAGGAGCCGGAATAAAAGAAGTTGTTTTTGACAGGGGCGGATTCAAATATCACGGTCGCGTTAAAGCTGTTGCTGACGGTTTAAGAAAAGGAGGCATTAAGGTCTAATAGATATGAATCCCGAACGAAGTAGCCCTAATGGGTAAAACGAGCGGGAACATAAAATATATAACAACGGTAGTACTGCGCGCACAACTGGTCGTTCCAGGACTGTGCAACAGTTACTTCGTACGGAATGAACAATCAGAATAAAAATTTTATAAGACCTGTCCAAGGCGGCAAAAGTAATAGTGGCGGGGAAAGAAGGGGCGGCTTTAGAAGAGGCGGTAGTTTTGGCGGAGAAAAAAAATCGGAATACGAACAGAGGGGATTGGACATAGCCAGGGTAACCAGGGGAACAAAAGGAGGCAAGAGGTTTAGTTTTAGAACGACGATTGCCATAGGTGACGGAAAGGGTAAGATCGGTTTGGGTATGGCTAAAGGAAAAGACGTGGCCCAGTCCATTCAAAAGGCGTTTAACAAAGCCAAGAAGAATTTGATGATAGTACCTTTAGTGGGAGGCACCATTCCTTATCAAGTTGAAACAAAGTACAATAGTGCAAAAATTATCTTAAAGCCTTCAAAAAGCGGAGTTAAAGCCGGCGGGCCAGTCAGAGTGGTGGCAAAGCTTGCCGGTATAACAAGTTTAACCGGAAAGCTGCTGGGCAGAACGAACAATAAGATTAATATTGCAAAGGCCACCATGAAAGCGTTAAAGAGCATAAAACCGATCAGGAAATAAAAAGTATGAATTTAAGTAATCTACAACCTAATACACCCAGAAAGGCAAGGAAAAGGATCGGTCGAGGGGGAAAGAGAGGCACTTATTCCGGTAGAGGGGTAAAGGGCCAGAAATCCAGATCCGGGGCCAGTGTGAAACCGGGTTTTCGAGGCGGAGATAATCGTATCTGGCAATTGTTTCCGAAGAATAGAGGTGCATCCAAGAAACCAGGCGGCTCCGGTGTATATGCAAAGCATAGGTTCTATCAGTTAAGGCATGACAAATCGCCGGTGGTTAATATAAAAGATTTTAACAAATTTAACGATGGCGAAACAGTTAACCCAAAGATGCTTTTTGAAAAGGGAGTTTTAAGCAGGGACATGAAAAATATAAAAATATTGGGAGATGGTGAGTTAGCCAGAAAACTTGTTTTTGAGGGGTTTGATCTATCCAAGTCGGCTAAGGAGAAGATCATAAAAGCCGGCGGTTCAATTAAATAAAATGAATCCCGAACGAGACAGCAAAAACAAGATAAATTATATTAATACATAATGGATAATAAAAAGAGTAAAATAGTAATAACTTATGTGATACGGATTAGCTGTTAGCTAATCCTGCTTCGTGCGGGATGAACAAACTTGTACAAATTTTTAAAAGGCCGGACCTTAGAAATAAGGTAGCATTTATATTGTTCATCCTTGTTGTTTTTAGATTAATTTCTAATATTCCGATTCCGGCAATTGACGCTTCTCAATTGAAAGAGTTCTTTGCCCAGAACCAATTTTTTGGACTCATCAGTACCTTTACTGGTGGTTCCTTAGCGGCGCTTTCTATTGGTATGCTCGGTCTTGGCCCGTACATCACATCGTCTATTATCATGCAGCTTCTTACAATGATATTTCCGTCGCTGGAACAGATGTATAAATACGAAGGTGAAGCCGGTCGGCAGAAGTTCAATCAGTACTCGCGCTTGTTGACCGTCCCTTTGGCCGCTTTGCAGGGATACGGATTCTTAACACTTCTGTCGCGGCAGGGAGTTATCGGCAGTTTAACTCTGATAGAATGGGCAAGCGCAATATCCGTTGTAATTGCCGGTAGTGTTTTTCTAATGTGGCTGGGAGAACTTATCACTGAAAAGAATCTTGGCAACGGTGTCTCCATTTTAATATTGGGGGGGATAGTTGCCGGTTTTCCGAATGCCTTGAGACAGATCATATTTACATACGAGTCGTCTCAGCTGTTCACCTATATCGGGTTTGTAGTTGTAGCTCTTGCAGTCATAGTCGGTGTTGTTTACATTACCGAAGCTCAGAGGAATATTCCTATAAACTACGCCCGACGTATTCGGGGAATGAAAGTATATGGCGGCGTTTCCACATATCTCCCGATGAGAGTTAATAACGCCGGTGTTATCCCCATTATATTTGCTTTATCAATTTTACTGTTTCCCGGAATGATAGCGAACTTTTTGTCCGGCTCGGGCGTTGCCTTTGTTGCAAGGGTGGCAACATTTGTGAATAATTTCCTCCAGTCGCATACTTGGTACTCTGTTTTCTACTTTCTTTTGGTTGTTCTGTTCACATATTTCTACACCGCAGTGACTTTTGACCCCAAATCCATATCCGAGAATATCCAAAAACAGGGCGGATACATTCCCGGCATAAGGCCAGGCCCGATGACGGCCCAGTTTCTTGGTTATTTGTTGAACAGGGTAACTCTCGTTGGGGCGTTATTTTTGGGCACTATCGCCATAATGCCGAATATCGTTCAGGGTCTTACCGGCATTACCGCGTTTACCGTAGGCGGCACATCTATCCTTATTGTTGTCGCAGTTGCTCTTGAGGTGATGAAGCAGGTAGATGCTCAACTTTCTATGTACGAGTACTAATTGCTCAAACCCTATTTTTCAATTTTTTCGACCAAATTCTTATTGTCCAAATTATTTCTCAAATATCTTGGATTTATGATAAGGCGATTTTAAGGTTGTATTTTCTGGTAAAGTATGGTAGTATATTAATAGTTCGTATCGCGTGGGGCGAATCCCCATAACCCCGATCACAAGCAGGAGGGACCCATGCAGAAACATGGCCAGAAACACGGTATCCAGTACGGCATCCCGTACGGCTGTCAGCTGGCTCGCTGAACACTCTGCTCCGGGGGCCGACGCCCCCACCCCCCTCAGCCAACACGGCTGAGGGGCCTCTTTTTTTTATTATGCAAGATGATATATTTAAGAGATGAATGATGATAAACCAATCAACTTAATACTTTTTGGCAGATCGGGGTCGGGGAAAGGCACTCAAGCGGAATTATTGATAAAACATTTCAAAAATATGCTTCAGATATCCACGGGAGATTTATTTCGCAATTTAGCAGAACAAAATACTGATGCTGGGATAAGGATAAAAAAAGTGGTAGACAAGGGCGGATTACCCTTTGATCAAATGGCAACCACTCTTTGGATGCATAAGATTTCCTATGAATTAAAAAAGGATCAACATTTGTTGTGTGACGGTTTGCCAAGGCGTCTAAGTGAATCTGAGGACTTGTATGATTTTTTGTTGTGGCTTGAGAGAATAGATAACACCAAAGCATTAGTTATAGAAATAAGCCGAGAAGAAGCGATTAGGCGCTTGTTAGAAAGGAATAGGCATGATGATGATGAGAAAGCTATCAATAAGCGGCTTGATTGGTACGAAGACAGAGTTGTCCCGGCAATAAACTTTTTTAAAGACAAGGGACTTATTATAAAAATAAACGGCGAACAACCAATAGACGAAGTTTTCAAAGAGATATTGAGCAAAATATGATTAAAACAAAAGAGGAAATAGAAATAATGCATGAAAGCGGTAAAATTCTGGCGGAGATACTGAAGAAATTATCGGAGGCGGTGAAACCCGGAATAACCACCAACGACTTGGAGGAGCTCGCAAAGGAGCTCGTTTTGTCTTATAATGTTAAGCCATCCTTCTTGGGCCATTACGGATATCCGGCGAATCTGTGTACTTCCGTTAATGAAGAAATAGTTCATAGCGTACCGTCGGACAGGATTCTCAAAGAAGGTGATCTGCTCAAACTTGATATGGGGGTTATGCGTAAAGGTCTCCACTCTGATTCAGCAATTACTATATTAGTAGGGAAGAGCGACAAAGAAAAAGAAAAATTGATTAACATCACCAAGGAATCTTTGAATATTGGCATATCGAAAGCAAAGGTTGGCAATACTCTTGGCGATATTGGTTCGGCGATACAAAAATACGTTGAGGGCAATGGATTCAATGTTGTACGAGATTTAGTGGGCCATGGGATTGGCAGAGAATTGCATGAACCGCCGCAGGTTTTGAATTACGGCAAGTCGGGAGAAGGGGAAGAGCTTGTTGAGGGCATGGTCATCGCCATTGAGCCGATGGTTGTTACCGGCAGCTGGAAAATAAAGAACAGCAAAGATGGTTTTGGTTTTGTTACTAAAGACGGCGGTCTCGCTGCGCACTTTGAACATACGGTGGCGATTGTGGAAAACGGCCCCTTAATTCTTACTCAATAAGTTTTAAAATTAACTAATGGATCAACAACCACAAAACCAACCCCAACAATCCCAGCAGCCAATCAACCAAGAATTCCAACCCTCTCCACCTCAAGGGGAACCATTGCAGCCTCGTCAATCCGACAAAAATATCTGGATATATTTATTCATCGGCCTTGTCATCGTCGGTGGGGCGTTTGGTTTTGGGTGGTGGCAGGGTAGAGGATCAGTTCCCGAGTTAACACCGACACCTACGCCAACACCAACAATTAGCCCGACATCGCAAGCAACACCGACCCCTTCGGCGGGTTCGACAGGCTCAGGACAAGTCCCAGCAAATTGGAAGACATATCGTAATGATGAGTATGGGTTTGAGTTTAGGTATCCGGTTAATTTGAATGTGAATTTGATTAATGAAGATTCTTTTTATGAAGGAGGGGTAATCGTTAAGGATACTAGAGAAGATGGTTTTAGACTTATTATTAAAGTTAAAAACTCTGAAGAATCTATAGATGACCTGATTACTTATTATACCTCACCACATAGAGAATTAAAGTTTTTTCGTGATGAGATTACACTGGGCGGTTCTAGGGCAATCAATGTTTCAGCATGCGGCGACCCTGGTTGCTACCCAGAAATCTACACAATTAATACTGGTAAACAATTCCTGATATATGGATTTAATTATAAGTATGATAAACAAGGTGGAGGCTTATTAACTCCTGATGACTCAGATGAAGTTAGGGCAATGGAGTTATTGGGCAATCAAATCCTCTCCACGTTTAGGTTTTTGGAATAAAAGTTTTAATAGCGACTGTAATAATTATTGTGATAGGGGTTGCTACTTTGGTGGATTGGCTCATAAATCGCTAATCCACAACATATAAACAAGGCCTATTGACGGCCAATTTGTCTTCTGGTAAACTGTGGGGACATGATTAAGTTAATACAAAAACATCAAACAAGTGGCTGATTGCTCGTTATTTTTTGTGTGTTAACTGGGCCGCTTGGAAAGCGGTTTTTTCATTGTTAGACCACGAGTGTAGCGAGTGGCTACTAACAATGAACCTCGCCGAAGTTCAGAATGAACGAAGGCGGGTCTACAATACTAATTGACTTTCGATGACTGGTTTTAGAGAAATTAGTCACTGGCAGTTAATGGATAGCAACTTAATAATTTATGGGTAGAAAATTGCATCCCGATTAGAACTTAAGGATATCTAAAGATATCCTACTTCTAACGGGACTAGTAAATAAAGTTAAGCAAGAAACTTAATTTTATATCGAAATCATCAAAAACCCGTTTAAATTTTTCGCAAGAAAAATTTAAACGGACAAGAATTACTCATTCTGAGGCCGAAAGGTCTCAATCAAGGGCGTATGGAGGATGCCTTGACATTAAGAGGCGATGAAGGTCGTGGCGTGACTGCGATAAGCTTCGGGGAGCCGTCTAGCGGGCTTTGATCCGGAGATGACCGAATGGGGGAACCCAATTGAGCAAACCTCAATTATTCCGCGCAAGCGGGATGCGTACCCGGCGAAGTGAAACATCTCAGTAGCCGGAGGAAGAGAAACCGCAGAGATTCCGTAAGTAGCGGCGAGCGAAAGCGGACCAGCCTAAACTCATTTTTGAATTAGTTCATCTAACTCAAGGGTGAGGGTAATAGGGAAGAACATTTTTAGAAAGTGGAGTGTGGATTGTGGAATGTAGTTTAACTACTTTCTACTTTCTACCCTCTGCAATCTAAATAAAGAGTTACAAAATTGAAGATTAGCGTAATGGCCTTGGAACAGCCAACCAAAGAAGGTGACAGTCCTGTAAGCGAAAATTTTCAATCTCTTGTTCTAAGATAATTAGTCAAAAACTTTTTAAAAAGTTTTTGACTAATTATCTCCCCTGAGTAGCCCGGGATAAGACTGTCCTGGGTGAATTCGCCCGTACTACCGGGTAAGGCTAAATACTCTTAATGATCGATAGTGAACCAGTACCGTGAGGGAAAGGTGAAAAGCACCCCGGTGAGGGGAGTGAAATAGTAACTGAAACCATATGCCTACAAAGAGCGGGAGCCCTTAGGGGTGACCGTGTGCCTATTGAAGAATGACCCAACGAGTTTATCTAATCTGCTTCTGTAAGCTCTTACGGAGCGTACGGGCAGGGAAACCGAGTGTTAAAAGCGCGCACTAGAACTAAACAAAATTTTCTTTAATTAGAAAGTTTTAATAGTTCTAAATGCAGGTTGGATAAGACCCGAAGCCAAGCGAGCTAACCATGGCCAGGGTGAAGGTCGTCGAAAGATGACTGGAGGCCCGAACCGATAGATAGCGCAACATCTCCGGATGAGCTGTGGTTGGAAGTGAAAAGCTTATCGAGCTTGGTAATAGCTGGTTCTCCCCGAAATGCGTTTTGGCGCAGCGGTATTTAGTAGCAGAGGGGGTAGAGCACTGATTGGTTTGCCGTACCCTTTTGGGTAGGTTTACCAAATAAACTCCGAATACCTTTGTGAGACCTCTTTCATGATAATGCTTGAAGCGAAAAATAATAATTGTAGTCAAGTGGTTATTATGAATGAGGTCTCAAAATAAATACCAGTGAGTATGCGAGGGCAAAGCTTCGTGTACGCAAGGGAAACAGCCCAGATCACCGCTTAAGGTCCCAAAATGTAAACTAAGTGAAAAGGAAGTATTTCGCCTTAGACAGATAGGAGGTTGGCTTAGAAGCAGCCATCCTTTAAAGAGTGCGTAACAGCTCACTATTCGAAGTCGCTTTTGGCGACAAGGCGAAGTGCGCCGAAAATGTATAGGGACTAAGTTTACTACCGAAAGCGTGGATTCGTTAAATTTTAATTTTACGAGTGGTAGGGGAGCATTCCCAATGCTGTGAAGGTGTACTGTGAAGTATGCTGGAGCGTTGGGAAGGGAGAATGTTGGGATGAGTAACCACAAGTCCGGTGAAAAACCGGACCGTCGAAAGCCCAAGGTTTCCTCCGCGATGGTAATCATCGGAGGGTTAGGCGTGCCTAAGTGTAACCCTGCTTACGGGCAGGGGATCACGATGGACAGCCGGTTAATATTCCGGCCCTTCAATTTCTTTCGAAGGGGTGACGGAGTGTAGTAAGCCAAGCGTGTTATTGGATTCAACGTTTACAGCACAAGAATGGTCCGATAAGAAAATCTGTCGGCCGCCGCAAGGCAAATTCAAGTACTGTGAAAATTGCCGCAAGGCAAAATTTGGCTGAGCGCACTTCCAAGAAAAGCCTCTAAGATTAGGGAAATTGGAAACGTACCGAAAACCGACACAGGTGGGCAGGTGTAAGTGCACCAAGACGAACGGGTGATCATTGGCTAAGGAACTCGGCAAAAAAGCGGCCGTAACTTCGGAATAAGGCCTGCCCTTTCGATCGCAAGATCGGCGGGGCCGCAGCTAAAGACCCCTTGGCGACTGTTTATCAAAAACACAACTCCGTGCGAAGCCGAAAGGCGCTGTATACGGGGTGACGCTTGTCCGGTGCCGGAACGTTAACGGTGAACGTGGCGGATAGTAATATTCACTGCGAACGCCTGAAGCGCCGGTGAACGACGGCAGTAACTATAACTGTCTAAAAGTAGCGAAATTCCTTGTGGGGTAAGTTCCCACGCGCATGAATAGCGTAACGACTGAGGGACTGTCTCAGCCAATAGCCCGGTGAAAATGCAATGTCGGTAAAGATGCCGACTACCCGCACCAAGACGGAAAGACCCCGGAAGCTTCACTGCAGCTTGGTATTGGTCTACGAGTTTTAATGCGTAGCATAGTGGGGAGACTTTGAAGGCTCAATTTCGGTTGGGCCGGAGTCGCCAGTGAAATACCCATCTTTATAATTTGTAGCTCTAACTGGTGGAACCCTAATAGGGTAAATCAAAAGCTAAAGTAAGCTCCTGGTAAAGGGAGTATTTTGGATTGTTTGAATTTATCTTTTTAGGGTTTCATCAAGACAGTGCCTGGTGGGCAGTTTAAGTGGGGCACTTGCCTCCTAAAAAGTAATGGAGGCGTTCATCAAGGTCAGCTAGCTCCGGATGGACATCGGAGCGATAGCGCAAAGGTAAAAGCTGGCTTTACTGCAAGGCGGATGTGCCGCGCAGTTGCGAAAGCAGGACTTAGTGAACCGACTCTTTCACGAGAACTTGAATAGTAAAATTTGCTATTTAAGCTCTCTTGCTCGTAGGAGCGGAGAAGATCATCAGATAAAAGCTACTCCGGGGATAACAGGCTGGTACCGCCCGAGCGTTCATAGCGACGGCGGTGTTCGGCACCTCGATGTCGGCTCGCCCTATCCTGGGACTGAAGAAGGCCCCAAGGGTTTGGCTGTTCGCCAATTAAAAGGGTACGCGAGCTGGGTTCAGACCGTCGTGAGACAGGTTGGTCCCTATCTGGTGTGGGCGTTGATACTTGAGAGGAGTTGTCCTTAGTACGAGAGGACCGGGATGAACGAACCTCTGGTGTGCCAGCTGTTCTGCCAAGAGCACTGCTGGGTAGCTAAGTTCGGTTCTGATAAGTGCTGAAAGCATATAAGCGCGAAGCAGGCCTCAAGATTAGGTATTATAAATTCGTTGTAGATGACGACGTTGATAGGGTTCAGGTGTAAGTCCGGTGACGGATTGAGCCGAGAACTACTAATAAATTTACTTTGAGTTAATTTTTAAAGTTGATTTCGGTATAAAATTAGGTTTTTTCAATTAAAATTTAAACCCAGTGACTTGGTGACTATGCTGATGGTGTCCCACCTGATCCCATACCGAACTCAGAAGTGAAATCCATTGAGGCCCATGATAGTCGGTTTTTCCGGCGAAAGTAGGTAGTCGCCAGATCACTGGGGTTAAACACTAATAAAAAAGGGCGCATAGGCCTTTTTTCTTTTGTTATGTTAGAATAATTTATATTCAGATGTTTTCATAACGCAGCGTGCTTAACCAAGATTGAGGTCGTTCGACTCTGAGAGTCTCAGACTCGATGAGCAAGAGCGAAGCCCGGACCGAGCCATAGTAAACTATGGTGAGGGAGGACTGGAGCTCTTAACAAAAATATTGGTCAAGCTCGTAGGGCCCGTACCGCCAAGCGTAAGTTGGCGGAGGGCGAGCAAGTTAGAAATGGAGAAACGGGTGCCAAAACAATTAATCATCGGCCTTATTTTTGTTTTAATAATCGGCGGTGTCGGCTACGGAATCGTTGACTATTTTTTTATAGTTGAACCGACTTGTTTTGATAATATTCAGAATGGTCAAGAAGAAGGAGTTGACTGCGGGTCTCTTGCCTGCGGAATTGAATGTGAACCGGAAATAATGCCGTTGAACATACAGCTTCAGGAACTTATTGAAGTTAGGCCCAATGACTACGATTTTGTAGCTCGATTCAATAATCCTAATTCTCTTTTCGGCGCCTTGCGCGCCAGATATGAGATGGAACTTCAAAGACAAGACGGAGTCTCTTTAAGCAGAACGGGTACTTTTTATATGCTGCCCGGACAGACGCGATATGTCATTATTTCCGGCTTACACAGCGACAGCGCACTGACCGGAGCTTTTATTAATATTATTGAAGTCGAATGGGAGAGAGTACAATCATTTGAAGAAATAAGCTTTCCCGTGCAGAGGGAAAGTTATGAGGTGATAAACAGGAACGGTGTCTACAGTGAACTTGAAGCGGTGGTCTTAAACAATTCTGACTTTGATTTTGACAGGGTAGAGGTGGGAGTTGTATTATTTGACGATAATAATAGTATCATTGCAGTTAACAAAACTGATATAAGGACTTTTATTTCTAGAACAGAAAGGAGTTTTCAAGTAAGTTGGCCGGTTAAGTTGCCCGAAACAGCAAAGCAAGATATTGAAATTCTAACTAATGTTTTTGAGAACTCTAATTTTATAAGGAACTATGGAACACAAGAAAGGTTTCAGGAATATTATTAAGAAGTGTTTTGCGGATATGGATATTCCTTTACTTGTCGCAGTGGCGGCAATTTCTTTGTTGGGGGCCGTAAATTTGTGGGGGATTGTCGGTGCTGACAGTTTGTTGTTTAAAAAACAATTAATATTTATAGCGGTAGGGATGGCAATAATGATCGGGTTGTCATTTTTCAACTACCGCTATCTTAAGAATTACTCTTTGCCGGTATTGGTTTTTTACTTTGCCTCAGTATTTTTATTACTGTTGACCTTTTACTCACAATCAGTGCGGGGCGTCAATTCTTGGATAATTCTGGGAAGTTTAACGTTTGAACCCGTAGAGATAGCAAAGTTGATGCTTATTGTACTCATGGCCAAATATTTTTCGCAAAGACATATCCACTTAAGCGGACTTCGCCACATAATTGTAATTGGCATATATTTTTCTTTGCCTTTTGCCATAATCTTTCTTCAGCCGGACCTGGGTTCAGCCATTATATTTTTATCAATATGGCTTGGAATGCTTCTTGCCGCGGGGATAAACAAACGCCACTTGTTTCTAATAATCTCTGCTGGGGTTTTGGTAGCATATTCAGCATGGCTCTTTGCGTTTCAACCGTATCAGAAAACAAGGATAACCGCTTTTCTTGATCCGTATAATGACCCAAGGGGAAGCGGCTACAACATTATCCAGTCAAAAATAGCTATTGGCTCAGGATATATATTTGGAAACGGGTTTAGCAAGGGTTCCCAAAGCAACTTAGGATTCTTGCCAGAAGCCCATAACGATTTTGCTTTTGCCGCTTTTGCTGAGCAGTTCGGTCTGGTGGGCATAGTTACCGTGATGACTATTTTTATGATTATTATTTCGCGCATACTTTACATTGGCTCAAGGGCCACTTCTAATTTCGGGAAACTTTTTTCCGTCGGCCTCGCGATTTTCATCGGTTCGCACGTATTTATAAGTTCCGGAGTTAACATAGGATTGCTTCCTGTTACCGGTCTTTCTTTCCCATTCTTGAGTTACGGCGGTAGTCATCTCATAGCTGTTATGATAGGATTAGGTATACTACAGGGCATAAAGAGATATGGATAGTTCTATTCCGCCTCCCTATGAGAATATTTTGTATTATTGGCAAGGATAAACTTAAAATAAATATGCTGGACGGCAACAAGATTCTTTATGAGGAAACCTTGACGATAGGTCAAGGTTTTGATATTGTGTTGATAAGAGCCCTTGACAAAATTCTCAACAAGAATAAGATAGAAAGGTTATCTTTAAAAAGTGTGGAAATCAGCGGAAAAGTAGAACCCAATGCCCTTTCAGGCATGATAATAAAGTCGGTGACAAAGGCTCTCACATTTAACAATTTAACAAACTAACAATTAAACAAACAAGAAAGGTTCGCTTGCTTGCTAAGTTGTTAAGTTGCTAAATAAAAACGGTTATCTTGTCCCGTTTCTTTGATTAAAATTTAATAAATAATTTTATGACGCTAGTTGGTAGCGTGGTTGTTTTGTTGTCTTTTGCCTTATAAAACCGCACCCTTAATGAGAAAAATATTTTCAAAATACGGAGCTGATTATTTGGAATTAGATACACCCAATCTTGTTCAAATTCAGCTCGATTCTTATAATTGGTTTTTAAATCACGGACTCAAGGGACTATTAAAGGAAGTTTCTCCTGTGGAAGACTGGACCGGTAAAGAGCTGGAGCTTAGCTTTTTGGACTTTAAATTAGACGAACCTAAGTATGACGAGAGAACGTCCATAGAGAAAAACATTACCTACGAGGCGTCATTGAAAGTAAAGGTGCGTCTTGTGAACAAAAATACCGGCCAGGAAAGAGATCAGGAACTTTTTCTTGCTGACCTTCCCCTAATGACACAAAGGGGGACTTTTATTATTAATGGGATTGAAAGGGTGGTCATATCACAGCTTATCAGAAGTCCTGGTTCTTTCTTCTCGCTCTCGAGGTCAAGCCGATACAAGAGATTTTTCGGTGCGAAATTAATCCCGTCAAGGGGGGCGTGGCTTGAATTTGAAACGGAGCACAACGGAGTAATATCAGTCAGAATGTATAGAGAAATAAA
>SDBT01012798.1_pt1 | contig 13466 bp, 14 predicted proteins | sample 2277101 | NCBI WGS metagenome assembly SDBT01 (sample SAMN10404973, study PRJNA504765) | marine sediment metagenome | isolation source: marine sediment core GS10_PC15, 103 cmbsf | place: Arctic Ocean: Southern Knipovich Ridge | collected 2010
ACGCTTCTTCTTTGGTCAGTGACGGCGAATGGCGCCGGCGACCGTGGTCTTCGTGGTCAGACTCTTCATCCTTACGACGCTTGCGACGTCCTTCAGCCTGTGCAACTTGCCCATAGCCACGTCCTCCGAAAAGAGAAAAGAACTTCACAGCACTGCTTATATATTATCATAATAAGGATGCCTGTCAAGTGTATTAGTGAACAATATTAGAACTTTTTTGAAAAGTAATTAAAAAACAAAAATTAAATAAAAGGTTAACAGGCCTGTCAGAAATAGTTGGATTAAGGGAGTCAATCCTACGCCCAAAATTAGCGGCATTTTCTCTGAATACTCCCATAATCCCTTATTGATGGCATAAAGTTCCATAAAATAAGCAAAGAGTATACCGGTAACAGAAAATATAATTATTTGAAAAGTATTTTGGAATGGATTTACATTCTGGAAAATTAAATAAAGCACGAAATAACATCCAGTTATCCAACATCCATCAAACAAAGCAGCTCTAATTATTCGAAGAACATATGTTTTCAGGGACATTTTAAGACAGGTTTCATACCAAACACTATGAACTAATTCGTAAAATAAGTTAATTAAAAAAGCTATAAAGAATATTTTAACTATAATTATAACCATTATGATTATTGTAACATCTTCTTCCATCTTTTCTACTTTTGTATATTAATGGATAACATAAATTAAAACACCTTTTGCTCTTGACAAACTGTTATGATAGGCAGACAATAAAAATAGAGTGGTTCTTTAATAAGGAGGATTACCAATGACAATACTCCTTGTGTGCCCTAAATGCGGAAGGGTCAAGAAACACCAAGATTGGATCAGAATTGAAACTTCTTTTTCTGACTTTGTAGAAAGGATACTACAAGATGGTATCAATGAATTATGTCTGGATTCTCAGCTGTGTCCGCACTGCCTCAAATCTTTAAAGCCTGTAGGTTAAACTACAGGCTTTTTTTTATCCACTTGACACGTTTTCCTGTCGTGATACAATTAAAGCAGTTCATTAACATTATATCTCCCAAAAAGAAGAAAAACAGTAGTCGTGAATATCCAACTCAACCGAAACCCATTCACCATTTCCCTAGCCCGCCCCGTGCTTACGGCGCTTCATATTATTACTCTTTCGGTTCACTCCGATCACCTCTTACCCGCTTTTCTTCTTTCTACAAAGGTCCCCTCTGGGACCTTTTTTTTATTCTAAAGAAAAAGCACCTAATTACGTTAGGTGCTTTTGAAAAATGTTTTAGGAGATTCTATTGAGAATTTCCGCAAGATGATGTTCTATTCCTTGAACACCATGAAGCCTATTTTCTCTTTCTCTCACCCCTTCGCTCGCCATAGCATGAAGTGCTCGAAGAATTTGTTCTCCGACAGGGAAGCCGTGTTCCGGCTGTCTTGCTAAACATTCTGAGAACGTAAGTCCTTTCAATAAAGAGAAATCGCATATTTCAGCTATCTCGCGAATACCGCTTCGATGAGCTCGGAATCCCAGTCCTTGACGAACTTGTCGGCTATATTTGAACTTCCAAAGCAACCAGTGTCCCTTTTGAGTGAGCAACAAGTGCTCTTCGATTACGAACCGTGCCCCATATCCGGGCATGTCTTCTTCAGTCTCGTGAGACAAACTGGCAACCCTTGTACAACGAGTTTTTTGGCTAATTCCTTTAGGGAATCTGACTATCTTTTCATCGGTGCATCTATCGTCGTATTCCCGAATATGACAGTTCAACGATTCACCTATCGGTTTAAACCCTGGTAGATATTTGAGATAGGGTTTGTAGACCCCTAAAACCTCTTGAATGATATTTAACCATTCATCGGGTTGTAGTTCTACGGCTGGAATTGTGACTCTTCCGAGAATAAAGCCAAGTCTGATGGACGTATCCATTTCCAGATCTCCTTTCGCTTGTTGCCCTCAGGGCGGACCCATACTGGGCATACCAGATAACTACGCCAAATCATACAATCCTTACTGCCTTGTCTTATTTCTTCTCCTTTCTTTTTCAAAGAGCTTTTACTAGAAATATAGAATACTTTAACAGGTAGTTATGAGTTTGTCAATAAACATTGCGACTATCCTCTAAGTTTATCTAACTTTTTCTTGAGTTCGTAAGGACGACTAATATGTTTTAAGATAACTTCAGGAAACGGTGCCCCGGCTGTATTGATAATTAAGTCACCGGTATAAGTAATGAATTTGTCTAAGAAAGGTTGATTTACCGAAACATCAGTAATCTTTTCATAATCAATACTTGTGACTTCGGTGGCAAGCCAACCCCGATGAACAATAATCCTTTTATTAGTAAAAGCGTAGGCGTTGGCGACTTTAATATAAAATCCATAATAAAAAATAACCAACAAGAGTGCAAAAATACCCACTATATGTGGTGGTACAATTATCAAAATAACACTGATTATCCCTGAACCAATTAAAAGAATCATTCTATATCTATCACTAATAGAAAACTCGTGTTCTACTTTTTCGTCTGGATTTAATATTTTTTGCCAGGTTTTCTTATAAACCATATAAATTATCTTTTATCTATTTTTAGATTAACCCAGTTTGTTAAATATTTCAACAACTCATAATGACTTGACTTAATAACATAAACGTGGTAAAGTTATCCCAGTTATGAAAATTATACCGAAAAATATGCCCGTTTTCATTTTTGTTGGCATTGCTATAGCAGTGGTAGTTTATTTAGCGTTCTCACTTATTCCGCTTTTCAAAGAAATCCCGGAACACGCCTTTTGGGAAAGTTCAGAATCGCAAAACGGTATTCTTGGAGCTAAAATAGGCGGTTTTTTGACAAAACTAAAAAATGTTTTAAAAAGCGGGGAATCTATTCCTGATTCTGATCCTAGCCCTATTCCTAGTTATAGCCCTAGTTCTAATTCCAGTCCAAATTCTGATCCCGGCCCTGATCCTGGCCCCGACCCCGATCCTAGCCCTCCACCAACTGAACCTGTTGTATCAATTAACACATATATAACTTCTGGTCCTGAAGAAGGAGAAATTATCGAGGAAACAAACAGGATTACCTTTGAATTTAGAGCAAGAGTTTCTCCAGAAGAAACCGAAGGAAATATAATATTTGAAACGAAAATTGAAGGCTTTGACGAAAATTGGGAAACAATCAGTTATAATCAAAGGATTGTAGATTTCCCTCCAGGTCCTAAAGAATACACCTTTTTAGTGAAAGCAAAGATTAATGATATAGTTGACTCAACCCCGACCCAAAGAACCTTTAAAATAAACACGTCGCCGTATTTTGAAAAAATACAAATCTCTAATGTTCAATCTCAAAATTCATATGATCACTCTCTAATAAGGTTGGATGTTTATCATGTTAACGAAGAAATAAACATCACTGGCTGGAGAGTTGAAGGACAAAAAGGAGGCTTTTCTATACCTCAGGGAATAGAAAAATATAATCATCTTTTTTACAGTCAATTACCTGGAAACGATTTACCACTTAAAGATATTTTTGTTGACTACGGTCATACAATATATCTATCAAGCGCTTTAAATCCTTTAGGAAGATATAAAAACTTCCGGCTCAATAAATGTATAGGTTACTTAGCCCATGATTATGATTTTGCTATTGATTTTTACAATAATTGTCCAAGACCCGACGAAGACGACATTCTTAGTTTTGACCCTTGCTGTCAACAGTATGTTCTTAATAGAAGCAGATGTGAGATACCAGATTATTGGGAAAATTCTGATATTGCCCGGGATTCAGAATGCGTATCTTACATTATTGATTACTTTAGCTATATTGGCTGTTATGAGAATTATTCCAGAGATGAAGATTTCTTAAATGATGAATGGCACATTTATATGAATGGGAACTTTGTTAGTACAGGCATTGATATACTTTACTTACGTGACCAAAACGGTCTTTTCGTAGATAAATATCGTTACGGATCTCCCTGCTGTGATTAAATACTGTAAATAAAAACCGTTAGTTATTTATACTAACGGAAGTGTCTAAACTGGTTTAAATACCTTTATCTACCGTATCTTCTTTGGCGTCTGACGTACTCCTCAAGGGCTTCATCTAGGTCCTTTTCTGTAAAAGCCGGCCAGAGTTTCTTAGAAAAGTATAATTCTGAATAAGCTGCCTGCCAGAGCACAAAATTAGAAAGGCGTTTCTCACCACCTGCTCGAATAATGAAATCAGGATTAGGTAAACCAGCAGTTGAAAGTAAACTTTCAAATAAATCTCCAGTAATTTTTTTAGCTGGAATCTTTTTTTTAATAATAGCTTGAATAGCTTGTAGAATATCCCATTTACCTCCATAACTTACTGCTAAGTTCAAATGAAGTTTTTTATTATTGGCAGTTAACTCTTCGACTTCCTTTATTACTTTTTGTAAAGATTTAGGTAGTTTTTCTTTTTGGCCAATTATTTTTATTCGTATTCCTTCTTTTTTATATTTTCCTTCATCGCTTTTATATTTCTTAATGTGTTTAGATAAACCCACTTCAAATAACTTCATTAAATAATTAACCTCCTTTTTTGATCTATTCCAGTTTTCTGTTGAAAAACCAAAAGCCGTTAGAACTGTTACTTCCCTATCTTTACACCATCCGCAAAACTTAATAAGGTTTCTATACCCCTCATAGTGTCCTTTTAGGGTTGGGAGTCCTCTTTTTTGGGCCCAGCGCCGGTTTCCGTCAGGAAATAAAACTATATGGTTGGGAACTGTTTTTTTCATAACTTATTTCTTCTATTATTATGGGTTCTTTTTCATAATATTTAGCTGTTAAGAACCCACAAGCAAATGAAAATAAAGAAATTAAAATTACAATAATTGGTGATATTATATCATTAAAATCATTTTTGACAAAGGAGATACATTTTGATAACATAATCATATGGCAAAAACTAAATCAGCAGGTTCCACAAAGCTTGGAAGAGACTCTAATGCTCAAAGACTCGGAGTAAAAATCTTTGCAGGACAATCAGTAAAACCAGGAATGATTATTATCCGACAACGAGGCACAAAGTTCCTTCCAGGAAAAAACGTCAAAAAAGGTAAAGACGATACTCTTTTTGCATTAAAAAAAGGTGTTGTTCGTTTTGCTACCAAAAGAAAAATATTATTCAATCAATCACAACGGCGTTTGAAAGTTGTTAATGTAGACGAATAAGTCTACTACTTTAAACTTGCTTTAATAAATTGTTTAAATAATGGATGAGGCCTTAAGGGCCTTGATTTAAATTCCGGATGAAATTGGGTAGCAACGAAAAAAGGATGATTAGAAACTTCAATAATCTCTACCAAGTCTTTTTCAGGGTTAATACCCGCCATTACCATTCCTTTGGCTTCTAATGCTTCTCTAAAGGCATTATTTAGCTCATAGCGGTGTCTATGACGCTCAGATATCTCAGAACACCCATAAGCTTTAAAACTGACGGTTTTCGGCTTTATCTTGCACTTATAGGTTCCTAACCTCATTGTCCCACCATATTTTTTCTCTTTTAAAAGAGTTTTTTGTTCTGGCATTACATCAATCACTGGTTCTTGGCAATTTTTGTAAAATTCAACTGAGTTTGCTTTGTTTAAACCACAAACATTTCTAGCAAATTCTATCACTGCCAACTGCATTCCTAAACAAAGTCCCAAAAAGGGGATTTTTTGTTTTCTACAAAATTCAATTGTTTTTATTTTTCCTTCTATTCCCCTATTTCCAAAACCACCTGGTACTATTATTCCATCAAATTTCTTTAATTCTTTAAGTGTTTGAGGATTTTTTTCATATTTTTCAGAATTAAGCCAAGTAATTTTAGGTCGAACTTTTGAAAGATAACAAGCATGTTTTATTGCTTCAATTATTGAGATATAAGAATCGGTTAGGGTGAATTTCCCTGTTTTGAAATATTTGCCAACTATCCCGATTTTAACCTCTTTTCCTGGATGATGAATAGTTTTAACTAATCTTTTCCAATCTTTTAAATCGCTGTTTTTAGATTTCAAACCAAATTTTTTTAAAATTCTATTTCCTAAATTATCTTTTTCAAAATTAACTGGTATTTCATAAATAGATTTAACATCTGGAGCTGAAATAACATCTTCTCCTAAAACATTACAAAAAATAGAAATTTTTCTCTTGCGAGGTTCATCTAAAGGAATTTTAGCCCTGGCTAAAATTATGTCTGGTTGAATCCCGGCAGAATTTAAGGTTCTCACTGCATACTGAGTAGGTTTTGTTTTCATCTCTCCTATCATTTTAGGAACTGGCAAATAACTCACTAAAATAAACACAATATCTTTTGGATGGCTAAGTTTCATCATTCTGGCTGCTTCTAAAAATAGCATATTTTGATATTCTCCTACTGTTCCTCCTATTTCTATTAAAACAAAATCAGCCCTTGTTTGTTTAGCTGTTTTTTTTATTCGCGAGATTACCTCGTTAGGAATATCAGGAACAACTTCAACGCATCGCCCCCCATATCCTAAATTTCTTTCTCGATCAATCACTGCCTGATAAACCCTTCCAGTTGTTATATAATTATCGGTACTCAAATCTTCGTCTAAAAATCTTTCGTAGTTACCTAGATCTTGGTCACATTCTGTTCCGTCATCAGTGACGAATACTTCTCCGTGCTCAACTGGATTCATTGTTCCAGCATCAACATTGATATAGGGATCAACCTTAATTGCAGTCACCTTAAATCCTTTGCTTTTTAAAATTCTTCCTATGGAAGCAGTAGCTACTCCCTTACCAATGCCGGACATTACTCCTCCGGCAATAAAAATAAACTTTGGCATATTCAAATTGTGGTGAAAGGTTCTTATTCTTTTTTCTGCTCAGTAATTATTACCTTTATATCGGTTTCTAAATTGTGTTCAAAATTAACCTTTACTGGAAATTCTCCTAGTTCTTTAATTGGTTCTTCTAGGGCAATCTGAGATTTTTTGATATTAAAACCTAATTCTTTTAATTTATCTATAATCTTTTGTCCATTAATTGATTCAAAAAGTTGTCCTTCTTCTCCAATTTTAACAGAAAACATTACTTCAACTCCGTCAAGTTTTGAAGCTAGTTCTTGAATGTTTGTCAATTCTTTTTCGTCTTTCTTTGTCTCTATTTCTTTTTGGGTCTCAGCCCATTTCATAGATGCTTTAGTGGCAGACTTTGCCAATTCCTTAGGAATCAAAAAATTCCTGGCATAGCCATCTTTTACTTCGACCAACTCATATTTCTTTCCTACTTTTTCAACATCTTGAAGAAGAATAATACGCATATTATTATTAAATTCTACAATAAATTTTGAATTATCTCAATAGCTTTATCTAATTGTGGATCTTTTTCTTGTTCGTAATCTTCATCTGTTATTTCTATTTGTATATCAGGATCCAATCCTGTTTCAGAAATAGAGATACCTTTTGGGGTTAACCACTTAGCAATTGTTATTTTAATAGTTGATCCCCCTCTCAATTCCATGGCTTCCTGAATAGAACCCTTACCGAAAGACTTTTCTCCAATTAACTTAATGTTGCGATTATCCCTTAGAGCTCCTGCCAATATCTCAGATCCAGAAGCTGATCCCTGGTTAATTAACACAACTAAGGGATATTGAGAAAATTCACCATTTCTTTTACTTTTATATACTATATTTTCTTTACCTTCGCCGAAGTCTTCAATAACTATAACTTCACCTTTTTCCAAGAACCAACTCGCTATATCTTGAGCAACATAAAGATATCCGCCTGGATTGTTTCTGAGATCCAGGATTATTCTCTTACTGGATCCTGCTAATATTTCAATTGCTGCTTTCTCAAAATCAGAAGTTAAAGTTTGATTAAACTGATAAAGATGTAAATACGCAATATCCTCGTTTAATAATTCCCACTCTAAGGAAGGTATTTTGATCGTATTTCGTATAATCTTAATATCTTTTGTGGTTTCCCAACCTGTCCTAAAAATTGTTAAAGTAACCTCTGTTCCTTTGGGCCCTCGAATTAAATTAGCTGTTTCTTCAATGGGCATATCAAAGGTTTCTATGTTATCTATCTTAAAAATCTTATCTCCTGCTCTTAAACCTGCTTTTTGAGCGGGGGTTCCTTCAAGGGGGGCTATAATAGTCACTTGTCCTTCTTTGGTTCCAATTTCTATCCCCACTCCTTCAAAAAAACCCGAAAGCCCTTCTTCGAACTTTTCTGTGTCTTCTGGGTTTAAAAAACTAGTATAAGGATCCTCTAAGGTTTCAGTCATTCCAGAGATTGCTCCATATATTATTTTTTGGACATCGAATCTTGCTGGATCGACGAATTTGTTTTGGAGTTTATCATAAACCTCCCAGAAAAGAGAAAAGTTAATTTCTGCAGGAGGACAAACTATACATATCACCTGGGTTTTCCCAACCCAAACACCAATCTTAAAGCTAACAAGAAGAATGACAAATAACAGAATTAACGATAAACTTTTTTTAAATTTAAAACCCATATAGAAATTCTATCATAACCAAACCCTTTAAGCAATCTAAGTAATCAAGTCTATTTTAATAAAAGAAGAGCAGGTATTTTGAATCTACTCTTCTTCGTCAGCTAATTCTAAAAGGGCATTGGTAATTCTTTGGGTAACTTTTTTTCTTGTATTCCGCGAAAATCCGTGGAATCTTAAGGGCCTACCTATCTTAATAGTGATATTCCCTCTAAGACGTGGGAAAGAGAATAACTTTTTGGAACGGTTGGGAAGAATTTTATCGGTTCCTTCGACCCATACTGGAATAACTAAGGCTTGCGTGTTTAGAACCAACCACCCAATTCCAGTCTTCAGTACTCTTAGTTTTTTACCTGTTTTACTGCATAAAAATTCTTTTCCTTTAAAAGTTCTTCCTCCTTCTGGGAAAAGAATAATTATTCCTCCTGAGGAAACAATTTCTTTTATTCTTAAAAATACCCTTAAATTTCCCTTTTGCTTTTTTCTATCAATCGGAATTGCTCGAGGTCTCAACCAAAACCAATACCAAGAATCATAAAAATTCGCTTTATCTGGAGTGCTCCAGGGAGCATATTGAAAAGGATGCAAAAAGTATTCTCTAAGGAACAAGGCTGGCAGTAAAAAGGGTTCAAGCAATGAAGGATGATTAGAAACTAAGATTATTCTTTTTTCCCAATGAGGAAACCGTTTCCAATACAAAACTCGGATTTTTTTTATGATTACTAGCAGACGGAAAATAATCCCCATAACTATTCCGTAGGGATATGTTAATGCTAAAAAAACACATAAATCAAACATCTTTTTCATTTTCTTTCTCCTTTTTAAAGAACAAACTATGCAATCATAATTGCATAGTGTTTATTATACTATCCTATCCTAAAAAAATTTTCAAGAAGAAAATCAATATCTGACCCCTACAAATTCTTACCTTCTAAACATCTCGTATAAAATGTACGCCCAGAGGGAATCGAACCCCCGACCATCACCTTAAAAGGGTGCTGCTCTACCTAACTGAGCTATGGGCGCATAACAGTTACAATCCTTCTTCTTTCAATTTCCTTAGTAATTCTTTCTGTTTTTTATTCAGTCTCTTTGGTATCTCTACTTTGAGTTCAACATAAAGACTTCCTTGTCCTTGGCCCGAAAAATGAGGAATTCCCTTTTTTGAAATTCTTAAAATTTTCCCGGAATGAGAACCTGCAGAAATCCTTAACAAAATCTTTTTTCCTTCAAGAGTTGAGATTTCTATTTCATCTCCCAATGCTGCCTGAGAAAAAGAAATGGACAAAATAATATATAAATCGTCACCCTTTCTTGTAAAGGCTGGATGTTTTTTTACAAAAATCCGAACATAAAGATCTCCTGGTTGTCCCAACCTTCTACCTGCTTCCCCTTTGTCTTTAATTTTTATTACTTGGTTTGAATCGACACCGGCAGGAATAAAAACTTTAATATTTTCTTCTTTTTTTATCTTTCCTTCTCCGTGGCAAACATTACAAAATTTTTCTGGAGTTCTTCCCTCGCCCCCACATTCAGGACAAGTAATATTATGTGTGAAAGACCCTAAAAATGTCCTTCTAATTTGTTGGACTTGACCTATTCCTCTGCAAGAAAAACATTCTTTAACCTTGCTGCCAGGTTCAGCCCCCGTTCCTGCGCATCGGACACAAAAAATATATTTATAAAGTGAAATTTCTTTGGTTTGACTTGTTAAAGTTTCTTCTAGGGGTATTTCAATATCGATTTGAATATCTTGTCCTTGATTTTTTCTTTTTCTTGACCCTTTCTGGCCAAATCCAAAAAATTCTTCGAATATTTCTCCTATATCCCTGTTACCGAAATCATAATTTTGTCCTTGAGCAAAGTCTTGCCAACCTGAACCAAAATCCCAACCTGCCCCTGCTCCTCCTTGATTAAAGTCAAAGCCCGGCATTCCTTCAAACACTTGACCAAAACTATCATATTGGGCTCTTTTTTCTTTATTAGAAAGAACTTGATATGCTTCATTCACTTCTTTGAATTTGTTTTCGTCACCCCCTTTATCAGGATGGTGTTGATGAGCCAATTTTCGATAGGCTTTTTTAATCTCTTCAGTTGAAGCTTTTTTAGAAACTCCTAAAATTTTGTAATAATTTTTTTCCATTTTAAAAATTTACTTTTCTTTATATTCTCCTTCTTCAATGTCTTTTTCGTTTTCTTTCTTTTCAGGTTTTTTGTCTTCTTTATCCTGGGTCTTTTTATAAAGTTCTGCTCCAATCTTCTGAATAGCCTGAGAAAGCTCCTCTGTTTTACCTTTTATTTCATCTATATTATTACTATCTTTAACTTTTTTTAAAGCTTCCATCTTCTCTTCGATTTCTTTCTTAGAATTTTCATCAATTTTGCCTTTAGTGTCTTTTAAGGTTTTTTCACAAGTATATACTAAGACGTCTGCTGAATTTCTTACCTCTATCAGTTCTTTTTTTGCTTGGTCTTCTTTCATATGTATCTCGGATTCTTTTTTCATTCTTTCAACTTCTTCGTCTGACAACCCACAAGAACCTTCAATCCGAATAGACTGAGATTTTCCAGTTGCCTTATCTTTAGCTGAAACATTTAGAATTCCATCAGCATCAATATCAAAACTAACCTCAATTTGAGGAATACCCCTAGGAGTAGGCGGAATTCCGTCTAGCATGAACCTCCCAAGCGTTTTATTATCGGCTGCCATCGATCTTTCTCCTTGTAAAACATGAACTTCTACTGACGGTTGGTTATCAGCAGCTGTTGAAAAAATCTGAGTTTTAGAGGTTGGAACAGTAGTATTTTTGGAAATCAAAATTGTATTTACTCCACCCAAAGTTTCAATACCTAAAGAAAGAGGAGTAACATCCAATAAAAGTACATCTTTTACTTCGCCTTGTAAGATTCCTGCCTGGATTGCGGCTCCGATAGCCACAACTTCATCAGGATTAATTTCTTTAGAAGGTTCTTTATTAAACAGTTTTTTGATTTCTTCTTGGATTTTTGGCATTCTTGTTTGTCCCCCCACTAAAACTATTTCTTCAATATCTTCTGGTTTAAGATTAGCTTCTTTTAAAGTTTTTTTAATTAACTCAAGCGATTTCTCAATATAGTCTGAAACCATATTCTCTAACTGCGCTCTTTTCAACTTATATAATAGGTGTTTTGGACCTGAAGCGTCAGAAGTAATAAAAGGAAGGTTTATTTCGGTTTCCAAACTGGAAGATAGCTCTATTTTTGCTTTTTCTGCTGCTTCTTTTATTCTTTGTAGAGCCAAGTGGTCTTTAGATAAATCTATTCCATTATCTTTTTTAAACTCTCCAACAACCCAATTCATTATTTTTTGGTCAAAATCATCTCCACCAAGATGAGTATCGCCCCCTGTGGCTTTAACTTCCACTGTGTCTTCTGCAACATCTAAAACAGAAATATCAAAAGTACCGCCCCCAAAATCATAGACAACTATTTGTTGATCTTTCTTCTTAGTCAAACCATAAGCTAAAGCAGCAGCTGTTGGTTCATTAATAACTCTTCTTACTTTAAAGCCAGCGATTTCTCCAGCAATTTTTGTCGCCTTTCTTTGCGAATCATCAAAATATGCGGGACAGGTGATAATTGCCTCGGTGATTTTTTCTCCAAGTTTTTCTTCAGCGTCTTGCTTTAGTTTTTGTAAAATCTGAGCTGAAATCTCTGGGGGTTTATACCATTTTTCACCCATTTTTACCTCTACTCCACCGTCAGAAGATTCTTTAAGTTCATAAGGTAAAAGTTCTTTATCTTTTTGAACATCTGAGTCTGAAAATCTTCGGCCAATTAATCGTTTTATGGAAAAAATGGTATTCTTGGGATTAGTTATTGCTTGGCGTCTAGCTAATACACCAACCAACCTTTCATTACTTTTACTTAAAGCAACAACTGAAGGAGTGGTTCTAGCTCCTTCTTTATTTTCAATGATTTTCGGTTCCCCTCCTTCAATAATAGCCATAGCTGAAAAAGTTGTTCCGAGATCAATACCTAAAATTTTTGACATTTTTTTTTATGAATTAAGTGAATATGTTTCCCCTAACCTTTAGGATTATTAAATATATAGTTTTATTATTCTTTATGATTTTTACTTTGCTATCTTTACTTTGGCGGGTCTTATGATTTTGCCATGCAAAATATAACCTTTTTTAATTTCGCTTACAATTATTCCTGGTTTTTTATCTTTACTTTCAACTTCTTCTATAACTTCATGAAAATTTGGATCAAACTTCTCCCCTATTGTCTTTATTTCTTCTATTCCTTGATTTTTAAAAAAATCTTGAAATTGTTTTTTTATCTGAAAAATTCCTTTTATATATTCATCATTCTCTAATTCTTTGGGTAACTTTTTTTCTGCGAAATTAAAATTGTCTAAAATCAGCAAAATTTTTGAATTTAATTCTTCTACTCTATACTTTAAAATCTCGCTAATTCTTTCTGTTTCTGCTTTTTTATAATTTAAGAAGTCTGCTCTTGCTCTTTGCCAACCATCCAAATATTCTTTTTTCAGTTTTTGGCACTCTTTTAATCTCGCTATTAAATCTTCTGAGTTTAGTTTTTTCTTATTATATCTTTTCATTTATCCAACTTTAAATTTTTACTACAAAATGGATATGATTATTTTAACAAATCTAAGATAAAAATCAAGGGTATTAATCATGTTTCAGAACATAAAAAAGAGCGGGAGAAGGTATTCCCGCTCTTAATAAAAGGAGGAATGCTTTTCTCTATGGTGGGAAAAAAGCATAGGTAAACTCTGGTGTTTCCAGAACCACCATTTCCTCCTTTTATTCTGTTATGAGTTCGATTGGTCTAACCGTCTAAATAGAATAAGTAACTTCTACTAGTTCAGGAATAAGCCTTTCTTGAATGTCTTTTTCTCTCTGTCGTAATCTCTCTTTCTTCCCATTAGGAACCTGGGGGTTTTGCAATTTTTTTGCAATTGCCGCTAGTTCCTCGCTAT
>SDBT01012799.1_pt1 | contig 13466 bp, 25 predicted proteins | sample 2277101 | NCBI WGS metagenome assembly SDBT01 (sample SAMN10404973, study PRJNA504765) | marine sediment metagenome | isolation source: marine sediment core GS10_PC15, 103 cmbsf | place: Arctic Ocean: Southern Knipovich Ridge | collected 2010
ATTTTCATTGAAAAGTAAGGTGTTTGTTGATACATTGATCGGGCTGGAGGCTTACGTTTCGGACGTTATACTCGGGGCCGCAAGGCATCGGGTCCCAGCCACCCCCGCTAAATGCGGGGGTTATTTTTTACCCTTTCCGCTTGGGGCATGCTCATACATTGTCATGGTAATCAGGCGGTCGCCATATTGTGTATGGCAAAATACCTCTTCAAAGACTAAGCTGTTCCACATGACCAAGCCCAAGAAAGACACAAAGGCGCTGACGGCGAAACAAGCGCGGTTCGTTGAGGAATACCTGGTAGACCTTAACGCAACACAGGCCGCTATTCGTGCGGGGTATAGCGAAAAGACCGCCGAACAAGGGGCCGCACAGCTATTAAGTAATATTAAGGTAAGCAATGCTGTCCTAGTCGCTATCGCCGAACGCTCAGAAAGGACAGAAATCACTCAAGACAGGGTGTTGGGCGAATTGGCGAAGATTGGCTTCTCAGATATACGTAACGCGGTTCGGTGGGGAAAAAGCCCAATTGATAAGGACGCCAAAAATGCAGGCCCGAACGGCCTTGGGCTTTATCCCGTTGAGTTAATACCAAGCGAAGACCTAGACGATGATATTGCCGCGACGGTTTCCGAGGTTTCCTTGACGCAGACGGGCATTAAGATCAAAACATACGACAAATTATCGGCGCTTGAGAAAATCGGGAAACATCTGGGCATGTTCGTGGATAAGGGGGAATTAAAATTGTCCGGCGAGATCAAAAACAACTTCATATTTACCCCCGTGAGCGCCGACGATGAACCAGATCGAGATTAAGTACGTTAAGAACCTCCACCCGATATTCACCAAACCCAAGCGCGTTAAGATTGTGGTGGGCGGAAGAGGGGGGACGAAATCTGTTGGAATTGCTGATTACGTCGCCTGTCGGGTAGCAAGCGGGGACTTATGGTGTTGCGCCCGTGAGCATCAGAACTCCATCGAGGAATCTGTACACAGAACCATCCTAGATGAAATCGCCCGGCTGGGGCTAGATGGCTTTGACGATACCAAGTCGGGTATATCTCACGTATCGGGGGGCCGGACGTTTTACCGGGGGCTGGCGCGGAACATCACGTCACTAAAATCCACGTTATCCGGCGTTGACGGCTTGTGGATTGAAGAGGGCGAAGACCTGACGGAAAAGACGCTACGGGTTCTAACCGCGTCCGTCCGCTTGAACGCCACCGACACGGAGCGCTATATCGCTGGCGAAGACGTAAAGTTTCCGGAAATCATCATCACCATGAACCGGGGGACGCGAACCGGCGCGATAGCGGAGAAGTGGCTTAAGCGTGCGGAGCCTGATTTGGAACGCCATGGATATTATGAAGATGATATCGTAATGGTGGTCCAAATGAACTACACCGACATGCCGAGGGAGTGGTTCGAAGCGTCCGGGTTAGAGGGCGAACGCCTTGACGACCTTGATAAAATGTCCCGCGCAGAGTACGATCATAAATGGATGGGGCACTATTATGACACCGTTAAGGGCGCGCTGATTAAACCGGAGTGGTTTGATGCCTGTGTCGATGCCCACAAAATACCACGACTTGAGGCCGTTTTTAAGCCCGTTGGGGCGCGTATAGCCGCCCACGACCCCTTTGACGACGGCAACGACGCCGGGGGCTATGCAATGCGCCACGGGTCCGTGGTTGAGTTTGTGCGGACGAAAGAACGGGGGGAGATTGATGTAGTCTGCGACTGGGCCACCGAATTAGCGGTTGAAGACGGCGCGGATTGGTTTGTCTGGGACGGCGACGGCATGGGAACGGGTCTAAAGCGTCAGGTCCAACTAGCATTTGACGGGACCAAGACCAAATACCATATGTTCCGGGGTTCGATGGGCGGGCGCGGCCAGGACAACGCGGAACAAATCTACATGCCGAATACCGGCAAGGAAGACAACGAAAGCAATGTGGCGCCGAAAACCTACGCCGAGACGTTCAAGAACAACCGGGCGCAGTTCTACACGCTCCTACGGGATCGGATGTACAATACGTTTCGGTGCGTCGAGCGTTCGGAATATGTTGACCCGGACGAGATGATTTCGATTGATTCAGACGGCGTTGACAATATGGCTTCGCTTCGGTCTCAGGTCTGCCGAATCCCCACGAAGCCGCACGGTGCCGGTCTGGTCCAGATATTGAGCAAGGCGGAGATGAGGCTGCTGGATATTCCCTCCCCGAACGATGCGGACAGCCTTATGATGAGCATGTTTTCACCGGTGGATTACGTTGCGCCGGACGAGTTCAATTATGGCGGCGGTGGTGAAGCGAGTTGGATGGGGTGACCGTTGAACGGCGTTTCAATTTATGGTAGGCTGTCTAGTCGACATCCTGGATGAATATTTTAAGAAAGAACTTTAGGGTTTTTTGGATGTATTTGAATTGTCCAGTTTGTGACGGCAGTGGGCGCAAAGAAGACGATAAATGCCCAGCGTGTGAGAGACCGACCCCACACGCGACCCCATTAACCAGCCGCAGAATATGCGGTGATTTCTGACGGCCCCTATCGGGCAAAGGAGCGAAGATGTTGAAACGATTTTTAAAATACGTCCATGCGTATCTCACAAGCTACCGCCATAATAAGCGTGAAGGCATAATGTTCCCTCATTCTTATTGGCTTCGCGATATTATTCAACCCTACAAATGAATGGGTAACGGAACTATGCGCAATCAAAACCGGCTATGCGCAACATAGAAAGGAAAAATCGTGATGAGTAAATTAGCCCACTCAAACCAGGAAACGATGGATGAAATCGACACTGCTCGGGCGTTTATAGATGGTAATGAGGATTTGGTGACCGGCGACCTTAAAGATTACACCATCTATCCGGCCTTAGCGCGTATTGGGTTTACGAACATCACGCCCAAATTACAGCGGGCTTTTAGACTTGGGTTCGCACACGGCCTGACATCGAAAGGATGAATTATGGGCATGATTGAAATACGGCACAGCCTGGACGCGCACATCCGCAAAAACTTTAATTGGCACGGTGGCGGCGTCGATTTGACCACCGGAAATATGGACGTAACATTCGACCACGACGGAAGAGAATACAAGATACTCCTGACCGACGTGGGTGAATCCAGTGCCTAAGTGGTTAAGAAAACTTCAACTTCGCTTCCTTTTATGGCTTACCCGCAAAGAACCATTTGTCCAAGGCGAATGGCGTCAAGAGTTCCGTGAAAAATACGAAGTTAAATTATGAATGAGCATAGGGTATCAAAAATTGATACTTTAGGACAATAAAACATGGCTTGGAATTACATTTTCCGCCCGAAATACCCTAAATGGGCTATTGGCCCGGCCCCAGGCGGGTTTTGTGTTTACACGCCCTGGCTAGCCATTTGGAGCCGCGTTAAAGATTGGATAACGGCATGAATATGGAGAAGTCAGAAGATCCAGAAGATCCGTGTTTGGGGTGCTCTAAAACTATTGGAACCTGTGAATGCCCAGAAACCATAGAACGGCAGAAACTTATTGAGCAGATGAATGCTTATTATCCAGTGCAGGAAGACCCGTGGCAGAAGAAGTGAACTCACGCTGGCGTCGGCATTGGCACATCACTCTTTCGCGTCGGTGGAATTTGATAATTCGATCATATGGATTACCGGTTCTGGTTGATCTTCGCAAGCCGACAATGCATGAAAAACGATTACAACCCGGGAAAATTGGAAACTAAGGACACTAAGTCATGAAAAAGATTGATGCGCCCACTGTCGCTGCCATGCCCATCGCGGCTATTTTGCTGGGTTTTTTTTGGAACGACGTGGTGGGCTGGCCAGTTATGGAAGAAAGCGTGATGATTGCCGGCGGCGCTGTTCTTGGCGCTGCGGCGCGTTATTTAATATCTTGGGTGCCGCGCCCTGACGGTGAATAAAGGAACACATTATGAGCCCGGAAGGTTATGTCATTGAGGAAACCTACAACGAAATGGTAGCGTATAAAAACGATAAAATAGCCGCCGCCGAGCAAGCCTTTGACAGGATGTTCAAGATGGGGAAAGCTGAAACCGAACGCCTAGAGCATGAATTGGCGATAGCGAACACCAAGGTTCACGACCTTATGGTGGGCCAAAGGGCCGCGTCTACATGACGAAACGCCAAAAGGAACGCCAACACGTTTTCCCAGTCAACGATCTAATGCCACACAACACAGACAACGGCGCGGGGTGTTGGTGCAAGCCGACCATTGATAACGATGTTGTAATCCACAATTCCTTAGACGGTAGGGAGTTAATCGAAACCGGAGAGAGGATGGTTCAATGACTAATTGCGAAATTGTACAACTTGATGTGGGGTTACCGAAGGACACCTATAATGCTTTGGTGACGCTAACCCAACGCCAAAACGCCGCACTCTCCAATAATGTCGCCCGTCTTTTAAACGAAGCTATTGAGGCGACATATGAGCGTTGGCCTAATTTAAGAGAGGAATGACAATGAAGAAAGAACACCTTGAGCAGATGCGGGCGCACAATGATGAAGGCGGCAAGTTTACCAATCGCAACGCCGTCGAGTTACTGGGCGAGTTTGAAACTATCCACAAGCTATTATCTGACTTACAAGAGCGTGTCTGTGAGTGGCTTTGCCCGACCACATGGAAAACGGGCACACCGCAACCGCATAGTGCTGAATGCAAGGCCGTCACCGCCGCTTTATCCTGATTTGAGTGGTTTATGAACGACAACGTAGCCCCATTCCCCCAGAAGCCGACCGACGACTACACAAGCCTTATGGCGCTGTTGCATTGTGATGACTGCCACCAGGAATGGTTTGGCATCTACGAAAACGGCGTGGATATCGGCAAGCTGGATTGTTTCTTTTGCGGGGGCGACAACCTATCGAGCCGTCAAGGCGAGCGGCAAGTCGCGTTCTATGATTATCGTTAAGGGCCACCCCCCGATGTTTGACGAGATAGACGCCGCATTCAATGTGGGGTGGAAGAAAGTCATATCCGCTTGCGGTGACGTGATCTACAACCCGAACGGCGCAACGGTGTCACCGTCGCTTATGGCGCATGAGAAAGTCCACGGGCAGCGCCAGGGCTCGGATATCGCGGGCTGGTGGAGACGTTACATAGACGATCCCGCGTTTAGGCTGGCCGAGGAAATCCCCGCGCATCAAGCCGAATACTGGCATATTGCGAGAGAAGGCAACCGACCGCAACGACGGAAGGCGCTCAAGATCGTGGCTTCGAAGCTGGCCGCGCCGCTATACGGGCGCATGATTTCGCTACGGGAAGCGAAAAGAGAAATCGCAATTGAACCACGCCCCAATATAGGTTAGGATACCAACTCCGAAACTTGATCAAGGATAAAGACTATGGCACACGGCATGTACGGCAACGGCAATTCAGGCGGCAAGCGCGGCGGCGGTGAAAACCAATACGGCAAACCCGTGACAAAGGGCGCGTCCAAAATGGGCAAGACCTCCAACCCCGGCATGGCCGGCAGCAAGACGATCCCCGTTATGAACACCGGCTCAAAGGCTGGCGGCGGCGCCAAGTCGAGCGTGACCTGGTGAACCCCGGCGGTTAACAGTTTGGTGCGGCAAAATCAGGGTACTGGGTAACCCGCGTTTACGCTATTGCGGATGTGATGGTATGGCGATTAACACCTTGGGCATTGCCCTAAATTGCGCCGCACCAATTCAATAAGAAGGATTAAACGATGAAACTTACCCGGCGTGCCTTAATGAAGTGGCTCGGCGGTGTTGTATCCGTCGCCGCCGTTGGCGTTCCCGTGGCTGCGAAGGCTGCGGCTACCCCACGCCCAGGATTCCCGCACGTTCCAAACAAGACTCTTGAAAGGTGTGCAAAGATATTTAAGGAACACGCCACGTCCACAGAAACCGTACACCTTGCGCCCAAGGCTCCGTGGGTCGCGAATGTGACCATGCGGAAAGGAAGCAGACCCGCCACACCCAGAGAAATACAACGCCTCAGGGAATACATGGGGTCCGAGGCATATGCTAAGTGGACGAATCAATAAAGCGTCCTGCACCAATTCAATTGCGTTACACCCACGACGCGGGTAGAATACGGAATGGAAATCATTCCATCATCCAAGGCGCTTGAGGGCGTCGAAAGGAGACTATCATGCCAACAGTGGAATTCCGGGTGATCCCGGTGACACGCTACATCGTAACCCGTTATGAAGAAGAATCGGATGGCTCCGGGGCGAGTAATTCACCTATCGGAGAATTCGATAATGAGGTTAAGGCATCGAACGCCGTTTCTGCTTTCGGGGAAGCGGAAACAATTACCGTCCATCCTCGTGGTGGCCCCAACAAAATAACAACACGCCGCCCGAACACACCGCCGGGCCATGAACAGGTGAGAACGTGGACTCGTGGCAAAGGCTGGGACGATAAACCACGAACAGAATAAGGGGACATTAGCAAAGGCCATTGGCGGGGTCATTGGGTGTAGCGCCTCCCGCCGTTTAACAGACGGTGAACACGCACACTAAAAAAGGTAGGATGCCGAGCGTTCCCCATGGATATCGTTGCGCCAATTCTACCGACCGCCAAACGCTACGTTAATTCATGATGGAGAAATAAGATGTACAAATTTGAACTAAAAGACGGAGAGTTAATCCACATCGGCGGGATTCCGTATCGTCATGTGGGCGACGGCGTGGTTGAGGGTGGGACAGACCCAAAGCTTGCCCGCGAAGTCTTCGAACAAGAAGCCCAGGAGACACCGGACACTAGCGCCGGGGCTCTGGCATAAATCAGCCCGACGACCGCCAAATAATTCATATCGGCAACAGCAATATGGAGAGAGAGAATGACGGAAAAATACACCACAATTGAAGTCCACTTGTCCGGGGGGGGGGCGAAAGTCGTTGGTAATAAACCCGACGTATACAAAGATGCGCGTTGCATAATCCGCGATGGATATCTCCGCGTATTACAAGACACGGGAGAGGCCGAAAGCAACGGCGGCGTGACCGTATCTAGGGAAGCCGCTGCCTATGCGCCTGGTTGCTGGCAAAGCTGGCGCATCCAAGAGGCTGAATAATGATAGCCGCTTGGGGGTGGCCGCAGTTGACAATCCTCGGCCTGTACGTCTTTATTTTGGTGCTTACGGCATATTTCCACTGCATGGGACACGCCAGAAAGGCAAAGCCGTATAATTTTTACGAGACGGCCTTCGGCATCGGAACAACGGCCTGGATATTTTACATGGGCGGCTTTTGGGGGTAAAATCGAATCTACCCACCCACGTATCGGCTTAGGCAATACGGAGAGACAATGAGCATATACGGCTATGGCCCAATTATTGACCCGTTATTTGATGATGTTGAGGGCCAGGAAAACGCCGTAATGGAGATGATTAAGGCTGATGGGGTGCTGCACAGTCCTACCGTTGTAAACCCCACCCCGCTTTATAATGAAAAGGGCGTATACAGGCTGAGAAAATTAGCAGTTGACGAACAATTTAAACGGCGATTAAAACGTGAGGAGACGGCCAGAAAAAAACGGAAAATGGCTGCGGCTGTGGCGGATGCACTTAGTGTCGTAGAGAAGCATAACCCGCCTATATTAAGGATTGCCCACGGCGAAGCCGTAGATACGGGTGATTTGTTTCAGTTTTGTAATAGGGACGGAAGCTGGCGGGATACGGTTTTAGAATGTAAGGGCGTTGGGTGGGCAACGGACGAAATTCGCGGTAGTTTGTTAGCCGCGTTTGTCGATTATCCTATTGGCGGTGTTAGATCGGGGCCGCTTTCTACGAAGGAAATGTGGTGCCCACTTGATAGCTGTAGAAAAGTATTTTGGGAAGATGCAACGCGGAAGGGGATTGAATGACCCGCACTGAACAATTCATCGCCGTGTTAAGCATCATCGGCGCGATATGGATATTCGGCGGATGAGCAAGGGCACCAACCGAGGCGGAAAATACAAGCGGGCGCACAAGGAGGCCCTATACGATAGCCAGGGGGGTGTTTGTCCGCTGTGTGGACATTCGATGCCCTTCGAGATGGTCGGACCGAAAGAGGGGGCCGACGCCATCCGTCTCTTCCTACACTTGACCACATTCAACGGCGACGGGAGGGCGGCAAACATAGCCGGTCAAACTTCCAGCTTGTTCATAATAAATGCAACGAAGAGCGGGCATGAATGACGAATGGATTTTGAATTTATCAACGAACTGCTAAAGGGTGGCGTCGTATACATTGACACCATCGTGGCGGGCAATCAGTTTGCTTCGGGGGCGATCATTGCGGGGCTGATGGGGGTCACGACATACTTGTGCCGGGCCGTCCCAAATAAAGTCTTGGGCACGATCATAAAACACACGACCACATCCCTGGAATTGAATAGCACCAACAAATCCTATCATCTGCTGGCGGCGTATCTAGAAAAGAGGGGCATCGCGGAGCAAGCCAGATACCTTAAAGTCGGCAACGGCCAATATGGCGACAACAAAAGCGTTAAGGAATTGGGCTACGGAACCCAGATTATGTGGTTCAACTGGCACACGCCCATGCTCGTAACATCCAGAAAGGAAGAAGGGAGCGCATCCAGTAACCTAAAGGAGTTTATCACATTAAAAAAAGCGGGTAGGTGTCACAAGTTTTTTGATACCTTAATGGAAAACATTGAAAAAGAGGAAATTGACGGCACGGTAACGAAGTTTTTCAAATATCATGACGGGTACGAATCTTTAATCGGCACACAAGCCAAGCGCCGGATGAATACCATTGCCATACCCAAGTCCACGGAAGCCAAAATTTATAAAGCCATTGCTGCGTTTGTTAATAATGAAAAGTGGTACGTGGATCATCAGGTGCCGTATCAATTGGGGATATTGCTTTATGGCCCCACGGGGACGGGGAAAACAAGCCTGATAAAAGCCATCGCCGCGCACATGGATAAGGATATTTGTTTCGTTGAAAGCGAGGTTGCCCTTGTCGGCGCCGCGCAGAGTGTGAATAATTCGATTATAGTGGTGGAGGAGGTTGACACGTTGGCGGTTGAAAAGCGAGAGGATAGCCCTGCAGCGCCCACCCAAGAAGGGCAGCCCACGCCCGTTGTTAAAACATCGTCAGAAGAAAAGTTCTGGCAATCCATTGATAAAAAGATACTGGGCCGCGTATTGAATGCGCTGGACGGTATTTTCTCCAATCACGGGCGCATTATTATTATGACCACCAACCACGTGGAAACGCTCGACCCCTCCTTGTTGCGACCGGGGCGGATAGATTTGCAGATAGAAATGGGGTATATGTATTCGGAGACATTCAACACACTTCTTGAACGGTTTTTCCCGGATTATACGTCGCGCCCCATTGACGTGACGGATAGGGTTTCCCCGGCAGACGTGCAGAACGATATTATTCTGGGCATGGGTCCGGATTTCTTAATCGAGAAATACCAGAAACCAACGGAGGGTCGGATGGGATGATGAAATGTATAAAGGCCCGCGGGAAAGAGATATTGCGGTCATTTTATGAACAAACGATGTTTTCTGCGAGACGCGCAGATAGAATTATAAATGCCAGAGATAGCGGGAAGATGTGGAAAGACATCGCGGCGGCAGAAGGTATTTCAGCGCCAAGAACGATGCAGATTTATAGGAAATGGGCGGCATAACGCCGCAACGCGGAAAGGAACTGAATAGATGGTCGATTACACATATGGCGCGGACATACCCACGGTATCAACATTTTGCGGAGAGGTTATTAATAAAACCATGAGCAAGGATAGAATGCTGGAAGTTATCGCGCACTTGGCAAAGCAGAATGACGAATTGAACTCTCCGAGGAACGTAGAGGCCCGATTATTGGGTGAGGTTCGGAGAATGCAGGGGGATAGTCTGTAATGCCGATCAAGCGCGTTAAGGGCGGCTACAAGATCAAGAACGTCGCCGGCAAGTCCCCGACGAAGAAAGCGGCGGTCCAGCGGTTGCGGGCCGTCAAGGCGTCACAGGCTGGGAGAGGTAAGAAATGAGCAACGCAAACGAACTCCAACGGGCATCGCTAACGGCGCTTGATCGCCAACTCGCAGCAGCCCGATATACGTTTCATAAAGTGAATCTCAAACGCTACGCCGACGCGGTTAATCTGGGGCTTGTCACGATTGATCCTGATGGCAACGAAGTCGTTGTCAAAATGCCGCACGATCAGGCCAAGGAGATGTACAGAATGGCGATGGAAAACTACGACGGCATTATCAAGAACGCGGTCAGCGGGGCCAGCGTAGCGGCGGGGCGGCCTGTCAATGAGCTGGATAACAAATGGAACTGGCTACGTTACGAGACGCGGTATAATGCAGCCAACGACGTACAAGAGGGGCGCATTGTATTCATGCATAGTGGTGGCTTTAGTTCCGTGGGGCCTTGGACGGAAACGCCAGACAAGGCCGCGCTTTTGCGTATGATTGCTAATCGCGTGGACGAGGGGCTTAAGATATGAAGCTTGTGCTAAAAACGGGCAAGGCATCTAACGGCACGAACATTATTTCTCTCCAGGCTATTGATAGGAAAACCGATGTTTGGAAGGTTGTTGATATTACCACGTATGAAAACGGAGAGGCGAGACCCGAAACGATTGCCGACGCGCTAATAGCCCTTGGGAACGCCGTCAAGAATGACGAACAAACTTTGACAAGTCGGGCCGGGAATTAACCCGGAAGCGATAGTTCACTAGCAGGGCGTGTTTAGCGTCCCCCGGACCGAGGAAGTATTGTCTCGGGGTGTGAACAGAGGCATTCTAGGCAGCCCCGTTGGGTGGAAGGCCCAAACCGCTTATTGTAAATTAACCAGAACACGGTTAAAATACAATTTGGTGCGGCGGGCTGAACCCGCACGACGGCAAATCGTGCCGCCATGAAAACATGGCCCGCACCAAACTTATCAGCGTCGTGATGACGCAGAAGCCCTTGACGGAGCGCACATGGCAAAAGAAAAATCCACCAGCGACACGCTTATCCAAGGCGCGAACGACCGAATAGTCGAGAGCGCGGACGGGGCTGACTATAACCGCGACGACTTTTATAAGGACATGAAATTTGCTAGGCTCTCCGAGCAATGGCCCGACGACATTCTCCAACAGCGTAAGGACGAGGCCCGCCCGGCGCTTACCATCAATAAACTGCCCGCGCTTATCCGGTCGGTGGTCAACGAGGGCCGACAGAACAAGCCAGGCATTAAAGTTTCCCCCGTGGACAACGGCGCGGACGAGGAAACGGCGGAAGTTATCGGCGGGTTGATCCGATCAATCGAACGCAATTCAAATGCCGAGGTCGCTTATGACAATGCGTTGGACGACGCCGTAACGGGTGGTTTCGGATTCTTTCGCATCGCCATTGATTACGCCCACGACGAGACCTTTGACCTGGAGGCGCGGATCGAGCGCATCCCCAGCGCGTTACAGGTCCATTGGGACGTGGCCAGCACAGCGCATGACGCATCGGATTGGGAATACGGTTTTATCTCGGATTTCTACACCAAACGGGAATTTGAAGAACGCTGGCCAGACGCTTCCCTGGTTTCATTTGAATCCGACCATCGAGCGGACGTTGCCGATCTATGGGTTGACCAAGAGCAAATCCGGGTCGCTGAATACTTTCTGCGGACCATGAAACACCGGGATATTGTCATGCTGGCGATTCCCAACGTCGAGACGGGCGGAGAGGATTTTCAGACCGTTCGTGCGGATCAGCTTCCCGACATGGCAAAGTCGTTCTTTGAAAAGGGCGATATCTCAACGGACGGCATGAGCGATGAAGAGTTGATACGCGGCTTCATGGAGGTATCGGGTGTTCAGGAACGCAATCGCCGTGAGGTCGAATACTTTAAGGTCATGCGCCACAAGATCAACGGCGTTGAGGAACTTGAAGAGGCTGAGGAATGGCCCGGCAGCACCATCCCGATTTGCCCGGTTTGGGGTGACGAAGTGTTTAGCGATGGGCGCCGCTACTTCCGGTCGCTAATTCGGGACGCCAAAGATTCGCAGTTGATGTTCAATTTCCACCGGACTTCTGTAACCGAATTGGTTGCGCTGGCCCCGAAAGCGCCGTGGATCATCGAAGAGGGGAGCATCCCGAAAGGGCAGGAAACCAAGTGGAAGTCCGCCAATACGCGCAACCACGCATGGCTGTCCTATGCCAAGGGGAAAAACATACCGATTCGGACCTCATTTGCCGGTATCCCGGCGGGGGCGCTTCAAGAGGCCATCAACTCCAACGAGGACATGCAGGCCATTACGGGCATTTACCCGTCCGCTATCGGGGCACAGTCCAACGAAACATCCGGCAAGGCGATCCTTGCACGGGAGCGGCAGGGCGATGTGTCGAACTTCCACTTTGTGGACAATCTTTCCCGCGCCATTCGGTATGCCGGGCAAATCCTAGTCGAAATCATCCCCGCCGTTTATTCGCCGTCACAGACCGTTCGCATCCTTGGGGAGGACGAGGCCCAGAACGTGGTCAACCTTACCCAGGAGGCCGGTGGGGCGTACAGGAAGGGCATCGACGGCAAGCCGGAACTCTACAACCTCACGGTCGGAAAGTATGACGTGGAGGTCAAGACTGGGCCTTCTTACGGTACGCAGCGCGAGGAAACCCGCGAGACGCTTATCGAGATCATGCGCCAGGTTCCCGATGCGGCACCATTCATCGGCGACGTGTTGCTCGACCACATGGACTTCGTCGGCGCGGACAAGCTTGCGAAACGGCTCAAGCATCTTTTGCCGGAAGCGATTCGGGCGGAAGAGGACGAGGATGTCACAAACGCGGACAACCCCGAGGCGGCGCTGTTGAAACAGCAACTACAGGCCAAGGATGCCGAAATGCAGCAGGCGAAACAACTTGTCATGCAGGAGATCGAGAAAATCCAGGACGAGGCCGAGCAGGCCAAGGATGCGGTCGCCAAACTCCAAGCGGATAAAACCGTCGAAATGGAGCGGTTAGAGGCCGATGTTGTCAAAAGTGGTCGTGAATTGGCCTTAAAAGATGAGGAATCCGACCGCAAGAACCGCGAACTTGAATTAAAGGAAGGCGAGGCCATGCTCAAGGCGCAGGAAGAGACCGTTACGCCGGAACAGCAATGGGAGCATGACCAACAGGAGAAGGCCGCAGATCGCGATTTCGAGACAGTCGAGAGCGAACTGACACGACAGGCCACCGCTGAGCAAAACGCTCTGGACCGTCAAGCCGATCTAGCGAAGGTCATTCTGAGTAACGCGGAATCCATTGAAGGCGGGGAAGGGGGCGAACAAGAAACCACCGCCATTGCGGACGCGATGATGGCCGCTGCGGAAATGCAGGCCCAGGCCGTTATGGCACCAAAAACCGTTGTGCGCGACCCCGTAACGGGTTGCGTAACCGGAATGGTTACGGAAATGCCGGAGCCGGAAATTGAGGTCGAGGCGGAAATCATTATTATGCCGGAAGTTGAAGACCAGGAAGAAGAAT
>SDBT01012800.1_pt1 | contig 13465 bp, 13 predicted proteins | sample 2277101 | NCBI WGS metagenome assembly SDBT01 (sample SAMN10404973, study PRJNA504765) | marine sediment metagenome | isolation source: marine sediment core GS10_PC15, 103 cmbsf | place: Arctic Ocean: Southern Knipovich Ridge | collected 2010
CGTGGTGCTGTGTTGGTGACAAAATCATTTTTATTGTTAAAGTCAGGTAAGGGGGATTTTTGGGGATGTCATTCAAAATAATATTCTCTGGGAAGAAGTGCAAAATTATGGAAGTGTAGATTTAAAACTTCGAGATATATTGACTGCCAGAATTGCTCTAGCTAATGATATGGCTCGTTTCCTTCTACCGCTTGGTTTGTATTCGGCGCTGTATCGTTTTGCCCATATTAAGAGATTATAAATTGTGCGATTTCGGGGTTTCTCTATGAGCAATAATGCTAAGCATCAGAACATATTGGGACTTATCCCTGCACGTGGGGGATCAAAAAGAATACCAAGGAAAAATATACTCAAATTAGCTGGTAAACCTCTCCTTGCTCATTCAATTCAACATGCAAAAATCTCCAAATATATCAATAAAGTAGTGTGTTCTACCGATGATGATGAGATCGCTGAAATTGCACTAAAATGGGGGGCAGAAGTTCCTTTTAGAAGACCCCCGACCCTTGCAACTGATTGTTCAACTGATCCGGGCTATACGAAGCACGCACTAGAGTGGTTGCTAAATAATGAGGAGTGGTTGGCAGATATTGTCGTTATACTATGGCCAACATGCCCTACACGGCGGTCACAAGATATTGATTTAGCGTTAGAATTAATGTTTGATAATCCTGATGCTCATTCTGTGATAGGTGTGGTCAAACCTTCTAAATCTCCATATAAGATGTGGCGTCGAACAATCACAAAGTTTATGGTTCCACTTCTGACTTCTGAAGTTTTTGAACAATATAGTTGTTCACACCAACGTCTTCCAGAAGTTTTTGCTCCCAATGGTTATATTCACATCGTAAGGGCTGACATCGTTTTGAGGGACAACTCTATCATTGGATATAAGGTTATGCCGTATGTGATGGAAGGGCCCATTATTGATATTGATACAAATAAAGATTTTGAAGTTGCAGAAAAATATTTTGATGGAAATAAGGAAAATTCATGAAGTCTCACAAGATTCAAATCACTGAAAATAGAAGCATTGGCGATAACGAGTATCCGTTTATCATTGCCGAGATTGGCAACAATCATAATGGTGATTTAGAAATCGCTAGAAAGTTATTAAGTAAAGCTAAAGAAGTTGGAGTTGATGCAGTAAAATTTCAGAAAAAAAACATAGAGACAGCGTTCTCGAAGGAATTGTTAGATAGGCCTTATAAGTCCTCAAATTCTTTTGGTGACACTTATAGAGAACACAAAGAGTCCCTTGAACTGAACGAAGAGCAGTTGTGCCTACTTAAGAAATTGGCAGATAGTCTAGACCTTGTTTTCTTTGCGACGCCTTTTGATATCGAATCGGTTGATGTGCTAGAGCGTGTTGGGGTACCACTGTACAAGATCGCATCTTTCCATGTAAATAAACTTGACCTAATTGAATACATCTGCCAAAAATGTAAGCCCATCTTATTATCAACTGGAATGTCATCACTTGAGGAAATTGATGCAGCAGTTGAAATGGTTCGAAGGTATACAGAGGATTTTATTTTATTGCAATGTACATCTTCTTACCCAACTAATCACGAGGATATAAACTTGGAAGTGATCCATACTCTAAAAAATCGGTATAAGAGTCTGGTTGGCTACTCAGGGCATGAGCGTGGAATCGCAGTCTCTCCAGGGGCGGTTTTGTTAGGTGCATGCGTTATCGAGCGACACTTCACATTGGACCGTACAATGAAAGGTCCAGACCATGCTGCCTCAGTTGAGCCGAACGGGATGTCGTTGCTAGTCCGGCGTGCGCGCAACTTTTATATTGCACTTGGTTCACCTGAGAAACATGTTCTGGCATGTGAGCTTGCCAACCGTAAAAAGTTCCGGGGATACTAAAATCGTGAAGCAACTTTTAGCTAACATTAAAATGGTTGTATTCGATTTTGATGGAGTCTTTACAGATAATCGTGTGCTAGTTAGTGAGGATGGAAGAGAATCTGTGTTTTGCTGGCGCAGTGATGGCGTTGGACTATCAAGGGTAAAGCAACTAGGCGTCGTTTGTATAGTTATCTCATCTGAAGAAAATCCAGTCGTTTCTCAGCGCTGCGATAAGCTGGGAATTGAATGCGTTCAGTCATGTGAGGATAAACTTCGAGTATTAACGAATATTCTGGCGGAAAGGCAATTTCGCCCCGAGCAAGTTGCATTCGTAGGCAACGATCTTGGTGATCTTGAATGTATGAGATTTGTTGGTGTTCCTATTGCAGTTGCCGATGCATATCCACAGATAAAAGACGCGTCTCGGATGATCACAAATCGTTACGGTGGTGCAGGTGCCGTAAGGGAGGTTTGTGATTGGGTTTGTGAGGCGCAGCAAGAACATGAATAATGTCTTGGTATTTGTCCTGCACCCTACATCTCGGAGAGTAATGATACCTCTCGCAAAGGGGATTAAAGGTAGGGGAATATTTAATCCTGTAGTTATCTCATTACCGCCAGATATCCTTACAGATACCGCAAGTATAAATTCAGGACTTGAGTATTTTCCTTCTCCTGCAACGTTTGATCCCAAAAGCAATTCAAAGAAAGAGAGAGTTAAATTGCTAAAACAATCGCTAATTAACATCCATGGTGTGAATTTACTGAGACGATGGAGGAGAAAATTTATTCGTAATTGGAACTCTGGATTTCTAATGCAGTCCTGGCTACTTAAACAACGTCTGGTTACAGCAGTGCGTGTATTGAACAGGTACGACCCCTGTGCTCTTTTGCTTCCAGATGATAGAATCTTGCCTCTAATTCCATTCATTAAGGCTGCTCAAAACAGGAATGTAAGTACAATTGTTGCGCCTGTTTCATTTTCCAATTTAACCGGTGTGTCAATCAGGCGTGCTGACAGACCCAAATGTTGGATAAGTGGTGGTTTTGTCCCTCTCTGGAATCGCTATGTTTCATGGCGTTATCCTGAACAAGTGCATGAATTTGGAGGAAGAAAACTCCTCTTTTATACAGGTAGTGTTGTTCAGGCTTTAGCCTTCCATGAAATGTTACCTTCAAATCCCTGGGTGGTGGGAGGAGGGCACTCGGATTACCTTGCCGTTGATGCATTTGACTCGAAAGAGCAAGCAGTAAAGTATGGTGTTCTTGAGGAGAAAATCCGCGTAACAGGACATATAAGTCATGATGTTTTGCATCATAGGCTTGTCAATAAGGAAAAGATATATGCAGACATTATTGCGAAATATAGTTTCGATCCTAGCAAAAGATTAATTCTATGTGCTGTTCCTCATCTAGCTGAGCACAACATGATTACATGGGAAAAGCACTGGGAAGATGTAGAAAATCTCTTAACAAAACTTGTCAAAACAGAACAGAATGTGTTGTTATCCCTTCATCCAAAGTCTGATTCTCAGAGATATGCTTATTTGGAAGAAAAGCACAATTGCCGAATAGCGCAGGAAAATTTAGACCAGGTCATCGCTGCTGCTTGGCTATTCGTAGCTGGCTATACTTCTACGATCCGCTGGGCTGCGCTGTGCGAAGTTCCCACGATTGTGGTAGATTTCAACCAGCTTGGATACGATCTTTACGATCACTGGGATGGTGTTATTAAAGCCAAAAGCCCACAGTTGTTGGAGACATCACTTGATCGAATTTGCCAGAATACAGCATACTATATTTCGTTGCAGCAGAAACAGCGACGTGTTGCTCGCGAACTCACCTATTTCGATGGGAATGCGTCTCTGAGGATTCATAACCTTATTGAACAAGCGATTGTCCAACGCGGAGAACAAACGATTCAGAATTAATCTGATGTTCTGAAGTTACCTATAATGACACAGACTATGGAGCATCTTGACTATGTGCAGATTGGGGGGAATTTCAAAACAGGAACCTCTCTACTGAGTACATTGTTAGATCATCACCCGGAGATTGCCAGTTTTCCTATCGAAACGGCGAACTTTGGGCATCTGTACCCATTGCTCAGAGAACATGATGTCAACAAAGAGACAAAAGTAAACTTAATTGTTCGAAGATGTAAAAAGGGAGGGGATAAATTCGCGAAAGATATACCGTTTCAATATGCTCAAATAGGGCAACGGTTTCGCCAGTTGACTGTCACGTTAAGCAATGATTTTCGACAACTTCACTATGCCTTTCTTCAGGCTTTCTATGATGTCTTTGCACCTCAACATTTGCAAACGGCTCGTATCTGGGTGGATAAGAGCCCAATGAGCCATTTGTTCGCTGACGATATCTTCAGGTTATTCCCTTCCGCAAAGTTCATTCATTTATTGCGTGATCCTAAGGATAACTTTGCCTCAATCGGGGTTAAGTTTCTGGCGCGTAAGCGGGGTCGAATGGCGATCGAAGCGCTCTTATGGCGCTATAGAATCTGGAGTTCACAATCTTTCTATTATGCAAGGGTGAATCAAAAGAAGTTTGGTGAGGCAAGGTATAAAATCCTGCGTTTTGAAGATTTATGCCTGCGTCCGAAAGAAATTGTGCCCGAATTGTGCGATTTTTTAGGTATTGTGGAGACAGAAAATCTTTACCGCCCCACGATTGCAGGTGTTCCTTATCCTGGAAACAATTGGGAAGGGGAAGTATTTGACGGCATCATCGCCGGTAATGTGGATAACTGGCAGGCAAGAATACCGTCCTATTATGCGCAGGTCATGGAGAATCAGCCCGTGAACACACTTAGGAATTTTGATTACGATTTATTCTTCAATAAACGGCAACACACGAGAGCTTTACGCATCCATCGCATTCTTACTTCCTTTATTCCTCGCACTAAGCTGTTGTTTGAAAGAAAATGGCCCAGGGAACTTTATCAGCAACCAGATTCTGGTGTTCCCGGAATCTAAGTTTGCATACATTTACTCACTGCAGTTAAAAACCATCTATTAAAAGACATATCAACAACCCATGAAGATCACGAATCTCTCTAAGAAAGTTCAGATAATTGCCGAAGTGGGCTCCGTTCACGATGGCAGCTTTGGTAACGCCCAGAAACTCGTTGAAGTAGCCGCTCAATGTGGCGTAGATGCAGTCAAATTTCAGACCCACATTCCCAGTGCCGAAACCTTGCCTGATGCCCCCACCCCAGATTATTTCAAGGGGGAGCCGCGCTATGAATACTTTGAGCGCACTGGGTTTACTTCAGGGCAATGGCAAGAATTAAAACTGCATTGCGATCGGGTTCAGGTTGAGTTTCTTTCATCGCCCTTCTCAGTCGAAGCTGTAGAATTGCTTGAGACAGTTGGAATCACTCGTTATAAAATCCCCTCAGGTGAGGTGACGAATATCCCCATGCTCGAAGTGATTGCCCATACGGGGAAACCTGTGCTTCTCTCCTCAGGCATGAGTACTTGGGCTGAATTAGATGACGCGGTCGACACCATCTTGCGCTATCATGATCGCTTGACCGTCTTGCAGTGCACGTCGCAATATCCATGCCCATACGAGGAAGTGGGGTTGAATGTTATGTTGGAAATGAAAGACCGTTACCAAATTCCGGTCGGTTTTTCCGATCATACGCTAACTCCTTATGCTTCCCTGGCTGCAGCCACATTGGGGGCTTCCGTTATTGAAAAACACCTGACCTTCAGCCGTCTAATGTATGGCAGCGATGCGCAACATTCTTTAGAACCGGTTGAATTTAAAGAACTGGTGCAGGGTATTCGAGCTATTGAAAAAATAATATCCTCTCCGGTTGATAAAGATGCCAAGACAGTCGAGCTCCAGGGAATGAAGGATATTTTTGAGAAAAGTGTAGTGTCCTTAGTGGATATTCCAAAAGGAACAATCATATCTGAAGCTATGATCGGCGTTAAGAAACCGGGGACGGGTATTCCGACGAGACAGTTAGGGAATGTGATAGGAAGACGGGCTAAGCAGCATATTCCGAAAAACACATTTATCTCAAAAGAAGCGTTGGGTAATGTTAAGGGTGACGTGGATGGAGGATAAAAGGGGTGAGTATACAAAACTATGGTTGGATGAATTTCAAGTGCATGACGCGGCTCGTTACCATGCGAAATTCGAACGCCCGGAGAAGCGTTACAAACATGAAATCCAATTAGCAGTAATTAACCAGTGGATTTGCCCAGGGCTTTGTTTGGAAGCCCCAATAGGTAGTGGCAGAATTACGCAAGCGATGAGCCATTGTGGGGATTTTAGATTTATGGGCTTAGATTTGAGCCAGAGCTTCCTGAAGTTTTGTAATAGGTATGGTCTGCCTTTAATGCAATCCGACCTTCACTTTTTACCAATTTCTTCTGGCACAATCGATACTATTATTTGTCTACACACACTGATGGGGCTACCTCGTTTTCGTGATGTTTTGAAGGAATTCATGAGGGTTTTAAGAAGGGGGGGGCGGCTAATTGTTGACCTGCCAAGTGCTGAATGGACTTCTTCTCGGCTGTATCACAGAGCCAAGGGTGAATATCCTTATGGTACTCAACTATATCATAGCGAGCTGCCGGATGTGTTTCCAAATGGGGTAATTCTAGCACATTACAAACACGATTGGGTAGGCGGAATTTCTAACTTCCATCCAAAGCTTCGTAAGCTCATCAAATTACTTCTAAGAACTGGGATGTACAGCTGGCTAAGAAATTGGGAACTGAAGCAAATGGAACTGCCACTTCTGCAAAGCTTTTGCATGAAACATTTGTTGGTGATAGAAAAGGAATATCATCTATGCGAAAAATCTGTGTTGTAGTTGGTTCTCGAGCCAATTACAGCAGCATTAAATCTACTATGCAAGCCATTCAGGCACATCCGGACTTGGAGCTGCAGGTGGTGGTCGGTGCTTCGGCTTTACTCGACCGCTATGGTTCTGTGGTCGAGCAGGTGGAACAGGATGGTTTTGAGCCGGTCGCGAAGGTCTTTATGCTGATCGAGGGTGAAACCCCGGCCACCATGGCCAAATCCACCGGCTTGGGGTTATTGGAGCTGCCCACCATATTCGAAACCCTCCAGCCGGATATCGTCCTCACTGTAGGGGACCGCTTTGAGACCATGTCCACCGTTCTTGCTGCGGCCTATATGAACATCCCCCTTGCACATACAATGGGCGGCGAGGTTTCTGGTACCATCGACGAAAGCATTCGTCATGCCGTCACCAAGTTTGCCCACATTCACTTTCCCGCCTGTTCCGACGCCCGGGAGCGCATCATAAAACTGGGGGAGCGGCCCGAAGATATCTATCTGGTGGGCTGTCCTCGAATCGACCTGGTGGCTGACGTGCTCGAACGAGATCAAAATGGTCTTGGACCGGATTTATTTGCTGAAGGTGTAGGTGGTGTATTCGATTTGAATAAACCATTTTTAATGCTCTCACAACACCCAGTAACTACTGAATATGGTGAAGGCGAGAAACAGATTACCGAAACATTGACGGCTATTCATGATCTGGGGATTCCCAGCATCGCCCTGTGGCCGAACGCCGATGCTGGTTCCGAGGACATCTCCAGGGGCATGCGTAAATTCCGGGAACATTTTAATGATTCGCACATTCACTTTTTTAAAAACCTTTCCACTGATATCTACATTTCATTGATGCGTCGCACAGCCTGCCTGGTTGGGAACTCCAGCAGCTCCATTCGGGAAGGGGCTTTTATTGGCACACCGGCAGTCAATATCGGGACAAGGCAGAAGATGCGCCAGCGGGGGTGTAATGTGATTGATGTGGAAAATCACCGCAAGGCGATTGCCGAAGCCATTCTGCGGCAGGTGGAGCATGGTCAGTATCCCTCAGAGCCGATATACGGGGATGGGCATGCAGGCGAACGGATTGCCAATGTCCTCTCGCGCTGCTCCTGGCGTTTGCAGAAACGAATTACATACTGATGAACATTATAGGATTGATCCCTGCCAGGGGAGGTTCTAATAGCATTCCTAGAAAAAATCTTATTCCTCTATGTGGCAAGCCGTTGATCGTTTATACTTTTGAAGCTGCCAAGGCAAGCCAACGACTTGATCGGGTTATTTTGTCCACGGATGATGAGGAAATCGCTATTCTAGGTCAAGAACATGATATTGAAGTGCCTTTTTTGCGACCATCCGAACTGGCTCAGGATCACACGCCAACGTTACCCGTCATACAGCATGCAGTGCGATATCTGAAAACTAAACAGGAATATCGACCTGACGTGATAGTTTTATTACAACCCACTTCCCCACTTCGTAAGGCGAAACACATTGACAAGGCTGTAGATATTCTGTTTGAAACGGGTGCTGACTCGGTTGTTAGCGTCGTAGAAGTGCCCCACAATTTCAATCCTATGTCTGTTATGCGTATCGTGGATGGTCGTCTAAAGCCCTTCCACCCACAAGGGAAAAATGTGCTGCGGCGTCAGGAAAAACCTCAGGTTTATGCCCGTAATGGGGCCGCTGTGTATGCCATAAGATATGAAACTATAATAGAAAAAAACAGTCTATTCGGAGAGCATTGTAGGCCGTATATGATGGTACCTGAAGACTCAGTCGATATTGATACATACGCAGATATCCATTATGCGATTTATTTGTTGAAACGCAATAATATGTAGCAGGGCTAATGAAGACAGTCTTTCTGTCTGTTCCGAATGGCTTATTGGCTCTCAGTTTTCTTCGAACAGACTTCTTAAAAATTCTTCTAAAAAATAATTTGCAAGTCGTCATAATCTCGCCTTTGGTTGCAGATGATGGTTTTCGCGCCGAATTTGAGAACCATCCACTTATCACTCTGCATCTTCAGCAGCCTTATAAACCCGGCTGGATAGAACGCACCATCATCGAACTGGCTCAGGAAAGCCAGATCAAGCGACACATGAACCGTTCTTTGCAAATCAAGCAAAAGCACAGAGCGTTGAGTATGCAGAACTGGTCTTGGTGGAAACGGAGCCTTGAAAAAATATTGTTATTCATTGGGCAAGGATTACCAACGGAGCTTTGGATTGATCTTGAAATGATATTGATTCGAGACCATGTATATGATGCATTGTTTGATAAGTACAATCCTATTGGAGTTATTGTGGGAGCACCCGGAACGAACTTTAAACGCGAGACGCCAATCATTCGTTCGACTCAACGACGAAACATCCCGGTGATCGCCGCGGGCATGAGTTGGGATCATTTTTCTGCAAAGTATACTTTAGCACGCAAGGTAGATTATCTCATAGTGTGGAATAATATAATGCGGTTAGCTGCCTGTGAGCGGATTGAGATGCTTCCCGAACGGGTAGAGGTAACTGGTGTTCCACATTGGGATTATTATGCTGACAAAGAGATTTTGATAAGTCGTGAGCAATTTTGTGAACGGTTCAATTTTAATCCTGCAAGAAAATTAATTGTTTTATCAACCGAAGTAACTGGTGTTTATAATTACTATGTTGAAGTTATTGATATATTAATGTCTGCTATTCGCGATGGTTCTTTGCCATTATCTCAGATTTTGGTGCGTTTGCATCCATACAACGATTTTGATTTAGAAACTCATTTTGGAAATTGTGCTGATATTGTTATAGAATGGCCTTTTCGAAAGACTACCTTGGGACACAGTTTTCATTTACAAGTAGATATTCACAAAAAGGATCAAATGCATCTTGCAAACACATTACACCACGCCGATGTATTGATCGGGGTTTCTTCTACGTTGGCGATTGAGGCCTGTATTTTTGATACCCCCGTAATAAATATCGGTTTTGATGGGTATGATGACTTATCTTATTATATGTCAATAGCGCGATATTACGATTACACACACTACCATCCTCTTATTGAAACACAGGCTGTAGCTTTGGTGCGTAATCCTGACAAATTAATCGAGCAAACGCAGAGATATTTGCGAAACCCTGCTTTGCACAGAGAAAACCGAAAGCGCATTGTTCGTGAACTGGCTTATAAAGTGGATGGAAAGTCGGCCAGGCGAGCTGCGGATTTTGTTATGACGACACTAGAAATTGCGTAGTATGGCAAAAAAAAGAAGCTTGCTTCTGTTTATTACTCGTTTTTTGGATGAAATTTCTGGAGTAATTCGCAAACCATTTTTCTCAGACTTTGGGCGGCCTGTACATATCGGTCGCGGTGTCAGAGTTTGGGGGCGTGTAAATATCTCTATTGGGAACCACGTTCGAATAGAAGATTATGTTTTACTTGACGCCAAAAGCGTCGGGAAATCCCCCGGATTACGAATAGGCAATCGTTCGAAAATTTTACGCTTTGTTGTTCTCAGGGTTAACAGTGGTTTTATTCAAATCGGCAACCGTTGTTCGATAAATTCTTTTTGTCACTTGACTGGACAAGGGGGATTAACCATTGGTGATGATGTACGCATAGCAACTCACGTGGTAATGATTCCGGCTAATCACCGCTTTGATAGGCAAGATATTCCTATCCACAAGCAAGGAGAAACTCGTCTGGGCATTATAATAGAAGATGATGTTTGGATCGGAGTCGGAGCAACCATTTTAGACGGGGTGACCATTGGGCGAGGCGCTGTCGTCGCGGCGGGGGCTGTTGTAAACAAAACTGTGGAGCCTTATGCAATCGTCGGTGGTGTTCCAGCCAGGATAATTTCTAGACGAGGTTCCTCGAAATTTTCATAGGTAATTTTGGTGTCTATCTTGATGAAGCGAAATGCTTCTTTCTTGTTGTTTTTGTTTATTCTGATTCTGTGCATTTGCTCAGATTTTTACGATTCTGGCGTCGTAAATTTATGGTCATTACGTTACATGTCGGAAGTACAGAATACTGTAAGCCCCAATGAAATTTCCCATTTTGTTCCTGAAACTCATCCCCGATCTAGACACTGGCGAGCTATTTGGGCAATTGATAATGGCAATGCTCAGACCGCGTTAGCAATTTTAAAAGTTACGATTGTGGAAGGAGATCAATATGCGTTGCAACTCAGTGCCCTGGCATACGAGCAGCTCGAAGATTTCTCCGCAGCAACTTTGATTTGGAAACAAGCCCGGAATGTCCCCGCGCTGCACAGGGTAGCCATTTCTGCAAACCAAAAAGATCGCCTGTATGACGCCTTTCAAGCTTATTATGCAGCATGGCAAGTTGATCCAAATAAGGGCACGTTACCCCTGGTAGATTTTTATCGTCGCGCGGGAGATTACCCCACAGCCGAGGGCGTGCTCCGGCAGGCGCTTGTATCTTTACCAATCTCTAAATACCGCTCAATTTGGTTTAGCCGCCTGGGTGGTGTATTGATAAAGCAAAATCTGTGGTTGGAGGCAGTCGATGTGAATCAAGAGGGGATTGCTGAAAATCCAAAAAATTGGGAACTGTACCTGAACTTAGGACGCTCCTATTATGAGGCAGGTTATGCAGTTGATGTAGCTGTTGCGGAGTTCCGAAAAGCACTCGACACTGACTCGATCATTGAAAAAGCTTTATTGGATATTGGCCAATTTCTAATGGTAGGACAGATGTACGAAATTATTGGTGACAAAGCAAATGCAATCAATTCCTATCAGCGAGCTTTGTCATTGGACTCGAATAACAAATTTGCCTCACAGCGATTGAACCGGCTGACGAATGATGGGTGATTAGAGACAGTGTCAAATACACCAATCAACGTTTGTCTTGTCAGTAGGTATTTTTATCCTAGGCTAGCTGGAGGTGCCGATCGTTTTCGTAAATACGCACCAGGATTGCGAGATCGAGGCATCCATCTACGAGTAGTGACTGTTTTAGAGCCCGGTACTACCACCCAAGAAGTAGTAGACGGTATTCCAGTTCACCGTGTTTCCATGGATAAAGATGTCCTAGATGTAAATGCAATGCTTATCCGTAAAGCAATGGTGAGTTTTCAGGAGCAAAAACGCTGGCCGGAAATTTTGCATTTTCTTAACCACTCCATACGAGGTGTTCCTGATGTTTGGCGCGCAAAGTTTCTTGGCATTCCGTGTTTGATCACCTTCACCATGATGCCTGCTGAACACCAGTGGATCAGGAAAAAATTGAAGAACCTGATTTACCAATGGATAAGATGCCACCCTTTTGATCGCATCATTACCAGCAGTACGGTTATGTCTAAGAGAGTGAGAAAGCTGCATTATCCAGCAAGATGCCTTGAGATTATTCCCCACGGAGTTGATATCAAGCGCTTCCGACCTGTGTCGTCTCTCTTAGAACGCAACATGATTCGGGAGCAGTTGGGATGGGGATTTGACGATGAAATTGTTCTTTTTGTTGGCAGAATCATTCCACGCAAAGGTGTAGATCTCTTGCTATCTGCCTGGCCCGACATCCTCCGGCAGCGACCAAAAGCCAAGCTGGTATTGATTGGGCCTCGCCAAAAAAATATGCCAACATTTCAATCTTTTAATAATAAGATTGACGAATTAATACTCAATATCATACCTTCTGAAAGGATGATGTTTGCAGGAATAGTGAAGAACGTGGAAGCGTATATGCAAGCTGCTGATGTGTTTGTGTTACCGTCCAGGCGTGAGGGAATGAGTAATGTGGCTGCCGAAGCTATGGCTACGGGATTGCCTTGTATATTAACTCCTCATGATGGATTGCCAGCAGAGTTTGGGAAGCCTGGACGCGAGTTTTTATTGGTGCCGCGTCATACGGATGCACTCGCTGCGAACATACTAGAAGTGCTGGAAGATAACGATTTCCGTCGGAAAATAGGGAGGGCAGCGCGCAACTGGGTTGAGAGGCGTTTGAACATTGAGAATAGCCTGGATAAGTATTCTGATATTTATCGAGAGCTTTCCGCGATGCGCTAAAAGATTATGTAACGAGAATAATTATGTTATGTGCATTAGGAGAATGATAAATGGAAACAATTTACAAAGATAGGTTTTTGTCAGAAGGGTATCCTAACCTGGAAGCTATGGTCGTTGAACATAAGCGGAAGCGTCTGAAACAGAAAAACCTCAAGAAGGTGAATACTAGAATATTAAACAATATTCACCGTATTGAAAGATTGGTTGACCTTTCAGAAGGTCTAAAAACTGTGGCGGTTGTTGGTTGTGGTCCAAACCCGTTGGACATGAAACTGCTTTTAAAACTGGGTTACGATGTTATTGGGGTCGAACCGCTTGCTCGTAGTGTTTCTGCAGCAGCCGAGTTCCTCGGTGATTCTCGCGTAATCATTAAAGGCAGTGCAGAGTCATTACAGCTTCCAGACCTGTCTCAGCGCATCATAATTATGAATCAGGTGTTGGAACATGTGGATTCGCCCATTATAAGCTTGGCAGAATGTTTTCGTGTTCTAACGCCGGATGGTGTTCTTTATGTATCCACAACAAATAAATATCACTTTTCAATATCCGGACATAATTGGGAATTTAGAAGAAGGTTTTACAACTGGTATCCGGCAGTTGTTAAGGAATGCTATGTTTTTCAACATTTGCATTACAACCCGAAATTAGCAAATTTCAGCCCCAGACCGGCTGTGCATTGGTATTCTTACAGCGAGCTCTGTAAGCTTGGTCGAAATGTTGGATTTGCGAAATTCTAC
>SDBT01012801.1_pt1 | contig 13464 bp, 20 predicted proteins | sample 2277101 | NCBI WGS metagenome assembly SDBT01 (sample SAMN10404973, study PRJNA504765) | marine sediment metagenome | isolation source: marine sediment core GS10_PC15, 103 cmbsf | place: Arctic Ocean: Southern Knipovich Ridge | collected 2010
TCCAAATCAACAGAACCAAGCGTATCGACATAATCATTATTACCATCCAGGTATTGCCATTTAGCGAGATCGGCAAAGTACCTGGCCGGACGTTTATCAGAAGCAAAGTAAACTAACTTCGGGAAATACGCATAGTACGCTATACCGAACGAATCACCCACCGCAAGCCCTTTGAATGTAAAATACGTACTAGCGGCATAATAGAAATTAAGTTCGTCAAATTGCCGTCTACCCGGTGGAATGAATTTCGGATATGTTTCCTCAGTATATTTAACAGTTCGAAATAATCTAAAATCTGCCGGACGCTCCCAAATAAACGGGTCGGCATTAAAAATCAACGTATCCTCAACCAAATCTTTATCAAACAAATTATCAACTTGCGGTTCACGCATACTGGCCCGGGCATATGAAGTTAGTTGGCGCCTAGCTGCAATGCCCCGGCCAGCGAGTACAACTGCTTCATCAATCAAAGCAGAAAACGTTCCGAGTTCTTCAGTACCAATCGCCATTTACTTCTTACCTAGATTTGCGAAAACCTGCTTCGGTTCGGGAGTGGCATCTTCCTGCGTTGGCAATGGAAGCGGCGCATCACCTTTCGTCTCAACAAACCCATCTCTGGTTTGGGGTGCAACAACACCCTTTGAGTTCTCAGTCAACTCCAAACCATCCTTCGACATTTCCGCACGCATATCGGAAAGATCTGAAATACTGGCGCCCTGCGCCGCAAGATCAGCATCTCGTTCTTGAATTGCCATTGCCGCAGCCCGCTTTGCATCATCGGCAGAAACCGGCCCACTTACGGTTCCGCGCATTCGCAGCAAAGACTCTTTGTGTTTGAACGCAAGTTGTTCCGCGGCCGCCACATCCACTTTATACATTAAAGTTGCTACACTCGGACGAGTTGCAAGCAGTTCATCCAGTGCTTCAATCAACGCAGCATCTTTCTCGTCATCTAGACGCAGTTGTTTGTTCAAAAACTTAACCCTGGTTTTGGCCTTGTTATCGCCGACTCTTACGCTCAAAGCAAGTGACGGAGCATCTGGCGACACATAACAAACTTCTGACATCTCACTTCTCCCAGGTTGACGTATTAAAAGGTCTAAAAGTGGGGGAGATTGCTCTCCCCCAAAAGTGTCACAGGGAGGTAATTCTTATGCCGCAGTGTTAATGCCGGTGAACTTGCCACCAGTCAATTCGGCGCGGTATTCAACACAGAGTTCCGAAGTAAACACTCCGAAGTCCGAGTCGGCGCCGGCGCGCGTGCCATCGCGATCATTGCTGTCTTCATGAGTGCGCCGCAACCAACGCATCCGAATTGCACCTGGATGCAATGTGTAGAGATTTTCCGTCCACAAGGGCGACTCGTTGAACAACGGATGGGTCATGAGAGAGAGATCGCCATACGGAGTCATCCATTTTGTGATCTTGAAACCGAACTCCGTTTGACCTGGCGACAGGTTATTAACGCCATCGATCCGCGCAATGGAGTTAATCGTGGTGATAACACTGTTGCCACAGAACGCAATACGCTCGTTGGGCTTGCCTTTGATATTGCGACCAAAGACCGCTTCCCAATGCGCGTTCAACTCATCTTGAGTTGTATCGCCGCCCTGGGTTTCCACGTTCGTTACGATCTGGGCGAGAACGCCATCCATGGTACGGAATGGCCTGCCGTTTTTCACGCCGATCGACTTGCGGCCGAACCACAAAGCGCGCTCGATATCTTCCGCGTGGAAGAGACCTGCATCTCGCTTGTTTTTGGCGACAAGATTGCCAGTGTGGAATTCGACATTGCGCGCGGTTCCGGTGACATCCCACGTATTGCGGAAAATCTGCATATAGTTGAACCGCGGGAAACCGAGATTTGCAACTGCGACCGGCCGCGCAGAACCTTCTTCGTGGGCCGTTGCAATTCGCTGAATCGGCACCGGAGTACTGGAACCGTCGATCGTGGTATTGACCGTACCAGCGAAACCGCGAATAACGGTAAGATCGTTGCCGGAAATGCTCTGAACGAACACGTATTCGCCGTTGGCTTCCACGAGGAAGATGGCGCCTGGTACGACAATCGAAACGTCATCGACTGTCAACGTAGCGCCGGTTGTTGCATTGTTCGTAACATTGATACGGCCGGAAATATGATTCTCTTCGAACCACGTAACTGCCGTATCCGTCGCACCGGCACTTTCCATGCCAGACGACAATGCCAACAGCGGCGCAGTGCCGGTTGGGTTTACCTGCAACAAGGCAGAGGCAAAATCGCCTTTGCGATCACCTTGAATGCCTTGATCTGAGGCGAAGACGCCTTTAACTGCCATAGTGAAAACTCCTTTTGTAACCGCCATTAGGATGCTTAAGTTCGTTAAACACCCATCGTTTCTAACCAGTCGATTTCGTTCTCGTCGTCGTCAATATCCCCAGTACCGTTGAAAGGCTGATTACCGGGACGGCCACGAGGTGGATTTTGCAATCCAAGTTCTTTTGCTGAAATCTTTGAAGTATTCTGAAAGAATGCGCGAACCCCGTCAACGGCATCGTCAACTGACTTACCTTTTTTAATCAATTGCGACAATACCGCGCTCGCAACTGGAGCAATTGCCGGGTTCTTTGTAAAGGACAATGCAGTGTTCATCTGCGTAACTGCCATATTGCCTTGAACTGCATTTTGGCTTTGTTGCACCGCCGCTTCGACACCAGCTTTAACTTTCTTATCGATGATCTTGCTCATATCAACCATCGCCTGCCGATAAGTCTGGGCGGCAACAGTTTTAAGAGCATTACCAAGGCCCTCAGTTTTGCCTTGGCTTAATTCTGTGGAAATCTCTTCAAGATTAACACTCTTTGTTAATTCCAGCTTGTCGATATACGTATTGAAAACTTTGTCTGGATCTACTGGATCTTTCACCGGCTGTTGCAACTGCGTTTGCTGCTGCTGTTGTTGCTGACCGCCAGTATCGTCAGTAGGATTCTCCCATATTTGCTCAAAGTTGTCATCGTTATTTTGTTGGTTATTTTGATCTCCCCCTTGTTTCTTTGCGGCATCACCACTGGCATCTCCACCTTCACCGCTACCTGCACCTGCACCAGTATCACCGCTGGAGCCAGCAGTATCGCTCATAAACAGCATCCTTGGTCGTTTAAACATCGGGCTTACTCCTCAAGCTGTGGCATTGATTCTTTTCTAACGCGTTCAAAGAAATCTTTTAAATCAAATAGACATAAAAGACGCTGTTGAGAGATAGCATATTCCAAAGTTAAATCCGGCCCTGGAGTGAGATTGCAAAGAGCCTCTTTAACATATCCAATTTCAGTTTCAATTAATCCCAGCAAAACTGAACTTTGTGAAGTGGCTTGAATACTGAGTTTGCCAACTCCATCTAACTGCGAATAACTACCCTGGAGCATTTAGACCTCCCGGAACTGGAAGTTGCTGAACTCCCTGTTCTTGTTGCTGTTGTTGTTTGATCTGCTGGAAGCCCTGTTCAACCATTTGAACTGCCAATTGGCGCTCTTCGCCGGATAGCTTATCCAGTATATCCACGAACTTAAACTGCGTGAAGTCAGTTTTCTCTCCCAGCAAGCTCGTCCAATAATCAATAATCGCTACGATATCGATACGATCTTGAGCGATTTGCGATTGCAACATCATATTGATAATATCTTTGAAGCCCTCGATGATAATTAACTTGTCAATTCCCTTCAAACCATCAGAGATATCAAACTCAATACTACTGTCTCTAAACTCCGCGGGATTAATCTCAGTCAATTTCCCATTTGGATCCAACATTTCCACAGTCTGCTGGAATTGGAAGATGTTGAACATCTGCATTGTACGAACGCCCTCGAAACATTGTATATTAATAATCTTAGCAATCTTCAAATTCCGTCTATTGCCACCTTGCACTGTCGCCGCCGCCTGGTATTGCGTTGCACGTTCCAAGGATGCAACTTGCTTTAACATATCAGTCGGCAGAACCTTCTGCATCAAATCGTCCATGCTTGCAATATCTTGCATTGTATTCTGCGTATCTGGCCCGTCGTTGAATTGAAAAATCGCCTTGCGAATATCAAAATCCTGTCCTGGTGGCAAGAATGGAATTTTGGAGCTTTGCATATCAGCATCTGCAAGATTGGGAAGAATTCGCTGATTATATATCGTTACACCATACAACTTCTTTCGCGCCGACCGCTGATGCACGTTAAGCTGAAAACTGGCAAACCGTTGATACGGCGCCAAATGCTCTGCATATGACTTCGTTTGCGTATCAAAACCATCCTCCCACGGCATTCCGATATTAATCGGCAGCATACCGTGAGCATTATTCAATTCCTCGCCCAGTACGATATGCTTATTTGCCATCATGGTAAAACGCCAGATCTGAAACTCATCTGATTTTGATAAACCAAAGTCTTTCGGATTAATCCAACCGTAATAAGTAACTTCCTCAATACCAATTCGAACTTCCTGATCGACGCCGGCGGAAAGAACTTCAATCCAATTCGTTCTGCCGCCCGTATTCCCACGATTGGAATGATCTGAAACAACAACAGGGCGGACCTTAAAATATTTAATCTCCGTATTTGGGTTTTTAATGAACTCATCGATGCCAAATATCTCTTTATCCGCAGCCATCTTACGAACACGAAATGGAGTCTTGACATCTATAAGGGCGAAGAACTCGCCCTTACGTGATAGCTCAACTGGATTAACGGACACATCGTATAGAAGATTATATACATCTGCGACTTCAACGGCATTGCCTGAAGCGACAACGGTGTTTTGGATCTCTGGGCTACCGTCTGCGGAATTACCAATTCGTTTACCCATGACATTCTGCCATTCAACTATCAGAGCGCCAAAGTTATACTTCATCATCTCAAACAGTCCACGCGCCATATGACGATAATGGCCAAACTGTTTGGCGTGTTTATTCATTAAATTGGCAAAACCCTTGGCGATTTCCTGCTTTTCGCGCACCGCAATTGCTTGGTAAATGCCATCATCCGGTGCAATTACAGAAAGGAGAAATGTAACTGCTTCGTCGAGCTGGGATATTGTTAGAGGAAGAACGGTGTCAGTTACCTTCGGACCCTTGCCGAGAATATTATCTTTCTCTCGCTTTCTATCATCTTCGTCGAGGCGAATATAGCCGGCAATTTCCCGGTCGATCACTTCGAAACGATCGATCTGATTTTGGCGCAGTTCATCGCCGAATTGCAATCTAGATGTAATAAACGCAATTAACTTATCATGATTTGCCACAGATATATTAAGATTAGCATTAATCTGCATACGCTTAGTCTTAGAACTTGAAACCTTCCCAAACCGCCGTAAATCATTCTTAGCCATCTTAAACTCCTGCTACTTCATAGCTGTTTTGTACGGGTGGGGGTGGGGAAAGTGCGTAGACTTGTTGAATTTCGGCACTGTAGTTATCAATCATCTGCGGACCATGCGCGCACGCGTCAATGTAATCATCATCATTCTCTTTTAACTTAGGGTCATAAGCGAGAAGTTGCTCTGTGATGATAAAGTCACCTTCAGGAATGGCATATTGCTTATCGCGAAGCATTGCACACCAACCGACGAGACGTTGTGTTTTACGCATATGCGCGTGAAGCTCCACAAATTCAATACCTTCAATGTTCTTAACCATACATAGATAGGGAAAGACGTATTGTAAGGACGCCTGATACGCGGTGTTTTCAACTCCAACAACTGTCACCCTCCACTTAAATGCCATTTCAATGATGATATCAAATAAGTTAATCGGGTCAATTCCGACTCCTCCGTCTACTTGGCATATAACCCATTCTAGTCCCGTCCAGCCATGAACAGCCACAACTGTTTTATGCGCCCAGTTTTCGCGTGAAATTGCAAGATCAACCGTGATAAAGCCATATTGAATATCCGGCGGCTCTGGACAAGGAACATAGTTAATCTCAGTTGCACGAATGAGCCCACGGCCGGCGCCAATCGGCAAGTTCATCATCTCTGTGAACCATACATCAATCATGCCGGCTTTTAAATATTCGTTAAAGTCAGCTTTTAATTTATCAATCGGCCAAGCATCCGGCCACAATGACTTGCCATCTGCCAATAAACAACCATACCGGCGCGAGAACCAGTATTCACTTTCGCAATGCTCTTTAAGCATACAGCGATTTGCAATCATATTGCCGATATGAATAATCTTATGGTCTTTCTTATCCAAGCATTTTCGGAATGTACCATAAAACCAACGTTTTAGTTTAATATATAAATCCTCAGTAGAGATGTTTTCGATATCCTCAAGATCATCAACAATCGCCAACTGTGGTCGTCTGTGTCCAATATTAACTCCACGGACTGATTGACCGGCACCAAGAGCGCGTAAAATGCATTTCTTTTCATAATACCCACCCTTGTTATTGGGTAATGTCAGTGTAAAGCGGTAAAAGCCAACACCTTCCTGCTTTGTATCAAATACAGCTTTGCCATATATAGATCGAAAGTTATCTGACTCAATAAAGCCGATTATATCCTTACATGCAGCTACAGCTGTTGCGGATACGTTGGTTAAATACATGATAAATTGATATTTGCTAAACAACCAGTATTTAACACATGCCAATTTGGCCAATGTTGTTTTCGCGTGATCGCGTGGAATGGCAAATGCACATAACCGCACCGCCGTTGACGTCATTAAGTGAAATACGTCTATATGGAACTTGGGGACGGGCAAAGTAAGCTCATCCCCAAGAAAGAACTGAATAAAGAACTCTTCGTCGTGCTCTAAAGAGAAGCGTACTTCCGATACATTCATTTGCACCGGGTCGAGAATGACTGATGTTACTACCTCAGTCATTCTGCCGGCACCAATTCATTATCCGGGAAAAACTTAAGCAGATCTTCCGGCTTATTAACCTTCGGCTGGTTTACAACAAACAGTTTCTCCACTTTCTCCGGCACCATATAATCGGTGTCCTTATGCGCGGGCTTGTTTTCGATCTCAACGCCATTCGACCCTTTGCCTTCATTGCCAAAATTCTGAAGCTTCTGAATGAAGTTCTGAGTTAGATGGAATACAGCGCGGGCGCCAGCCTGACCATTAATCGGCTGTTGTGTAACATCGCCCCGGCGGTTTGCTTTATTTGCCATACCCGCTGCTCTGAGTGCAAAATCTGGATCTTTCGACCACGTTAAGTTATCAATAACGGCTGTTAATGCCAATGCTTCTATGGAATTCCAACCGTCGTTTAGTTGTTGGTTCTGCTCGAAGTATTCAGTGGAAATACGGGCCAATACGTCTTTATATTCTTGTGATTCTATATATTCAGCAATATCACTCACCCCAACTGCTTTCGCAATCTGAGCTTCTGGCACATCGAACAGTGCCATTCTTGCAATCTTCTCAAGTTTCGCGGCGTTCAGCATGATTAGATACCTAGTCCAAATACATCACGGTTTCTACCCATCATTAAATCTTCACTCTGCACAGGAGGATCAAAACTATCAAAGAAATCTGCGATATCCAATTCTCGGGATGTAAAAGTACCCATTGTAGTTGCATGTGCTGTTGATGGTAAATTTAATTGCTCTAATATACTACCTAGTACAATATCAGCTCCCATAGATAATGTTTCACTATTGGCGGTAAATTGACCCATACTGAATGGGCTTGCTTTTGGCAATTTCTGGCTAAAATCGCGCCGATCGAACGGTTCACTTGGAATACTTAACTGATTCGGATCGGGCACATGTCGGGAAATAAAATCATCAATATCCTCCACTGGAATACTTCTATCCGCCATATTCTCATTTAACATATCAATCAATTCCACTAAAGACCCATCATCCTTTCCCTGTCCTTCAGCCATCTTCGCCATCCCACTCGTCTACTGCGTCTCTTGACGGTAATCTTAAATTATCTACCGGGTCTACCATGCAATTTTTAAATCTAAGCCCGTGAACATCTTTCTTCGGTTCGCCGGCCAATAACATCGGCTTGCCACAATGGTGCGGTATCTTGATTCTTATACTCTTAATATACTGCTGATTTCCTGCATTCTTCGTTATCTTATAAATCAATCCTCTACGTAATACTTTTAGACAAACAAAACATACCCATCTGATCGGCTTCGTAATCACAAAGCAATCAGATTAAAAATCCAGTAAACAAGCTCACCGATCTTCCACAGCCCGAACAAGGATGCAATGATCAGTGCCCAGATTATATAATCAGCCAATTCAAGTTCTGATTCTACATTCCAGCCAATCATCTCAATGCACTCCTGTTACTTTCTAACACCCCCTATAACTAAACCAAATCTCTCCATTCCTTATTATCCCATATTTCGCCCCGTTTGTCAATCGAAACGCCATTTACCACCACGAAACTTTCATGTTATTTTCATTTTCATTTTATAATTAGTATTGTATATTTTTGGATTGGCAGAAAGAAAGGCAATTTATACCCCGGGGCCGTGTCTAAAGAAATGGGGGGTAAGTGCCCCCCTCTTTTTCTTCGGCTGTCAATTTCACCGGCCATCGAGCGCCGCCATCAACCTCGCCATCGATGCCGGAAGGCAGACATCAACCGCGCCGATGTGATGGTCGATCACAACCTCGATTGCGTAACGCTCAACCGTTCCGTAAGCCATTCCCATGCGTGCCGCTTGAAGCTTGGCCAGGGTCTCATGATCGGCCAAGCGAGTGCCGATGCCATCGGGATCAATTCGGTCAATCAAGTTAGTCATGTCACTTACTCCGTTTACGTTTCGATCATTGTTTGTCGCACGATTGTAATGGAAAGTCAAGACAAATTGCGACTATGGCTCTCTTTTTTTCCCGACCGAACCCGAGCTTGCCAGTCTACTTTGCGAGCTTGATAAACTCTGACAGTCCGTGCTTTTCTAGGAAGCGTTCAAGGGCGTGGTTACGAGCGGTCAAGGTTTGATTTGCTTTGGCAACAGCGTCGTGGGCGAGCTTAATGGAGTTGATCAGCTTGACAAGTGTTTCAGTCCCGTGATGCATTGGATACATTGCATTTACTCCTTGTTAGCGGTCCATTTCACGTCACGTCCATGTGGCTTATTCGTGGGAACGTAGCATTTCCATTCAGCATCCCAAACGACATATTTGTAACCATTCCACTTGGCGACAAACTCCATTTGATCTAGCGACCGAGCGTTGCGCGGATCAATAACAGGATCAGCTAACATTGCGTTTACTCCTATTGAGTTGACTTCATGCGAATGCAAACGGCGATGTAACCGTGTTCACCCGCTTGGATGGTATTGTAACCAAGTTCAGCAGCATGTTGCAAGAAACTTAACGCGGCCTCAAGATTGTCAAAGGTGCGATTAATTCCCTGCTTCATGTCGTCGGTAGTTCCAACTTGAATTAACATGGCGCCTACCCTCAGTGAATTGACAAAGAAAAAGCCTGGAAAGTTTAACACCTTCCAGGCTTTAAAGTCAAGGTATTCTAGCGAGTGAACTAATCTTAAACGCTAGTTTATACCAGGTTATCAAATTCTTCCAAGTCGATTTCACCGATATCCGCGACTTCGGTTGCGTCTCGCGTTTCCTGCCAATTGACCAGAACAGCGGGATCAAGACTTGCTTCGCGGGCTTTCATGATCATACCGTCAAGGACTTTCTGCCATGCCTCTTGAGGTATCTTTTCGAACTGACTTTCCGCGAACTGCTTGGATTGCAATGTTTGACGGAGGAGCTGGGCAGTCATGTAGCTGATGCCCTTTTTCCGCAAGGCTTTCACGAAACGCGGGGCGATTTCGCTAAATGCTTTCAGGCTTTCCCGACCGCGCCTGCTTTCCAAGAAGTCCATGATTTCGAACGGGATAGTTGGCGCGGTAGTTCCATCGGCACGCGGGCGACAAGCGTTGGCCACCTTGCTGATAAAAGTATCAGTTATGATGGCGCGAATGAAGTCACCGCCTTTATCGTGAGCGCCAACCATTTCGGGATCAGGGATAGCGGCGATAGCGACACCAATTGTCACATTGCCGGACCCGGGATCAGCAGTATTGCGCTTTGAAAGCGGGATAATTGCGAGGCCATAACCCTCGGGGAACGGTTCCTCGGGTTTGAAGTTACGCTTGATTTCGCCTTCCTTCGCTATGGCCACGATTTTGGAAACTGCTTCCTGCGCTTCGTCTTGGAGTTGATCCGGGGAGAAATAGCGTTTCAACACGTCACCGAGCTTAAAAGCATCGGTTTCGGTTTCCGTGGTTTCGACCTGCTCCAAGTCCGTGCCTGGTGCGGCCGGTTCATCTGCCGCTAGTGCGATATCTGACATTACATTAACTCCATTTTCTATGGTGGCCTGGTTTGGCCGGTTTCGGTAGGATCAAGATACTCGATTTCGGGCAAGGGATCAAGGAAAATCGGACACCTCGGGCAAGGTTTTTGGCTCCCCAGATCAGATTGATCGATGTTAAGCAAATTGTCGCAATAATGGCATATGCTAATTATAGGCGTGTAAAATAAAGGTAACATATCATAACAATTTCTTCCCCTGGCCAACCCAGATAGGCCCCTTATGCATTACCGGGGGCATGATTAGTTATTAGGGTGTTATAATGGAGATGGGATGGCATTGGCATGTATAGGAGGGTTATGGGATGGCACTAAAGTAGTTTGGTAAAACCTTTTACAAGGAAAGGGGGGAGGGGTAATTCTGACCAGTAATGGTATATGCTACATGACCCTAAAGATAACAAAGGTGTAACATATGCGGGGTTTGGTAACGGATAGGAGGGGATAGGGGCTTAGATTGGGGAAGAAATTGTTACTGTAATGTTATAAACTAAATGGCATTTGGGAAGAAAGTAACATGAAAGTTTCTTAATGCAATTGCATTTTATGCTTGACAATGGACGAATATTATGGTATAATGTAATATCAAGACAAGAAAGTGTCTCAATGCAATCTCAATGTTTCACGTGAAACATTCACTCGGGGACAAGACAATGCAAGCAAGACAGAATGAATTAAATGTTAACAGCCATATAGCGGAAATCATTTCGCTAGTGGTTAACGTGGAAAATAAAGCAGTTGAGGATAGGTTATTACAATATCAAGAAACTGATAGTTTAATAAAACTACTAGAAAATGAAGAGGTTTTAACGGAAATAAACCCAGAGATATATTGCAAGAAAACGGGTCAAGTTGTTAAAACTTGGTCCGATCAAGAAATAAGCTATTTAGTCCAGACAATTGGCAAGGTGCGAGCAAAAGAGATTATTAAAATCAAATCACGAAATCAAGTTGCATTGCATTGGATTTTCACAGATGATAATGCCTTAGAAAGCCTATCGGATAATGACCCGATGGGTTATTTTATATATGCCGCAAGCGCAATCGTATTGCCATTCTCCCCGTTCATGCAACTTATCGGCACGGACCAAGAACAACACGCGCATGATATGACAACGGCATTGAAAGCCCGCGCGTTTAATCAACTCAATAATTTGCCAATGGTAGATATAATCCGCATTAATGAGTTAATGCGGCGCTTCTTATCTATAACACAATCTGTCACGGCTCACAAACATTGGGCGGTAACAGAAATTGAACTAAATACTATAACAAATTCAATTTCAAGATTGGAAGAATTTGAACAAGGATTGCAAGAAACACTCGGTAATCTAATTCGATCGGAAATTAAACGCGGTAAGTTAAAATCCAATATGAGTTATCAAGAGGTAATGGACCTTAAATTGCATTATCACGGCCACAGCAATTTCCGCAATCAAAAGAGATTAAAGAGCATGAGTGAAACCGAACATGTTGCATTCTTACTAAAAGATTTCATGCCAGACTTAACGCCAGTTCAAGTGCAAATAAAAGCTGGCTTAGAACAACCCGGTGTTAAGGCAATAACGCATAAAGGCGAGATGAAACTGCAAATCCAACCACCAAAAGAACAACCACTTAAACTATCATTCGCGCAAATACTCAAACGGAGGAAATAATCATGTGGAGCCAATCTCCAGGGCAAGGCAAGAAATATCAAGTTATAGTTACAATGTCATTCACTAGCACATGGTATTTCAGCCATAACGATTTAAACAGAATAAAAGATACTGTTACAAGACAATTCTGTGAAAGAATAAAGATAATTGAAAAGATATTTCCAATGCTTAGATTTAAGGAATATGAATGGAGTGTTAAATCATGAGTAAATACGAAATGTCAGATAACGGACGATGGGTTAAACCAATTGCCGTTAATCTTAAAAAAGCGGTACAAGATAAGCATTGGAAACTTGTTGGTGCAATATTAGATAGTATTGCACAAGACGCCGCGATGAAAGAAGAAATGCAAAAGACTATTAATTATTACAATAAACACTTTACAGAACAGATGAAAAAGAAAGGGTTAGAAAAATGAAACAGGAATTGCAATTGCCAAACACTATTAGCACTAGTGATGTAACTGAATTCAAAAATGATCCACGTAAATATGGAATAAAACTACGAATTGCAATACAAAAGAAAAGAATAGAAGAATTTAATATAATGCTTGACAAGTGGAGACAATCCGGTCATACTGTCAAATCGGGAGAAACATTAATATTAAATATAAGGAATGAGAAATCATGACAGACTTTAGATTTAATACGGCGTGCACACTTTTACGTATCACAAAATACTTTAAACGCTATTTACCTACCTGGGCAATTATTAAAATACTTGATTTCTGCGATCAAGAATTGAAAATTTATCAAAGGGAAACTTATAATGACTGATAAACTTATTGCCAAATACCAAGAAATGTCCGATCACACAAAACCGAAGTGCGATAAATGCTTTGCATCTCTTGGCCCAAATAGCTGTTGCTCTAAGATTGCGTGTGAAATATCATTAGAGTGGACGCGTGAAAAATGGGACGTTGATTTAAGATATATATTCGATAAAGATGCCAAAATACCATTTATGGGGCCTAATGGATGTAAACTGCATCCACATTTCCGCCCCCATTGCACTCTTTACACTTGTGCGATTCACGCATTTGGCTTTGATAAAAATGATCCCACTTGGGATAAAGAATATTGGATACTGCGCGAAGAAATTAATATTCTAGAATGGGCAAACTATGATAAACATGAGGAGCAAATGAAATGAAAGCAATGGTTAATTTCGGTGATTTATTAAAGAAAAATAAGCTAACCCGTGAACAAAAAGTTATTATGGACGAAGCAAATAGAACTATTTCAAAACAAATTATACACGACGAGCATAACGAACAAGTACATGCTTTCGTTACCAGCAAAACGGATGAAATGCCAATTACTGATCCAGCGAAAAAGCATACGCCCCCAAAGTATGCAAATTCTTTTCAGCATTTATTGGCAAAGAAAGATGCGAGAAAAAAAGAACCGGAAAAGCGCGACGTGCTATTCGGCACTGGATTAACAAAGAAGATTGCAGAAAAAGAACAAAAAGAAGCATTCCG
>SDBT01012802.1_pt1 | contig 13463 bp, 17 predicted proteins | sample 2277101 | NCBI WGS metagenome assembly SDBT01 (sample SAMN10404973, study PRJNA504765) | marine sediment metagenome | isolation source: marine sediment core GS10_PC15, 103 cmbsf | place: Arctic Ocean: Southern Knipovich Ridge | collected 2010
AAGCGTGGGAATTATAATGTTAGCCAGAATAGATGATTTATTCTTGTCATAAGTGTTAAAAACATCTATCGGCTTACCTCGTTCTCCGAAGTCAACGTAAGTTCTTGCAGAAAGATAATACCAATCCCACAACTTTTCAGGTAGTATTTCATCCCCCTTACCTTGTTTAATCATTTTCTTTGACAATTTCATCATTTGTTGATATCCACTATCCTCTTCTGCAAGACCAATCATGTCAGGGGGAGAAGCTAGAATTAACTTGGAAACCCTTTTGTCTTGTTTTTTTGCGAGATAATAAACCGCCTTAACAGCCCCTAAGCTGTGTCCTTGTAAAATTATTTCCTTATAACCCTCTGCTTCAAGAAAATTCATCCATGTTTCAATGTCCAAGATACATTCCTCAAATTTCTCATAAACATTACCCATTCTTTTGTGTTTTTCTGCTTTGCCAACAAGAGGAAAATCTGCAATAAAATCGTGCCCACGAGTATTCACTGTTAAAAATCCCCAACTATTTTTTGTAAAAACTTTGGCCATTGAGTCAAGAAATCTGTTCTCATAAAAATTGCCAGCCATTCCATGAAGGTGGAGAATGACCTTGCTGGTATTTTTGTCTGGCTCAAAAAAAAGACCCTGAAGAATTAATTTATCTTTCGTGGGTCTTCTTAAAAATCTTGTTTTCATTAAGCATATTATATACGATTTTGATTATATACAAGACGTAAGTGTTTATTTAAGAAACATTCTTTTAATTTCGGGTTCGTGAACTTTGGCAGGAGCTACATTAAGAATATTCCGAAAACACGGCCTATTTGGGGTGACTTACCGAACGATGTTAGAACTCACTTCCTAGCTCAGAAAGATAAGGAAAATGTAGTATTATCACAATATTTTCTTAATTAAAGGCTAGTAAACTTTGTTCGGAACTTCTTTTCTAAGATGAAGCTAAAAGGATTTCTATTAAAGTTAATCCATTAAGGGTTTGGATCTCTTCATGAAAAAGACTTCTAATATATTCTAAATCATCAAATTTTCCATGTGCTGCTGTTCGTGATTCGATATTTTGAACCTTTGAAGATATTTCAGCAATTAAGGAATTTTTAAAGATCGCTAATTCATCAAATAAAGTAATTTCCCTCTCAGGCAGTTTTCCATCCATTACTTTTAATATTGCCAAATTAGTAGCATCTCTTTCTAAAGATTTACCACTATCTTGATAAGCTTTCAATGATTGATTCAAATATGAATGATACGAATTTCTAACGAAGTCGGGTGTTATTCCTTTATTTTCTTGGACATGGGCATTTCTAATTTTAAAATCTATGGCACTGACTTTAGAAAGGAACTTGCTATCAAGGAAATTTCTTGCTGTTTCTTGAATACTCTCAGATCTCGGTTGTTTCTCAGACATATAATCGGATACAGAAGCAGAGTGACTGAATAATATCAAAAAAGGTGAAGATGTCAATTACTTAAAATAATTTGATTTTGCAGGGGCCAGACAGAGCCAGGAACACCTGTAGCTTCGTAAACAGGGGCAGTTTACTGCCAATACATGTATCTCGTTTTTATTAACAGGGAAGCTTAGAATGGATGGTTTCCCTTATATGTACGGAGATTAGTAAACTTTGTCAGGAACTTCTACACCAGGGGTGACTGGGGTGGATAACGACTTTTCTTTTGAACCGCATTTAACCTTGTTCATGAAACTTCAAGAGGTGTATCCTGAGTATAAAAAGCAGTTTAGCTTCGGTTGAAATATATAACCATTCTCCGATGGCTGGTCATAGTAGAGGTATTTGAACAGTTATGCTATAATTCTGAAACTATGAGTAATGAAAGAAAGATTATTATTACTCGTCCAGGAAACTTTGATGAGTGTAACTCTTGTGAATTATTAAATGAAGAGCTCGTAGAAGCAATACAAACTGTAACTCATAGAAGAACTAAACTACCTTTAGAAGTTGAAGAAATTCACGTCGAATGTAGAGAAAGAGAAAAAGAAATGGTTTATATGAAAGTACGTGTAGGTGGAACAATAACTAATCCAAACGATTCCCAAGCCACAGGATATGATACCAAAGAAATTGGAGTAGGATGTCCACATTACCACCCCAGTAAAAATAATTGACTTTTTTCTAACTCTCCTTATTTTGGTACTATCTCAGATGAACCTTGTCGGAGTTGATTATCCCAATAATACGGATTTATTTGGGTCGTTAACAATTATGACTTAGAATCAATTATATCTTCATTCGAGCCTGTCTATCAGAAATTGTTGCATGACAAAAATTATCCTTACTTATTTACATAACAATATGGTGAAAAGCAAAAATGACTTTATTTACCAGACAAAACAGACACTAGCCAGGCTCAAACAAATTATGTACCCATTACTGTAAGTAATATGCAGTGTCAATTCATCAAGCCAAAAAAAGAAAGATGCAATGCTAAAATCTTAAAAGGGGAAAAGTATTGTTTTTATCACTCTGACAAGACAAAAAGAGCTAGGTTGGAAGCCTCGTCCAAGGGTGGCACATTGTCTCGAAAGAATAATTTGGATTTGTCACCTAAGACAATTGAAAAGCCGTCGGACATTTTGGAAATCGTAGCCGAAACATTAAACCTCTTGAGAGGAGGCAGAATACACCCAAACTACTCAAATGCCATCTTTATTGGGTGCAATACATTTTTGAAAGTTTTTGAGAAGGCCGAGTACGAATAAAGCCCCGGAAGAAGGTTGGAAATAGATTTTGAAAAATTGTTTTCTTAAAGTTTTTGTACAGCGAATATTTTTGACATCTTTCCCTCCAATCTTACGACAAATAGTCAAACAACTAATATTTTGATATTATGATCTTGCAATTATATAGAAATGGAAATAAACCAAAATGACTTTGTTGTTGGTAAGCCCACATAAGATATAATCGCTTCAGATGGATATAGAATCGCAAGCCACGGTGAAAAAATGTCAGAATTGTGGTGAAAACAACATCACTCGTTCTAAATTCGAAGCCAAAGATTTCCCAAATAATAAGTTGGGGGAAAAAGTTGGTATTTTAAGTGTTTGCGCCTTGTGTGAAAGTCATTTCGAAAAGAGAGAGGCTTATTTGAATGACATACTCACTTCTAAGGCTGAAAAAATATTGATAGTTGCTGGTCCAGGAACTGGTAAAACACACACTTTTCAGAAAATTCTAGAAATTATTCCAAAAGACAAAAAGGCAATAGTTTTTACTTTAATTAATAATCTTGCTAACGATTTGGCAAAAGAATTGGACTCAATAGGCAATGAAAAGATTAAAGCAACTACTTTTCATGGGTTTTGTAAGGGACTACTTAAGTCTGCCATCTTTTTAGAGGACGTAGATAAAGACTTTGAATATTTCCCCGAGCTCCCCTTGCTCATTGAAGAAGACGCACAAATTTTGGGTTTTGATTACCTAAAAAATAACTTTCAGGAAAGTTTTGCCAACCTAGATGAAAATACCATTTTGCAATTTTATTTAAACAAGGCAAATTATTATAATTCTGTGAGCCATGACGATAGTGTCTATAGGGTATTCAAATACTATGAGGCAAATGCTGAAAAGATCCCACCATACGAAATTGTAATTGCTGACGAATATCAAGACTTCAATAAACTTGAATCTACATTCATCGGACTACTTACAGATGAAAACAATACTCTTATTGTAGGAGACGATGATCAAGCACTGTATGGTTTTAGGCATGCTTCCAAAGAATTTATAAGAAACTTATTCAACAATCCAGATTACGAAAAACTTCCCTTATCTTTTTGCAGTAGGTGTACGCCAGCAATAGTGGAGGCTACCAACCATTTTATAGATAAAGCAAAAGAATTCGGATTATTGAATGATCGTATTCCCAAAGATTTTGAGTGTTATTGGCCTGATAAGTTTTTGGAGCATTCAATTTATCCTCAGATTAATGTTGCATATTGCTCCCAACCCAATACAGCCTGGGAGTTCATAAAAACTCGCATAGAAGAATTGCAAAAACAAGACAAACTAAACGGAAGTGAGAAAGAATTGCCATTTCTAATCATTGGACATCAGTCAAAGTTTCGGTTAAACCAAATCCGCACATATCTTGAGGACAATTTAGATGAAAATATTTTTTGTATAGAACCGGAAAAAGAAAATAAAGATCTGACAATTGAAGAAGGCTATCGCATAATACATGAAGAAGAAAATCTTAACCTAGGCTGGCGTATTATATTATATTTCGATCCACCGGATAATATGTCGGAAATAATTTTGTTAGCACACAATAAAAACATTCCTCTTTTAAAACTTTTACCCAAAAAGTATACTGGTTTTTACCTTGAAAAAATTAAAAAGTTTTTTGAACAAAAAGAAAAAGATTCTTCTTTAGAGACGAACGTTGAGAACGACGCAGAAGAAAAAAAGCGAGTTCGAATAAAACTCGCAACTTTCAATAAGGCTAAAGGCCTATCAGCACTACATACTTTTGTTGTTGATCTTAATAATACAACTTTTCCTAAAGATCCTGAAAACATAAAAGAGGGCGAAATTTGCAAATTTATTGTCGCCTTGACTCGTGCTAGAAACTCTTGCTCCTTGATAGCCTACAACTGGTACGATATCAAGAAACAAATACACCGAAACCAGCCTTCAAAATTCATCGAGATGCTACCACCAAGCACACTCAAGAGTGTTTGGTATAAAATCAAGAAAGGCGAACTTATCAGTGAAAGTAAATCAAATTAAACTTGAAGAGGCAGACGTTAATCGTTTGAAAAGCTTGGCGGAGATGATTAACATGGGATCAGGTTGGTTCACAAAGGAAATCAATCTAGATGACTTGTCCCACAAGCAACTGATTCTGTATTTAAATTTCGGTGCCGTCAACAACTATGCAGAAGCGATTTATGTCCTCTGTTCTGACATGAGGCCATTCCCAGCAATAGTCGTACTCAGAAGTATTGTTGAGGCCTATATCAACACAGCATACATGCTGACACACAATTCCGATAAACGCATAGTTTTGTTCTCCATGGAAGACAGCTATTATCGTAAAGGCTTATCAGAAGAATTCAAAAAATTTCTACATACTTATCCAGAATACGAGAAGGAGAGGTTCGATTCTGATATTTTAGAAGAAGGAATAAAAATAACAAAAAAAGAAGTAAAATTCTAAGAAATGGAATTTGGTTTGAAATACTAAAATAAAGATGAATTTGAACAAGATTATGACGCCGGATTGTTGAAAAGGGCCCAGGCAGTCGATAGAAGAATTCAAAAACCTAATTTTGAGTACATTTACAACCTAGCCTACCGTTATTTTTCCGAATATGTACATCTTTCAATGAGAGGTCTTGACCATTTCATAAAAAAGGATCCAGGGGGACAACATGAGGTGATTGCAAACCGACACAATGAAGTGGACCATGTAATAAGTTTTACCTATACAATCTATCTTTACTTTCTGAATGAACTAAAGAAGAGAAAACTGTTAGGCAAAAATAATTCTCTTGCAAAATTTAATAGAATGTGGAAAGAGGAGTTTGACAAACGTCATACGTAAAACGTATGTATGTCACAAAATTGTGTGAATTTTCCTTCAAAAATGAAAAAGTTCTTTGATTTTTACCTTGAGAGCTTTACGACTTTCCGGGATTTAGAACCGCTAAATTAGCCCAATTTATCGAACCATTTAGGGGTATTGAAACCTCAAAAGACCTACTGAGGGTGACTTACCGAACGACGTTAGAACCCATTTCAGGGACTCTGGAGGCTACGAGATATTGAAAAAGCTACTTCTCGTTGAAAATTACAGAAGTATCTCATTCCAACATTCGTAACTATTTAACCAAAAAAAACAAAGGTGGGACGTAACTGTACGCAAAGAGACTTTCATCTCCCCCCACCTTCAACTTTGGCTCAAATCTTGGCAAATTTACTCTAGCTTCCGTCGTGGATGACCTTGTAGTCGAGGGTAAAGGTTTCGTCGGGAACCTTGCTATGGAGTTGATAAGCCCTAAGACCTCCAGGCCAAACCAACCCAGCGTCCCAATATGAATCGTAAGGGGTCATACTGAGGGCAAACCACGTAGCCCGTTCGGCATACAGGAACATAAAGTAGTAAGTGATACCGTCGTACTCCGCCCATCCGGCAGCAGCGATGTTCTCTCCGGACCAATAAGCGTAGTCTCTTTTTGTGGCCTCAATGTGTCCCACAACGTCAATTTCACCTGTTATAAAGTGAATTGAACCCACAGAGAAATTTCCATCCATTGCTTCCTTGATGTTGATTTTATAGGTCCAAGTTGCTGCCTCAGCAAGCCCGCCCCAGTTGTATCCAGGGTGGGCAACGAAGGTGCCAGAGAGATTCCACTTATTCCTGATCTTGTGAGCGTCGTTCTTGACGCCTTCCGTAAAATCGGAATCCTCTGCCCAAACCGTAGTCGCTGAAGCTAAAACTAGCACAACGACCAAAACAAGCAACCCTATCTTTTTCATCCTAATATTCTCCTTTTTGCTTAATTTTCTTCTTAGTTGCCAAATGTCAATGTGCCAAGACTGAGCCTGCAAGTCCTCCTTGCTCATATTCTAGAACGAAAATTCCTCAACTATAGAGACGCTCGCTCTAGTTTATGCTTAGTTAGACATTATATAGGCCGTAGTCAAAATTTCAAGGAAAGGGTAACAAGGCTTATCCGAAATACTTAGAATATGCCCATTGTGAATTTAAAAGGGGCGGGCTTTAGTTAACGCTATCAAAAACCTCTGGGTTTTATATTATCCCATTAATACGGCACTTTTTGGGTGGACTACCGGACGCTGTTAGAACTCATTTCCTGGCTCAGGAAGATAAGGAGAATGTAGTATTATCACAATATTTTCTTAATTAAAGACTAGTAAACTTTGCGAAGTCATGTACTGAAATTAATTATTGGTACCGTGGTCAGGAGCTTCTTTTTACTCGGCCCATTTAAATTGAACTAAATAGCCTTAAATGATAAACTGCCCAGCAATGGGAAGGTTAACGATAGAGACTGAAAGAGCGACAAGACAATATTACGAAAATCGAAAGGGACTTTTAATTGTTATTGCAGAGTTTGATGAAGCGGGTCGTGTTAGCAAGTTAGTAGATGACTATTGTTGTAAAACCTGCGAGATCTCTTGCATGGCCTGGTCTCCCGTCATTTCTCTCAGCGAAATAGATTGGAGTTTAAGGGGTTCAGGTTTGTTTGCTGTCGGCCTATTGGAAGTTCCAGATGAAGAGAATTGCCCCGTTATTAAACGAACCGATTTGAATGAAAGTGGAAATATAATCATATTTTGCAAGCCTTAGTAAACTTTGTCAGGAAGTTTCTTTTGCTATAATTTATTGGATGTCAGAACAGTTGGAGACTACAGAAGCAATCAAAGAAACCGCACTTAATATTACTGGTGAAGGGATAGAATACTTGCAAAACGCAATAGGCTTCATAAATACCAAAATCAAACACAAGGAATACAACAAAGAAACGGAAAATCACGAAAAAAGCATTCGTTGGAAAAGAACAGCTGATCAGATACTTAAAGATGGATATGTTTATAAAGAGAAAGGTTGTACAGATATGGTGATATTATTTCAAGCCTTGTGCAAGGCGAAAGGGTATAGCACGATGTTTGTAAAAGTAAAAGAAATAAATGGCAACGCAATACATTCGGTCGCAGAAGTAGAGTTACCCAAACTTGGTTGGCATATTGTTGATGTTGTTGGGAGGGCTGGCGTTAAGAAGGGAAAACTGGAGATTAAAAACACTTTTGGAAGGTGGACATTTTGGAAAAGAGGACACGATGCTTGGGAATTGGGTTTTACTTCTTATAACTCCAAATTTAAATAGTTTGAGGCTAAAGCAGGGGCTAGTAAGCTTTGTGAGAAGTCACTAAAAATACTATGGGTGGGTAACGACTTTTATTTTGAACCACATTTAGCCTTGTTTATTAAACTTCAAAAGGCTTATCCGGAGTATAAGAAGCAGTTTATGTTCATTTAAAGTCTAATGAACTTTGTCAGGAACTTCTTTTGTTATAATTATTAATTAACTATTAATTAAATAAAAATGAGGTTATTTGCTAAATTATTAGGTATCTATTTTATTCTTCATTCTTTTAGAAATCTCCTACAATATTTTGGTGTTCATAATATTTTTACAGAGTTAGGACATAAATTTGGAATTTGGCAAACTAATCTTTTCCTTAAACCATTTGGCTTGAAGTACAAGGTAGAATACGAAATAGTTTTTTTTGCAATAGAACTCCTAATTGGAATAGGGTTAATATACTTATCAAGAAGATAATATATCCCAATAATACGGCACAATTATGGGTGACTTACCGGACGCTGTTAGAACTCATTTTATGGTTTCTGAGAACAAAAAAGCGACGCTGTTAACAAAATTATTACTTCACGAAACCCATCCATGTATAATGTTGGTTACGAGATGAAAATATACTTTTTACCAGATTCCGACAGAAAAGACAGACTAAAAGACATCGAAAAAACACTAAAAGAATACAAAGACATTTGGAAGAGTGAAGGCGTCACGATAACCCAAACTATTGAGAGAATAAGTGGTCTGAAATTTCAAGAAAGCTTCATTAATGCAATTGTGTATAAATCTAGTCTTTCGTCAAGATCCGTTCCTCTTTCATTAAATAGCAGTCTATCCAAAGAGCAAAAGAAATGGACCTTGGTACATGAACTGTGTCACAGGTTAATATCAGGAAGCAAAATAAGGATAAAATGGCAGAAGAATGAATCTTTCGAGTTTGTTAGTCATAAGACGCTAAAACATGTTTCATAAAGTTGCTGGCCAAAGAAATGTACATACTGGCAAGTTTTGAGACGATATGAGCACTGCTTGATTAAGCTGCAATATATTGTTTTACTTAATATTGTGAGTTATAAAATACGCAAGTTTTCGTTTCCTGTAGTTATTAATGTAATTACTCGCCTTGTTTTTGGTCCTGGGATCTTTGTGTCTGTTTGGATGGCAACAATAGTAAACTTTATTCTCGATTGGGCAGATGGCGAATTTTTCAAAAGAGCAGGTTATAAGAAAGAGGAATACAAAATTATAGATAAAATACTAGATCTTTATTGGTACGCATTTATCATCTCATATGCTGTTGTTAATGATATCCCTGGTTTACCAATATTAATCTTTCTTTTTGTATACAGGTTGGTAGGTCAGATTCTATTTTTTATAAAAAGAAAACAAATTTTACTCTTTATTTTTCCTAATTTTTTTGAAATATTCTTTTATTTTTATTTAGCCTCAATCGTTTTCAAGCCACTAAGTTTATATCTGACGATACCTAATGCAATATATCCTATGGGAATAATATTTTTGACAGTTATGATAAGCGAATATTTACTTCATATTCGCGATATCAACTGGAGCGACTTTTTCACTGGCAAGAAAACTTATTGGAACAAATGAACCCAAAGTCAAAATTATGGGTCTAGTGCGGGCACTAGTTGAATATCTACAGAACTTCTTTACAAATATGAGTGCTCAAATAATCCCAAAAACCCTCTAGCAAGTTTTAAGTAGTGAAAATGGATATAATATCAATATGGGTAAACTAAAAGGAGCATTAGCAGCAGCCTCTTTGGTATCCATAGATGCGATGATTGCTTCGATTCCTGATCCAACTGCCAAAGCAGCGATGGTGGCGGCGACCTTCGCCTTGAAAATTCCATATGCTTTTCTCAAAGAAATGCTACCTGACGAAGCAGATAAGTTTTTAGAAGAAATTTTTTCTTCCAACAAACTTACAAAAAAAATTGTGCGTTCTCAAGAGTTCCAACAAGCTTTGGGCAATACTTTACAAAACATGGTGTACGCTAAAGATAAATCGAGAAGGAAGATAATTAAAAAAGCTTTTATGGGTGCATACATAAGTTCAAATGAATACGCAAAAAACAACCTCGAAAGGTTGCAGGATGTGGCTTCAAGAATATCAATACCCGCCTTACAACACTTATCTTTTCTCAAAACAGCTATTATTCCAATAAGGGACAAAAACTTGGAGCAAGAACTGATTAAAGACACTTCATTGCCTGGGTTTACAGATGTCGAGCACAAAATACACAAAAAGAGAACAACTTCTTTAAATGGCTCTTACAATGAATGGTTTAAAGAAGAGATGGTGACTTACCGGACGCTGTTAGAACTCATTTTGTGACCTCTAGAGCTAAAGAAAGTAAGGATATTGAACTACTAAAACATTTACTTCTTTATAATATGAACACAAATGATAATTGTTTATATTTAAAGTAAAGATTAATATGAATTATTAGACATATATTATGAGTAACAAAATAAGCTCAAGCAGAAAGACCGCAATAACTGTGGGTGTGTTGTTTATAATTGCGACTGCTTCTATTTTTGCAGAATCTATTTACGAACCTATTCTAAACTCACCAGATTTTTTGGATCTTATTTACCCAAATAAACAAACTTTTATAATTGGGGTACTGCTTGAGTCAATAATGATTCCTGCAATGTTTCTTATATCAATATTCCTATTACCCGTTTTAAAAATACACAATAAAGTATTAGCTCTCGGATACGTTGTTTTCAGATCGCTTGAGTCTGCACTTATAGGCATTGCTGCAATCAATAAGCTATCTCTGATTAATTTAAGTCGCGATTATTTAAATAAAGGAGGGGTAGATGCCTCAAATTTTCAAAACATTGGTAGCTCAATTCAATCAAAACTTTTTTGGGTTAACACTGACGGAATAATTTATGTTGTTATTTTTGCCATGGGGGCATTAATACTTAATTTTGCATTATATAAATCAAGGCTCATTCCACGTTGGTTATCCATCTGGGGCATAATTGCTGCCGTAGCTATATTAACTGGTTCTATGCTATTTGCATTTACTGATACACCTGAAGTAATAGCGATGTTATTAATCATACCAATAGCTGTGCAAGAAATGGTATTCGCTGCATGGCTTATTGTTAAAGGATTCAATCAACCTGCAATTACTTCAAGGTCAGCAAAAACAGATAATTAAACTAAAAAACCGCAATACTTATATCATTGGTTTACGAATACTGTAAATACTATGGGTGGATAACGACTTTTATTTTGAACCACATTTAGCCTTGTTTATGAAACTTCAAGAGGCTTATCCAGGGTATAAAGAGCAGTTTATGTGCGTTTGAGGGTGACTTACCGAACGATGTTAGAGCCCACTACATAACATCAGGTGGAAATGAAAATGTGATTTTGTCAAATTATCTACTCAATTAAGGGGGTAGTGAACTTTATCGGAACCTGCTATTTATAGAGAGTTATGATAATTAATTACGGTATGCTTTAGTGTAAAATAAAGAGCAATGAAGAAAGTGAAAGTAGCTGTCTTAAAAGACATTTACAAAGATCAAGCAACAAAATATGCTAATTTCGCAACTGAATCGTTTAGTTGGAAATTTATTGAAAAACCTGCATTTAATAAATACATAAATCCTTTGTTAAAACAGGACTTCAAGGCTTTGGATGTCGGATGCGGTGATGGAAGGATAATACAGTACCTTATTGCCAATGGTGTTAAAGAAAGCAATATAATGGGCGTTGATTCAAGCGAGGAATTGCTTTCTATAACACGGAAGAAATTACCAGAGGTTAAAGTTATCCATTCTGATATTAATAACCCGAAACTTTCCTTTGAGGAGCTTGATTTAATAACATCTTCAATGGTTTTTTTCTATCTAGACCAAAAACAACTGGAGAAAGTTCTAACAAGTTTTCATAGATGGTTAAAAAAGGATGGCATTCTTTTCTATATAGTTGCTCATCCTGTCAGATTTGTTCACAAAAATCTTGGGGAGTATTTTGATAGAAAGTGGGCGAATCAAGAGACACCATGGGGGACGAAAATACTTCATTTCCGAAGGACTGTGGGTGACTACATTAATGCTACTATCAATGCGGGTTTTACTATTAAAATCGTAAACGAACCAGAAGTTTTAAAAGAAGGTAAAAAAAACCCAAAGGATTATAAAAAGTATACTTCTTTTCCCTCTCGGCTTGTAGTAATGGCCGTTAAGTCATAGATGTTTGAAGTGGACTAGTAAACTTCGTCAGGAACTTCTATCAAGAGAGCTTCCAACATTATCAATATGCTTTTGCTACCTAAGTAAAGTAGATATAATAATTTTAATGAAGGAAATAATTGTTGGGACAGCCAATCCTGCTAAGGTTGAAAAAGTTAAACATGCACTATCAGGATTAGAAGTCTATGTGAGAGGCATGGAAGGAGAGATTGAAAAAGGATTTAGTGTTGAAGAAACAGGGAATACTGCATTAGAAAACGCACGAATCAAAGCATTAGCATATTCAAAGCAAGTTGGTAAACCAGTGCTATCTTCAGACAGTGCGGTTTATATAGATGGATTGTCTGACGAAAGACAGCCGGGAACAAAAGTGAGGAGGATTAAAGGTAAAGAGGAGGGAGCAACAGATGAGGAGTTGTTAGAGTATTATTCAAGTATCGTTGATGAGCTCGGTGGGAAGGCTACAAGCAGGGTAGAAGATGGTGTATGTATTGCTAAACCAGATGGCGTTTATTTTGGAACTACAATAACTTCAAAACGACAATTGACCAGTAAACCCTCTAAGGTGAGAGAAAAAGGTCACCCTCTTGATTCATTACAAATAGACCCGGAGACTGGTAAGTATTTCTCCGAGATGACAAAAGAAGAAAAAGATGAAATGTGGGAGCGACTTATTGGAAAGGAGCTTTCTATATTTGTGAAAGAAACACTTCCTAAGCTGTAAACTTTATCAGGAACCATAATAAGTTTATCCCAATAATACGGTATATTGTGGGTGGACTACCGAACGACGTTAGAACCCATTTTATGATGTCAGGGGAGAAAGAAAAAGTATTTTTATCTAAATATTTTCTTAATTAAAGATTTTTAATATTTATTGGTATACAGATTCCAAATACTGCATTGCTTTTAATAATACCTTAGTTTTTTGTCTATCATCCATTTTTCCTGGAAGACCGTAATCTCTAGGTTTGTCTCGGCTTATGTGGAATATGTGGAATGTATGAATATTTTGGTCGGGGTAAAGAACAATAGAGTGAGTATATGCTTTGTGACCTCTCTTTTGATCTAGCTTGCCCCCTTCTTTTATGATTTCAAGGTGTATTGCAGAGCCGAAAGGTAGTGATAATTTTGTAGGATCAAATGGTCTACGTACAAAATACATATCTGTCTTGCCCTTAAGCACAATTTTATCTATAGTTCCTTCATCTTTGTTCTCCCTTTGTATGACAGGGGTCTGAAAATTTGCTTGTATGGCGTGTTTCGTTTTTCCTTTTGAGATTTTAGGTTCACCGATGTATGGTTTAACGTCTCCGTACTTATTTAAAAGTTTATAGAAACCCTGATAAAG
>SDBT01012803.1_pt1 | contig 13462 bp, 11 predicted proteins | sample 2277101 | NCBI WGS metagenome assembly SDBT01 (sample SAMN10404973, study PRJNA504765) | marine sediment metagenome | isolation source: marine sediment core GS10_PC15, 103 cmbsf | place: Arctic Ocean: Southern Knipovich Ridge | collected 2010
ATTAATAATACGATTTATTGGCTGCCACCATTGAACATCGAAGACGATACGCTAAGCGAACTTAAAAACATTACGCTGCAGGCAATCAGAGATGTTATTTGCTCTCGCGTTTAACAATCAATTCATAGAGCATCCAACCCACAGCGGGCACGCCGATCATGAGAAAGGCTAAAGGGAGTTGATCGGTTTCAGGCAGGTATGCAACAAGCCCGCCGATAATAGCGCCACCGGTGATTTGCATAAAACTATAGAGTGGCCCAGCATAACCTGCTATATGGCCAAATGGACGCATTGCCGTTGAAAATGCATTTGGCCAAACAAATGCTCCGCCGAGGAAAAACACAAATGTTGGAATCATAATAGCAGTCGCGTTGACACCGATAAATTCTTTACTGATCAGCATCAGAAAACCCCCAAAGATCATCGTGCTCCAACCTAAGCGTAACATCATCGCCATACCCACTTTTTTTACGCAGCGCCCATTGATTAGACCTGCTAAAGTATAGGAGCCTACTCCAGCAAGAAAAGTCACCCAGCCGAAGGTAACGGGCGACATCCCTATCACTTTAATTAGTAACACCGGGGCAGCAGCAAACCATGCGAAAAACGCCCCATAACTTAACAATACCGCCAGGGTTGTCCCGATAAAAATACGGCTAGTGAGCAATTGCTTAAATGTGCTGAAAATATAAGAGGGTTTTAAACGTTCTAAATGGTGATGCTGACTGGTCTCTTTAAACAGAGCTAACACGTAAACCATTGCAACAATAATATAAACGCAAACAGCTACAAAGATGGCTCGCCAACCGATGTGATGCAATAAGTAGCCGCCAACCGCGGGTGCTGCAGGAATAATAACGACAACGGCGGCTGTTAAATAAGACGCATACTTTGCCAAGTCATCACCGGTAAAACTGTCTCGAAAAATCGAACGCCATAATCCAGCACTCGCACCCGCACCACAGCCTTGAAGTAAACGAGCCATTAACAATTGATCGATAGATTTCGCATACACACACAATATACTTCCGACTAACATAACGCCCATGCCGAACAGCAGGGGTAACTTACGCCCTATCCCCTCGGAAATAATTCCATAAATCAACACGGAAGCGGCGACGCCAATTAAATAAATTGCCATACTCCATTGCACCCAGTTGACATGCGTATTCAAGCTTAATGCGATTCCTGGAATTGCTGGTGCATAAATATCTGAGGAAAACTGACTCAAACAGCCAATTAAGATAATCAAAATCAAAATGGGGATGTTATTTTTCATGGTGAATCGACTGTATAGCGGTAAGTTGATTTAGTCAACTTGCCTTGATCAGCTCCAACAGTTGTTGATGAACGGCAGGTAAATACAACAGCGATAAATGCCCACAGTCATAATTAAATTGATGTGAGGGCGACAGTGCTGACTGTGTGGTGATAAGCGTATCCTCCTTAGCGGTTATATCATAAAGGCTATTTTGCATAGGCGGTAAGATCAACTTTTTTTCATACTCAGTGGTAGGATGCGCAAGTCGGATAGTTAAACCGATATCATCACGCCAATTCTTAGGCTTGCTGATCATAACAAAGTTTCCTGTGGCATCAATGTTCCAGGTATTAGTGGGTAAGCTCATATAAAATGCCATGACAGCGCCGCGTGAATGGCCAATTAGATTTATCTTTACATCATTGCGCCCCAGTTGAGTATATTGCTTTTTAATTTGCTCAATTTTGTCGTTAATCACGGTTTTATCGTCTCGGGAGTAGGCGCCAGAAGCTAAATTAACGGTATACAGTGGACCCATTGACTCGCCTTGCATATGCTTAGCAAATGCCAACCAGGCCGATTGATTATGATAATTTCCATGCAACAGCAAAGTCGGATTCAGTTTCGACTCTTTGTTTGAGAGTTGAGGGTTAAGTTTGTAAAAATTTAGCTGTGGGATAAACCCTAATAAGTAACTTAAACTCGCACGACAATTCGCGAGAGGCTCACTACCCCAGGACAAACGCATGGCATGAAGTAATCCTTTAACCTGATACATTAGTGTTCCTTACTAGCTTAGTTGATTTATCCTATCTTAGCGATCGATAGATTTCAATATTGCCTCTTATCCTCTTGAAAAACAACAAGATGTTACTTGCGTAATTCATTCTGAATTGTTAGGATAACCCTAGTTGTGCAATATTTATATTAAATTTTATATGAAAATAAATACACAAAACAAGATCAGGCTCACTGCACTATAGGGGCAAGTTTAAATGTACGATCCGCAGTTAAATATTAAGCTTAGACATCAACTTATGTCTGAAATTTCTGGCTATATTAATCATAAAAAGATGACTCAATCACAAGCAGCAGAATATTTTGGGATCACTCAACCCAGAATTAGCAATTTAGTTAAGCTAAAAGTTGAACTATTCACCATTGATATGCTGGTTAATTTGCTCGAGAAAATTGGGTATCGGATTGGACTTGATATCTCACAGCCCAGTGAAATGTTATAAACTTGAATACCAGTGTTTTATCTCAATGCCAATCCGCTCAGGATTAGACTCTGTCGCGTAATGTAAGGCATCTTCAATATCAACTAACGATAACTCAGGCAAATGTTGTTTGGCCCAAACAACGGTATCCATGGTGGTGATAAATCCAGGTACCGCAAACAGCATCAGTTTGGGTAGTTTGGACTGCTGTAAAAATTCAGAATATTTTTGGATCAATTCACTCACCGCGGTCTTTTGATCTCCTTTAGGCAAGTCTTGCAGATATTGCCATATGAGTTTGCGGCTTTTAACGTCTTTAAACGGTTGCTGATAAGCTGCCATTTCCGCGTCTGTTAAGGTTCTTAATATTCCGCGCGGTAAAATCTCATTAACATAATAATTGTCCTCCATAATCGCAGCATAACCGCCATCATCGGTTTGCAATAACGTTGCTAACTCTTGTACGGGAAGCGAAAGCATGTCATGACTGGAGGGTGCTCTGATATGCGCTTCGAGGAATGCTAAACCCTTAATTTTTTCCGGATGCGACATCGCATAGGCAAAACCAATGACAGAGCCCCAACCATGCATCACTAATGTGATGTCGCTTAACCCTAAGGTGTCGATAAATTCAGTAATATAATCGATATGATCAAACACGGTATAATCAATATCAGGTTTATCAGAGCGTCCCATGCCAATCAAATCAACCGCAATGCATCGACCCGCCTCGTGAAGTACAGGCATCACATTACGCCACATGTAACTCCACGTTGGGATCCCATGCAGAAATAAGATGGGTGCGCCCTCGCCTGTTTCAACATAATGTAGTTGAGAACCTAATACGTCAACGGATTGATCAGGATAATCAAATTCAGCGCTAATCGTTTTGTTTGTGTCATTCACGAGTTTTCTACGCTCCTATGCTGCACGGCCTTTAGATCCGCTAGACTTTTTTTTCACATTCGATGACACCAGAGGTTTTTGTGGTGTTTCTTGGAGTGTGCCAGGATTGCGTTGCATACACGTTTGCGTTAAATCCAGTAGCTCACGAATAGCCACAAAAAACATAGTGAAGTTTAGCGAGGTGGACTTTCTTAATTCCGCTAACATAGCTTCCCAACGTTTAATCAAGTCTTTGTAATCGCCTAACCAGAGTTTAATGCGTTTAGTTAAATCTTTCGTGCTGCACTCATGTCGAAGGATCGTGAGTGTAAGCAAACGTTGTTGCCAATCCAAATCATCGCGCAAGGCTTCACGTGACAAAGCTTCCCAATGATTTTCAACAGAGCGTTTAATCACTTGTTCGCGCAGCCAACTGATATCGAGTTTATAACTAATTGTGAAATATACTTGAGTGATATCTTCAACTGAGAAATCCGTAGCAAAGGAAGCATAGATGATGTCCATGGCAGATAACATGGGACGGCAACTGACAATATCTATTGCCAATTGCTCGGGCACGCTAGCTTGAATGAGTATTTTAGTCATTTTTTCAAAATGCGCTTTCTCAGCTCCGAGCAAGTGTTTAGTAATACAAGCTTTTAAGGCTTTAACAGGGGGTTTGAAAGTATCAATTGCCTCAGCGATATCGAAATGATGGCGGCGATTGCGTAACAGCCAACGTGTGGTGCGACGGGTTAATCGGATCAAAATCATCATCATATCAAATTGCAATTCAGTCGCAATTTTATTATCTAAGGCTTCAATTTGAAACCAAAGACTGTCCAACTCAAAAATATTATGTGCTACGGTATAGGCGCGCACAATTGCGGCCGGCGGCGCTCCCGTTTCATCATACAAGCGATAAATAAACGTAAAGCCCATTTCATTAACCACGGTATTACTCAATTGAGTCGCGATGATTTCTCGGCGCAAGCTATGGTGTTCCATCGCATCAAGATAACGTTTAGATAAAATGTCAGGAAATGCCGTTTGCAACATTTTTGATAAAAACGGATCCTCAGGTAATTCTGACTCCAAGATTTGTTCTTTTAATATAGATTTACTGTAAGCCAGCAAAACGGCTAAGCCCGGGCGTAGCAAACCTTTGCCTTGCAGCTTTCGTTCAGCCAGTGCTTTTTCATCTGGTAAAAACTCCAGTGAGCGATCGATCTTACCGCTGCGTTCCAATTCGTCCAAGTAGCGGCTGTGCAATTCAATATTCTTGAGGGCCATGGTTGCAGCTAAACTGATAGCTTGAGTTTGGCGATAATTATTTAGTAAAACCAAATCAGCAACTTCATCAGTCATTTTGGCGAGCAGTTGATTACGCTGCTTTTCAGTCATATCACCATTGTTAACAACTTCGTTTAACATGATTTTGATATTGACTTCATGATCGGAACAATCAACACCTGCAGAATTATCGATAAAGTCTGAGTAAACCAAACCGCCACCTAGGGCATACTCGACCCGAGAAAGTTGAGTTAATCCCAGGTTACCGCCCTCACCGACTACTTTACAGTGCAGTTCTGTTGCGTTAACACGTATTGCGTCATTGGTTCTATCACCTACGTCTAGATGAGTTTCACTTTCAGCTTTAACAAAGGTACCAATACCTCCATTCCACAGTAAATCAATTGGGGCTTTCAACATGGCACGGAGTAATTCACTTGGAATAATAATATCTTGTTCAAGATCAAATAATTTTTTAATTTCAGGTGATAGTTTAATGGATTTTGCACTACGGTCGAAGACGCCGCCACCTTTAGAAATTAATTTTTCATCGTAATCAGACCAACTCGAGCGTGGTAAATTAAATAAACGTTGGCGCTCTTTAAAACTCACTGCCGGGTTGGGATCCGGATCAAGAAAAATATGCAGATGGTTAAAAGCACCCACTAGTTTCGTATGCTTTGATAATAGCATTCCATTACCAAACACATCACCTGCCATATCGCCGATACCGACAACGGTAAAGTCGCTAGTTTGAATGTCACGACCAATTTCACGAAAAAGACGTTTCACAGATTCCCAGGCACCGCGAGCCGTGATCCCCATTTTTTTATGGTCATAGCCCGTTGAACCTCCGGATGCGAATGCATCACCTAACCAGAAGCCATATCCACAGGAGATTTCATTGGCCATGTCTGAGAATGTCGCGGTGCCTTTATCAGCTGCGACCACTAAATAGGGATCATCTTCATCGTAACAAACGATATTTTCAGGTTTAATAATATCGCCTTCGACTTGATTATCAGTTATATCTAATAAGCCTCTAATAAAGTCTTTATAACAGGCAATACCTTCCTTCATAATCGCTTCACGACCCTCTTCAAGCGGTAAGCATTTAGGAAAGAATCCACCTTTTGCGCCAGAGGGGACGATCACAGCATTCTTCACTTGCTGTGCTTTCATCAAGCCTAGTACTTCAGTACGAAAATCTTCGCGCCGATCTGACCATCGCAAACCACCTCGTGCAACTTTTGCCGCGCGTAAATGTGTGCCTTCAAAGCGAGGGGAATAAACGAATACTTCAAACTTCGGTAAGGGTAAGGGTAAATCTGGTATCATTTCTGGACTGAGTTTGAAGGATAAATAAGGTTTTGACTTACCCTGCCCATTAGTTTGAAAGTAATTCGTGCGTAAAATAGCTAAGATAATATGTAAATAACGTTGTATTGTGCGATCTTGGTTTAAGTTAGCGACCTTATCTAAATCGATAATGATCTGTTGTTTGATTTGATCGACTTGCAGGGCACGTTGTGGATTATCGTCCGGATGAAAACGCATTTTAAATAATTTAACTAAAGCCAGGGCAATGTGTGGGTATGTCACCATGGTTTCTTCAATATAATCTTGACTGAATGTAAAACCCACTTGGCGCAGGTATTTAGCGATAGCACGTAACACTGAAATTTCTTTCCAGTTTAAATCTGCATTAACAAGCAAGGTGTTAAACCCATCGCTTTCAGCTTCGCCACACCAGATCCGAGCGAATGCTTTTTGAAATCGGTCGCGTACGGTATCGATACTTAAATCTCTTCCATCCGCACTCACCATGCCAAAGTCATTGATCCAAATGTGGTGTTTATCTGCCGTAATAATTTCATTGGGACGCTCACTGATCACACGCATTCCCATGTTTTCTAAAATAGGTAATACATCTGATAAAGGGATGGTCGTGTTCTCTTGATATAGCTTTAAGCGCAAGGTTCCTGTTGAAGCATCGATAGGCTTATATAAATTCATTTCCAGCATTTTCTCGCCAGTAATCAAGCGCTGCACGTGACGAATATCATAAACTGCCGAACGCGGTAAATAAAATTCGCGATAACTGGCTGAAAATGCATTAACGAAATTATTGGCGTACTGATTACCGACTTCTTCACCGAAATAATCAACTAAATTCGTTGTTAATTCATCTTCCCAAGAACGGCCTATTGAGACCAATCGTTGTTCGATTTCTTTTAAATCATAATCTGTTGATGAAAGGTTTTCAACGCGGATCACAAAATGAATTCGCGCTAGGACTGATTCAGAAAAGCGAGTTGAAAAGAATACTTCAGTACCACAAAAAACTTCCATCAGATGATCTTGCATGGCAAGCCTTAACTCGGTATTGAAGCGTTCTCTGGGCACATAGACTAAGCAAGAAATAAACCTTCCATAAATATCTCGGCGGGCAAATAAACGAATTCGACGACGTTCTTGCATATGATAAATACCCATCGCTAATTCAGTTAGCTCATCAACATTTGTTTGAAATAAATCGTCACGCGGTAGGGTTTCAAGAATATTAAGCATCACTTTTCTAGCATGACCTGTTGGCGGAATTTTGGGACTCTTTAGAATTTGCGAAACTTTACGTCGCAAAAATGGAATGTGTTTAGGGTTAGTATTGTAAGCCGCGGAAGTATACAAACCAATGATCCGTCGTTCACCAATCACATTACCTTTGGCATCAAAGAGTTTGATACCGATATAGTCAGTGTAAGTAGGACGATGCACCGTTGAAGGGGTATTCGTTTTTGAAATCGTTAGTATTTGCGGAGACAAAATTAATTTACGCGCTTCTGGGGTCATAGATGCTAAACTACGTGAAATGTGACTGCTATTAACGTCATGCAAAACCCCTAGGCCGCTTTTGGGCACAATCTCCAACACTTGGTTTTTGCCTTTACCTTTTAGAAAATAGTCACGCACACCCAGAAAGGTAAAATGGTGATCCTCAATCCAACGTAAAAAATCTTTTGACTCAGATAATTCATCCGGATCAAGTTTGACCTTTATTTTATCGAGCTCTTTAATCGAAATAGTAACTTGCTTTCGCATTTCTTGCCAATCACGCACAGCCATTTCAACATCATTTAATGAGTGTTGTAAATTCGTTACAATCTTTTCTAAGGTGTCTGGATCGGTTTGCCGAGTGATTTCAATGTAAACAAGCGCTTCGGAGCGAATATCTTTTTCTAACTCATGATCAATGGGTAATATCTCGGTAATTTTATTTGCTTTACGGCGAACTTTTACGCCACCCAAATGAATAATAAAATGTGAGGTCAAGCCCAGTTTGTTGATTTCCATCAAAACAGAGTCAACGATAAACGGCATATCATCGAGAACGATTTCTAGGATAGTATGGGTTGACTGCCAACCATCACGCTCATAATCGGGATTGTAAATACGGATCTTGCGTTCTTTGACTTTACGTTGGCGTATGAAATTCCAAAATGCAATGGCGGAGCCATAGAGATCATTGATATCATGTGCATGCAGATCATCTAGCGCTGCAGTCGAATAAAATTGTTGAATAAACTTATTAATTTGAGTGGCGTCTTGAACCGCCTTACTCTTACTGACTTCATCTTTGATTGCAGTCAAAATGGCAGTTTTAGCTTTATCCATTTCTTGTGTCATAACAAATGTCCTAACGATTAAGTTGAGTAATTATAGTCTTTTAATAAAAAAAAACTAGGATATCTTGGGGATGCGAAGAGCTCATCAAGTCAGTAAAAGTTGGGATACGGGATTTTATATATAGATATCAATGGCCTTAGCAGCATTCCATGCCTACTGCTCTATCAAGTAAGCTTGACTAAAATATGCTCCAATTGCATCAGAATCTGTGTGAACGCGCCTAGCTTGCAACAATTCACCCCTTATCGAACTGTCAATCGAGTTTTTTTGCGGTATTATAGGTTCGGTTTGCTGAGGCTTCGGGATATGGACCTGTGATCTAACGCACGCATTAGATCGAGAAACATGCGTGAGCGCAGCAGGCAGGAATGTTTGATTAGTAATCATAACGAATGAGTATAGTTCAAAAAACCCATTATGCAAGTTGAAACACAAATAAAATCCGCGCTGAATTTTGCAAGCATTCACCCAAGCTGGCGACCGATTATTGAGCGCGCTTTATCCGCCTTAACACCTGGATATTTGGCGAACTTAATTGAGCCTTCTGACTGGCTACCTGGACCTGATGCGATTTTCAATGCCTTTTCACTGCCACTGTCTGAAACCCGATTTATTTTATTTGGTGAATCGCCTTACCCACGAGCCGCTTCAGCCAATGGCTATGCATTTTGGGATGCCGCTGTTAATGATATTTGGTCTGACAACGGCTTAACAAAAACAGTTAATCGAGCGACGTCACTGCGAAACTTTGTCAAAATGTTATTGGTTGCTGAAGGTAGATTAACACCTGATAGCGTTCGACCCGTAGATATTCAAGCGGTAGATAAAACTGAATTTGTTCAAACCCTAAAACAGTTGTTTACTCAGCTGCTAAACAAAGGTTTTTGCTTACTCAATGCCAGTTTAGTACTGCGTGAAAACCGGGTGCGCCAAGATGCAAAAGCCTGGCTGCCCTTTATGAACAGTGTGTTAGAACAATTGGCAGAGCAACGTTGCGACATCCAGCTGATTTTATTAGGTAACATTGCGCACACCATTCAGCGCTTACCCGCTGCCGAGAAATTCCCGCAAATTGTTGCTGAGCACCCCTATAATATTAGTTTCATTAGCAACACTGATATAATAGATTTTTTTCGTCCGCTACATTTGTTAATCCAGGAATAATATATGAATCAAAATAGCGACTCAATAGAGTTAGATAAATTTAATCGTATTGCAGACCAATGGTGGGATGCGGATGGAGCTCTGAAAACATTACACGATATAAATCCCTGGCGTTTAGAATGGATTAATTCACGCTACGACTTATCGAACAAACAGGTATTAGACGTAGGTTGCGGCGGCGGTTTATTATCTGAAGCCATGGCCTCTGCGGGTGCTACCGTAACCGGTTTAGATTTAGAGGCAGACAGTTTAGAAGCCGCTGAGCAACACGCGCAGCAAAACAACTTAACCATCACCTATTTACAAGAGTCCATCGAAGAGTTCGCCACCGAACACCCACAGCAATTCGACTGCATCACCTGCCTCGAAATGCTAGAACATGTGCCAGAGCCCAGTGCTATCATCCAAGCCTGCGCCCAAGCCGTTAAACCCGGCGGCGCCCTCTTCTTCTCAACCATCAACCGCAATCCCCTCGCCTACGCAACAACAATTTTGGCTGCTGAATACCTATTAAAATTATTACCGCAAGGCACTCACGATTATAATAAATTCATCAAACCCAGCGAACTCGCAACTTGGATCCGCAGCAACGGTTTACAGCTGATGGAAATGGAAGGTATGAACTATAATCCACTGACTCGAGGTGTAAGTTCTAGCGACAATCTAACCGCTAACTACATTGCTTATGTTACTTTGGACTAAGGCAAAGGCAAATCAATCGAAACCGTTAAGCCCTTGGGTTTGCGATTACGTAATTGGATGTCACCATTGTGTAGGCGAATTATTTCTTGAGTAACAGCCAAGCCTAAACCACTGCCTGCCGTGGTAGGTGTGCGCGCTGCATTGGCGCGGTAAAAAGGTAGAAAAACTTTTTTGTGCTCGCCGGCGGGGATCCCTGGGCCTTCATCATTCACTTTAATTTGCGCTTTTCCATTTCTTATTGCTAATTGAACGTCGGCTTGCTTGCCGTACTTAACTGCATTTTCAATGACATTGGTGAAGGCGCGTTTTAAGGCATTGAGACGGCCTGATAAAACTAGCCGTGATGCTCTCGGATGATAGACAACGGCGTAACCGGCGTCGGTTAAATCATCGCAAATGGTCTCGAGTAAGGCATTCAAATCAAAAGATTCTACGGGTTCATCGCTGGCGTCAGAGCGAGCAAAAGATAAAATCGAGGTGATCATTTGTTCCATTTCAGCCAAGTCTCGATTCATTTTATTTGCATTGGTTTGATCAGGCACATCTTCTACCCGTAATTTCAAGCGCGTCAACGGTGTACGCAGATCATGCGAGATGGCTGCGAGCATTAAGGTGCGATCATTTAAAAATTGTTGTAATTTACTTTGCATAGAGTTGAAAGCGTGAATGGCATTGCGGATCGTCACTGGCCCGGCTTCTGACACAGGCGGTGCATGCGGATCCGTTTCATAACGCTGTACCGCTTGTGAAAATGCTTCCAACGGCATCACCAAACGCTGCACGACCCAATAGACCAAAGCGATTAACGCTGCAAATAAAACAATTAAGGCTAAGATGAATTGCACACGCAACCAGCCGTGTTTAGGTAATCGCGTGGTGATCAACAACCAGTGACTATCTTCCAACGGAATTTCAAAATGAAAATTGCGCGGGTTTGCCAAAATTTGTTTTTCAATTTCTTTTAAATTCACTAGGCCGAGGCTTTGAATACCTTGCGCAGAACGGCTAACAACACGCGTCCGTATCCCCCTGTAATGTGTGTGATGTAACACAATCCGCAGATCTTTATTCGATAATTGCTTTGCCAAAGTCACAATTCGTTTTACATTATAGGCTAAATGTGGCCCCGTTAAGTAACTGCGGCTCAAACGCGTATACGTATTGTAGACATAAAGACTGGCGCCATGGATAACAGCAAATCCCAGCAACAGTAAAACAGCTGTTTGAATCGCCAAGCGGTTTTGCCACAACGCTTTCAATTTCATATTATTCCTGCGTCGTGACTTTCGCGGCAAATTGATAACCGTTGCCACGCATGGTTAAAATAATTTCTGGCGATTTTGGATTAACTTCGATCTTTTTACGCAATCGCCCAACTTGCACATCAATACTTCTATCAAACGGTCCCGCTTCTTTGCCGCTGGTTAAATCCAATAATTGATCGCGAGACAACGTTCGATGCGGATGCTCGATAAAGGCAAGTAATAAATCGTATTCACCGCCACTCAGTGGCACGGTGACGTTTTCAGGTGAAATTAAGCAACGGCGTTTTTGATCTAAAGTCCAACCTGCAAACCTTAAGTCTGGCATATGTCCAACAGTTTCTTTTGAACGCTCAACGCCTAATTCACCTTGAGTGCGCCGCAACAGCGCTTTAACACGAGCTAATAATTCACGGGGGCTAAAGGGTTTTGTTAAATAGTCATCAGCGCCAACTTCTAGGCCCACGATCCTATCTGCCTCATCACCTAAAGCACTCAAGAAAATAATCGAGATAGCAGACTCTGTCCTGAGTTTTCGACATAAAGCGATGCCATCTTCACCCGGCAACATAATGTCTAATATCAATAAATCAAATACGGCTTCCTGCAAGCGTTTTTGCATTTGCCTACCATCGTGTGCTGTGGTTACTTGATAACCGTGCTTAGATAAATACTCCTCGACCAATTGGCAGATCTGCGGATCATCATCAACAACTAATATATGTGGCTGCTTTGCCATTATCTCCCCTTTGTAACAAAGCTGTTACAACAAAGTTTTACATTGTCACGCGCCATTTACAATTCGCTTCTACACTCACTAGTGACGAAACTTTAAAGGAGCAAAACCATGCTTAACCGAAAACATGTCATTGCCTTAGCAATGAGTTTAATCATCCCATCAGTTCTTGCCAGTGCACACGCAGGTGATAACACTTCAAGTCTCAAGTTAAATCAACCTTGTAATACGCACATTCTAAAACTACAAAAGCCCCATCGCGGTCATCGTATGCTTATGATTGAGCATTCCTGGAATCGCGCTTTGCGACCAGCACGGAATTATAGCACCGATGAAGCACGAATATTAGCCCAGGCTGCCATCGTAAAATACGGCGATAAAAAGCTGAAAGTCGGTGAAATCGCGTCTTTTAGCAACCCAAAAGGCCGTAAACTCTATAACATTCAAATCATAGGCAAAGACAGCAAAGTCATGAAAACCTTGATCATGAATCCGCATAACGGTCACGTCAGAATCAAACGCAACAGTTCAAGCCGTTAGGCTAACCGCTAGGGGAGCAGTGTTATCGCACTTTGATAACGCTGTTTAAATCCAGCAAGTCCTGCGCAACCCATGGCGCAGGACGTGGCTGGTTAAAAAATTACACTAAAGCCTTTGTCACTAACTCACCTACACCTTTAGAAATATGTTCTTGAGAAGCAATTCGTTCTAACTGTGCTCGCATCAACTCCGCCTGTGGGGCTGCAAACTTTTTCCATGGAATTAACGGAGCTAGCAAACGCGCTGCAACTTGAGAATTTGTTTTGTCCAGTTCAATTACATAATCTGCAAGGAATTGGTAGCCTTCGCCATTGGGTTGGTGAAAGTTAACGGTATTGCGACCCAATACACCGATTAAGCTGCGTACGCGATTGGGATTGCCTCTATCGAATAATGGGTGTTGCGTTAAGGCTTTAACCTGATCCAAAGTGTCTGGCAGTTCAGAGCCAGCTTGGATGCTAAACCATTTATCCATGACCAATTCATCTTCAGACCATTGTTGATAAAAGTCAGCTAGCGCTGTTTTGCGTTGCGGGCACGGTTGATGATTTAAGCAGGCTAACGCAGCTAATTGATCAGTCATATTATTAGCCTGTTGGAATTGCTGTTGGCTCAAATCACAATACTGGGATTCACCGGTGAACATCAACAAAGCTAGACATTGATTGCGTAAACTACGCTTTGCGATTGCAGCAAACTCAACTGAGTACTCAGT
>SDBT01012804.1_pt1 | contig 13462 bp, 16 predicted proteins | sample 2277101 | NCBI WGS metagenome assembly SDBT01 (sample SAMN10404973, study PRJNA504765) | marine sediment metagenome | isolation source: marine sediment core GS10_PC15, 103 cmbsf | place: Arctic Ocean: Southern Knipovich Ridge | collected 2010
CGCGCTTTACACACGGGCCACAAACACCACACACACCACACACACCTCACACACCACACACACCACACACACCACACACACCACACACACCACACACACCACACACACCACACACACCACACACACCGGTGGTATAGGCGACATTTTGAGACGATTTTCCTTTCTTTTGACAGAAAGGAAACCGCGGCGGGCGGTTCACACGTGCCCCTCGTTGTTGATGTAGAAGTAGCGCCCGTTGTCGGCCACCCAGCGCGCCCGGGGCCAGTGCTTCTGCTCCATCCCCGGGCGGACGGCCCACGACCAGTTGCTCGTCGTGCTGAAGCCGGGCTCCCAGTGTCGGAGCCGCGAGAACATGCTTGGCGGCCACGCGCCGCCGTGCGAGAACTGCGCCGGCGCCTGCCCCGAGTCGCGGTAGGCACCGGCAGCGGTGTCCAGCCCGGGGATCGGCAAGTACCCTTCGCCGGCGGCCCGCAGCATCCCGGGCGGCGAATCGGCGTTGTGGAACTTCACGATTAGAACCCGCGATGGGTCGATGTCGGCGCTGTGCATGTACGGCAGCGCCGTGCCGTGTGCCAGCTGTAGTTCCAGGTCGCGCGCGGCGTGGAAAGCTTCTTCACCCCCGCCCCTGCAGATCAGGAATGCCACGAGCACGACAATGGCGACAAGCAAAATCCGGGTCAGCATCGCAGTTTACTACGGGGCGTCTTTTGTTTCGCGGCGAAAATCCCATACCCAGTGGACGCGCGGGTCTAGATACAAAGCCGGTTTCTTGGCAGGGTCGAAAGGGGGCTCGTTCTGCGGTGTCCCGCGGCCCGGGCCCGCGCCCGTAAACGCGCGGTCCGCGAGCGGGTAGGGCCTCAGCTTGGCGAGCAGCCAGACCTTGGTCGCAGAAACGCAGCGCACGGGGGCCGAGCTCTCAAACTCGATTCCAAATCCGACGCCGCCGGGAAACAGCGGGTCGTCCTCGAGGAAATGATGGAACGTGTGCCGAATTCCGTCGACGCTCTCCGAGTCCAGCTCGACGCTGAAGGTGTCTTCGTAGCGCATCCGAAGCGCGACTTCCCCCGCTCGTTCCAGAGTAACGACGATGTCTGCGTAGCCGGGGTCGGTTTCGTGCATTTTGGCCAGGTCGACTGCCTGATCCGCGTGTGTTATGTTCTTGCCTGTTCTCCCCATCGCGCCGAGCGCGGCAAACTTCCCAAGCCCGTTGAGTTCCTCTTGCGTCAGGCCTGCGTCGGCAAGCCACGCCCGGTTTGCGTTGTAGGCGGCCCTGACGTCTGGGCGGAGGCGGACGAAATTGTCCAGGCTGTCACTCACGCGCAGCTGACGGGCGTAGTCGAGTACGATGCTCGTGCTGTCCCGGTCCATTTCCTCCGAGGCCCGCGCCGGCTCTAAATCCCTTTCTTTTGCATCGTCGCCCCCGGGCAACAACGCGGGCAAGTGCAGGAATGAGAGCAACTTCTCTCGTGGAAACCCACCGGCTCAAACGACATGACTACCCGGACAACGTCGCGGGCGAGGACGGAAACCAGCGCAACAACAATATCCATGCGCCGCTTGCGCGGTTTGCAGTAGAGGCACCGGATGACCGTACAAAAGTTTTCATCCAAGAGGGGGCAGGGGGTGAGGGTGTCAGGCCACCCGTCCACCCACGGGAATTTGTTGTCTCGAAGGTACCGAACGCACTGCACGTATCGCTTCGCGTTGGGATCTCCTTTCCCTCCCTTGCCGCTCAGGTAGTTTGAGGCGATGCTCGCCTGGATTCCGCTGAAATCCCAGTCCTGGTGCGTCTCGAATGCGCACCGGAGACACAAAATGTGGCACAGATTAAGGGCGATGGTGTCCAAACGCCGCACGCGTCTATCTTTGTAGCAGCAAAAGTTGTGGGTTCCCCAGATAGACCCTTTGGTGCACCCGTCTGCCGTGGCAGGCGATTGTAGGAGAGCACGGCATTTATCACACGGCGGGTGGGTTTTTGCTGACATGCCTTGTTGGATGCCCGGTGCCCTTTAAAAGCACCCCTGCGGAAGCGTACACCGCCCTGCGCGTGTGGCCATGTACAAGGCGATCAAGGTTGACGATTCTGCAAAGGTGGCGGCCCTGCTCGACGGCGGCTGCGACGTCGAAGCGCGGGTGCGGTGCCACGAGAACACCACCGCGCTGGAAATGAGCGTGGCGTTCCGCGCGGAAAAATGTTTCCGCCTCCTCCTCGACAAAGGCGCGACCGCCACGTCGGAGGCCATGACCCTGGCCACGGCCCTCGCGATGGCGGGGAGACCGACCTTCTTCGACGCGCTGTACCCGCGCGAGGCGGAACGGGTCAGCCACGCCATCGACCAAACGATCTGCAGGCCCGCGGGCCTGAAAAACGCGGTCACGCTCTTCACGCGCCTCGTCTCGCACCCCACGTTCAAGAAAATCCACAATCGCCAGCTCGAGATGATCGTCGCCAGCGGCCGGCCCGAGTACTTCCGCGTGCTGGACGACCGCAAGGTGCCGTACGACAGAGCGGACGCCTTTTCGCGAGCGATCAGGAAAAATTGCCAGCCGCTCATCGCCTGGTTCATCGCCGAGCACGTCGACGTGAACCGGCCCAACACCCGGCACAGCGACTACACCGCCGTAGCGCCCCCCATCTTTTGGGCCGCGCAGCAGGGGCACCACAAAACGGTGCGAAAGCTTTTGGCCGCGCACGCCGACCCGAACGCCGTGGGGAAACCGTGGCGCCACAGGTACAGGTCGCGAGCCGAAATCATGTCTGCGCTAATGCTTTGCGGGTACCAAGCCGGGGGCGGGAAGCACTACCGCGAGAAGGACTTTCTCAAGTGCGCCGAGCTCCTCCTCGAGCACGGGGCGAACGTGAACTACGTGTCCACCCGCGGAAACCAGGCGGTCGACTATGCGGCCGCCTACTGCCTCCCGAAACTGTTTCGCGCGCTCGCCGCCCGCGGGGCCATGAAGCCGCACGCCGCAACGCTGCTGCGCCCCCCCCACGGGCCGCTGCGCGCCCTCGCCGCGAAAGTCTTCAGCATGTTCCTCCCGCTGGACAGCGACAACCGGCGGGGCAAACCGCCAAAAGAAATGCGCGAGATTTTCCGCAACTTCCGCGACGCGGGGTGCGACCCCTGGGAGTGCCCGTCCCTCCTCCAGGAAAGTATGGCGGGCGATACGCGGTGCGGTCGCTACCTGGACCGGGGCGGCCAGAGCCGCCGCTTCGCCGCCGGCTTCCTGTACCTGCCCATCGCCGAGTGGTACCGGGACGACTTTTTGGCGCGCCCCACCCCGGCCAAGCGCGCGTTCCTTGCGCGGGCCGAGCCTGTGTTCGAATCGGTCGTCGCGAAAGCGGCCGTGCCCCCTTTTTTGGTGCTGCACCCCCTGTTCGACCTGCCCAAGTTTTTTCCCGCCGGAGAGCGGAAGCTCCTCCTGCAGTTGCGAGGGGACATTTACTACAGCGAGGTCAGGGAGATGATCCCGGTCTTCGCGTTCAAGTTTTTCGACGCGGGGTGTCGGCTCTCCCCGCGCCCCCTCGTCGACGCCCTCGCGCTGGTGCGCGGCTGGGCAGCCCGTTCGGGACCTGGCCCGTTCGCAACAAGACTAGAGCGAACCTCGGCGGCGGGCTTGCTCGCGTTTCGCGACCGGGTCCGGCGCCAGGTGGGCGAGTGGGAGGACGTGCTGATCGCCCTGTCGGCCAAGTTTGGCCGCGACGTGGGGTGGGTCGTGTTCGCGTTCCTCGCCGCGCCCGTCGGCCGCCGCGCGCCCGACATTTTTGGACGGAAAACTGCGTTAAAATAATGTCGCGTACCGTACGACACCGTGGCCGAGTGGTTAAGGCGACTGACTACTAATCAGTTTGGGGGCAACCCCTCGCAAGTTCAAGTCTTGCCGGTGTCGCTATTCATCCGCTGTAGTGTAGCCTGGTCCAGCACGCCGCGGTTTCATCGCGGGAACCCGGGTTCAAATCCCGGCAGCGGATATCTTATTTCCACTCCTACTCGGAGTAGAAAGCACACGGTTTTTAGTACCACGGTTTGAATCCGGGCTTTGGCACGCGCCAGTCTTTGCCGTACAGCTTTTCGATGCACTTCAGGCTTGGAACGGTGTACTCGCGGCCGCGATTCGCGGCGCGCCCGAACGGCTGAAAGAGGTGCATCAATTCGTCGCACTTGCGCGGCGGCCGCGAACCTTGTCATCGCGGTCACGCTCCCGACCCTCATCGACACGATGAAGGCGGTTGCAAAAAACGGGGGGCGAGCTGGTGGCGTCGACGGGCGCAGCTCTGCTGCTGGTAAATGGCACGGCCCATCAGGTGTGCCCTTCGGGTTTGGGCGCGCCGGGGGCGGCCGCCGGCGGGCGCGCGCGCGGCGACGGCAGCCGCTCTCGGACGAACGCGCAGGCCGCGTCGATCGCCGGCCGGCAGTCGTCGCGCGTCCCCAGGTAGATGCCGACGATAACTCCGACCAGGAACTCCCACATTGCTTCTGGGCGGCGCGTCGCTTAAACGCGGCTCGGCGCCAGAACCAGCGAGTAATTTTCTGCGCGCTTTGTAAAGAATGCGCGAGTACTGCATCACGCTGGGCGGCCGCCGATGGGCCGCCTTCCACCGGACGTTCCCGCACGTTGCGCGGTTCGACGGCTACAAACACAAAGATGGCTGCACCATCAGCCACTTGCGCCTGTTCCGGATGGCGCTGGAGAAAGGGTACCCGGCCGTCAAGGTGTACGAAGACGACGCGCGAATGTCTCGCGAGTTTACCGCGGCCGACCAGCGCGCCATCGACGCTTTCTTGGCCGACCCCGAAAGCCGGACGCTTTTGCTCGGATTTTGTCCGCTGGTGCACGACTGGACGCCGGTCGAAGGGCGCCTCGCTTCTGGGCACGCGCTGGACGCCCACGCGTACATCATCACCGCGAAAGGGATGGCCGACATGCTCGCGTGTTTCCCCGAAGAGAAGCGCCTGCATCGGCTGTTCCACATGGGCTCCAACGACACCTACTACCTCGCACACAAAGTCAACGGACTTGTGCCGCCGCTCTTCCACCAAACCGGCAACGAAAAGTACAGCCGCCATCCGCCGATGGCGCGCGACGCCTGGCGATACCATTTTGTGCGGCTCGCCAACCTCGCGTGGTTCAACCTGTACGGCTACCAGCCGCGGCGCCTGGCCATTGTCGTTGTTGTGAGCGTTTTGGTCTTTGTGTGCGTTAAGGGTCTCGCCGCATCGTTGTAGCCAGCCCGCATGTCGAGTCCTGTCGACGAAGAGAAAAACCCTCGGTCGCACCCTCCCGCGGAGCGGGCCCACCGGTCGCCACAGCGATCGCAAGGATCGCGTACTGTTGGACAGCGCCCATTTGATGAAACCCCGCATTAATGTTGCGCATTTGCGGGTGTCGCCGGGGGGGGGGGTTCAAGTCCCATCCGTCAGATTTTTTCTTCTCGGGCTGAGAAGAAAACCCCGCAAAGTTACTGCCACTTCGACGCGAAAGTGCCAGTGTTCTTGTCCCCGCCCATAAACCTTGGCGGTCGCCAAGGCTCCGCCGCCCGGCGCGCAGTCGAGACCAAAGGGTCGCCGCCGTGCAGTTTGTGGCACAGAAACCCTTGCTGACACCCGTTGTAAACGTGGTCGGAACAAGGCTCGGTGCACGTTTGGGGTTCTGAGCGTCGTGCACACGTTCGGCACGTGGAACTTTTGTTTCGAAGCGCCTGTTTGACCCGGCGCGACAGCACTGCGAGCGTGTTCGCGTTGATGTGCGTTTCCGAAAGCGGGCATATTTGCCCGTCGTCGCGAAAAGCGGCGCGCCGACCGTTCACAATGTGCAGAGCGATCTCTCTTTCGTGGTGGTCCAAGCTGGCCGGGTCGACCGGCTCGGCAAGGCGCTCCCGCCGCTCCTTTTCCTCGCGGGCTCTTTCAAAGCCGCGAAGCTCGTCCTTTTTGGCTTGGACAGCGGGCTGGAGAAGTTTGACGCGCCTCGCACGCGCCTCGGGCGTGTTTTCTTCGACGATGATGTCGGCGAGTGCTTCGGCTTGGCGTTTGCGTTGTGCGTCGTTCATGGTTGCAAGTCGTTGCTAGTTTGTGGTCGACGTGCCGATGCAAATCAATTTTACATCGCCCCGGCGCGGATGCTTGCGCCGTTGATTTTTGTGTACTCGTCGGGGCGACACTCCAGGTCGACGCTGGCGATTTTCGCGCCGCGGAGCGCGGGGTAGCACTCGCGCGCCGATTGCACCCCGTTCGCGACGCACGCGTTGGCAAAGTAGGAATCTCGGCACGTCCAACACCCCGCCTCGTCGAGCCACATGAGGCCTTGAAACGAAGGGCCGCCGCCACGGCGCCACGAAATTTCGAAGCAAAACCCCACAACCAGTTCGCCGGGGTTTGCCCCGCGGTCGAAGCACAAAAGCTTCCGGCCGACCCGATACTCGAAAGGCGAATAAAAGTGGTCGAATTTTTCTTCGCACTCCCGCCGGGAGTTTGCTCCCTCCGGGAGGTCCCGCCGGGAGTTTGCTCCCTCCGGGAGGTGTACGGGAAAAGGGAGCCCCGCTTCGATCGCGTCCAGAAGATCGCTGGGGGCGTCGCGCTCGTTCGAGCAGGTGACCAAAATCTCGGGAGATCCGCGCGGAGAGCGCTCGACCCGCTTGATTGTCGCAACCACTTCCCCCAGGAGCAGGCCACAGATCCGTTCGTCGATGGCGTCCATTCTTTTGGATGCCCCGGTTCCGCTGCATTGGCGCAGTGAAACTCATTTTTTTCGACACAAGGTGTTTCCTCTCGCACGGGACGATGGAAGTGGAAAAACATGTTTAAAACTATCATGCACTAGGTGTGACACCGTGGCCGAGTGGTCGAAGGCGACCGGTTGCTAATCGGTCGGGGGACTCCCCACGCAGCGCCCAAAGGGGCGCGCTCCGAAGGAGCTTCGAATCTTGCCGGTGTCGCACATTCTCCGCTGTGGTGTAGTGGCGAGCAGGTGCCGGTTCAACTCCGGTCCGGGAGACCTTATTCGGGGACTTGGCGCAATCGAAGCGCGTCGGATTCCAGATCCGAAGGTTGCAGGTTCAAGTCCTGCAGTCCCCACTGGATGACACCGACCCGGTGGCGCAACGGAAGCGCACGAGATTTCTGATCTTGAGGCTGCGGGTTCGAATCCCGTCCGGGTCGCTTTTCGGCGTCCGCGTTTCCTCTGCCCCCGCAGAAGAAACACACCGGCTCACAACATCGTCATTTTGACGTCCGTGTGCGGGGCTTGGTCGAAGTGGGCGCGGAGCGCGTCAAACACCTGGCGGCCCGCGCAGGGCGGATCGCCGGAACAGAATTTCTGGCGCAACGGCGCCAGCGCTTCGAATTCGCGGAACGTCACGAGCCTGAAAATTTCGCCGTCGGCGTTCCGGCGCCACTCGGAACCGGGCTCGCCGAACAGGGACTGGAAACTGCACGTTCCTTCCGCACAGTCCCAGAACCATTCGTTGCGCACGGACCATTTCGGGCCCGACTCGTAAATGTACTCGTAGTCTTCGTCGATCGCGTCCTCGTCGACGGCGGCAGGCTGGATGTACAAGTGGTAGCCCATTTTTGTCTGCCCCCACCCCCCTTGTGTGCCCGGCGACCGAGGGTCATTTTTTTCCATTGGCCCCATGGCCGGAGCGTCCGAGCACCGGAACTTTCCGAGACCGGAACTTATCGACAAACTCGGCCAAATTGACGCGGCCGTTGTGGTCGCCGTCGAGCTGGGAAAAGTCGTAGTCCACGCCGTACACGGTCTTTACGAACCCCTGCATTGTCGTAATCTCGTCGATCGAGAGCTCGAGGTCGTGGTTCATGTCGAGCCGGAGGAACAAGTCCAACAAATTGTTGGCCTCGAAGCGGTTGTTCTCGAGCCTGTACTTCTCGGTTTCGGCAAACAGCTTCTTCTGGGTTTCTTCTGCGTTGTCCGAGCTGATTTCGAGGACCGCGCGGAATTTTTCCACGTCGCCCTCGAGGGCTGCGACGTTTTCGGAGAACTGCCGATTTTGCGCCTCGAACTTTTTGTTCTCGGCGCCGAACGCGTCGACCTGGACGGCAAGTCTTTGGTTTTCGACGCTGAACGCGTCGACCTCGCCCCCCAGCTTTTCGTTTTCGACGCTGAACGCGTCGACCTCGTCCCCCAGCTTTTCGTTTTCGGCGCTGAACGCGTCGACCTCGCCGGCGAGCTTTTTGTTTTCGGCGCTGAACGTGTCGACCTGGTCTGCGAGCTTTTCGTTTTCAGCGCTGAACGTGTCGACCTGGTCTGCGAGCTTTTCGTTTTCGGAGGCAAAGGTGTCGACCTGCTCGCTGAGGCGGTCGTTTTCTTCGCGGAAGTCGTCGGCGGTGTCGGCGAGCTTTTTCGCGAGGCCGAGGTAACGCACGCGCCACACCGCCAAGCACAAAAGCCCGAAGGTAATGAGACTAAAAATCCACTCCCACTGCGGGTCGCCCTGGATGAAGCCCTGGATCCCAGCGTAAACGGCGTTTGCCACGGCCCCAACCGTCAGCGGCCATTCCGACCACCATTCGACAGGTTTTTTGGTCGAGCAGCACCCGCGCGAGTTGGCGGCGGCATTACCTCCAAGAGGTGGCGTCATCAGCATGTACGATTGACGACCATAATATTTTTCCACTCGCCGACGGAAGCGCGAGTGGAAACGATTCTTCGGGGGCCAAGTTACCCCGGTGGGAGGTGCAGTTCAGGAAATTGCTTGCGCAATGCAACGATGTCAAACTGCGGCGGCAGCGCCTGGTGGGGACCGTCGGCCTCAGGGAACCTGCACACCCACGTACACTCGTGTCCGTTCACTTTTTGGAATCCAAACTCGACGTCAATCCCTGGGACAGTTTTCATGAGGCGACCCCACATTTCGTCGTTCGGGTCCTCCAATTTCGCACCCTCCTTTGAAGAAAGGGAGAAAAACAAAAACAATGGCATTTTACTTTACGTGGCGTCTGGCAACCTGTCGGCGGAAGTGAAACTCAGTTTTGTGCGTCGCACTTCCTCCATTGCTCTCCTCTTTTTCGCGCGCCTCCTTCGTTGTTTTGCCTCTGTCAGCCTTTGGGCATTTTCTTTTTCCGCCCTCTCGTTTCGTTTTTTTTCCCTCTTCTCCCTCTGCTCTTGCTGTTTTTGCTTTAGCCCCAACTCTCTTCGCGTCAGCGGAGGTCTGCACGTGCTGCAGTCGACCAGCGTGCAGGCGTCGGAAAGGACTTCGCAGAACCGTTCGTCCCATTCGATCCCTTGCGCGCGGGCGAACCTGAGGCACGCCCGCGCCGCCGGCAGGTCGACCGTTTCCTCGTGTCGCAGGAGCTCGAACAAGAGCTCAAGAAAATGGTCGCAGTCGATTTCGAATCCGAGCGAGTACAATTTCTCGAACCATTCGCCCCGGCCCAAGAGCACAAAGGCGAACAAACTGCCCAAGCACTCGTCGAAACTGCGCTTGTTTACGTGACGACTCGCTTGCAAGTTGCGCAGGAGACACTGAAAATGGCCAAGTTTGAGGGGCGTATGGACGCAGAAGCCCGCCCCGGGACAGGACATGGCACACTTTGTGCAGGCCTCGGTTTTGGTGCAGCCGCCTCCCATGATGTGTACACCGCACAGGGCCGGAGCAGGAAGGCAAATGTCAATTTTCCACGGCGCGGGGTGCATAATTACGATGCGCATAATGCGTTAACGCACCCGCGGCAAAAATAAGTTTCGCCGCTTCTTTGCAGAATGGCGACGAACCCCGACGAGCAGAAGACGGTCGACGCTGCCACCGACGCCGCGCGCGACGCGGCCGACGCGCTCCAGCCGCCGGCCGATATTCTGGTGGTCGAAGACGAGAAGAGCGCCGCGCTGGTCGTCCACGTCGTCGCCGACACGCTCGTCGTGTACCGGGTCCCGATGCCGTTCGACCCGGCCGCGAAGCACGAGATCATCGCGGAGCCCGTCGACAAGTACCGCGCCGTCTTGTTCCAGAACTGCCACGGCGTGAACATTTTCGTGCTCACCAAGCTCCTCAAGTGCTCGTTCGTCGAGTGCGTCGGCTGCACGGTGACCGTCGGCACCGACATGATCGGCGCCGCCGAGTTCTACAAGTGCAAGCAATGCGACGTCACCTTCAACGCGCTCGTGAACGTCGTCCAGGTCGGCTCGTGCAGCCGCGTCCGGTTCATCCACGCCGAGGCGTGCGCGAGCGAGGTGATGTACGCGTTGAACATTTCGCTCGACATTTCCTGCGCGATCCTCGTCGGCGCGCGCATCGCGCGCGAGGAAATCATCGCGAACACCTTCGAGAACCTCACGACCCAGCGCATCGTCTGCGTCACGCGGCGCGAAAACGCGCTGTTTTTCACGGAGAGCTTCGTGCGGAACCTGGATTTGAAAAATACCGAAGCAAGCTTGTTCATCGGGTGGAACGAGTTCGAGGACGGGCGATCGACGCGCGGGGACTGGCTCGCGCGGCGATAATTTTTGACTTTTGGCGGCGGTAATTTTTGGTGGACTTTTGGTGGACATCTTCTCTCGCAGGTCGAGAGAAGATCGGTCTTTCACGACTCACGTTGGTTTCGTTGGTTTCGTTGGCTTCGTTGGTTTCGTTGGTTTCAGTGCCATCGGAAGCCTATATTTATTTCCCGTGTATTCGAAGGTCTCGTTGACGGCATTGCACCGCGGGCAAGCGAACAGCGTATGAAGGTGGTGAATGTCGATGGGCGCTCGTATCCACAATTTGTACAGAACGTGTCTCCACGCGGTCGAGACGCTTACGTACAGATCGTCTTCAAACACTCGAAGCGACACCTTGCACCTGGCACACTTGCGGTCGCACACAATTGTGACGTCGAGCGCGCCTTCGGTCGACAATATCTTAGGCATGTTGCCATGATGACCTGTCTGTGGAGTGCCAATTTCATTTCAATTTTTGGCAATCCCCAAATTTCATTGTCTGGACAAGATTCTGACATCGTGTGATGCAGTCCGCCAAAGGCAAGGCGCCGAGCCCAAACGTGAAAAAAATCCACCGCTCCACCGAACAAGCTTGACTTGATGTTTTTTTGTAAAAATCGCCTTCAAACACCCCCGAAGTGATCTTGGGAATGCTCGAAAGGAGAGTTGCCTCGAAAGTGGACGCGATACAACCTCTCGAAAAAAATGGTGTAGTCCACGATGCGTTGCGTCAAGTGGCCCGGTTTGCGCCGCAAATCGGCGATCGCCCGCAGCTGCAAGATGTCCCGCGGGGTGTCCGGGTTCATCAGGCGCAACTGCGCGTAAAAGAAGGCCCACATGGCGCAGAAACCGGTTCGAGTCCCTGGGAGAGCCCCGACGGCCTGGGCGAGCAGCCGGTCCTCGGCATCCTCCTGGATCGCTTGGAAGCCCTCCCGTGGGCAAAACTGGCGGGGGCCGAGATAGGAAATCTTGAACCGCTGAGAAAAATAGTCGCGCAGCTCGCGGTCCAGCCGCGGCCCGTCGTACTCGTCAGGGCTTTCTGCGCCGTAGGGTTCGAACCGTTCGATCGTGTTGGTTTTTCGATCGTACACAAGAAAGTTTTGGTGGCCGACAGCGCCAGCAACACGGCGAGGGGTTGCGTAGTCGACGTTGAACAAGCCCAAAAGAAGCAAAACAAACCGGCCACTCGTGTCTTCGACGCATCGAGTAAACTGATCCACTAGCTCTTGCGGCATGTCCAGTTCACGTGTTCGGCCGCGGTAGCGTGCGGGGGGGCGCCCAGTGACCACCGACCACGCTAAGCCTGGTTGCCTCCACCTTTGTCGCTGCGGAAAGACGACGCGACTGCTCGGGAAATTGTACTGCAAAAATTGGAGCATGACGGATAAGAGGGAATTTGTGCCGCCTTGAAAGGTGGTCATGGATCCGCGCCGACGCGGTCGGCCGGTCTGCGGAATCTCGACGGGATGACGCTCTTTTCTTTTCGTGACCATTTTACTGCACGCTGGGATCAAACCTCGGACTTTCCGATCGAGCGGGGAAAAAGCAATTTTGGTCCTGTCCAAAATTTCCAACATCTCCTTGCTTTCGCGTGTCGTCGACGCCCCGCGCTTGACGTGCGGTGGTCTGGCGAGGTCCATGTGTTCAATGCGTGCGCAAAGGTAGCGCGAGTTTCTTCGCAGCGCTGCGAAGAAACCCAGGACGCACAAAGCTAGCGCGACCAAGTCCACTTGTCGGTGATGTGGAGGGGTTCGGCGGTGCCGAGGACGCGCAATTCGTCGAAGAACGTGGAATTTATGAATTTGCGCACATCTTCCATTTCCTTGACGAAATTGGCAAGGATCTTTTTCTGCTTCTTCGGCGCGACGAAAATCGACATCCTCTCTGGCGGCGGGGAGCGGAGTGTCTCGTACAAGTTGCGGAAGCGCTCCACCGCAATCGTCTGGAACGTGGTCAGGATGTCGACCGTGGCCTGCCGTCGGGCGTTCGAGCGCTCGCGCAAAAAGATTTTTTGTTGCCACTCGGCCTCGGAGAACGCGCCCAGCAAGAACATGATCCGAAGGTCGTCGAAAGGCTGGAGGCGGATGCGGTTGAGCCGCTCGGCGATTTCGGCGACGCGCCGATAGATGCTGCGAATCGTGGTCCGATAACGGCCTCTGTCGTCGCCCTCTCGCCAGATGCCGAGGTGGTGCATCTGGACCAGGCCGCCGCACGGCACGTCGCGCATGCCCTCAGGCCCGTTGCCGCCGTGCTCGCGCAGCCACCGCATGGCGTGCGGATTGTGGGTGACCCCTCGGGAAATCACGCCCGTCCTCCAGTTGTAGCTCGTGTGGCACTGCACGCACCACATCTGGCTACACCCCGAAATGCGGTGGATGGGGACGGCGCACTTGGGGCAGGGCTTGGTGTCGGTCCGCAGCAGCCGGACCGTTTCCAGGTCGCCGTCGACGCACTCGTGTTTCTCGTCGTAGACGCGCGGAGCGCGGCACCGCCGGCACACGCGCCGCTCGCAGATGCCGCACGCGTGGGTTTTCGCCACGATCATCCCTCGGCACTCCTCTTTGGGGCACGGGCACACGAACGTGCACAGGGGGCGTGCTTGGTCGCCGCCGCGGCGGCCGCTGGCCGCGATGAAGTTGCGGGTCTGCGCGATATCGCGCGTGAGTATATTTTGCTGTACGAGGAGGTCCGCGAGCCGCTGCCTGGCGTCCGCTACCGCCTGATTCCGCGCGCGGATGCGCGGCAGCTCGGCGAGCGTCTCGGGGATTCTGGATTTCTCGCGGTCGAGGAAGATTTTCTTGAGGTGGGGGCGGTAGGCGTCCGGCTGCGTGCCGGTGGCCCACGTCTTGCCGAACGCCGCGATCAAAAACTTGTCGCCCCAGCGCGCGCGGCACGACATGCAGTGCGCGCCCTCGTCGCGGCTGAGCAGGTACCGTTTGGGGCATTTCTTGTCCGTGGCGTACCCGCACGCCAAGCAGGTGACCGTTTCGCCTTTCGGGATCGGGTCGACGCACACCGGGCAATCCATCTG
>SDBT01012805.1_pt1 | contig 13462 bp, 10 predicted proteins | sample 2277101 | NCBI WGS metagenome assembly SDBT01 (sample SAMN10404973, study PRJNA504765) | marine sediment metagenome | isolation source: marine sediment core GS10_PC15, 103 cmbsf | place: Arctic Ocean: Southern Knipovich Ridge | collected 2010
CTGGACATGGAAAAGCACGTCTCGAATATTCCGCATCATGCCCTGATGGATGCGGTTACTTTTGTGGCTGTTGAGAAGGCATACGCGCGGAATCTCAAGGAGATAGTCCTCGCAGGTGAGGATCCATTCGATGCTGAGGAAATAAGAGAAAACGCGGGCAAACGGCAGGATATGTATTGGGCTAATACCCGTATGAAAGATAACCAGTATGCGCCCAGAAGCACCTTATTTGCCGTGTATGAAGCTATTATTCAGGCGGCAGGGATGATAGAGCTAAAGAAGGCATACGATACGGGATTCTCATTCAGTTCCGCAAAGGATGGTTTTGGGCAATATACACAGGAGCTATATCAGTTTGACAGAGCCTATCGGCGCTTTTATGAGGCCGCTGGCATGGCGGATGAGCGAGGCTGGGATGTCCTTAAGGAGCTAAAAGACAGGATTGAGGAGATATACGCTAATTCGTTCCTGGGACCTCTATCGCTGGCCTGGGAAGGCGTAGCAGATCTTTCTTCCTGGCATATTGATGGTACCCGTAACCAGTATGATTTCTGGCCGCGTTTCCCCAAAAGAGAAATGGGGGATGGAAAAGCCGCTGTTTACGTGATCATCAGTGACGCATTTCGCTATGAAGCGGCAACTGAACTCACAGAACAACTGAATGGCAAATACCGCCTTTCAGCCCGGCTGGATGCAATGCTTGGCTGTGTCCCTTCCTATACGGCAATTGGTATGGCGGCGTTGCTGCCCCATGAACGTATTGATATTAGCGAAAAAGGCGCCGTCATTTTGGATGGGAAACCGTGTGCATCTATGAAGCAGAGAAGTCAGATATTGGGACAGCACAAGGGCATAGCAATAAATGCGAAAGATCTTCTAGAACTCTCACGGGATGAAGCTCGTGGTCTCCTGCGGGATAAGAATATTGTCTATATTTACCATAATACGATTGATTCAGCAGGAGATAAATCAGGGACGGAAACAAAGACTTTTTCTGCCGTGCGCAGCGCAATAGATGAATTAAGCTCGCTCGTCTCCCGGCTGATGAATGTCCTCAATGCCCGTTATATACACGTAACGGCGGATCATGGGTTTGTCTATACCCAACAGCGGCCCGATGACCTGGATCGTAAGAAGATGGAGCTAGATTCTGATATTGTGGTCAAAAAGAACAAAAGGTATTACCTTGTCAAACATACTCCCGATGTTTCTGACGTGCATCAGGGAGCGTTTTCAGACACTTCACCAGTTGATAAAGACAGTGATATACATTTCCTCATACCCAGAGGGATGTCGCTCTTCTACTTTACTGGCGGCGCGCGATTCTTCCACGGCGGGATGAGCTTGCAGGAAGTTGTCGTGCCGGTTATAACGGTTGAGCGGGTTCGCGGCAAAGCAAGGGAGGAAACGCGGGAAAGGACAGTTTCCGTTCAGGTGGTGGGAACTGATCACCGCATAACAACAGGAAGACACCGATTTGAACTCCTTCAGTTGGAGAAAGTTACGGAGCACGTTAAGCCGCTTACAGTTAAGGCAGGCATTTATGACGAGAATACGGCTGTTAGCGATATTCATACAGTCTCATTCGAGAGCGTTGATATGAGCCAGCGGACAAAAGAGGTGACCTTTATCCTGCAGAATGTGACATTTGACCGCAAGAAGACATACAGGCTGATTCTGCGCGATGCTGCGACGGATAGGGAAATACAGTCTGTTCCTGTGCGCATTGAGCGGGCGTTTACAGAAGATTTCTAATGGATGGGGTGGAGTTGAGTTATGGACACAGAGCTTGATGGGTTGCTAAACAAGCATTTCGCAGGAAGAGTCGTGCGCAAAGACCTGACCAAGCAGGTTAAGGAAGGCGCGAATGTGCCGGTCTACGTCCTGGAGTACCTTCTGGGGCAGTATTGCGCGTCGGATGATGAGAGCATCATCTCAGATGGGCTTGTGACAGTGAAGAGGATATTATCAGATAATTACGTGCGCCCTGATGAAGCGGAAAAGGTCAAGTCCATCATCCGTGAGAAGGGCGGACTGAAGATTATTGATAAGGTAACGGTCAAGCTTAACGAGATGAAGGATGTCTACGAGGCGGTTTTCTCCAACCTGGGCATCAAGAACGTGATAATGCCTGAAAATACAGTGAAGACATACCAGAAGCTCCTGGCCGGTGGTATATGGTCGATTGTCAGCCTAATGTATCACTACGAAGATGGTCAGAGCGTTTCTCCGTTCGTTATCCAGGATCTCAAACCCATACAGATGCCCAATATGGATATGGAACTGTTGTTTGAGGGGAGAAGGCATTTTACAGAAGACCAGTGGCTGGATGTCTTGCTCCGCTCTACAGGGATGGAGCCATCCCTCTTCGATCTCAGAGTCAAATGGCATCTCCTGGCGAGGATGATCCCATTTGTCGAGAATAACTACAACGTATGCGAACTGGGACCACGCGGGACAGGCAAAAGCCATTTATATAAAGAAATAAGCCCGAACAGCATCCTGATCTCCGGTGGGAGAACCACAGTGGCGAATCTCTTCTATAACCTGGCCCGAAGGACAATTGGCCTGGTGGGCCTCTGGGACATTGTGGCCTTTGATGAAGTAGCTGGTATATCCTTTGCGGACAGAGGCGGCGTGCAGATAATGAAGGACTATATGGCGTCGGGGTCTTTTGCCCGCGGGCGGGATCAGATAAGCGCCTATGCCGCTATGGTTTTTATAGGCAACATCAATCAGCCGGTTGATACATTAGTCAAGACAAGCCATCTGTTCGCACCGTTCCCCGATGGGATGATAGATTCTGCCTTTTTCGACAGGTTTCATGCGTATATCCCGGGATGGGAGATTCCGAAGATGCGCCCGGAATTCTTTACAAATAATTACGGGCTTATAGTGGATTACCTGGCGGAGTTCCTGCGGGAGATGAGAAAGCGGAACTTCTCTGACGCGATAGACAAATACTTCAGATTGGGTCGGGACCTGAATCAGAGGGATACCATCGCTGTCAGGAAGACTGTCTCAGGACTGCTGAAGCTGCTTTATCCGCATGGGGAATATGATAAGGAAGCGGTTCAGCGTTGCCTTGAATATGCTCTGGAAAAGCGACGTAGAGTGAAGGAACAACTCAAGAAGATCGGCGGCATGGAGTTCTATGATGTTCATTTCAGCTTCATTGATAAAGAGCATGGTGAGGAGAAATTCATCTCTGTGCCCGAACAAGGTGGCGGAAAGCTCATCCCTGAAGGGCCAATGAATCCTGGGATAGTGCATACAATTGCCAGAGGAAGCAATGGCCATCTTGGTCTATATCGCATTGAGACGCAGGTGACCCAGGGCAACGGTTCAGCCCGGTTCTCCGGACTGGGATCCAGTTCTGCGGCAAGAGAATCCCTGAGAGTTGCTTTTGATTACTTCAAGGCGAACGCCCGCAGGATCAGCACCTCGCCAAAGGCTGGCGATCATAACTACCATATCCATGTTATTGAGCTACATAACTCAGGTTCGTCCGATGGGTTGACTTTAGCCAGCGTTATCGCGTTGGCGTCAGCATTGATGCAGAAGCCAGTTCAGTCGCAGATCGTGGCATTAGGCGGGATGAGCTTGGGTGGCAATATCATTCCCATGGAGAGTCTGTCTGAAGCAATGAGTGTTGCGCTTGACGCGGGAGCGAAGCGTGTCCTTTTGCCGACCAGCAGTGTAGGAGACATCCAGACGATACCGGGGGAGTTGTTCGCCAAGTTTCAGACAGGTTTCTATGCCGACCCTATAGATGCGGTATTTAAGGCGTTTGGGGTGGATTGATATGGGAGATAGCGCTCCTAATAGCAACTGGGCAGCAGTCGCCGCCAGGCCAAAAACTCGTTGATGTAAAGTCAGCTACAGGTGGTATGTCTACAGGTTATATAAACGTAAATTCCAGGAAGAGGGCTTGGATCAAGTAAGAAAGGTGGTGGGTAGTTATGAAGATGCCAGAATTAGTAGAACATGAGATTACTATCAAAGTTGCAGATCGCCAATTTGAGATTCTGGAAAATAGAGCGAAGGAACTTGGTTTATCTAAGGAGGAGTTGATCAAGCGTTACGTTGCGGAAGCCATTGGTGAGGAGCAACAGGTATCGCAGGAGCAACGTTTGGCCCGGATACTCAGTGTAAAGGGCAAGTATTCTTCTGTTCTCACAAGCAGTGACGAATTTGCTCAACGTAAGCAGGAAGAAATCCAAATGGAGAGATGAAAGTGACCTATGTTCTGGATGCCTGTGCAATGATCGCATTTTTGAGGGACGAAGAAGGCGCAGATGCTGTAGCATCACTTCTCTTAAACGAGGATTGTATGGCGCACGCCGTCAATCTGTGCGAAGTTTATTACGATTGCCTTTTACGCGGGGATAATGAGTCCACTGCCCGCGAGCTTATCGCCGATCTAGAATCCCTTGATCTTACTTTCAGGGAAGATATGGGCAACCAGTTCTGGCAAATGGTCGCGTCATACAAGGCCAAAATCAGAAAAGCTTCCTTAAATGTTCCATTGGCGGATTGCTTTGTCCTATCACTTGCTGAACGCGAAAAGGCCACCATCGTAACATCGGATCATCATGAGTTTGATCTTATTCTGGAAAAGGGATTTTGTCCTGGCACAGTAAGCTTTATAAGATGAACGATGTTATGTGGCAGAAATAAGGTGTGCAAAATTCTGCCAAAGAAAGGAAAGCAGTAAGAGTGGTAAAGCAGAAGCAGTCAGCGCCAGTTTCAGTGTACCAGATGAAGGTGACACTTCTGGATGTCCGGCCGCTTGTATGGCGGAGATTCCATGTCACCAGTAATCAGACCCTTTATCAGTTGCATCTCCTCTTACAGACGGTCATGGGATGGGGAAATTATCACCTCTATGAGTTCTCCCTGGCCAACGCATTCCTGTATGGAGAAAACGACCTCGTTCCGGAAGACACCAGCGGAGCAAAGCTGTACCAGTTAGTGCGTTCTGAGAAGCAGATATTCTATTACACGTATGATTTTATGATTTCGGGGATTATTGGGAACATGAGATTGTGGTGGAAAGGATCCTCAAGCCGAAAAAAGGTGCTAAATATCCCGTATGCCTCAAAGGAAACCGCGCCTGTCCGCCAGAGGACAGTGGTGGCCCGCCAGGATATGCACACATGCTGAGAGTCATTCGAAACAAAAGGCATCCCGAGTATCGAGAGATGATGGAATGGCTTGGTGAGAGATTTGATCCGCTGGCGTTTGATCTAAAGAGCATCAATCGGGAGTTGAGAAGGTTGAGTAAGTAATTGGAATCCGGTACCATTGGAAGCCCGTTTTGTGCTTGATTTCTTCTCTGAAAACCAGCATTTTGTTATTGTAATTAGAATTACAATAACACAAAGCTATGCATAAATCTATTCATAATGAGGTAAAGCATGGAAAATACTAGCGTTTTCGGCTATGTGAGGGTGTCTACAACGGGTCAGGTCAAGGAAGGCTTCTCTCTGGAGCAGCAGAAGAAAGAAATTTTCAAATTCTGTGATGAAAATGGATATGAATTGGTGAAAATGTATGAGGATGCCGGCATCTCAGGAGCCAAAGTGGATGAGGATGACATGAGCATCGATCGTCCAGGTTTGCAGGATATGCTGGCTGACCTCAATGAGGACATAAAGTATATAGTGGTGCTGACAACCAGCAGGCTGTGGCGCGCTGATATGGTGAAAGCAATCATCCAGCGAGACTTAAAGAAAATGAGGGCTGATGTGAAAGCAGTGGATAGGCCCAGCTACTCCATCTACGAAAGAGATCCCACCTCGGTGCTAATAAATGGCATGATGGAACTGCTGGACCTGTATGAGAGATTGGAGATAGCCAAACGACTGAGACGCGGGCGAAGAGCCAAAGCTGCCAATGGCGGATATGCCGGTGGGAACGCTCCTGTAGGATACAGGAGGGAACGGCATGCTGGGAAACTTATGATCGATCCGGAAGCAGCCGAGGTCGTCAAGCATGTCTTCAGGATCAAGAAAAGGCATCGACGTATGACTCTGGATGAGATAGCGGCATCGCTCCATGAGGCTGGATATACCACTGCCACCGGGCGAAAATACCATAGAGCGCAGATCAAGCGGATACTGGATAACAGAGATTTCTATGCAGGTAAATATGCGTATGATGGTATCTCTAGTGAGGACGGTCAGCATGAGATTATTGAGGGGGTACAGGAGTTTGTGTAGAATGATTTGATAGATGGCGTAATATAACAGGCGGAACCTGGTAGATTTATTTCACAGAAGGGACGTTCTGTGAAGAGATTCTTAGAGAAGCTGAATGAAAACGGAGGATCTGACCCCGGCTTGAAATGGTCTCTTAATGCTTTGTTCATTCCGCTTGAACGTTAAATCGATCATGTGATATAATCGTGAGAAATATCACGCCTTGCTGTGAAAATACTCACAACAGGGCGATACGATGGGCAATTGTCAGGGGAAGAAATAATACGGTTTGATTTCCCGATTATCGGCGTAGAGCGGGATCCCAGCAGTCGAAGGAAAGAGGACGACCTTTGCGTAGATCCAGTGGCATCTTTCTTGCACTACAGCTAACTGAGTATCAATACATTATTGAATTTCAGTTCTTCGAGCGATGGTAGCGTAAGGAGGAAATTGCCATGTGTCCCCAATCTCTAAACACTGGAAAAATAAGCCCAACCTTTGATAGGGCCTGTGATGTGTTTTCAAACTTGAATGATTCGATCAGCGAGACCTGTACCCTCAAGATGCCTAAAATTATGGACATCCATCCGGTGTCTGGAAACTGTAATAACGATTGTGATTGGTGTATCAGAGGCAGCAACAAGCCTAAGCCGCTGAAAAAGGTCATCAATGAGGACAACATTATCCACATCCTTCGGAAAGTTCTTGACCCCAATGACCGTTCTTCCTGGCCAGATGAATTTCATATATGTGGTAACGACTCAGAGCCTTTGATTGCTTCCGAAACGGTACTCAAGATGATCAAGTTCCTACAGCAGCATGGGAGAAATGTCAAACTTATAACAAATGGTTTGCTCTTGAATAAACCAGGCGTGATTCCTGCAGTGGCAGGGATTTCCCAGGTTAGCGTTAGCCTAGATGTTTATAACGATATTGATTACAGTATCTTTAAGAAGGCTGGCCGGATTACCGACGGCTACAGCAGATCTCTAAGAAACCTACGAGATCTGAACGCCTTCAAACAGAAATATCAGCATCCAGTTGAGCTAAGAGCGACCTTCGTCGCCACTCCAAGAACGTTTAATCCGGAGGCCTGGTACCGTTGTTTTGTCCAACTCGAAGATGCCGGAGTTACGAAAATCAACGTTCGTGAGGATCTCCGTGAGGTATATGGTCAGGTCCCAGATCTGAAATCGCACATAATGTCTATGGATCAGAAACTCCCGGGTATACAGATTAGATTCGCTTCACCAGATGAACCATACTCAGAGTTTCCATTCTGCAAAGGACCAGCTTTCTGGCCAACCCTTGCCGCTGATGGCAAACTCTACCCTTGCGCTCACACGGCCAATTCAAATTACATGCCCTTCGCAGATTTGGCGGGCAAATGTTCGTTCTTCGAGATTTATCAGGAATTGTCCGTTAGTGGGCTTGCCGTGAACGGAATTGGGTGCGGGCGAATTTGCCCACCAACGATCGGTCGCTACAACGTAGCGAAGCTCCTTGACGAGGTCAGACACAATATAGTTGAAGTTATGAGTCTATAAGAGAGATTGCTTCTTTGTGCTTTGGCTATCGCGTCGCACTTGAGCTTCGCTCGCAATGACAGATTGTAGGTATCATTTGTCATTGTGAGCGAAGCGGAGCAATCTCTCCAGAACCCTGTGCAAAAGTTGATGAACATTTCTTTAACTTACTTTCGCAAACTTGCTTAGGCACCGGGAAGGACAAGTTTTTACTAATAGGAGGGTCTCATGAAAACCACATCTTCAATGAATATTCCACCAGTGAAAGTTTGCTTTTCTGAAAACGATATAAAGGAAATCCTCGCCCGTGCCGAGCAATGCCTCAGTAGTGGGCGGCTATCCTTGGGAGAAAATGTAAACGAATTTGAGGAGATGTTCGCGCAATACGTCGGATGCAAACACGCCGTCTCGGTCAACTCAGGCGGCAGCGCGATACAAGCCGTGATGGAAATTCTCGGCGTCAAGGATAGGGACGTTCTCACTCCGACAAATACATTTATCGCTACAGCCGCCGGTGTGATCAGGGCCGGGGGACGCGTGAAGTTTGTTGATACGGAGGCGCAGACCTTCTCTGTCTCCATCGGAGATCTGGAGCGATCTCTCACTGAAACCACTGCGGGCGTAATTGTTGTACATATCGGAGGTATTATCACTCCCCAGATTGAGGATATCAGAGCATGGTGTGATGGGCACGGCCTTTGGCTGTTTGAAGATGCCGCTCACGCCCATGGAAGTCGCATGAACGGCAAAATGGCCGGTAAGTTCGGTGTGGCGGCGGCCTATTCCTTTTTTGTGACGAAGGTTATGACGAGTGGCGGAGAAGGCGGCATGGTCGTGACTGATGACGATGATCTCGCCGAGAAAGTCAGAATACTGAGGAACTATGGAAAACCGGAACCGTGGGTAAGTTACCATACTCACATCGGTTCGTGCTGGCGAATGAGCGAAATCCAAGCCGCCATCGGCTGTGTCCAGTTGAAAAAACTGGACACATTCATTCTCTGGCGAGAACACATTGCAGACTTATACACTAGACAGTTAAGGCAGATACCAGATCTTACTCTTGTGCTGCCCAGGGATAGAAGCAGTTGGTATAAATACATTGTCCTGCTTCCAGATCAGATTGACAGAAAGAAGCTGAAGGAGAAAATGCGGGAGCATGGGGTAAATCTTAGCGGCGGAGTTTATGATATTCCGTTACATCAGCAACCGGTTTTCTCTTCAATTGAAGGAGATTTCCCTGTGGCTGAAGATATTTGTAGCCGACATATCTGTCTGCCTATCTATTACGAGATGACGGAAGACGAAGCGAGCTATGTTGTGAAGGTTCTAGCGAAGTCAATTTCTGACCCGGCTGTGCTCACACGTTGCGCTGATCATCCATAGTAACGTCTTCAGATTCTTCCAGGCACTGGTAATTTCAGGAGGACGAATTCTATGCATAAGCCAACTATCAGCGTTGCTAAATCTGGACTGACGCTTCTTGCAGCCGATATGTGCGGCTCAACACAACTGAAAACGATTACTCAAGATAAACTTTGTAGCATAAAAACTGTACAACTACACAACGCTATTGTCAAAGCCCAAGTGGAGGGCAAAGGCAAGATCCTCAAAGAGTTGGGGGATGAAGTGATCGCTTTTTTCGGCGACATAGATTCATGTCTTCAGACTGCGAGGCAGATACAGGAAGCATTCAACCTGTATAACTTGCTTTTCTCGGCACATAAATTGCACACGAAGATAGCCATTGTGCACTTTAGGCATGATGATAGTGGAGGATCAAGCCTTTTCGGCACAACATCATCAGTGAGAAGCTCAGATGGCGAGGAATCACTACAGGTCTATGATCTCCTGGGAGCAGATATGGACAGATTAGCGCGTATCCTCGAAATAGCGAAGCCTGACGAGATACTCCTTTCAGAGGAGATTCTCAATTACTTGAATGGCAAGTATAGGCGCCGAGAAAAAGAAAGGGAAATGGAATTTGAGGCGTTAAAGGATGATGATCCAGCCAGGCGGAATTTCCTTCGTGGCGTTGGACGCATTTCCTTGGGCCAGTTGAAATGGAGTCGCTTTCCCCAAAGGCCCGACCTCGCCATTAACATGGAGTTTCCTGAAGAGGCTGTGGTTGCCTTTCATTTCAATCATATTACGGATTGTTTGGGTGAAAAAAAGGCCCGCTTATTAAAAAGCCGTCCGTCTGGTTTGAGATTTACTCAACTCGAAATTGCAAAATCCGATTCTCACGATTTCACTGATATGTTGCTGATAGGCCAGTCCCTCGGTGGGTGGGCGCCGCTGCTTAATGATTATGATTACCTAACGGCGCTCCGGGCGAATTGTGTCCGGCTTGGTGTGGTTGCAATGTCCGGGGATGAAGCAATCAAGGCACTTCAAGCTACAACTCCAGAGTCGGAGAAGCTGATCCAGGATATTGAGAGGAGTGTGAAATTCTTTGATGATGTTCAGAGGAAGCCAGAAAGTAAAGATGTAATAGATATTAGATATGCTCCAACGCTTGTTGCGGATGCTTGGTCATTTTACTCCAATAAGGCCAGAGATCTATTTAGTAGCGGGATAGATATAGTCTTGCCATACGAACAGATTATTGATACATATGTTACTTCGGACGCTGATACTGACCAGGTAATGGCGACTATTGAAAGAATCAAGGAGGAATATGAAGGCAACCTTTCAATAGAATGGTGTATCCATGACGTATTACTTGGGGTTAATCCAGAAGAAGCGCTCTCGACATTATTATCGCTGGATTGGTTTTACGCTCTGACAAGCTCTGGGACTTCACAATACTTGTTAGCTCGAATCAAGGCCCAGCATATGTTTGTCCACTCAAAGGGCTGTATTAAAGCGCCTGGTGCGCCGCGAGATTGAAACGTCTCTGTCTTCCCTAATACATAGGATGGCAATGTGTAGGAACGTTTGCTGAAAAGTGGATTGACAGATTCGATTCTTACCATATTTTCATAGAGAATTGGTATAAGTCAGTCAGTTGGAGGTGATTCATAGTGAGTAAATCAGTAGATGTCGCTGTTTTCCCCATAAGTACCGGCGGTCGCCGTCTCCTTCCCTTAAGCTATGGCATTTCAAAGGGTTTGCTACCTCTGGGACGCCGCTCTTTGCTCCACGCCGCTATGGCCGAAGCGGCTGCGGCAGGGATTAGAGAGTTTGTCTTGGTTTCCCCGCAACGAGCTTTGTTCGCCCCGTTTGTTGGCAGGCCGGGGCTTAAAACGGAGATCCATCAAGAGCCGGACTATGCTCCTGTGCAAGAGGTTACAGAGGAGTGGTTATCTTTCCTGGAACGAATAGTGGCGGTTGTGCCTCAGCAGGCGGATATGGAAGGTGGATTGGCCGGCGCCATTGCTAGTGTGGAGCGACTTATGGGTCGCAAGTCGTTTGCTGTCTTGCTGGCTGATGACGCAATTCTCGAGACGCAGGGAGGCTTGCCAAGGTTAGTTAATGCCTGGAAGGAAAGGAACGAATGGATTATAGGCCTGACCGAAATCGACTCAACTCAATTTCCAGAGTTTGGCGTGGTGGAAGCCGAACGAAGAAAAGACGGTACTTATCTGATTAGAAACGCTGTGGAAAAACCCCATCCAACGGACGCGGAACCAGGCATAGGGATTGTAGGAAGATACGTCTTCGACTTCAGAATCTTTGAACTCATTAAAGAAACAGAAGAGAAGGTTATGGCCGAGCCTACAACTACCGGTTTCCACATTACCGAAGCAATTAACCTGCTCGCACGGAAAGGCTGCGTTACAGGAGTAATGATGGATGCCCCTTACTACCACGTGGGTACGATGAAAGGATATTTGGACGCATGGAAGCACCTGGCTGCTCTGGGGCGGCTTTGACTGGATCCACATATCATTATGCTATGGAAAGTGATAGGAAATGGAAAATCGAAACAGAGTATCTGTTTGTGCGAGCCACCGTGTGGAATTAGCCGGAGATTGGAGCGACTTACCCGGCTATTGTCAACTGCATGGCGGTCGGGTCATCAACATGGCAATAGATATCCCAGGCTTTGTCATTGAGGTTCATGGATCAAGAATCAGCCGCCCAGTTGTCGAAATCGTGTCTCTGGACAACGAGGCTTCTGAAATCATTGCCTCGGCAAGCCAACTCAGATGTGATACCACGGCAAATCCCCTATTTTTGGCCAAAGCGACGATGAATAGCTTTGTTCAGCAATCGGATTATTCGCATGACTTATCTTCTTTCTTGGCGCACGGTCTCGACGGAGGGATGAAAATTACCACCAACAGCACGGCGCCGACCGGATCTGGACTTGGCACAAGCAGTATTCTCGCTACAGCCATTCGGGCGGTGATTAGCCACTTGCTTGGCGAGCCGCTAGATCCGCTGGAGGCGTGCTGGCAAAACTTCTTAATGGAGAGTTCTCTGGGACTGGGCAGTGGCTGGCAAGATCAGATTGGGGGAATTCTACCGGGAGTAAAAGATATAATATATGATGCCTCTAGTCGACCGGCGATCTGCTTTTTAACCCCTCCGGTAGAATTTATCGAACAATTGATCGCTTTGTCAGTCCTAGCATACACCGGTCATACAAGATATTCAGGCGATATTTTGAATCAGGTAGGTAATGACTTAAAACGTAGCCCACATACTGTGAAAATTGTCAAATCCCTAAAAGCGATTTGCACCCCTGTGCAACATGCTTTGAAAGCTGGAGATTATGCCGTATTCGGTGATTTGGTCAATCAAATGACCGAACTGCAGAAACGGCTTCATCCGGGCATTATCCCGCAACACATTCGTCGTCTCTTTAAGGAAGCGTCTCCTTACTGTTTCGGTTCAAGAATCTGTGGCGCTGGCGGCGAAGGATTTTTACTATTCTTCGCAAAGGGGATGGCGGAAAAGGAGTCTCTTATACAGCTATTGGCAAACGCCGAGTTGAGATATTATTCGATGAGTCAGGGATCAGGTTTGGAAATCAACATCAATGAATCGTAGAGATGATGCGATTCTGACAACCATCGCAACACGCCACATGCCCAGCATAGGGCTACCAGGCCGCTTGATGGGAACCACAGACCGGGAGGCAGAGGAAATAGGGGAGGCAGTTTGATGAATATACAGCCTACAAAGGCCCTTAGCGGAAAGTTAAACATGGAGCGGCTAATGTGGGCGCTTAAAGAAGTACGCTTTGTCTGTTATGCGCCTAGTCTATTCAATCCCTTAGAAGAGGGATTCATGCCAGCAAGTGAATCGACCATAGTGGACGACCTGCAGACCATCCATCCTCACTTCGACGGGTTGATATCTTATTCATGTAGTAGCGCGGAGGGGTTGGATAAGATTGTACCCATAGCAGATACACTGCAATATCAAGCGGCAATGATAGGCATTTGGGATATAACGTCGGAGGACGAGATAAACACTGCCATTTGCCTTGCGAAGGAATATCCGTCGCTGATCACCGCGGTTATTGTGGGGAATGAGGGCCTCCTCTTCCAACGCTACGACTATCCAACACTGGAGGGTGCCATACAGCGCGTCCGTGGAGCTTTACCAAATATTGCGGTGACTACCGCAGAGAGTATTATAAGCTATGGAGGCGAATCTATATACGGAGGCGAATCTATATACAGCATCGTGGATTTCCACACGCTCAATATTCACCCCTGGTTTGAAGTGGAGCAATTTCGCAGTGACTGTCGCGCTGCGGTAGATTGGGTAAAAGGC
>SDBT01012806.1_pt1 | contig 13461 bp, 18 predicted proteins | sample 2277101 | NCBI WGS metagenome assembly SDBT01 (sample SAMN10404973, study PRJNA504765) | marine sediment metagenome | isolation source: marine sediment core GS10_PC15, 103 cmbsf | place: Arctic Ocean: Southern Knipovich Ridge | collected 2010
GCATTGTCCTCCCGATAAATTAAAAAACTCTCTTTTGGATTATTTTTACATTTTTCATATTATATTTTGGCTGTTTCCCTTGTTTAGTACCAATATGGCCATAAAATTCACTATATAATTTTTCTGCATTTTTTACTGTTACCGATGTTTCTAAATCATCTTTTCTAATATATTTTTTATCTAACATGAAATAAACGTTATTTTCACCAAAAGCAACAGGATATGGGACATCACTATTACCAACAGGAGAAACATAATCTAAAATTTCTTCATCAGTTTTGAAACTATAAATTTCCCAACCAACAGAAACATATTCATTTTTAGAAATCTGAATTAGAATAGAATTACCATGAAATTTATAAGGACTTGAATCGTATCCACTCCAGTATCCAAAAAAATTAGTAAATTGTTTGACCAATTTAGTATAATCCTCAGTTTGATAATCTTCAGTTACAATTTTGTAAGTAAAGATTTGAATTCCTTTATTATCAGCAACGACTTTGAAAGGTCTTGTAAAATTGTCATGAATACAATAAATTCTATCTCGTGTGGTTAATTTATTTTTAGGAATATAAGTATTAGTATTGGTGATTTTAGCAGTAGTTTTTTCTCTTTTTTCAATCTGTTTTTGCCAAGATTGATGGGTCATTCTTTTTCTACTTTTTTTAACAATTTTTTGCCAACGTTGTACACCGGATTTAGTTTTAATTATAATCCACATATTTCCATCATTACCTCTTTTTTTTGTTCCAACAGGAAATTTTGTTGCCGATTCACTAGGACCTTGTCGCATCTATATAATGTATCGTTATTTTTTGAAAAAAGTTTAAAAAAATAAAACTTAATATAAACAATGTTGAATAAGTACTTCCCCAGAGACATTAGTAAACTGATTTTTGGATATTTTTCTACACAAGAAGTGATTGAATTTCGTAATAAATTCAATGTTTGCCAGGGATTTCGTCCAAGAGTTATTACTACATATCGTCGAGAAATGGATCAAATAATTTTTATTCCTGATATTAAAACTTTATACCTAATTTGTTATACTAAAACTAATAAAAAACTGAGAAAAACAAAGATTTTAACTAAGGATCTACATCTAACTTATGATCCAAAAGTTGCTGTCAAATTATTAAAACAAGATTCTAAAAGGAAATGTATTAAATGGATATTGGGAAGAGAAAACAAACATTGTTATCTTACCTTAGATGCCCTTAAATATGATTTACAATTGTCCAATAGTGAAAAACCAGTTACCGATATCCCTTTTCAATATTATTTATTTGCTGATACTAAATATATTTTTGAGTTATTGAGTATGCATGATGATGATTGGGGAAGCGAAATTGATACTAACTATTATTTATTGAAAGATGATAGATCCGATAAATATAGTAAACTTAGGGCTACCCTCATCGTCGAATAAGTAATATGAAAAAAATTTGAAGAAATATTTATATTCCAGTGCATAGAGATGAATAAAGATTTAGTAACAAAATACTTGCCATATTTAGATATCAAATCTGGATATAATTTTTTATCCACCTTACCTCATGAAATTCAAATAAAATTCAAAAAGGAAATGGAAATAATGGAACGAATTTTGGATAATTTTGGTAAATTCCAGAAAAAAGTTCATCAATTAAAAATAATAGAAAAAATTGAAATTGGATATTGGAGAACGATTATTATCGATCCTTCCAAAGAATTATTAATAAAATTACGACAAAACAATTATGAAATAACTGTAGATGAAATGCGATCAGAAGCTGCAATTAATCCAAACTTCAAAATTACACCTGGAGAATTATCTAACGAATATCACGGTTTAAAAAATTATGACTTTTGGACTGTTGAAATTTGGATTAATTGTACTTATCCTGGCGTTGATAATAAGGTTTTATCAACTTATGATGAAGAGAATATCCTTATATTCAAATCACAGCCGGAAAATAATTTAGAGATACCCTATTCTGTATTAGAATTATATGTAAAAATGGGAGATGAAATACAAAATTATATTGATGGTCATGTGGGAGGAATTTCTGGAAATTGTAATGAATTTCAAGATTATTTTCCACTTTGGAGTAGCAAAGAAATTATTGCCATCAATTGTAATCCGGATTCTATTTATTTTGCACAAATTGGATATTTAACAAATTTTGGGAGAACAGATAGTGTAGCAATCGATTTAAAAATATCATTAAATGAATTGTTAAAATTAAATAATAAAGAGCAACTTATTAAATGTTTATCAAATAAATTGGATTCTTTTATGATAGGATGGAATGATGAGTGCACTCTACTTGTGGATAATTTATTAAAATTAATTGGCTCTTCTGAATCCGGCCATTCCCTCACATATGACTAATTCTCTTGAAATAATTGGACAAATATGTGCCAATTGATTTCCTTCTAGAAGAATATCACCTTTCCGAAAACTAAAATCAATCCCATCGAATATGATATCTTTATAACTTTTGGATTTAGATAACGCATAAGCATCATATTGTCCTATTTGATAAATTTTTATAAGATAGATTTTAACGGCATTATCTAAATTTAGTATTATTTCTTTGCTATCTTGGTGATCCGTCATTACATAATAGATTGGATAATTCCAATACAAATTTAGAATTGTGCCTGAACTCATTTGATAGCTTGAGGAATTAAAAAGTTGAAAATATTTAATCTCTCCTTGATAATCTTGATTGTAGTGATAAAAATCACCATACAAAAATTGTCGTTGATTTGGATCCCATTTAAATTCCATATAAAATTTAATTTCATGATATCGTAGATATGGAATTCCAATTTTCAATAGATGAAAAGGAATTTCATTATCATCCATTTGATATAATTTGCGTAAGGTAGCAAAACTTGATTGTTCTATTTTGTCAATATATTCTCCTCCAATTTCCAATCCAATGCTAACAATATTTTGTTCTAAATTGGTTCGAATAGATTTTAATACTTCATATTGATGAATTAGTGTATGGCACATAGTTTTTACCATTACAATACCTGGATATGGTGTATCCGACGCGAGAATCAATTCGCGCGTTTCTTTAAACTTTAGGTTAGGAAAAGGTTCTGGTGTAGTATTGGGAATTAAATTACGAATTCTATCAACAGTTTCTTTGCGATTATTGTATTCGTAAATAATATTTTGGATATCTTTGGGAAAATAGTTCATCGTTATAATTTATTTTTTATTCTTTAAATTCTTTTAAATAAATTGAGTACCAGCCATTTCACTTGCAATCCTAAATATATTAGAATTAATTGGCTCTTCTGAATCCGACCATTCCCTCACATATGACCAATTCTCTTGAATTGATTGGGCAAATGTGTGCAATTTGATTTCCTTCTAGACAAAACTCACCATTCTGAAAACTAAAATCAATCGCGTCAAATATGATATCTCGATAACTTTTGGATTTAGATAATGCATAAACATCATATTGATCTATTTGATAAATTTTTATAAGATAGATTTTAACGGCATTATCTAAATTTATTATCATTTCTTTGCCATTTTGAGAATTTATAATCACATAATAGATTGGAAAATTCCAATGTAGTGACAATTTAGTTTTTGGTTCAATCTGGTAGCTATTAGTATTAAAAACTTGGAAATACGGAATTATGTTTTGATAAGTCAGTAAATCTTGATCACAATGGTAAAAATCCGCATATAAAAGTAATTCCTCCTTTAGATTACATTGGAGCTCAACACAAAAACGAATTTCATGACATGCCAAACGCGGAATTCCAATTTTCAAAAGATGGAAAGGAATTTCGTTATCTTCCATCTGGTATAATTTTCGTAAGGCCTTAAAAGTTGATTGTTCTATTCGATCAATAAAATTCCCACCAATTTCTAACTGAACACTAATAATATTTGATTCTAAATTAAATCTAATAGATTTCAATACTTCATCTGCATAAGGCGGAACTATGATAGTTACACGTTTTATTATTTTCGTATCGCCTATTACAGAACCTCCTGATATGAGAGTGCGCGTTTCTTTAAACTTTAGGTTGGGAAAAGGTTCTGGTGTATTGTTGGGAATTAAATTGCGAATTCTTTCAAAAGTTTCTTGACGATTATTGTATTCATAAATAATATTTTGGATATCTTTGGGGAAATAGTTCATCATCTTTATTTATCAAAAATTCTTTAAATACTTTCATGATTTTTATGCGCATAATCTTAAACCAGCCATTCCTCCTGCAACTCCAAATGCATTGGAATTGATTGTAGTTATGTGAAATGGCATTTCTTTATCTACATTAATTTGTAGAGTGCATTTATCCCATCTATATAGATCAACACGACTAAAATTAATTCCATATTGGCAAATATCTTCTTTTTTCAAAGATTTGGTTAAACTGTAGATCTTAATTTTATCTATTTCACCTATTTTTAATAATTTTAATTTGCCTTGATATTGATATGTTTTGTTTTCAAAATTTAGAACAATGTCACCATCATATTCACTTTCTACTAAGATATAATAGTTAATCAAATGTCGGCGGATATAAATTTCATTAAATCCAGGTTTTAGGAGTTTTTCTGATATCCATTGATTTTGAAAACACAAAATATATTTAACTTCTCGCCCCGAAGCATCTAAACTTCCTGTATAAATATCTGCTGATAAAACTATTGCCTGAGTTGTTTCGGTAGATGATTCTATTCCTATTGTGATTTTATGATATGCTAAATAAGGAATACCATTTTTTAATAAATAGAAAGGAATTTCATCATCTTTCATATGATAAATTTTTCTGAGGACATTAAAAAGAGATGATTCAATTCTATCCATTCTGTGTCCTCCAATTTCAATTTCAAAATGAAGGTTTTTAACATTTATATTTGAATTTATTCTCAAATTTTTTATAACTTCTCCTGGATTAAGTTCAACTTCAAACCATTTAGAATATCGTTGTGGTACATAACTCGGATGGCTAGAAACAATTTTTCTAGTTTCTTTAAAAGCCAATGGTTCTTCCCAAGTTTCATTGATAGTTTCAAATGGTCCATCTACTGGTTGACAATAAAAAATCTTTTTGATAGATTTGATTTTTTCAAAATACTCACATCTAGCAAGATATTGGTTAACAATATTTTGTATCTCTTTTGGTAATAAATTCCACAAATTCATATAAATAAAAGATTAGTCGAATCTTTATATTGCGTTTATTTTTTGTATCTGATAAAAATAAAATATTAAGTTATATTATAAAAATGCCCAAAAAAGTTATTGCCGGAGGAAAAAAGAAGAAAACTAGTGGAAAGAAAAAGTCCACCGGAAAGAAACGCAAGCTATCTAGCTATAACAAATTTGTTAAGCAATTTATGGCTAAGCAAAAGGGTACAGGCCCCGCCACTGAACTTATCAAAAAAGCTGCTGCTGAATGGAGAAAGTTAACTGATGCTGAGAAAAAGAAGTACTAAAAAATTTGATTAATTATTATTATTAAAATTATGAAATGAGTCTACGGCACCAATATTTATATATATCTCTAGAGGAATTGTTAAACCTCAAAGAGGAAACCGAAAAAAATCTCAATGAATTAGAAATGAAAAAAAATTTATATCAATCTATGCACATAGATAGTATCAACTTAAAGGACCAAATCCATGATCGAACCAAATCCTTCCAAGGCATCGAATCTTTAATCATTCAAAGGGATACTCCCGAAGAATATAAAAATATAAAATCCTTACATTCAGATCAATGTAAGGAATTAGAATTTATTCAAAAATCTTTAAAAATTCTTCCTGAAGAGATTAAAAGTATCAAACAAAAGTTGGATGGTAATGATATCAATATTTTACAACAAACCATTTTGTATAAACAATGTCAACATAAACTCGCGGAAGCACAGAAATGGTTAGGGGAAAATAGTTATGAATATACTATTCCTAAATATGATTCTGATAGATTACATCAAGAAACGCTAGACGTGATGATATTTATTAATGAATTAAAAATTACCACACCAATTGAAATTCAACGGAAATTGGATGGTTGCGAATGTGGTTGGGAATATCCTGATGATTTTGATTGGTTATCTTATGATGTATGGTCCGAAAAACCAATTGGAGAAAAGGTTTCTCATTGCAAATGTACTCAGTTAGCTGGACCATAATCATTTTTCCCAGAAAAAATGAATTAATTTTATAAATTACTGATTATGTCACAATTGCCCCTAGAAATTTATCAAAACATTTGGAAATATACCTTTTGTGATGTTCTTGGTGAATTAGAAAATACTTATCCTACTACTGACTCTGGAGATGAACTTAAGGAAATCATACCTATGATTGTAGATTTCTGTCTAGAAACTAATCGAGATTTTAATGTCTTATTTGTTGTCAATCGTTATCCGCAGATGAGATTGATAGAAATTGCAGATCATCAAGTTTGGAAAAAATTGAGCAGAGAACCTGACTTTCCATTAGCGGATGTACATATTGAACAATATACTCCTAGTGGACTAAGTGAAGAATTTTTTCTAGAATTCTTTAAGAAACATCAATACTGCATCCTTTTTTGTGTAGAAGTTTCTATGTGGATGAGAAAATATCCCATTATCTATTGGAGATCATGTGGTCACTAACCAATAAAAGAGGACTGGTGTTATAATATGCCATATGGAATGACCTATAAATGAAGGATAACCACCTAACTGATACATTAGTACCCACGGAACTCCCAACAAAATATAGATCAAAGCATTTCTAAAATTCCAATATCTAATGGCCAAATAAATACCAATGGCAATGGTAATTCCTAAATCATAAGTTAATTCAAAATCTGCAGCTTCAAAGCATTTCTTTTCGCAACACCTTTCATGATGATATTTAGTTGCAAAGAATCCGAAATAGGTGAAGACTAAAGCTTCGAAATAATGTTTTTTCTGAAAGAGAAGAAACGCGATTATAAAAAAAGCCGAGCAACTTGCGAGAAAAATTGCAGAATTGATCGGGTTTTCAACTTCCATTTATAAATTAATACAAGAAAATCATTGAATAGACATTCTCATTTTATAGTAGTCACTAAATTTTTTAATAATCCTAAATCCACTCCTTTCATAACATTTTATTGCCGGTATATTATCTACTTCCACATCCAGCTCAATTTTTTTTATATTTGTCTTTTTTGTTGCTAATGTAATTAATCTTTTTATTGTTTTTTGACATAGTTTTTTACCCCTAAATTTTTTATTTGTATGTACTGCATTTATATATCCAGTTTTATTATTATAAATTAATCTAGAAGTTGTTATAATTTCATTATCATCAAATAGAAATAAATAGAGAGTTTCATTATTCTTTTCTTTCGCGTCGAAATATTCTATCACAAAATCAATAATATTAAATTCGTGACCTCTATGTTCTTCCATTATATCTACCAATGATTGACTAATTTTTTCATTGAATTTTAAGAATAATAATAAACCAACTGTATCACAAAATATATAATGATATGTACCCATTTTACCTATTTTTTGATACATTCTTTATAATAATTAAAAATATTTAAAAAAGAAGTCATTCATTTAAACATATGTCAATTGTCAATCTACCAATAGATATAGTTATCCATTTATTTGATTTCCTTGATTGGGATGATATTTTAAAGACCATGATGACTTGTAAAAATTTTTATCAACTAAATCATTATTATAAATTATATCAATTACTAGAAGAAAAATTTATGAATAACTATTTGATTGAATCTAAGAATGTCGTATTTGCTGCTAATAATTCAGCTATTGACAAATTTGTCAATATAGATCAAGTTCAGGATATACCTGTTCTCGTAGAAGATCTGCAATATCAATCATCTGATTTTTATCATAGTTATCTGACTGAACATGAATTTAGATATAGTCCAGATATAGTAGATGATACCAATATTCCTGCTGACATGATGGATAAAAAGATTGAAAATAGATTTTATGAAATATTATCTGAAATTAATAAATGCCATAAATCAACTCAAAACTTTTATCAAAATTTATATGTTTTCGATGATCTATTACATTTATTAGCATTATATCAGTCATATGGTGATAAAAAAGAAAGAAAAAATATTATATTGATCGATATAGTTGAATTGGATAGTTGTTTCAATGAGTTATTGAGGGATCTCGATAGAGTAATTAATAAACAATATATTCACCGCCTTTTAGAAAATCTGATTGAAATTATTTCTTTAACAAAATTACAACCAAATCTAGCTTATTTTGCTTCACATGATCGGAAATCTATACCATTAGGTCAACTTCCTGATCATTTGGCCAATGGCTCTCAAAATAATTTATTAAATTTTGTATCTAAAATTGTTAAACATCCAATAACTGATAAAAATGATTTATTGAAAATTTATAAAAGTGTAGATTCTGCGCAGGATAAAAAAATATGTAAAGAAATAATAGCAAATGAAAATAATGATTCAGAAAATTTAGATTATTTTTTAATCGATATTAAAAATAAATATAATAATGTACCTAACCCTGTTCTAGGATGGACTCCAGTACAAAATAAAAATCCATATAACGAATTATTATTTCAAATTGCGAGACATAAGAATGCGAATAGTAAAATTATATCTGATGCAATTTCCATCTTAAATGTGCAAAATATGAGTGATACACAGGAAATAAAAGAAATATTAACGATTATTTATCAGACAGATATTTATTTACCAGAAGTTTATGATTATCTACAAGAACGTGTTAATACGTTTGAATTAATTGAAATTTATAATATTATTGAGAAAAATGTTAACAAAGAAACCTTTCGTAAATTTTATTTAGAAGATATACAAAAGAAAATGGAATCTACCATTAATCAAAATATTGAACATAATGCAAATCTAACTATTATTGATATTATGGAATTTGTAAAATTTCTTTTACCTTACTTATGGCAAGATGATCGTATAAAACTATTAAAAACTATTAATCAAAAATATCAACTCTATTTTGTTAAAAATCAAATTCAAGACTATTTGTTAATTGGAGTGGATAAAGGAATTCATAAAATTGAAGATCTATATCAAGAATATCTAGATATAGAAATAGGTAACGAAGATTTTCATTTCATGCATTTGTTGAAAGATAAATAGTTTATTTATCTATTTTTTAAATATTCACTATATCGCATACGTTTGATTGCATATTGAACCTTTTCACATGATTCCTTCCCAGTAAAACATTTGACACTAACTATTTTATCTTCTTGGATAACAAGTTCCATTTCATCTTTATTATTCGACTTTCCACATAAATCGCATTTGACTAGATCAAGTGATTCCATTATAAATTTAATAGCGATTCATTTCTTTATATTATTTTGTAAAACTATCTTTTACCGCCTTGGGCAAAATATTAACTAGTTATCAATAATATATTTACAAAATCGTGTGTTTTTCACAGCAATAAAGGTACTGAAAATAATATGCAATCATTCCTGTAAAAAAATGTAATAAACTGTATTTATCAATTATTTTATTTCCCATTATATTTATATGGATATGAATATTGATCAAGAAATAAAACAGATCGAAAAAGAATTAATTTATTTAGATGGATTAATTCTTTCTGATGAAAGAATAAAAAATATTGAAACGAAATTATATCAACTTGATAAGAAAATTTTAAAAATAAAAATAGAGTTAGATAGATTGTTTTTGCAACAAAATACACCTCAACTACAACAATACATGAATAAAATTAAAAGAATTAAGGATAATATTGACCTTTTAATTAAATATATTAACACTGCTGCTAATAGAAGGCAATCTAATACATTAGGATTATTAGCCATTATTCAAATGATTTTTTTACCACTCAGTATTGTTGTCGGATATTTTGGTATGAATTTTAAATCCATGGGTTCTCCTTCTAGAGAATTAGGAGTTTTTTCAACTTCTCATGGACAATTAATTGTTTGGTTTCTAATGATTTTTTCTGCGATTTTCACATTGGTATTACTTAATTATTATTATAATTTAACCCTCCAAAATATTCAATAAAATATTTATTACAAATATATGAATTATTTGAATTTACTTCATTTTATTGTTATCCTTTTAGTTCTGATCCCACCTTTTTTATTTTCCAATTGTCGGATCCTATTCATTTATTTGGTATATGTTTTACTAATTGTTATTCACTGGAAGTTTAATGATAATCAGTGTATTTTGACCAATTTAGAGGAAGAAAATGATGAAGAATCCCAAGAAGAAGAGTTCATTCTCAAACATCTCAAAAGTATGGGATTAGGGAAATTAACTGAATTTAAAAATCTTTCAGAAATTGTTACCTTGTTCCTAATTTTATTTGCATTGATACGGCTTTATTGGAATATCAAAGAAATATAAAGAGTTGGATGGTATATCGAGTAATGAATATTTTTTCTTTTCTTCATTACCTATCACTTTTGAGTATTGTCGTGCCTCCTTTTTATTTTATTAATCTAAAACCACTTTTATTATATGCGATATATGCAACATTAGTTATTCTTCATTGGAAATTTTTGGATGGTAAATGTTGGTTAACTATTCTTGAACGAAAATTTTATCCTCAAGAATATTATCAATCAGATCATGGCTTTATTAGTACCAAGCTTCAGAAGTATGGTTTTAATAAACTTGGTAAAAATAAATATCTGACTGATATTGGATTATTATTTTTATTATTGATTTCGCTTATTAGAATCTATATTATTGTTCATATTCTTCATCTATCCTAATCTTTTTTCCCAAAATTTTAATCATCTTTTTGTTGTTAGGGTTGGTAATTGTTTTCAGGGGTGGATAATAACTTTCGATCATATTTAAATCAAGTTTTTCTTGAAATAGTTCTTTTTTCTCTTTTTTTGGTTTATTGTTATAATCCATTATATTAAACATAAAATAATACGTCAATAAGGATAAAGATAAATGAAGAACATCATAATCTGTTATTAAGCCAATTGGAAATATTGTTAGAACAGTAAATCTACGATAATTATCATCAAGGGCGAATAGGAGGAAAATATAACTCAAACTCATCAGATAATAAAAATCAGGTAATTGATAAGAAATTGTGAGATAGGCTAAAAGTGCAATATAAAAATAATTATGTTTATTCAGATGAAACAGAATTTTAATATTTCTATTAGTTTTTGTATAAAGGTATTGCCCAATGGTGAGCATAACTTTGTTAAAAATAATAAAGTAACCGAATTCATTGATAAAACTTAATAGCAAATAACTGTTTAGATGAAGTCCAACAATAGTCGATGCTAAAATAATTAAATATTTATAAAAATGAATTCTATTTACTAATTCCCTAATAGGTGTTTGAACGATGATAAAGAAAATTGATAAAGTTAGTGCTGTATAAATATTTTCAAAAAATCCAGTCAATGTCCAAATGGTAAACATTTTTACTAAGGTATAGTTAAATTTTTTTATAAACTGATTGATATAATCTAGTTTCTCTCCATCTTGCATACTATAAATATAAAATATCGCTTGTAATGTATCTGGTTTAAATAATCTTTCCCATTTTTTATGAACTACTATATCTATAAATCTTTGTTTAGCCAATGAATAATTGATACTTTCAATAATATCACCTGTTTGGTAATTATAAAGATAATAAATTAATCGACTATAAAATCTATTTGATTTACTTTTAGCGTAATGAAATAATGAAGTTATTAAAAAATTTTTAAGAAATTCGGTACAATGATTAATAGTTGTATCATAATCATCTAATAATGGCATAATTTCTTGATGATTAACTGGAGAACATTTTATATCTAAACATAGCTCACTAAGATTATTAATAATTATTGATATCTGTTTGCAAATAACAACTTTAACAAATTTTTGTTTTTCTGAATTAATAAAGTTAAAAACTTTTTTTAAATAAGTGGATGATAAAAGATTAATAATCTCAGGACAAATTGTAATCAATAAGAAATAGTATAAATATTGTATATCTGTTTGCCAAAATAATATTTTTGAAATTAAATAAGCAATTTCCAATGAAGCATAATATAAATATCGATCTAACAATGATAGATTATAGATGGAACTCATTTGACGAACTATTTGACTTTGTGTCAAATTATGGATGGCTGTAAATTTCAAAAAACTAATTGCTGAAAATATACTATCAATCGTAATTGCAATAAATAGAATTGATTGGTAGTCTTGGGAAATGGTAAACAAACCAATGATGGAAAACAATTGTAATATTAATTCTTTATAATTCATATTACATTTATTTATTTAAAAAATCTTTATGTCTATTCCTGTCCGACGAATTTATCCTCGTAGTCTATTGCATCTTGAATTAAACTTTGCCATTTAGTAATTGCTGATTTTTCAGCTAAATGTTTTTTCTCCATCGGAACTTGTTCGGCGAGGGAATCGACCATTTGTCCTAATAATTCAGCAGTTTGTTTCAAATCATCACGTGTATCTTCTAAATCATCTTTGGTATCTTTTAATGTGGCTGCTGTATTGGCAAAATTCTTTTCAAAATCTGAGAAATGGTCTCCCGCTAAAATTAAGTTTTTCACCAATTTTTTGGATTCCATATACAATTTTTTCAATTGCTCAAGTTGTTGTTTGAATTCTTCATTACTTTTTTTTAATTCATTGTTTTCAATATCATAGTCTTCCAGTTTTTTACCCATCTGGAAAAGTTTTTCACTATATTCATTTTTGATTTTAGCCAAATTCTCTATTGTCATATTAGCATCATCTATTGATTCTTTGAATTCTTGATTTTCTCGTTGGAAATTTACTTTAATTAATCCCAATTCACCAACTTCTGATTTCAATTCATTAGTGGTTTCTTGGTATTCTTTTTTAAGTTTTTCTAAACTATTGATTTTAATTTCTGCTCTTTTAACTGTCCGAGCGAGATTAATAGATTCTACTTGATATCTATCCGCTAATTCATCTAAAGTTTGAATACTTTTAGCTAGTTTTTCATTTTCTCCATGCAAACGATCAATATTATCCCTCAATTGATTAACGTATTTTTTAATTTTGTTCAATATAGAAGTATTATTATGAAGCGCAAAAAGACCAGTAATAAAAATAATTGCTCCAACTATGATGTTAAAAACGAGTCCTTCAATTCCGCCGTAAATCATTGATCCCGTTCCGATAAAAATAGTAGCAACTGCAAAAATTACTCCAATAACTTGAAATATTCGACTAAATCCGTCTGTTAAAAAATTAAACATCCCTTATTTAATTTTGTAATCATATATTTTTAAGTAGTTTATTGATTTCTCATATAACCAACATTTTGGCTAAAAAAATCAGTCAAGCATTTAGTGAGCAAATACCATAAGAAGAATAGACCTGTGGTAATTAATATCTTTTCCGAACTTATTGGATTGCCCAATATCATATTTCTAACATA
>SDBT01012807.1_pt1 | contig 13461 bp, 14 predicted proteins | sample 2277101 | NCBI WGS metagenome assembly SDBT01 (sample SAMN10404973, study PRJNA504765) | marine sediment metagenome | isolation source: marine sediment core GS10_PC15, 103 cmbsf | place: Arctic Ocean: Southern Knipovich Ridge | collected 2010
CATTTGTCCAACTAAAGCTATAGCGCCAGATGAGCTAACCTGGCCAAGGATACTTCGCCGTGCCTTTAGTGATCCTCAGATGCTTCATGAGTCCACAGGCATGGGAGGTAGAGGTACCCAAGAAGTAAAGACAAACGACGTGACAGGACGCGTGAAGGAAGGAGAAGCTGGGTTCACTATAGAGTTCGGTAGACCCGGAGTTGGTGCCTATTTCAAAGACGCGGATAGGGTGTGTCAGGCACTCGCTAAAATCCCGGTGGAGTTTCAATCCAAGAACCCACTTACAGCACTCATGTCTGATGTCAAAACCGGGAAGCTACGGACAGATATTTTGAACGAGAAAGTGTTATCTTGTATCCTTGAGTTCAAAACAGACATAGCGAAAATGCCTGACATACTGAAAGCTATCGAGGACGAGGTCGAACAACTTGACACGGTAGTAGCACTGGGGGTAGCTGTGCGGTGTAATTCAAAGGGAGATGATACCGTGAGGCATCAACTCGAGGCAATGGGCTACGACGCATGGAGAGCAAAGATAAACATGGGACTCGGCAGGCATACCAACCCAGCGCCCCCCAGAGAGGAGACAGTATCATGACTAACACTCTTCACAGATTCCAAAAAGCCGATGACCCAAAGGACGATTATATCGTCTTCACAATGACATGCTCAGGCATTAACGACATAGGTTCGATACAGAAGTCACGTGACTTCTTAAGAACAGCTCTTAAGTACAATCCTATCAATCTTTTAGGCGAATCTAAATATGGACCCATATTTAGACCAGAGAAGAATCTCAATCCACTCAAGTTATATATCAGAGGACGGAAAGAAACTGTATCGCCGGAGCAACTAATAGAAGAGGTGAATGAACCTGGAGGGGCACTAGTCGTATTCGATAATAAGCAGGCTCTTGAGGGATTTCTAAAGGAACTAAAGGAGATGGATCTTGGAATATCCGTGAACGTATCATCCTTAGTCGACGACGTCAGAGAAATGGCCCCTCGTACAGGCGTTTGGCCTCATTCGATTAACTATGCATTGGGTTTCAGGGGAAACCTGTATCGTTTGCCCGACCAACAAGTATTATCTCTTACGACTATGTGTGGCCACGGTCTTATATCCGGTAACTTTGCCAAGAAGATGATAGACATGGTAAAGGAAAGGCGACTAGCTCCAGAAAAGGCGGCTAGTTATATGGCCAAATTCTGTGTGTGTGGTGCTTTTAACACTTCTCGTGCAGTGCGTATCCTGCGTGAGGGTGCATAATTGATAGGATAGCCGATGGCTGTCAGTTTCCGATCCAGTGTTATTTCACGCTTTATGTTTATTTGTATTTGAGGATAAGGTAACAAACTAACAAAAACTTGTCAATTCCTACACAACAATCTTCCCCATACTTACACATTATGTCTGGTTCGCCTTTAGAGTCCAGTGCGTTCGACAATGCCATTAAGGCTTGACAGCACACTCGAAGGGGCGTTATAGTGCAAGTAGGATGACTGCTATTAGCGTAACAATAAATGGTTCGCAACTCACCGGACATGAGGGGATGGCTATTCTTGAAGTAGCTCAGGCAAACGGCATAGATATTCCTACTCTATGCTATAGCCCGGAATTATCCCCTATTGGAGCTTGTCGTATCTGTGTAGTTGAGGTGGAAGGTTCAAGAACCCTGGTTGGCTCTTGCCACACGCCAATTGCTGAAGGGATGGTCATCCACACTCATTCTCCCAAGGTCCTAGAAACTCGTCGGGTGATAGTGGAACTCCTGCTGGCCAGTCACTGTGGTAACTGTTTCTTATGTAACAAAGCTAATATGTGCGAGTTACGTCGCATTGCCGCTGACCTGGACGTAGGGCTCCCCATGTTTCAGGCAAGAAGACGTTATTACCCCATAGAGGATATAAGCCCCTATATTGTCCGCGACCTGTCAAAGTGTATCCAGTGTCGGAGATGTGTTAGAGCCTGCAATGAAATAGCCAAACAGAATATATTTGCTGTTGGTTATCGAGGTTTTGATTCCAAGATTATAGTCGATTTTGACGAAGCAATAGATAAAGAGGTTTGCCGAGATTGTGATGTCTGTATTTCCTTCTGCCCCACCGGAGCATTAGGCAGGCCAACCAAGATTACCGAAGAGAAGAAAGGGAAACCACTAATCATACACAGCTAATCATCTGGCTGCCAATGAAAGTGCGGAAATGAATAAGACCCCCAAGAAAACGTTTAATCAGGAAAATCTGCTGGTACTATTAAAAGAGGTCCAAAGTAGGCATGGTTATCTGCCATCAGAGCTCCTGGTTGATATAGCTAACTCACTGGGCATCTCAATAAGTGAGGCATATGGAGTAGCTACCTTTTATTCTTTCCTATCCACTAAACCGCAGGGCAGGAATGTAATCAGGATTTGCAAAAGCCTACCCTGCTTTCTAAAGAACTCCCAGATGATAATTCAAAGTGTGGAACGGGAGATTAGGATTAAGCTTGGTGAGACTACCCCCGACGGTAGATTCTCCTTCCAGCTAACCAACTGCATCGGTGCTTGTGATAAGGCTCCGGCAATGATGATAAATGATGAGGTTTATGGTGATTTAACTCCAAAGAAAATGGCAGGGATTTTGCAGAGATATGATTAAGGCTCTAGTTATACCTGCCAGGAGGCTATCAATTGCCTGAGAAACGAATAGTTTTAAGAAACTGTGAGGTTATCAACCCCAATCGCATAACTACCTACCTAGCCAGGGATGGCTTTAAAGCTCTGAGTAAAGCCCGCGACATGACCCAGGACCAGGTAATAGAAGAGATAAAAGCATCAGGGTTACGGGGACGGGGAGGGGCTGGATTTCCCTGTGGCTTGAAGTGGGCACTGGCTAAGAACACTCAAGAGGGTGAGAAATACGTCATCTGCAATGCTGATGAGGGCGAGGTAGGGACGTTTAAGGATAGATACATTCTGGAAAATGACCCCTTTACTTTAATTGAAGCTATGGCAATAGCAGGCTATGCCATTGGAGTCAAGAGAAGCTATATCTACCTGCGTGCCGAATACCACTACCTCTTCGATTCATTGATGAAGGCTATTGACCAAGCTAAGAAGAAGGGATTCCTAAACAATTTTGAAATCGGTATCCGTGAAGGTGCCGGTGCCTACGTATGTGGTGAGGAGTCAGCACTGATGGATTCAATTGAGGGCAAGCGTGGGGAGGCACGTTATAAACCTCCTTTCCCACCGACCAGTGGATTATGGGGAAAACCAACCATTATCAATAATGTGGAAACACTAATGAATATACCCCAGATAATACTTAACGGAGCTCAGTGGTTCAACCAGATGGGAACCGAACGGAGCAAAGGCACCAAGGTCTTCTCAGTAAGCGGGGATGTAAAGAAGCCCGGCGTATACGAACTGGTCCTGGGCAGTCAGCTAAGAGAACTAGTCGAAGGTTCGGCTATGGCTGAAAAGGTTAAGATGGTTCAGGTAGGCGGCGCCACAGGAAGAATTTTACCTTATGATATGATAGATACCCCCTTATCCTTTGAGACCATCCTCGGTGCTGGAGCTATTACTGTATTCAATGAAACTAGAGATATTATAGACATTATATACAAAACCCTGGAGTTTCTGTCTGAAGAATCCTGCGGCAAATGTGCCCCCTGTCGAGAGGGAACCGAGGCGCTGGTTGAAATCCTAGGCAGATTCGCCAGAGGAGAGGGTGGAAATAAGGACATTGTAGCTCTGGAGAGATTATCCCAAGCGATGACACTTTCCTCTCTGTGCGGACTAGGGCAAGCCGCTCCCACCCCGGTAATAGATAGCCTACAACATTTCAGAGGCGACTATGAAAACCGCATCCGAGAAAGGCAAGGTGGTGTAATAGCATGATAACAGTCACAAATCAAAAATCCTTTGAAGAAATCATGCAATCGCTGGACAAGAGTAACAGTGTGTATCTCATTGGCTGCGGCACCTGCGCCACCATGCTACATACCGGCGGAAAATCCGAGGTTCTAGAGATGAAAGACAAGCTTGAGGCGGCTGGTAAGAAAGTAACCGGGTGGATGGTAATTCCCACCGCCTGTGACCAACTCACCAGGGATGCTCTGATAGAGTGTGCCAAGGATATTGAGGCGGCTGACAGCATCCTGGTTATGTCTTGTGCCTTCGGCGTCCAAACAGTGAGTTTCTACACCGATAAGCCAGTCTATCCGGCACTCAATACCCTGTTTATCGGTAAGGAGGAACGGCCAGGCTATTTCATCGAGGTCTGCATGCAGTGCGGTGACTGTATCCTGGCACAGACGGCAGGCATTTGTCCGCTAGTCAGATGTGCCAAGAGCCTACTAAATGGACCTTGCGGAGGTTCAGTAGAAGGCAAATGTGAAATTGACCCAGATATCCCTTGTGCTTGGCAACTGATTTACGACCGTCTAGCCACTCAGGGTAAGTTAGACACACTGGAGGAAATTGAGCCCATCAAAGACTGGAGTACCAGCCAATCAGGGGGTCCCCGGAAGATTAACGTAGAGACATCAAGTGACTAACAAGGTTCTTACCGAAAGAGAGGCTGCTGAATTCACTCCTGAGGAAGCCGCCCTTACGATGCGGCTCAGGGTGTTTGTTAATATGAGGTGGCTTGCCATCCTCGGGGTGGTCGGTGCCACCTTGGTGGCGTCACAAGTTTTCCACCTTGGCTTCCCCACCCTCCCGGTGTATATCATCTGCCTATTCCTAGCTTTGTATAACCTGGTGTTTTTCTACCAAGTTCGCGGATTAGGAAGGGAGAGACCTGGGCTGGTAATCCACAAGGTCAGGAACTACAATAACCTGCACATCTTCTTTGACCTGGTAACGCTCACTGCCCTTCTCCACTTCACCGGAGGCATAGAGAACCCCTTTATCTTCGTCTATGTACTCCACATCATCCTAGCTGCCATAGGACTGCACTATAGAGTGGTGTATGTAGTAGCTACCGCAGCGTTGTTGATGGTCTCTTTGCTGGTAGGCTTGGAATATGCAGGGGTAATACCTCATGTTAATCTCGCAGGATTTGCTGAGCCTGTACTATACAAGGAAGTAAGTTACATCCTGGCTGTTCTGGCTACTCTAGCGGCTATCCTTTACAGCACCACCTACATGGCCACTGCTATTTCAGGAGAGCTAAGGAAGAGACAGCGGCAGGTAGTGCAATTGAGGGACCAACTTCTCGAGGAAAAAACAGGAGAACTGGAGCAAGCCTCTGAAGAGGTGGTTAAACTGGAAGAGGAAAAGAACCGATTTCTTCGCGTTCTGAGTATTGCTGCTCACGACCTGAAAGCCCCTCTGACTGCTATTCAAGGTTTCTTGTGGGTTATGCTGGGTGGCTACGCCGGTAAGGTCAGTGATAAGCAAAAACACATGCTGGAAAGGAGCACCCGGAGGATTACTGAGCTACTGAATTTAATTAGCGACCTGTTAGATATCCCCCGCATAGAAACAGGGCAAATCATCCCGGAGATGAAGGAGGTTTCCCTGCGCCAAGCAGTTAGAAATTGTCTTCAGGAGCAGCGTGAACTGGCTAAAGAAAAAGGGGTAAAACTTAAGGTAGAATTGCCTGAGGCACTCCCTAAAATTCGCGGTTCAAGCTTCCGGCTCCAGCAAGTGATAAACAACCTCGTGGGCAATGCGGTTACCTATACGTCTGAAGGGACAGTAACCCTCAGAATAGTGGAGGGAAAAAACGATATACAGGTTGAAGTTACCGATACTGGAATTGGTATTCCCCCTGAGGATTTACCCCAGGTCTTTGACGACTTCTTCCGGGCTAGCAATGTAGAAGTAAAGGGGACCGGACTAGGACTATCTATCGCTAAAAGGATAGTTGAGGCTCACGGGGGCAGAATTTGGTGTGAAAGTCCATGCCCTGATACTAGCCAAGGGAGTAGATTTACCTTTACCCTGCCCAAGACAAGAAAAGGCAAACGGAGGCAACAGCAATGAAAGCAGGAACAAACCTGGAGAAGGTCTTAGAAGGCGGAATGTTTGCTGTCACTGCTGAGGCAGGCCCACCCAAAGGGACCAGTCCAGCAGTAATACAGAGAAAGGGCGAGCAACTCCGTAACTGCTGCGATGCAGTTAATGTGACCGATAATCAGACCGCCATCGTCCGCATGTCTAGTCTGGCTGGTTGCACGCTTTTAAAAACACTGGGTGTTGACCCGGTGATGCAGATAGTGTGCCGCGACAGAAACAGGATAGCCATTCAAAGCGATGTATTGGGGGCAGTAGCTTTGGGTATCGGCAATATCCTTTGTCTCTCCGGTGACCACCAAAAGTTTGGTAACCACCCCACTGCAAAGAATGTCTTTGATATTGACTCTATTCAGTTGATTCAAGCTCTAAAGACCATGCGAGACGAGAAAAAGTTCATTTGCGGTGAAGATATCTCCGGGGAAGTGCCCATATATATCGGCGCTGCCGCCAACCCTTTTGCCGACCCTTTTGAGTTCCGTGTCACCAGGCTGGCCAAGAAAGTTAAGGCTGGAGCTGACTTTATTCAGACCCAGGCTATCTATGATATAGCCAAATTTGCTAAGTGGATGGAAATAGTTAGAGACCGAGGCTTGGATAAGCAGGTACACATTCTGGCGGGGATAATACCAATCAGGTCAGTAGGTATGGCTCGCTATATGCGAGACTATGTTTCTGGGATGAGTGTCCCCGACGAGATACTCGCCAGAATGGAAAAGGCAGAGGATGTCAAGGAGGAAGGAGTGAAAATACCGCTTGAGCTTATCGAACAACTTAAGGAGATACCGGGAGTTCATGGCATACATATCATGGCGGTAGGCTGGGAATCCATTGTCCCAGAAATCGTAGAGCGGGCTGGATTATTACCACGACCTGTATTATAATGCCATAGGGAGGATGACATGCCGGAGAAAATATTAGTAGTTGATGATGACCCTGATATTCTGGATGCGGTTAGTATGATTCTTGAATCTCAAGGCTACCAGGTGGTTACTGCACGAGATGGGGTAGAAGGGTTAGCTAACCTCAAGGCGGAAATGCCTAACCTGATGATACTTGACCTACTGATGCCCAAAATGGATGGATTTGGCGTGTTGAAAGAGCTTCAGGACCCGAGGTGGTCAAAGTATAGGAATATACCCATCTTAATTCTAACCTCAGTGAGAGAGGAAGCCGGCCGGCGTCGCTACGAACTGGAAACCGGACTTGAACTCGGCGTGGATGATTATGTTGAGAAACCGATGGCCCCCGACGTCTTGCTGGAACGAGTAGGCAAGCTTCTTGCCAAGAAGAAAAAGGGTTAAATCTTATCGGGCAAACTCAGTACCTGAGGAGCAACTGAAGATGAAAAACAAAGCGAAAATCCTTATCGTTGATGATGATATTGATTTTATAGAGTCAATAAAAATCATCCTGGAGAGCAAATACTATGAGGTGATTGTTGCCTATGAGGGGAATGAGGGACTGCGTAAGGCAAAGGAAGAGAATCCTGACCTCATTCTCCTTGATGTAATAATGCCGGTGAAAGATGGATTTACCGCTGTTGAGCAGCTTAAAAAAGACCCTCAGCTTAGTAAAATCCCGGTCCTGATGCTGACTGCTTTCGCATCCAAGCGCCAAGAAAGTAACATTCCAGTGAGTCGCGGGTTTGAGATTGAGGCTGAAGATTATATTGAAAAGCCCGTTAGCCCAGAGGAACTATTGTCCACAGTAGAAAAATACCTCAAAAAAGCAGGCTCCTAGTTCTATCAATCCTCGCCAGCAAAAATCTCAACACCTCCTAAGGTCTTTGCTATGCCTTTCTCTACTACTCTCTACAGAAGCTCGCCCTAGCTCGGTTTCTCTAAAAGGAATCAGAACTGCCAAACGAGCAACAGGGAAAGCAAAGAGGAAATTGCGCCTCAAGAAGTCCCAAGTAATTGTGAGTATGCCTTTCTTCACAGTTTTTTTATCAAACATAGACATGGTTCTCTCATTCTCTTTTGCTCTGTGCTATAATCTAAGTAGGAAACTGACGCAAAACGCGTATCTTCAAAGGAGAAAAGCTTTGTAGAACAGGAATGTATAATGGACGATAAAATAATAAAGGCTCAGAACACAGCGAAAACAATACTGGATAACGTGGAGCAAGTCATCGTAGGCAAGAGAGAAGTGATAGAGCTTGCCGTGATAGCTCTGATTAGTAGAGGGCATTTGCTCATCGAGGACGCTCCAGGCGTGGGCAAGACAATGCTTGCCCGCAGTCTAGCCAAGTCACTGGACTGTACATTCAAACGAATCCAGTTCACCCCTGACATGCTTCCGGGTGATATTACCGGAGTTTCTATGTATGACCAGAAAATTGGTGATTTTAAGTTTCATCCCGGCCCGATCATGGCGCAAATAGTTCTCGCCGATGAAATCAATAGAGCCACCCCCAAGGTGCAATCGGCCCTCTTGGAATGCATGGAAGAGAGGCAGATTACTGTTGATGGTGTCACTCATAAGATGCCGTCTCCCTTTCACATTCTGGCCACGCAAAACCCCATCGAATATGAAGGTACTTTTCCTCTCCCGGAGACACAGCTCGATAGATTTCTTCTTCGGATAAGTCTTGGCTACCCATCTGCAGCAGACGAAATTACCATCATAGAAAACCAGCAATACACCCACCCTATTGAAAAATTAAAACCAGTAGCCACCAGAGCTGACGTTGAGATGCTCCAGACAGTGGTAAGGGATATCTACACAGATGATTTGATTAAGCAGTACATTACTTCTTTAGTGGGGGCTACTCGCAATCACCCCTCGATATATCTTGGTGCCTCACCACGTGGGTCCCTGTCTCTTTTCCGTACAGCTCAAGCTCGGGCTTTGTTACAAGGACGAGACCATGTTTTGCCTGACGATGTTAAGACTCTGGCAAAACCTGTTCTGGCTCACCGATTAATAATACACCTGACAGATACTTCGCGAGATAGCAGTGGTAAGGCTACCGTAGAGGAGTTACTTGAGACGGTTCCTGTGCCCGGAACTGTGGTCAGATAGCAACATAAAACTGACAACTGTACTAAGTTACCTTCAATATAGCAATCCCTTTCCTGTTCGATAATATAAGGCAATGAAGACTCGAATAGTCATCTTTATAGCTCCCATTGTTCTCCTAGGAATAGCCCTGGTCGGAGGTTCCAGCCTGGTTCTGCGCCTCTTCTTCCTTTCAGTACTGGTACCACTAGTAAGCTATCTGTGGACAGTACTCAGCACCCGCGGCATCAGCGCACAGGCCGAGAAGCCACCTGAACATTGTCAGGTAGGTAAACAGTTCCAGCAGGATATTACTGTTTTCAATAATAGCAAAATACCCAAACTATGGCTTAAATTAGAGAATAATAATGGCATGTCTGAACATCACAATACAGGGGTTATCAATTTATCGCCAGGAAGCTCTCACTGCTGGCAGAGCAATGTTCATTGCCAGCGTCGAGGACGATACAGCCTAGGCTCGGTATTAGTTACTGCAACCGACCCCTTCGGTCTTTTCTCACGGCAACGCCTTCTAGGAGAGCCACACAGTATCCTTGTCTACCCAGCAACGTTTGACCTACCTCTTTTCGAGTTATCGTCTTCCAATGACCCTGACTCCGGCTCTGGCTATCGCTCAATCAATCAGATTAGTCCCAATGCTTCTGGCATGCGGGAATTCACTACCGGCGACAGTCTTCAACATATTCACTGGCGTGGCACAGCTCACACCGGGAAGTTAATGGTCAAGCTGTTTGATGCTGACCGTTCACATAGGGGTTCCCAAACTGTCTGGGTCGTCCTCGATATGCAGGAGAGCGCTCATTTCGGTGAAGGTGAAGAAACGACAGAAGAATACAGTGTAACCATCGCCGCTTCACTAATAAGAAAATACCTGGAGAGAGGAATGCGGATAGGGATGATGGCGTCAGGTGACCAGACCTACCTTTTCCCACCCGATGGAGGTGAGGAACATCTCTGGCGGCTGCTTGAAGCGCTTGCCTTAATAAGGGCGACTGGGAAGGTACCAGTGGGTCAAATGATTCGCGAACAGATGGGGCATTTTGGGGATAACTCGGTCGTCATTATCACCCCATCGCCCGCAGGACAGTTAGTGGACGCTGTTCGCCAGTTGAAAAACCGAGTTGACTCAGCCTCGGTTATTCTGCTTGATGCAGCTAGCTTTGGAGGCAACACTAATACCACAAATATAGAACATGGCTTCAGTTTGACAGGAGTACAGGTTTTTACTGTCAGGCAAGGAGATGAGCTGACTAGAGTGCTCAGCGACAGATTCTCGCAACTTCACGCTCGTATGCGTGCCTGAAACACGAGAGGTTTGGATGATAATGGCGGAGGATACAGAGATATGGCCGACCAAGTAAGCAGAATCCCAATGCGGTGGCTCTCAGGAGTAGTTTTCAGATTCCTGCTCGATAGCCTGCATGAGTGGGTAGGGGTTGCGCTTGGTTTTCTTACCTTAGCTATTGCAGTATGGTCAATAGAACAGGCTAGGTGGATAAATCCTCAGCCCTCACTGATACTCGTTCTTGGCCTCGCTGTATTGGCCAGTCTGCTCCTGGCAAAAAGTCGAATGCCGAATTGGGCAGCTTATCTCCTTATGATTGTGCTTGGACTGGCGGTGACAGTCTGGCAAACGACTGGACTCTTCGCTGTAACGGAAGGAAAGTCTGTACTTCAGTCCTGGTGGCAGGTGATCCTCAGAGGAGAGCCAAACGAAGGAATTGTCTATTTCGCCATGTTTCTCATCCTTATTACCTGGTTGCTTGGTTTTGTCTCCACATGGTTTATTCTACGGAAGCGAAGCGTATGGGTAGCAGTTTCCCTGGGCGCCATCGCTATCCTCGTCAATCTCACCAACCTCCCTAATAATTATTACACTTTCTTCCCCATTTATCTCCTAGCGGCCATGTTGCTCATCGGTCAGGGTAATCTAGCAAGACGGATTGATTTGTTAAGCAAGGAAGAAGGTAGCTATCGCTACCGGGGCATAACTTATTTTATAGTTGCGGTGGTCTGCATTAGTGTGTTGACCGTTGGCACTGCCTGGTTTGTACCGGAACCACCTGTCAACCAAACAGGGCTCAGGATAAATCCCAGCACCCAAGGAACGAGCACTGAGGAGCAATGGTTCAATATCTTCGCAGATGTACGGTCGAAGTGGAGTTTTATAAAAAGCAGCGACCAAGACACATTACTTTTCGCCAGCCCCATAAAGAGGGGTGACCGAATAGAGTTCATCATCACCTCCGAGCGCTCGGGTTACTGGCGTACCAGGCGTTATGATACATACCATTCCTGGGGGTGGACGAATAGTATCATCTCTGGCCGAGCGCTCGACCCCGGAACGACGATAAACGACAGTGCGGTACTTCCTGAGATTAATATACTGACATATACCGTGGAAAACAGGCTAAAGACGGATGTTATACTTACTCTGGGTGGATTCGTATCAGCCGACATTTCTGTCTTGTTAAAAACCCTCACTGCCGATGAATCTGTGCCTGAATCCCCGGATTTCTCCACTGATCAGTCAACTGCAACCAAAACCACCAATATTGAGAAAGAGCAAGATATTATCGCCGTCGTTTCACCACAACTGCTTAGGCCCTACCAGCGCTACACAGTAGTTGCTACCGTCACTTCAGCCACTCCAGATGAACTGTCTAAAGCTGGTGAAGAATATGAACCGTGGATTACTGATTATTACTTGCAACTGCCTGATGAGATTCCGAATCGCGTGAGTCAACTTAGCCGAGAGATAACCGCACAAGCGGAAACGCCTTATGACAAGGTGATTGCCCTCAAAGAGTTTCTCAACAAGCTCGAATATAACCTGGAGGGAGAGGTTGCTCCTGAAGGAGTTGATGGTGTAGATTATTTCCTATTTGAGGCACAGGAAGGTGTCTGCAATTCCTTCGCCTCGGCTATGGTAGTTATGCTCCGCTCGGTCAGCGTACCAGCAAGAGTCTCCATTGGCTATCTTCGGGGTGAGTTGGATGAAGATACTGGAAACTTCATAATAAGAAACCGTAATTATCACGCCTGGGTAGAGGTCTATTTCCCGGGATACGGCTGGATAGAATTTGAGGCTACACCTTCCGCAGAATCAGAAAGGGAAGGCGAAATAGCAAATGCAGGAGATACATTTTTTGATAGCGAGGGACTACCTGATGAACTAGAGCTTTTTGGACCAAGGGACAGGGGTACATCAGGTATCATCAGCACAAGAGCGTCAAGATTTAAGACATTTTGGACATATTTTGCCATAATCGCCATTCCTCTGCTCCTGGTCTTTATTGCCAGATTATTGTTTGGGCGGTGGCTTAAACGCCTCAAGAGAGTGCAGACAGCCTTCGAGGCTTATGTCAGAATGTGCTTTCTGGCTTCATGGGGCAAGTCGGGTCCTATTGCACAAGAGACACCCCTTGAATACGGCGCCAGATTGATGCGAGCTCTACCGGCACAGGCTGAGGCAATTAACACTATTGTAGAAACCTACGTAGCTACCCAATATAGCCCCAGAAAAGAATCGGACAAGTTGCAAATGTCAAAGCTGCAGAAATCCTGGGTGACATTATGCCCCTTCATTCTTAAGCATCTGCTGCGCTTAAGGAGAGAATCAGTATAGTATCGTTGTTACTGTGGTTCCCATCTCCACTCAAGCCCTCAAGTATAACGTGTCTTCACAGTATCAGCATCACGTCAGTGATGTTGTCATTATAACACGTAACTAGCCAGCATTATCTGGCTAGTTACATTTTGGAAACTTTAGTAGCTTCGCTTCCCTCTAACGCTAGCCATATATCAAGGTGAAATATGACTAGAGGCGTTACAGAATCACACCACGGTGAATTTCTCCAAGCTACGCAAATATACCTTGGTTAGGGATTTTCCATCGCTCTAGTCGTTTACAGTAGCCACCATTTGCCTCTATCGCCCATTAAGCGTTATCCAAGTTATCCATTACTACCCTTAAGGCTAAAAGGGACAAGGAATTGGCTCTGTGGTGTGAACCCAGGTCCTCAGATAGTCGGCCTCCATGCTAACCCCAGACTTATAAGGCCGCGGGGAGTGAAATTTGAGGTAAGGAAGTCCTTCTCCGAGGGATGCACGAGAGGTGGAGCGTAGGAAGTGCTTCTAGGAGAGGAAGGAGACAAGAACAATGGCGACAGAGATATCGCTAAGTAAAAGACTTGAGGTAGTCAAGCTCTATTTCGAGGGCTTGTCCTACGACGAAATCGTGAAGAGGACAGGGGTTGCGAAAGGCAGGATTAGCTACCACTCTTCTCTTGGAACCTTTAGTAATTCGCCGGAATCAGTGAAACCGTGAGCAAACATCGCGTCTCGTGGGGCATCTTTTAGGATGCTTTGTTTCACTTCCTCGTATTGCCCCTGATATTTAGGTATTTGTTCCATGTACTTTGTAT
>SDBT01012808.1_pt1 | contig 13460 bp, 13 predicted proteins | sample 2277101 | NCBI WGS metagenome assembly SDBT01 (sample SAMN10404973, study PRJNA504765) | marine sediment metagenome | isolation source: marine sediment core GS10_PC15, 103 cmbsf | place: Arctic Ocean: Southern Knipovich Ridge | collected 2010
TCCCTTCGCTCGCATTTTTTTACTGGAAAGGAGTTATGTCACTTTTACTCCCCTAATTTCCTATCTCACAGTAAACGTAAATAGTGTTAAAAATTGGGATGGACTTTTAACATAGGAGATTGTGGATGTGTCCTCAAATGAAACTACGTAAAAAGGTTTCCGGCCTGAATTTACACCGACATATAATTGTATTATCAGTCTTGCTTTGTACGCTGACTCCAAGAACCTTTGCCACAGAAGCTGCTCCACCAAAAATGCTGATTGCTGCCACAGGAATAGGTGCGGTAATCATAGAAGATGGCAAGGTTACCAGTAAGTTTCCCACTCGTGGACCGTGCCAGGATGCCTGGATGCTTGAAAATGGCGATGTGCTTGTAACTGAAACTATCGGCGTTACCAGGTTTGATAAAGACGGTAAGGTGTTGATGCGATATACCGCGGCGGATAAGAAAAACGAAGTCCACGCCTGCCAGCCCCTGCCTAAAGGCCGCGTATTGGTTGCCCAAAGTGGACCGGCAAGATTGCTGGAGCTCGACGCCACCGGCAAAGTCCTTAAAGAGATTGCGGTCAAAGACATCAAATATGACAATGCCCATCTGCATATGCGTGGAGTCCGCAAGAACAAAAAAGGCCAATACGGCATTATTTCTTCAGGAGAAATGCGGTTGATTATTCTGAAACCTGACGGCACGACCAAAAGGATTGTTGATTTACAGAAACTGCCTAAGAACATCAAACACCATTATGCCCACAGCCTTGCCTTTCTCGACAACGGTAACATTCTGGTCAGTACCTCGTACGGCAGTTGCTTTGTGGAACTCGATCCCGATGGCAAGGTTGTCTGGTCGCTGACGCCGCAGGACCTGCCCGAACTGAAACTTACATATGCGGCCGGCATGCAGCGGCTTGCTAACGGCAACACCATCTGCACCGCTTACAAAAGCAGCTATCCAATCTTCGAAGTAACGCCCGACAAGAAAATTGTCTGGAAGATTTCTGCCAGTAAAGAAATCGGCTACCCCCTCCACGTGCAGGTAATCAACAAAAATGACAAACCATCAACCTTTAAATTACATAAATAACTGAGACAATAATTAAAACCATCAAAGCCATATGCTCGCAGGGCATCTGGGATACTTTTGCTCGGTCGTTAATAAACAAAAGTTGGGAGGATAGAGAATGCTTGCGAAAGATACTTGGTAAGTGAATAATTACAAGGGCAAATTTTATATTCTTTGGGATTTGAGGGAAGATAATGAGTTTTCTGGATTTGACAAATAAAAGATACAGCGTCAGAAATTATAAAAGCACTCCCGTTGAGCGGGGGAAAATTGACCGATGCATCGAAGCTGCGAGAATGGCACCTTCTGCATGTAATTCACAGCCATGGAAGTTTGTAGTAGTAGATGATCCTGAGCTTAAAAGTGATTTGGCAAAGACAGCTTTTGAGGGGCTGCTTGACTTCAATCATTTTGCCTTTAAAGCTCCTGTGTTGGTATTAGTAGTTTCCGAAAGGCAGAAAATGTTCGCTAAATTTGCGAGTATTGTTAAAAAGAAAAACTTTAGCCTGATGGATATAGGTATAGCTGCTGAACATCTTTGTCTTCAGGCTTTGGAAGAAGGGCTGGGAACCTGTATGCTTGGGTGGTTCAATGAGAAGAAAGTAAAAAAACTTCTTTCAATTCCGGCCCTTAAAAGGGTTGAGCTTATGATCACTGTCGGATTTTCTGCTGATGATAAAATTCCGGATAAAAAAAGAAAAGGAATGGATGAGATACTAAGCTATAATAAATATTGTGGTTCATAATGAAAACAAGGGCATATATTTATATTGAAACTACTGGCCTTATCCGCAATTACAAGGTTGTATCTTTTTGTTCGGTTACGTGGTACACTTTTACTGTGTTGTTTACAGATTTGTGTGGTTTGAATGGTAATGACTCAGTAAAAGCTGAAATATGAGTGGATTATAGCAATGGGTAAGAAAGTCTATATTGGTAACCTTGGCCCTAATGCAGATCAAGCAAACCTGGAGGCTTTGTTCAAAATGTTTGGGACTGTTGAGAAGGCTTATATCGTCACTGATCGTCAGAGCGGTCTTAGCAAAGGTTTTGGATTTGTCGAGATGAGCAGTGATGCCGAGGCTAAAGCTGCAATAGAAGCTCTCAATGGCAAGCAGTGTGGTGAGTACACTGTTATAGTCAGTGAAGCCAAAAGCAAGCGTTAGAGTGCGGAAATAGATAGTAGGTCATGACTGAATGTTAACAGCCGGGGCAGGTTCGGCTATATAGAAACTATGTGGCACATTTTTGTTTCGCCAAGTGGTACACTTTTACTCCACCGTTTGCACTATACACAAGAACTTAATTTAAAGGAAAACAAAATGAGTGTGCCAAGTAAAGCTAACATAGGCAAGCTGGGCAATATAGCACAGCTAAAGACTAACCATCAGGCCGTAACGGAACGGGGCGTGTAAGTATGTCGAACATCGCAAACACTAGCCAAGCCTATTTCTACCAAAAATCAATGACGCCCACAATGTCCCAAACAGTTAAAACTTGCTTAAATTCAGTTTCTCCCACCTTTCCCGCACCACTTGCAAAGTGATTGGAATTCGTGTAGGTCCAGTAAGAAAGCTAGATTTTTTAAAAATAGGCTTGATATATTTATTCTATTCTATTAGAAGTGAGATTCAATCCCGGCGCGCCGGGACAGATTAGCAGGCAAATGATGGGAAATACCAGAAGAGAACAGCTATGTTTTTTGGCATTATAATTGTTGGGGTGTTTTAAGAAACTGTATCTTTAACAGTTCATTTAGAAAGGGACTATTATGCAAGCTACATGGGAACGAATGCCTATAAATAAGGCCAAGGCAACTTTGCTACTTTTTGTAGTGGTTTTGATTGCTTTTATTGCCCTGATTGCCAGCTCGATTGTGAAAATCGACGGCGATGAAGTCGGGATCGTGGAGAAGAAACTGTTCGGAGGAAGCCTTCCCGAGGGAAAGGTTCTGGCGATAAACGGAGAAAATGGTGTTCAGGCACAGACTCTGGCGCCTGGATGGCATGTCAAATGGAAATGGCAGTATAATGTCACCCAGATTAAGATGACCGAGATAAAGAGCGGTTTTGTTGGCCTGATACAGGCGGCGGACGGACAAAGCCTTTCTGCCGGCGTAATTTATGCTCCGGAATGGAAGGAACCGGAAAAGATGCTCAACGCCGAGTATTTCCTCGGACAGGGCAAAGGTTACAAAGGTCCCCAGCTTTCAGTTCTTTCGCCGGGTAGATACCGTATCAACACCAATCTGTTTACCATAAAAACAGTACCGGTCACCAATGTCAAAGCTGGTTTTGTTGCTGTTATTAAGAGTAATGTTGGTGATGTAGTTGACAGTGAAGAAAGGCTCGTAAAGAAAGGGCAAAGAGGTATCTGGGATACGCCTTTGTCGGAAAGTGAGTATTACCTGAATACGAAAGCTTACGAGCCAAAACTTATTGATATTCGTCAAGTTAAAGTCAGTTATACCTCTCAGAAGGAAAGAGGCGAAACAGCCGGTGGTCAGCCTGAAAAACCGATTGAGGTTCGAAGCAAGGATGGTTACACTTTCCCTGTTGATGTTCGCATAACGTTTAAAATAGATAAGAAAAATGCTCCCGGTGTCTTTGCTACTATTGGTGATAATGAGTCATTGCTTAATAAGATTGTAACTCCAACAGTTCGTGCTATTTTCAGAAATAATGCAGGCAAGGTCAAAGCTCTTGATTACGTCCAGAACCGAGCCGACCAGGAAAAACAAAGTGCCACAATGCTCAAGGAAGAATTAGCAAAGGATGGGGTTACTTTTTTAACGGTTAATATAGGCGATGTCGGTGATGAGAAATCTTTGGGTGCACTTCTTAAAACCCAGACCGACCGTGAAATTGCTTTTCAGGAACAGACAACTCTTCAGGTACAACAAAAAGCAGCGGAACAGCAAAAAGCTCTTTTCAAAGCTCTGCAGGAAGCGGAAGAGGAAAAACGGCTCGCAACTGCGGCGTATGCAGTTAAGATAGCAGACGAAGAAAAGAAACAGGTGATTATTGCCGCCCAAGCAGAAGCTGAGCAGATCAAGCTCGTCGCCGAGGCCAAGGCCCTGGCTTATAAGAAAATTTCCGAGGTGATTGGCCCGGACAATGCCGCTCTTATCGAGATAATGAAGATCGTATCCGAATCCAATATCCGCATTACACCGGAGGTTATGGTTGGCGGCTCTTCAGGAAATGGTATGACCGACGCGCTGATGGGAACTCTTCTCAGGGGTATGCTCGATAAAGAGGCTGCTTCGGGGAAAAAATAAAAGACATTTATGATATAGACACTTAAAGATCAAAAGCCCTCAACTTATTTTCAGTTGGGGGCTTTTTTTAATAGCACTAACTCGTCAAGACAGTCCGTTTGCCGGGGGTTTATGGGAACATGCTTATTTTTGGTAAATTTGGCTTGCAAAAGACATTTGCTTCTGGTATAATAATTGTATTATGGCGGTGGTTGTGGTGTAGGTTTTCGTTGGCTTTGAATTGTGGTAATCGCCGATATATTTGTTAATTATATAGTTTGTGGGGGGTGACGAAGACTATGAAATTGACAGGATTAACATCTCGGTTGGCTTTGGTACTGTTGGCCGTTAGTATTGCCGGTTGCGGTCAGCCTCAACAGTTGGTAGAAGGTCTCGTGGACCAGGTAGTCAATCTGCCGAAGAACGCAAATGCGTATGTGACCAAGCTATTCAAAAACCAGCAGGGCGAAGAACTTGTGATTTCCGGCAAGGTAAACCGGGCATATCACTACTGCTGCGACAAGACCCACGGCCATATCGATATCGCCGTTTTCGATGCAGAAGGTTTCGTGATCGATACCATAAGTACTCTCTTTAGCCCCCGCAACATCCCAAAGGCAAAGGCAAGAACCTCGAAGTTCAAGGTAGCACTGCCGCTGTTGCTACCCGAAGGTTCCACAATCCGGGCCGTCTATCACGACGGAATATACCACCTGGACTCCGGTGAAAATACGTTCCAGTGCGACCTAAACCTGGCAATACCCGAACTACAAGCAAGCATGGCCGACGACAACGACGTGTTCTAATATTTACAAACTAACGCAATCTCGTACCTAATGCGTTATACGTTGTTTTAACCGGATAGATTACTGCCTTATTCTCAAAAACCTTCAGCGGATCCAAGGCTGGATTTCCACTATTCAGTTCCTCCCTAGCTTTCTGCAACTTACTCTCCGAACCACTCAAATTTCTTTCCAATGCACGTACACTTGGTTTGAGAAGATCCCACCTTTCACACTTATGATAGAATTCATTCTCACGTGTTCTAATCTCAATTGCGGTTCTTTTTCTTGCTAAGGCACCTACCAACTCAATAGTCTGTTCACAATGAATCTGCTCAAGTTTGGCAAGATTATTCGCACCAAGCGCATCGTTCTTTCTATATTCGTCTACTGCCTCTAATTTGGCTTTAATCCCGGAAATCTCTATTTGAAGAGAATTCAAGAACTTGTCCATTTTCAAAACAGTTTCTTTTGATTCTTTTGCTGCATCGAAATCCGTACCAAGCAATTTTAGCTTCCGTAATCCCCCCTCAACCCTTTTCTCTATCCAGACCCCAAGTTCTTCCATGTCCTCTCGTTGTTTCTTAAGTTCTTTCTTTATTTGTGGTATCTTTTCCTCGCACCCTCGGATACGGCTCTCCAATATTTCTCTATTCTTACGAGCTTGCTTGTCTAAAAACTCTACCACTGCTTCGGCCAGCCTCTTCGCATCTTGCTCGCTAACGGCATATAAGTTAATATACATGTAGCCTTCCGGGGATCCCTCCTTGCGCCCGTAACGAATCCATTTATTCGTTTCTTTAAAAAACCGACGTTGCTCTTCGGAGAAACCTCGCCCTGCTGTGGTCTCCAAAAGATTGCGTATTCCTGTTCCAGCGGGGGCGTTACGATTGGGTAATCCAGATATGTGATTCATAAACATTTCTGCCATGTGCGTTGGCCTAAGCACTTTCCTGGGGGGGGGGCGTCTTAGCTTGCTGCCAGGGGGGTGTCGTCTTGGCGGTGGCAATCGGTAAAGTTGATTAGGTTCACCAGTTTCATATTTTAGCACTATTTTGTTAGATTCTGATGAATTCGGTTCCTGGGACAAGGCCGGGATACAAGCAAAAGCTAAAATCGCAGTAATTGCCAGTATGTATGTTTGTCGTTTAACCATTTTACATTCTCCTTAAAAAGTCACTGTATCCTCAATTGTGTTTTAGCTGCCGCCTGTGTTTCTGGATAACTTTCCACGATATAACGATACTGCTGCTGCACAATATCTTTAAAATCCTCATGTTGGGCTAATAGTTCAGTCGCTGCCAGTAGTCTCGCGGCGCTGGCTGCGTTTGATATTTTTCTTTCGATTTCTTCAAGAGTTGTTGGTTCAGTAGGGGCTTCTTTTTTCAACTGCGTCAGGCAAATAGCGGTAATAACCACAATACTTGCTGCTGCCGCGACGTATCGAAGCCAGGTTTTTCTGGGTGGAGTCGGAACCTTCGGAGTTGCAATCTTCTCTGTTTCGTCGGCATTGTCGTTCCATATAACTTCTGTAAGTTCCAAAGATTTTTGCAGGGCCGTGAGCAATTCCCGGCAGGGGGTACATTCAGTTAGATGCTTTGCAACCCGCTCACTTTCGCCAGCTGCCAACAGGCCGTCGGCGTAGTCAACCAGAATCTCTTCAATATCTTTACACGATTTTTTCATTATGGTTCAATACCTCTTTCAATCAATCCCTTTGCGAGAATCATTCGGGCTTGGCGCAATCTACTTCGCACAGTTGAAGCCTTTAACGAGAGCGCTTCGGCGATGCCTTTCGAGTTCATCCCTTCAAAATATCGCAGTACAATAACCGTTAATAATGAGCCATCAAGTTCCTGCAGCGTATTTCGCACAGCTTCGAGTTCCTCGGCTTTGATTGCCGTTTCATCTGGTTTTGCTGCGTCTTTTTTCGAATTACGTTGTCGTCTCAGGATTTCTTCGGCCTTTCGACTAAAACGTTTGCGACGCCGATGCTCGATAATGCACTGATTGATAGTAACTTTAATCAGCCATGCCAGGGCTTGGGTATCCGTTAGTTTCATCCCGGCATTGCTCATAACGCGGATTGAGACTTCCTGGAGTACATCCTCGATATCCGAAGTTCGCAGGCCCATTCCAGCCGCGATCCGTTTTAGCCTTGTGAATTCAGTTAAAAATATGTCAAAGAGACTCGTTTCAGACGAACGATAGCTCTTTCTCCGGTCATTATCCCCCACTAAACCTGAGTTAACTTCATTCACGGTTCGTTTCTACTCCTGATCAGCATCCATTCGTCTATATAGTATAATGCGCAGAGTCCCCCAAGTGTTGGCTGAAATCTTTTTTTCCTTCCAAATCCACAGTAGACCGGTGGCACCTCAGATTGTTTCGGCTCGCAATATTTGTTTTGGTTGGTATAATCGTAACTTCGTTTTTTATGATTTTTTCAAGGGATGTTATTATGAGCGATCAGCAAATTGAGAAGTACAAAGAAAGCCTCAGTCACGAAGAGATACTGGAACTCAAACGCTGGAATACTCCTACTATTTATAATGGGTGGGAGCAGGTTACGAAATGCGATTCGGCTAAGGACGCTTTTAATCTCGAACCGCCTATCGATTTTATGCCGCAGATGGGGCCGATGGTTGGTTATGCCGTGACGGTTGTCTGTGAGCCGAGCAATGTTCAGCATAAAATAGATAATCCGGATGCGGCTATGCAGTGTTATCGTTATATTGCTTCGATGCTGGGGCCTAAAATTGTCGTTGTACAGGATCTCGATAAGCCCGAAACTTACGGCTCACACTGGGGCGAAGTCAATAGTAATCGGCACAAGTCCCTTGGTTGTGTCGGTACAATCACCGATGGTTCGGTGCGTGACGTTGACGAAATGACCAACGCCGGATTCAAGGCTCTCGCTCGCAGGATGTGCGTTGGCCATGCGCACGCTCACCCTGTACGCTGGGGCTGCGAAGTCGAGGTATTCGGTCGCAAGGTCCAGCCGGGCCAACTCATCCACGCCGACAAACACGGTTTTCTGGCGATACCTTTCGGCGAGGAAAAAGACCTGCTCGACGCGGCAAAGTTCATGGACTCAAACGAATGTCAGAGTGTCATAAAGACCGCCCGCAATACCACAGGAAAGTCAATGGAAGAAATTCTCGAAGGTTTCAGCCAGGCCGGCAAATTATTCGCAAGTAACGTAAAAGAAAAATTCGGGCCAAAATCCTGAGCATTACAGTTTTATTATCACAACAAAAAAAGGCACCGCCAAAGTTTCGACGGTGCTTTTTTATTAACACATTAGAAGTTCATGTTATTATTTTACCAGATCGGGTGCTCCCTTTTTCTTATTGCAGTTAAAAGTCCTGCCCGGTTCTTCGGGATCCGAAGAGCGACATGTGAAATGACATCCGGCGAAAGTAAACGATGTATAATTATTCGGGTTCGGGAAATACATGGCCATAGCATCGATCTTCTTCGGCTGCATGTCTGTTTCATCGTCGATATAGAGATACCTGGTCCCATTCATTGTAACCGAAAACACCAGTGTATTCGGGGTGGTTCTCTCAATTCGCAGAATCATCTTTGTCCATTCGCCGAGTTCCAGACCGAAACCGCTTAGGTCACGGCTCTTGCCGTAAGGGCCTGCCTTTTGGACCAGCGAAGGACCGACATCAGTGCTGTTGGCTTTGGTACGCTTCATGAACTTACCCGGTATAGCGTCACTGTGCTCGCGTTCAATAATAACCGGCAGGCACGGACAGACCCTCGCGCAATATCCTAAGTAACCTATCCATATATCACTTCTGTAACCGGTTTTGTCCTTGCTGATATGTCCCTTGCCGTTTGAATCGAACAAGCCAATCCGCAAATCGCCCGTACCCGAAAGCAGCGTCGGATCGGTGCTCCGTTTACCCGTTTTGGCCCCGTCGGCTTTGAACATGTAGATGACATCGGCTACATCACCAACCTTGCTGAGATCCATCGCCGGCAACTTGACCGTAAGCTGGCAGGATAACTTCGGGATCCAGACAAGTTGATTGTCCTGGTTAAGCGTCAAAAAACTCGGATCCTCAGAAAGGTACCAGGTACATCCGTCAAATTGAACCGACGCAAGTCCCTGCGAAGCAATAATACAAACCAACATCATCACCACTACTGTAAAAACTTTGCTTCTCATAACACACAATCTCCTAAAAAATAATTTATGCTCGATTAGCTTTTCGATGACATTAAGAAATCAATCTTTTTCATGGCTGTTTTTTTCAACCATACGATCAGCGAACAAATACCCTTGGCATCTTTTTCGACAGACCACCTGAAATCTGGTCCTCGGCTGATTTTTTCACCATCGACTCTCAGGGCCAGTTTCTTAGCGTCCCAGCCTTTGATAACAAAGCACGGATTAACCACTGGCGAATCATCCGAGCCAGCCATAGAGAACTTCAACTCATTGGCATTGCCGTTGCGAGTAATATGATATGCCCGTTCGCCCCTGACAAATTCTCCGCCTGTAAAACCGTCACTGCCGATTTGTATCGCAGGCGGATTCTCCCACGCTTTGGCCAACGGGAGCAGTGTCAGAATATCCTTGTCTATCATGCCCTGAAGCAAAAGTCTGGTCGCCGTTAGTTCGGTCTCATAGGTAGGGCGCCACTTAAAATTATCGAACGAGCTATGAGATGTTCGGTCAGGCTCATAAGACCATCGACCGTCGGAACGCATCTGGGAGACAGGCCAATGGTTCCACCAAGGAAAACATGATGCCTCGGTAAGCTCGCCGTCGTAACATTCCGGCTCTTTGTACATACTCCTCTGCTCGAAAATAGAAAAGTGGTCCCACTCGCTCTTGAGGTTCACAAGATGAATATGCGCATCCTTGGGAAGCGGCATGTCCTCGCCTTGAAGCTGCTTGGGTAGGCCGTTCTTCCAGGTATAGATTTCCTTTTCGCCCTTAATATTCGCAAGATGTACAGCGTCATATTCGATGTTATCCTCGGGCCGGGTCTCAGGGCCGTTGACGACAATAGCTTCCTGCCACTCATGCCACCTTTTCTTGGCGGTACTCCAGAGCGTCTGGCGGCGAATTGAAATCCCATCGGGATAAATATAATGATACTCTTGTCCCCAGTCACCCCAGCCGTATTTATCCACATAACCAAAATGATCGTGAACGTCAACCATTCCGTAACGCCAGTGAATTACAACACGGGCATCGTTATTCTCAATTATATGAACATCCGAGTGCCTCGATTTTTTGTCCGACATCGGTTCGCCGCAGCCTTCGAGGCCACCCTTGGATGTTTCAAGAAACTCGCTGCCGCTCCATTTATTCTTCTCCGAGACCCAGTTGGGAACATAACTGGTACCATGCCAGAAAACAAACCTGTAAGGAACCTCGTTGAATTGAATCACAACATCGGCGTCCTCACTCAATCGCCACATGTTGTCCCAGTTGTCGTAAAATTTCAAAGTTTTATAATACGCCCCGAACTTATGAGCCTTACCCGAACCTCCGCTCGGCAGTACCCTTTCCTGCAAATCAGGATTGTTCGCCTGCAGAGCATTCGGCTTGTTCCTGTTATAAGATTCAGATATCTGTGATGCGGTCAGTGCAGAAGTATAAAGCTTGACATCGTCAATTATTCCGTCAAACGCGAAACTATCGGGGATACCTCCGACGTGCTCGCGAATCCTGTCACTGGGAAGCATATTAACACCTTTGCCGATCCGGATATCCTCGCTTGCAATGGATATGTCACTGTCAGGTATATCGACGGAACCTGCATCGGCGCCATTGATATATATCCGCATCTTTCCCGAAGACCTGTCATAGGTACCGGCAATATGTGCCCACTTGTTTCTTCCGACAACCGCCGTTGATGTCACCTCATACCATTTTCCGCTCGAATGCACCTTCATACCGACGTGACCGCGGGCATCCACGCCCAGAAAATAACCCGCCGATTTCCATTGCGACTGATGAATTATCGGGCACCAGTTCCAGGGGTATGCTTTGATCGCGATCCATGCCTCGAGTGTAAGAACTCCGCTAACTTTAGGAGCACTCGAAGCAGGATGGACAACCACCGTATTATACCCATCGCCGACAAGTGACGTGCCGTTTATACCAGCGGCCCGAAGCGTCTTGTTGCCTGCAATTACATCCGAAGCACCGGATACCGATTCTATCGCAATATCGCCCGAAGCCTCATCGAACTTCCACCATGCCGCGGGTGTCACCACTGCTTTCGGTTCTTTCTTAATAACAATGATGACGTCATCACGGCCGGTAAGTTTTCCGTCATTGGCAACAAGTACCAGTTGATATGTCCCCGTTGTTGGAAATTTAACAGTTATTTTACCATCGGCATTAATATTGAAACCGACAGAAACCGGCCCTGACAGTTTGTTCCAGGAAGATGTCATCCTGTCGGCTGGGAGACCGTCATCTTCAATGCTCCCGGAAAGTGTGACAGAATAAGGACCGGTCGAATCCGAACCCACTGCGATTGTCCGATCCCTGCCAGCATTGACAACCGGCGCACGGTTCGCAACCGAACTACCGCCTTTAGGATTAATTGAAACACTAACCTGATCGGCTGAGTCGATCTCAAGCCAGATAACAATATCGATCCCACGGTCCCGGTTAATATAACCGGTCTTGAAATTCGATAAGGATTTTCCGTTAACACTGACAGAGATATCCGCATCGCCCCAGTTTCTAATAACAATCGAAGGATTATGAACGGCTTTTGCAAGATTGAAATTAAATTTCGATGGAGAATAATTCTTTTTGCATTTAATTGTAAAACTACCTTTGGTCTTATCGTAACCTTCATTATCATAAGCAACCTTCGATGACTTGGTAAGAGTAAGCACAGGCGGTGCCGCGATCTTAGTTTTGACAATTCCATCTGCCGTTAACCAAAGCTCCTTTGTTATCCAATTGGCCGGGTTTCGCCAGTCATCCATTTTCTCGGCACCGCGTCTTACAGTACGAACACAGCGTCCGTCCGGGTACACCGTAAAGTACTCATCGGTAAAATCATCGAAATCTGTCTTCGAAAAATCAGCGATATACCGCCAGTGCACAACCGTCCTGGCCTCGGTATCTTCAATCAGCCGAGCCCTTGAAAACCGGCAAATACTATCGGGCCGAAGATCGGTCCCGTCGCCGCTTCTGGCGACTAGCTCGTCCAGGTACCACTTGCCAGCCGACGTCTTCCAGCATGGCAGATAACTTGAACCACGCCAGAAAACAAGCTCACCACCGCTATCAGGCCGAACAACAATATCGGCATGCTCTGCTACTCGGGCGGCCTTATCCCAGTCCTGACCGCTGTTAAGACGAAAATAACTTGCATCCATTCCCGCACAAATACCACAGAAAAGACCATAAACAATAAGTAACGATACTAACACCACGAGCTTTCTAAACATGTCGATCCTCCTGTATCTCGTGAAAGCATATAAAAACCAGTTTGAGCTAAGTAGAATATCACAACCTCACAAAAAAAACAATCTTAACTGCTCGGCTGTGATAAATTGAGACATTGCGGCCCGATGTGATTTCTGGTAATAGTAGCGTACTTTTATTTTTCTTACAGGAGCACAATATGGACCTGCAAACGTATTTCGAACAGACAAAAGGCATGGGCGTTCTGGCTACCGCTGATTCTGGTGGAAATGTTGATCTGGCAATTTACGGCAGGCCGCATGTCATCGACGAAAATACCATTGCTTTTATCATGCGACAGCGCCTGAGCTTTGCGAATTTACAGTCCAATCCCCGGGCCGCATACATGTTCGTCGAAAAGACCGAAGGCTATAGGGGAAAAAGACTCTATCTGACAAAGATTAATCAGCAGTCCGATCCGGAGATTATCGAAAAATTCAGGAGAGGCCACCACGGTAGTTCCTCCAAAGAGGACGCTCCAAAAGCTCACCTGGTGACTTTCACCATTGACCGAAACCGCCCGCTGGTCGGAGATAAGAAAGAATGAGGATATCTACATAGGGTTTGCTGAACAAAACTTAACTTCTTTATATACAAACAGATACATTCTGTTTATAATGTGCCAAGTGGACGGATTTTACGGTAAATGAGCTAAAACGCTTGCACTTGGAGAACATGGATGTATCGAAAAGACGACACAAATCAGCTAAAGTTTGAGGACTTCTATTTGCCTTTCAGTGGAAAACTCAGAAGTGATAACCGCTGGGTAATACTATCGAAACAAATTCCCTGGCAACAGATAGAACAGCAGTATTCAGCCAATTTTCCCGATAACAAAGTTGGTTGTCCGGCCAAGTCGGCACGCATCGCACTGGGTTCACTTATTATCAAAGAAC
>SDBT01012809.1_pt1 | contig 13459 bp, 13 predicted proteins | sample 2277101 | NCBI WGS metagenome assembly SDBT01 (sample SAMN10404973, study PRJNA504765) | marine sediment metagenome | isolation source: marine sediment core GS10_PC15, 103 cmbsf | place: Arctic Ocean: Southern Knipovich Ridge | collected 2010
CCTTCGAGTGGTTGGGGAGTCTCGGTATACCCGGGTTGTTCGCGGGTCGTCATCGGTTTGACCTCATGTCCACCGAGACCGGGACGCGACTTGTCCACTCCGAGGAGTTCACCGGGGTACTGGTCCCAGTGTTGGCGAAAACCCTCGACCAGAAGACCAGAGCCGGGTTCGAGGCCATGAATGTGGCCATGAAGGAGCGGATTGAAGAGACAGCGCCCCGGATGGTCTGATGGGTCGCAAAGCGGGTATCACTCTCGAAGACGTCGTGGAGGCGGCAGCGGCCATTGCGGATCGTGATGGCCTCGAGGCCGCCACCCTCACCGCGGTCGCTGGTGAGCTCGGCATAAAGACGCCCTCTCTCTACAACCACCTCCGAGGTCTCTCCGGGTTGCGACGACTCCTGGCGATTCACGGCTCACAACTGCTCCTGAAGACGTTCGAAGAGGCGATCGGTGATCTGGAGGGCGCCGAGGCTCTCCGCTCCGTGGCCCGAGCCGATCGGCATTTCGCCCGTGACCACCGAGGTCTCTACGACTCCTTCCTACCGGCTCCCAAGCCCGACGAAGACACTGAACTGTATGAGGCTATGGCCGAGCCGGTGTTTCTGATCGCACATGTCCTGCTGGACATGGGGATTCCCCAGGGTGAGGCGATTCATCTGATCCGAGCTCTGCGGGCGCTGTTGCACGGATTCCTCGACCTCGAGGCGAAGGAAGGTTTCGGAATGCCGGTTGGGATCGATGCGAGCTTCGATGCCTCTGTCGAACTGATCATCGGAGGCATCGAAGCGGCCGCGGCGAACTCCAAATAGACGGGCGGCAGCCAAATTGATGCCGCTCACTTCTCCGGGGACTTGAAGTCTCGATGTGAGCGGCTCGCGGTCGGCCCCGATTGGCCTTGATACTTGGATCCGAGTTCCGGGGACCCATAGGGGAACTCCGCAGCCGTGGTCATCTGATAGAAGCTGATTTGCCCGATCTTCATCCCGGGATGGATGGCAATGGGAAGTGTGGCGACGTTGGACAACTCCAGGGTGATGTGTCCCTCGAACCCGGGGTCGACGAATCCAGCCGTGGAGTGAATGAGCAGCCCGAGCCTTCCCAAGGAGGACTTGCCTTCGAGCCTTGCCACGACGTCGTCGCCCAGCTTGACCCGTTCAAGAGTCGATCCGAGCACGAACTCGCCCGGATGCAACATGAACGGCTCGTCCTCACCCATTTCGACGAGCTGCGTCAGGTCATCTTGAGGTGATCGAGGGTCGATCTCGGAGTAGCGATGATTGACGAATACGCGGAACCGATCCCCAACCCGGAGGTCGATCGAGGATGGCTGCACGAACGCAGGCTCGTAGGGATCGACGATTATCGAACCGCTCTCGATGGCCTCGCGGATGGATCGGTCGGAGAAGATCATCGAGCGGGTGACGGGAATCGGACCCGCGTCCCGAGCTTGGGAAGCTCGTGTTCTACCATTGAACTACACCCGCGGCACCTTCCAGGGTAGCCCACACTCCACTCCGGTTATCTGGTCAAACCACCGTTGGCCGATGATGGGTTTCTGGTTTGGATCAAGTAGGTTCTCGTCGGCTTCGACCCTCCACGAAACGAGAGACCCATGAAAACGCACCGCCCCACCTGGCTGTTGGCCACCGTTCTGTTCGCTCTTTCCTTGGCAGCATGCGACGCAATAGACCTCCCTGTGGAATCGACTGATGCCCCGCCGGCAACCGAAGCGCCGGAGACGACAGAAGCGCCGGAGACCACAGAAGCGCCCGAGACGACAGAAGCCCCTCCGGGTGACGGGGCCCCACCGTCGACCGAGGTTCCCGGTGAGAGCGAAGACGACACGAACTGGGCGCTGATCATCGGGCTGTTCCTCCTGGCGTTCCTGCTGGTCGGCTTGGTCATCGGGCGTTCCCGGAAGGGGACAGCCGTTCCGGTTCCCGTCTCTGGGGAGAAGACCTTCAAGGACTACATCCGTGATGGTTATAGCGAGGCTCGGTGGCTGTTCGATGGACTTACCGACGAGTTGGCGATCTGGCGCGGAAACGCCCTCTACGACAGCCGCACCGAAGCAGACGACTCGGCTGGAACGGCAATGTTGGCGACGTGGTCGCAACTGGACCAGCGAATGAATCAGGCCACAGATCGGCTGTATCGCGCCGAGGCGGCTGCACCCGACCAGAACACGGCTCAGACGGTGCGTGCCACGATCTCAGCTCTCGGGGAGACACGAGCAGCGGTCGATGCACGTGCCGAGGCGAGGTTCAACACCAGGCAGACGGAGACGACCGACCAGATGGCTTTGGCCGAGGCTGGCGAACGGGAGCGGCTCTCGTCGACGAATCTGGGCGAGACGCGTCAGCGGCTCAACGACGCGTTGCTCGCTCTCAGCGCAGTCATGTAGCCGCCCCACTCATCGAATCTCGGCTCGAGTTCGCCATGCCCTGTTGTAGGTCTAGGTGAAGAGGGTGACCGCACCCCAAACGGTCAACACCAGTCCGACGAGTGACAGGAACACGACTCGCCCCGGCCGATACTGGGCCTTTTCAACGCCTTCGGGTGTCTTGCCTTGACGGTGCTTCCGCCAGGCAAGTCCGTTGCCGATCAGCAGGGCCAGACCGAGTCCGAGGATCAACTCGGGCAGAAGGTTCTCGAAGTCCAGCAGGTCTCCCACGGTTGGCACGGTAACGCCCGATAGGCTCGTTGCGTGAGTGAAATGGCTGGCGCTTCTGCACCTGCGACCACGGCCAACCTGGGCCCGGCGTTCGACTGCATCGGACTGGCACTCAGTCCTAGATGCGCGGTCCGCGCCCGTGAGGCGGACGAATGGTCGGTCGAGCACGTGGGCGAGTTTCGACCGGGGCCGACGGACGGCGACGGGGTGTTGGTTGCCGCCCGTCAGGTCGTTGGTGAGAGACCCCTTTCCATAGTGGTCGACTCAGAGATTCCCCTGGGCAAGGGGCTCGGCTCCTCGGCGGCGGCCTACGTCGCTGGAACAGCGGCCGCACTTCGCGCGGTTGGCGAGGATGCGTCCCCGGACCGCGTATTCCGCATGGCGAAGGAGTTGGAGGGACACGACGACCAGGTGGGTGCAGCGGTCTATGGCGGTTTGGTCCTGATCCCGGCCGAAGGACTCCCGATGAGACTCCCCTTCCACCCGTCGTTGCGGCCGGTGATTGCCGTGCCACCGACGCGTCTGCCCACCTACAAGGCCCGATCGATCCTCGCTGATGAGATACCGATGGATGTCGTGGTGCGCAGTCTGGCCAGAGTCTCCTCGCTGACGGTCGGCCTCATCACTGCGGATCCCGGCATGCTCTCGGCCGCTCATGGCGACGAGATTCACGAGGCTCCGAGGGCTCACCTCAGCCCCGAGGTGGGCCACCTCATGGACGTGGCACGACGGGCAGGCGCCCTTCATGTGGCTCGTTCGGGGGCAGGGCCCTCGGTGGTGGCGATCACGACGTCCGATACGGCTGATCGCGTGGCGGACGCCTTCCGGAAGGAGGGGGTCGGAGTTATCAACGAGCCAATGGACACCTCGGGTTTGGTTTGACCTAAACACTGAATAGCGCGACGATGTGCGCTGTCTCCCCCCTTTCTTGTGAGGTTTTTGCATGGGTTCGTTGGTCAAGAAGCGTCGAAAGAAGATGTCGAAGCACAAGTATCGCAAGCGTTTGAAGGCGAATCGCCACAAGCGCAAGAAGTGACATCTTCTCGATAAGTGGAAAAAACCGGTGAGACCCAACAGTCCTGGGTTCTCGAGGCTGTTTGTCCCGAATGCGGTATCAGGAACCTGAGGTTCGCAATCAAGACTGGTCGCGGAGGAAATCCTCGATTTCCTCCATCAGATGCTCATTGTGCTCAATGTCGACATCGGCTTCCTCTTCGAGACGTTCCACGTATTTCTGCAGCTCGTCGTTGCCCTCGAGGGCCTCCTCGACGGTCGACAGAAATTGACGGGTCTCCAGAGCCAGGTCACCCATATCCAGGGTGATGCCGGCCAATTCGGCCGCCTTGACAGCGAGGGCTTCCGTAGCCGGTGGGTACTCCTGGTTTGACAGATAGTGGGGTACGGCGGCCCAGATCGATATCACGTCGATTCCACCGTTGCCGAGGGCATGATTGAGGACACCGAGAATCCCCGTTGGGCCCTCGTACCCCGATGGGAGCAGGCCGTGAAGGGCCAGCGTGTCGGGTCGGGTTGATGATCCCACGATGGGCACCGGGAGGGTGTGAGCCACCTGACCGATGAAAGCACCGATCGTTATCGTCCGGCTCACTCCGAGGGAGGTCAAAGCGTCGACCAGATCGCTGGTGAAGACCTTCCACCGGTAGTGGGGCTCCTCACCGAGGACGATGACCACGTCACGCTCATCCCCCCGGACGACATGGATCTCGTTTCGTGGCCATGTGATGCTCCTGACGCCCTCGGAGTCGAGTTGGACCATTGGCCGCCGAACCTGAAAGTCGAAATGGTCATCGGGATCGATCACTGCGATGATTTCTGCGTCCGAGTGCTCGATGAAAGAGGCGACGGCTTGGCTGGCGGATTCGCCGGCGTCGCCCCAGCCCTCGAAGGCCATCAGGGCCACAGGGTCGCGGAGCACCGGTCGGTCGAGCCATTGCAGCGAGGCCATACATCCAACCTACACCTGTGGACGTTGTATGAAGAGCGAGCGCCCCCCGACACAAATACGATGACATTTCGACGGACAGTTGACGCCGCTCGCGGCGTCCTCGTCCTCGATGCACCGCTACGGGTGCGCCTTCGTCCTGCGTCCTGGCGAGCCGACGCCCCTGTCTCGCCGAAACATGAGACCGTACTTATGTTGGAGAGCGCTATGTCCAGGGCGTCTTGAAGCGTCGAAGACGTAGGGCGTTGAGAACAACCGAGACCGAAGAAAAAGCCATTGCCCCGGCGGCGATCATTGGATTGAGGAAACCAAGCGCGGCCAGGGGGATGGCGGCCGTGTTGTAGCCAAAGGCCCAGAACAGGTTCTGCTTGATCGTTCTGAATGTGGAGCTGGCGAGGTCGATGGCAGCCGGGACGAGTCTCGGGTCTCCATTCAGGAGAACCACGTCACCTGCCTCGACGGCCACATCGGTCCCCGAGCCCACCGCTATTCCCAGATCGGCCTGTGTCAACGCAGGGGCGTCGTTGATGCCGTCTCCAACGAAGGCAACCGACTGCCCGAGCTCCTGGTAGGTGCGGACTGTCTCCGCCTTGTCTCCGGGGAGCACCTCCGCCCGTATCTCACCGATCCCCACCTGGGAGGCGATGCGCTCCGCGGTTCTGGCGTTGTCCCCGGTGATCATTCCGGTCGTGATGCCATCCTTACTCAGAGTTTCGACCGCCACTCCCGACTCGGGGCGAATGGTGTCTGCGACCGCGATGACGCCCCGGGCCTCGCCATCCCAACCGGCGAGGAAGGCTGTCTTCCCTTCGCTCTCCAGTGACGCCAAGCGATCCGCCCAACGCTCGGGGACGATCAGACCCTGATCGGCACCCAACTTGGCCTTGCCCACGACGATCTGGCGCCCATCGACTCGTCCGATCACGCCGAGTCCGGCGAAGCTCTCGATCGAATCCGGGGTTACCAGATCGATTTCCCTCTCATCGGCCCCGAGTGCAACTGCCTTGCCAATCGGGTGCCCCGAGGCGGCCTCGACAGAAGCGACCAGCCGGATGAACTCTTCTTCCAGCTCATCGGTTTCCACGTCGGTGAGGGTCATCACCCCGGTTGTGAGCGTGCCCGTCTTGTCGAAGAGGACCGTGTCGATGTTTCCGGCCTGTTCGAACACCTCAGCGCGCTTGAAGAGGATCCCGAGCTCAGCGCCTCGTCCACTCCCCACCATGATCGCGGTGGGGGTGGCCAATCCCAGGGCGCACGGGCAGGCGATGATCAGAACCGCAACCCCGGCCTGAAATGCCGGGCCAATGTCGTTGCCGAGGGCCAGCCAAACAAGGGTTGTCCCGACGGCGAGGAGCATGACAGTGGGCACGAAGACCCTCGAGACGCGGTCGGCGAGACGTTGCGTTGGCGCCTTGGATCCTTGGGCTTCCTCGACCATCCGGACGATCGCTGCCAGGGCGGTGTCGGAGCCGACAGCCGTTGCTTTCACCGTCAGGCGAGCTTCCTGGTTGACGGTGCCGCCGAACACATCGTCGCCTTGTCTCTTGTCGACCGGGAGGGACTCACCGGTGAGCATGGACTCGTCGAGGGATGAGGCTCCGGTTTCGATCAAACCGTCGGTGGGGATCTTCTCGCCGGGCAGGACGATCATGACATCACCGGGAAGGACCGTCTCGATCGGGACCATCTTCTCCTGACCATCCCTGAGGACCCGAGCCTCTTTGGCGCCGAGTTCCATGAGACGGTGGACGGCTTCGGAGGCCCGACCTTTGGCGCGAGCCTCGAAGGCGCGCCCGAGAGTGATGAGGCTGATGATCATTCCGGCGGTCTCGAAGAACACCGGTTGTCCCGCAAAAATCGCCCAAATCGAATAGAGATAGGCAGCGAGCGATCCGAGTGAGATCAGCGTGTCCATGCTTGCGGTGAAACTGCGCGCTTGGCGGAAGGCGACCGAATGGAACTGCCAACCGCCCCAGGCGACAACGGGGGTGATCAAGACCCATTGCAGAACCTGGTTCCAGAGGGCATCCGGTCCAAACAAGGCCAACGCCATGACAGGCAGAGTGAGGGTCGCTACTGTCCAGAAGCGTTTCCACTGTGTGCGCTCGTCGTCGTGATAGTGGTCGACCATGTCGCGGGGCTGGTCCGCGAGATCTCGCTCGTCCAGTCGGTATCCGATCTTCTCGACGGCGGCTGTCAGGGCCGCCGGGTCGGTTTTCGGATCGATGCGAACAAGAGCCGTCGCCCCGGCAAGGTTCACCGACGCCGCTTCAACACCCTCCTGACGGTCCAAGACGCGCTCGATTCTGATCGCGCATGTGGCACAGGTCATCCCGTCGATGTCGAAGAGGATGGTGTCGGTGTCGACGGTCTCCGATAGCTTTTGATCAACCAAAGACTGCGTAACCCTGCTCTTCGATGGTCGCCTTGATGGAGTCGAGTTCGACGGCGCCTTCGTCATAGGCCACGTCGATGGTCGCATCGGAGACCGATACTTCGACGGTCGAGACGCCTCCCATGGACCCGACCGCTCCTTCCAGACTGCTCTTGCAGTGACCGCAGTGGACCTCTGGCACCTGAAGTTGTACTTGAGTCATTCCGTTCCTGTTCCTTCTATTTGTAAGTGGGTAGCTGAGATTGTCTGACATCTATTGGGGTTCAGGCAATCGGCCGGATCCAAAGCCTTCGCCTTGACGATCATCTTCTCGAGCAGAGTCTTGGTGCGATGTAGATCGATGATTTGAGTCTGCACGTCTTCGAGGTGTGACTCCAGAAGACGAACCGTGTGCCCGCACGTGGACTCACCTTCGTCACGAAGCTCGAGGATGACCTGGATCTCGATGAGCGAGAGCCCGGACGCCTGGGCGTCTTTGATGAATCCCACCCGATCGATGACGGAGGGGTGGTAGCTGCGATAGCCGTTGGCATGGCGTCCCGGCTCGGGGAGGACTCCGATGTCCTCGTAGTACCGGATTGTCTTGGTCGTCAACCCGGTCTTGTTGGCCAGCTCTCCGATCTTCATACCCCGATCATACACCAAATACCTTCCAGCCAACTAGAAGGTTTGTCGAAGACATGATTCGAGGCCAAGCTGAGAAAGCCCCGACCGATGGCCGGGGCTTTCGGGTTGTTCTGGCCGGGAGCCGGGAGGGGGAGAGAACCTGCCCCCAACCAGAAGTTGTCAGGCCTCCTGCTCGTCCAAGATCTTCCCACGGACTCGGGGGAACCGGATCGGGGCATGGGCGTGGCAGTACTCGGCCTTGTTGTATTGGGAAAGCCTGGTTTCGCAACCTGGCCTGGAGCATACGCGATCCTTGGAGAATCGCTTCGAGGGTCGCGAGACCCCCTTGATGGCCGCTCCTCTTACTGTGTCAGTCATATCTGGCCCTCCTGGTATGGGCCGGTATCGATCAAACGTCCTTTTGCTTCAGGTGATTCCCTCAGAGATTATCCCTCATACCTGACCGTGCACCCAAATAGTGCCAGCCCGACCCGTTAACCGGGGTTAAATCAACCCGTCGATTATCGGTATTTGGACGTTCCGATCCTCTTATTGGGTTCCCGAGATTCCCAGCTTGGCCAGAAAAGCCTCATTGTTCGGCTCTCTGCCGAGGAAGTCTCTGAGCAGTTGGTCGCCGTCGACCGTGCCGCCCTTGGCGAGTACGGCCTCTCTGTAAGCCATGCCGACCTCGGGGTCTGTGACGCCAAATTGCTCGAACTTGGAGAACATGTCGTCTCCAAAAACCTCCGACCACATGTAGCCGTAATAGCTGGCGTCATAGCCACCCATGAGGTGTCCGAACGAGGCGAGGGCGAATGTTCCCTCATGTGGCGGCAAGAGCGAAATCGAGGCGCCTTCTTCGTGGATGACATCCAGGTCACGGTTGGGGCCTCCGTGGAGCTCCTGGTCCCACCAGCCGTACTGCATCTGCCTCAACTGGAAGATGGCCTTGTTGAGTTGTCTTGCCGCGACAAGCTGGTCTACGAGCTCGTCGGGGATGGGAGCTCCCGTTTCGTAGTGCCTGGCGAATCTCTTGAGAACGTCGGAGCGCCAGATCCAATGCTGCATGATCTGACTGGGTGCTTCCACGAAATCTCTCTCCGTGTTGGTGCCGGCGAAACGCGTGAGCTCGGTTCGCCCGAGATTCTGATGGAGCACGTGCCCGAACTCGTGAAAGAACGTTTCCACCTCGCCATGCTGGAGAAGCGACGGTGTGTCGTCGGTCGGCTTGGTGAAGTTGGCGACCAATGCACAAAGCGGGTTCTGGTACGACCCGTCCTCGAGCACTCGACTCAAAATCAGTGGGAACTCGGCGGCGTGTCCGTACTTGCCCTCTCTGGGGAAGAGGTCGAGGTAGAAGCGGGCAAGCTCCTCTCCGGTCTCGGATTCGCTCATGGCGAACATCGAGACGTCCTCATGCCAGACATCGGGGTCCTCGATCTCATGAAACGTGATTCCGAACATCTCCGATGTGAGCTGGAACATTCCGTCCAAGACCTGGGGGAGGGGGAAGTACTTGGCCACCTCGAAGTTGTCGACCCCGTAGTCGGTCTTGCGCTGCTGGGTGTCGTAGTAGCCCCAGTCCCAGCCCTGAACCTTGGTTTCGCCGGTGTCGGCTTCGAGGAGCGCAGAGATGACGGCGACCTCCTGGCTCCCCTTCACTGTCAGCGGATCGATGAGGTCGGCGTAGAACGCCTTCACGCGACCGGGATCCTTGGCCATCCGCTCCTCGAGACGATGGTGAGCCCATGTGGGATGCCCGAACGCCTCGGCGATCTCCTGTCGGAGTTGGATGGCCTCGTCGAGGATCTTCCTGTTGTCCTCGACTGCGACCGTGTTGAACTTGAAACGCAGCTCCTCGCGGAGATCACGGTGGGTGGCGTTCTCGGTAAAGGGGATCAAGTGCGGGTATGCGATGGTGACCTTGTATCTACCCGTTTCCTCATCTGTCTCGAGAGCGTCGATGAAGCTGTCGGGGAGACCGTCGAGATCATCTCTGGTGCAGAGAATCCAGTCGTCCCATTCGTCGATGTTCTGCTGAAAGCGAACACCCAACTCCACGAGTCGCTCTGTCTTCTCCTTGACTGCCGCCCGGGTGTCGGAATCGAGGTCGTGACCGGCTCGACGCAGATCGCGAAGTGAGAACTCGAGAAAACGTCCCTTCTCACCTTGGAGGCTCTTGGCCTCATCGGTTTCGGCATATTCCGTCACGGCGCTGTTGAGGTCGTCTCGGAAGACCATGCCGACGCCGAACTTCGTCTGCATTTCCTCTGATGTCTTGGCCGCGGCCCTGACCTCCTTGTCCGAGTGGACGTAACCGGGAAAGGAGTACTTGGTGGTGGCATGAGCGAGGATGTCGGCAATGCGATCCAGCGGCTTCATCGTGTTCTCGAATGTCCGCTGGTCCTTGGGTGCGGCGAGCTCGTCGAGAACTGCTCGGGCATCGGCGATCGCCTGATCGGTCCCGGCTTCTATTTGGGCAGGAGTAAGAGTGAGGTAATGCGACATGGAAGCCAGAAAGGGTAGTGGCGGCCGACCGACTCAACGGTCGGGTGGGCTGAATAGAGCCTCGGCGGCTTCCCTGGAGAGAGCCTCTGACGTGTTGATGCCGTGTCTGTCGACGGCGGCGTCGATGCCGGTTGCCGGGTCGGGCAGTTCGACGGGTGAGTCGCTTCCGCCGACAAGAGTTACCCCCGCCTCTGCCAGCGAGCGGAACGGGTAGGCACGACTCATGCGATCGTCTCCGAGCCTCTTCACCAGCCATGTCTCCTCCGAGACGAGGAACGCTGGTTGGATTGAGGCTGTGATGCCGAGCCTCGCCATTCGGTCGATGGCCGGCCTGGTGAGGATGGAGGCGTGCTCGACTCGGAGTCTTGTCGGGTCGGCGCCATCGCGAATCAAGTCGTCGAAGACATCGAGGACTGCGTCGTTGGCCCGGTCACCTATCGCATGGATGGCGACCACACCTCCGAGATCGAGGGAAGTCTGTCCCATCTCGGCTGCACGCCGGCGGTCGAGTCGGTCGATGCCCCTGGTGTCGGCCCGGTCCGAGTACGGCTCGTACATAGCCGCCGTATGCCCGCCGAGGCTGCCGTCGGAAAAATCCTTCCACCCAAGGAAGCGGATACGCCCTTCGGCTTGGTCAATCCGCTTTTTGGCTTTGGTCAGGTCCGCAGCTGTTTCGGCGATAACCAGGACGTCGATGTCGATCGGCAGGTTTGGCGCCAGGCGGGCCAGCGTCTCGACCTCGTTGCCGATACCGCACCACACCGGCTCGCCGGTTGAGATGATCCCGGTGACCGATCCAATGCCCATCTCGGTCAAGCCGGCCAAGGCGTCGATTATCTCGGAGTCGGACGGGGCCGGTACCTCCGGAGCAAGCGCTCGTGAAACGACACTGACGGCGGTTTCTCTGAGTATTCCATTGGGTTGTCCCGAACTGTCTCGGTCAAAGGCGCCGCGGTGGGGATCGGCGGTGCCCGCGTCGATGCCGGCCACCGCCAGGGCTGCGCTATTGGCGACAGCGACATGGCCGCAATACCGGTAGAGAAGCACGGGACGATCGGCCACGACGTCGTCGATATCGGTGGCAGTCGGAAGTCTCAGCTCCGTCACGGTCTCGTCGTTCAGTCGCTGCCCGATAATCGGACCTTCGACTTGTCTCGCATGGTTCTGAACCCTGGCCAGCACTTCGCTGAGATCGCCGGCACTCATCAGCTCGAGGCCTCTGACCAATGAGGCATACCCGAATGGGTGGAGGTGGTGGTCGTGATACATCAAAGAAGATGCTCGGGTATGTGGTGGGCGACGACACTGCGAAGCTCCTCGTGTACCTTGCCGTTGCTGGCCACAAAGACAGAGCTCTCGAGAAGGTCGGTCTTGCCCACGTGATCGGTGAACTGCCCGCCGGCCTCGGTCACCAGCAGCATTCCGGCGGCGAGATCCCACGGCTTGACTCCATATCTGCCGCCGTGTTCCCAGTAGGCGTCGAAGCGACCGCTAGCTACCCAGGCGAGATCCAGCGCAGCAGCGCCGAGCCGTCTGGTGCCCTGACTGAGAAGCATCACCTCCTCGACGACCTTCAGATAGGCGCGTGCGTGCTCGCGCCGGTCGTAGGGGAATCCGGTGACGATCAGCGAGTTACCTAGTTGCGCGGTCTCGGACACGTGAATCGGTGCTCCATTCATCGAGGCCCCTTCGCCTGCAACCGCCACGTACTCGTCGTTCCGGGCGACATCGATGATGACACCCACCAGCGGCCTCCCGTTGTCCCAGAGGGCAATCGAGACCGCAACGTGGGGGATGCGATGGATGTAGTTGACCGTGCCGTCGAGCGGATCGATGATCCAGACACGCTTCGAGCGCCAGTCCTCACCCCCTTCCTCCTCACCGAGTATCGAATCCTCGGGAAAGTGGGCGGCGATAATCGAGCGGATGGCGGCCTCAGCGTCGAGATCGACCTGGGTGACCGGGTCGACCACCCCTTTGAGCTCGGTGTCGAGCGGCTCAAAGAAACCGGCCTGGACGATGTCGGCACCGGAGCGTGCGGCCCTCACCGCAACCCATACATCACCTTCCCACATTGATAGGACTCTACGGAGCTGGCTTCTCCACGGGGTAGCGATCAAATACGACGCGTCATGCACCAAGAACGGAAATTTACCTACCCTCCTCGCCGTGAAAGCGGTTGGTCTTGGCATAGCGGGTGCAGTGGTTTCGGTGCTGGCGTTCCCACCATTCGGCCCCGGGTGGCTGATCGTGATCGGGATCACCTTGTTCCTCCTGGGGTTGCGCCTCGCCTCGAGTCATCTACATGGCCTGCTTGTCGGCACGGTCTATGGCCTTGCGTTCTTCGTCGGGCTCATCTGGTGGATCTCAGAGCTCGGCCTGGTGGCATTGGTGCCACTGGTTCTGCTTCAAGCCGCTTTTCCGGCGGCCTACGGCTGGTGGTTGTCCCATTACAACGACCGTCCCCCCGGCGTGTGGCTGGTTTTGGCGGTGGGCGGATGGGCCGTCATGGAACTGATCCGCTACAGCGTCCCCTTCGGTGGGTTCGAGTGGGGTGGGGCAGGGAACGCATTGTCGGATCAGGCGTGGGCGCGTGACGGCGCCTCCCTGATTGGAGCCAGTGGCTGGACCGTCATCGTCGTGGCAGTCGCTGTCTCCTTGGTGCTGTTGATCCAAGGCGAGCGGAGGCGGTGGCTGTGGGTCGCTCCACTCCTTGGTGTCTTGGTGGTGCTGGGTGCGTTGCCGGGCGGTCTGTCTTCGGTCGACGACGCCGCCGGGGAGCGGGTTGCGATCATCCAGGGCTCTACACCATGTCCGTTCCAGCATTGCCCGCCCGACGAGCGTCTGCGCACCTACCAACAGCATCTCGCTCTCACCATGATGATTCTCCCAGGTGAGGCCGACCTCGTCGTGTGGTCGGAGGGGTCGACGGGCGGGGCCAACGCCGACCCGGTTCAGAATCCGGAGATAGGCCAGGCAATAGGTGAGCAAGCGCGTCGCATCGGAGCCTGGATACTGGTTGGGAGTGACCGGCGGCTCAGCGACACCGAGTGGATCAACGCCAACGTCGTTTTCAACCCCGATGGCGAGATCGTCGGTGAGTACCGCAAGCAACACCCCGTTCCCTTTGGGGAGTACATCCCCTTTCGGCCTCTGTTCGATTGGATCCCCGCGCTGGCTCAGGTCCCTCGAGACATGATTCCCGGTGAAGGAGCCGTGGTTTTCGACCTGGGGACGTTCGAACTCGGATCTGTGGTTTCGTTCGAAGGGTCGTTCTCGCGTTATGCCCGCCAGCACGTGAGGGCTGGCGC
>SDBT01012810.1_pt1 | contig 13458 bp, 12 predicted proteins | sample 2277101 | NCBI WGS metagenome assembly SDBT01 (sample SAMN10404973, study PRJNA504765) | marine sediment metagenome | isolation source: marine sediment core GS10_PC15, 103 cmbsf | place: Arctic Ocean: Southern Knipovich Ridge | collected 2010
GACCAATACTTGCATAGTCTCCCAAAAGCCAGTATTCTTCAACTCCTCCTGAGACTTCGATGTCTTTCAGCACATTGTCCAGGGCAATTAAGTTGCCGTGAATATCAGCAAGAATAGCAATCCGTTTTATTGTCACAAACTCCAAACCTCCTGCAGATTGTATAGATTATACATATTTTTTCTGCGCAATCTGCGCAATCTGCGGATTACCTATCCCGAAATGAGAGTTTTATTTATATTTATATGAACAAAGACAAACATCATGGTTTGATCAACCACTAAAGTCTGCGCAATCTGTGTAATCTGCTGATTACCTGTCACGTAGTTGTATACAGTAAATTGATTTATTCTGCGCAATCTGTGTAATCTGCGGATACCCTATCCCGAAATGGAAGTTTTTATTTATTTTTATGAACAAAGACAAACATCACAGTTTGATCAATCACCAAAGTATGCGCAATCTGTGTAATCTGCGTAATCTGCGTAATCTGCGGATCACCTATCCCGAAATGGGAGTTTTATTTATTTTCTAGAAACGGTTGGTTGACTTCATATAATTTCTGGTCCAGCTCGACCTGCAGTTCCCTGGAAATTGGGTGTGACGGATACAGGTTTTCCAACTCATCGGGGTCGTTTTGCAGGTCATAGAATTCGTACTCATCATCATAATTGCGGTAGCCAAGATAATGAATCAGCTTATACTGCCCCTTTAACAGGGCAATGGTTGCTTTTTTCAGGGGCTTGTACGCGGGGTTCTTCTTGGCCTCCACCACGTAAGCGCTGCGGTCTGGTGTTTCGCCGCCGCCCAGACCGGGGAGCACCTGACCTTCGCACCAATCTGGGATAGGAAGACCGGCGATGTGCATCAGGGTGGGCAGCAGATCAATGTTGCTGGTGAGCGCTGAGATGTCCTTTCGCTCGCGCTGTCCTGGGGCAGATATTAGCAGGGGCACGCGGATCACAGGTTCGAACAAGAGTCGAGTGAAATGTCCATGCACACCTCTTTCGAAAAACTCGCCGTGATCGGATGTCACTATCACATAGCTGTTATCAAGCAGACCGGTCTGCTGCATGTGATCCAGCAGCCGCCCAAATTCCATATCAAGGTTGGCGATAAATTCATCGTACGTCTGCCTGCGTGCGTTGAGACGCTCATCAGGTACTCTATTTGAGAGAGGATGTCTTTTCTTGGGCGTGGGTGTCCAACCGTCGTCGAACATCCCCTGGAACTGGCGTGTAGGTACGTAGGGTGAATGAGGAGGTAATAAATGCAGATAGGTAAAAGATGGCATGAGCGATTCATCCAGCATTCCCATAACCCCATCCATTATCTGCTCGAACAGGAAATAGACATCTGTATTAGCCAGACGCGGCAGTCCATTGGGATGGATTTCATTCAATTTTTGCGCATGTATTCTGTTGGGCAGTTGGATGCTCAGGTCGTTAAGGATGGAAAGAAATAATGAACCGTGTGCCTCCGCTCTTTTGAATAGAAATTGGTCGTAGCTTTTAAGACCGTGGATGGCATCGTTGTCAAACAGGTGGTTATAGAATGTATGACCGGCCAGGCTAAAGCTGTCTAACCCTTGATGATGGTAAAGGTAGCTCTCAAATTGGTAAAGCAGCGTATCTGCAAAAATGTTTTGGGTGTATGCTGCCTGATGATACACATCGTCCAGCAAGTGGAATACGTTGTATGGCGTTACCGGTGCGCTGATCAGGCTGTTAAGGCTTAAGGCGCGGTGTGTCCAGGGGTAGGTGCCGGTGAATAGCGAAGCGGTGCTGGGAGTCGTGAAGTTACCGGCTGAGTGATGAGCGTGATACACATTTGCCCGCGCTGCAAATCTTTCCAGGTTGGGGCTGGTCGCCCGCGGGTAGCCGTACATCGACAGATTAAAAGCGGAAAGGGCATCGAACAGGATAATAATCACATTGGGGAGTTCATTACCTTGTGCCAGGCGCTTCGGTCCCATCGCCGGCATTACATCAAGAAGCGGCATTAAAGAAAACGCCGAACCCAATTTCAAGAAGTCTCGCCTGCTGAGTTTTGATTTCATCTGACTTTTCCGATAAACTAAATGGGCTGTTTCTGTGCTCAGATAATGTTGCGAACGAAAACCACAAACAGCCCCAAGATACTCAGGGGGACGTACAGGATAACGAACACGATCATCCTTTCAGCTACGGTGTTTATTAAGCGCGGTAGTATTTTGAAGCGATCATAAATGTAAGAGGCTACATAGATCACGAAAACGACCGCAGCCAGGATAACGAACAGATACAGAATTAATTCCCAGCCGTCCAACTTGTACATAATCTTCATTTTTCTTTGAAGCGCAACGGCGCCCATGCTGATCATCAGCACAACCGTACTGCCCTGAGCCACAAAGTTATCCTTGAAATATTTAACCGGGAAGAGGAGCGAAAAGATAAGCAATAACCCCAGTACGACCACGCTTTCCAATAGGGCAAATGCCAGCACGTAGGCACTGATTATCAGGACATCCCAAACGCGCATATAGAACAATAAGCTGGGAATCTGGAAAAACATACGGTAGAGCGTCCAGGTGAAAACAATAAACACGATGACAGAAAAAACGGGTAAAACTTCCTGCCTGGACGGGAGTTTTGATTCGAGATGCTCCTTAAAGGTAGCCAAGATCCTTCAGCCTTTCTTCTATAATCTCTTTGTCTTCCTTACTTGAAGAAGAAGGAGGAGGGGGTGCAGGTTTCGTGGAGTGAGGCGTAAGCTCTTTTCCGATAGTGAGGGAGGGAATGTCCCGGTAAGAGGGGCTTGTAATCCCTTCAAGCCCATTGCTGCAAAAGATAACCCCGGGCACCGCCTGTGAATCGATACAGTGATCGGCGCCCCAATGATCGTTGTTCGGCTCTATAGATTCTTCTTTCCACTTTCCCAGACCGGTCTCAGGCGAAGCGCGGTATCCGGGTGTATATCCGATCAAGATATCCGGCCCATAAGTCGTCAAGGGTCCGCTGAAAGCTTCATCTCTCAGCAAGGCTCTTTGGATGATTGGACGACCATCCCGACCAATCCAATTTATCAGTCTTTCTCGCAGGTTGGCTGCCAGAGGTTCATATTGATCCGCAGAGACTATCCCCTGCCCTTCTCGATTTGCTAGGTTTATGTATAAACTGTTCAAGCCGACCGCGTAAGCCTGGCTTTGCGACCAGGCAACGTCTCCCAGACCACCCGATCCATTCGGTTTTATGGCACTTAAAAAATCGTTTTCAATCAGCCAGCGATTCAGGTGAACCTTATACTTGAAGTCGGCAAATCCGTGATCCGAAAGCACAAAGAGCTTGACGTGCGGCTTGTTTTGTTCCACTAGGCGCTGTTCAACCCGTCCTACCAGGTCATCTATTTTTATGTACCATCGCTCCACAATGTCTGGTCGATCTCGCCTGAACATGTGCTGCACCCGGTCGAGACCGTCGAACACAGTTGCGAGAATTCCCTCCTGGAACGATTCGATCAGGTGCATGAGTGAGCACTCGCGGCTGGCGAAGATCGAATCGCACAAGTCCAGGAACTGGCTGTCGCTGATACATCCCTCCTCCAGACTGGTTGTATCCTGGGGCCATCCTAATGTAAGCTGCGGACCACATGCTTTCCAGATCCCTTTGACGAAGGATGGCGGCGTAGCATACCTCCAGGTGGAAGCCAGAGGGTGGATTTGAAGCGGCAAGATATAGAGCTTTACATCGGGTTGAGTCTGGGTCAATATGGCTCTTGTCAGGGCACGCACTGAGAACAAAAGCCCCATTTTGAACGATACTTCAAAGATGGGGCTCCACTTCCCCGTAGTCAATTGAATGCTTTGTTTGCCAACCGTCAGGTTTGCATTATGCGCATCAATCAGATCTAAACGTATGTCCACAGCAACCGCATGCGTCGCAGCGCCTTTCTTCGAGACTGGACCCTCCAGCGAACTGACCAGGCGTTCTGCGCCAACTTTGGTGAATATTTTTTGGGCGGTTTTCCATTCCTCGTTCAACTGCGCTGTATCTGTCGTGAAGAGTGTGCCGACGCCTAGTCGCCCTAAGATGTCTGGGGTGCCCAATCCGGGAATCGTACGCACTGGTGATTCAGGGCGCGCAGGAAATGTAGCCGGCCACCAGAGTGAGGTGGCTGGAAACCCCTGCCGGGCAGCCTCTTCGAAGATTGTACGCGCTTTATACGGGGGCACGAACTGCACACCGGCAATATTGCGGCGGGTGGGGAGCAGGGATACGAAGGGAGTATAAGTCTCCGGGTCGCGGTGCACAAAATCGAATATGCCGTGCTCGCCCGGGTTAAGCCCGGTCGCGATGCTCGTCCAGGACACCTCAGTCTGGGGCGGGTCGCTTACTTCAAATCTGGCGTACTTGCCTGCATCCGCATATTTGGTCAGATTGGGCATCTTACCTTGAGAGGCAAGACGCTCGAAAGTGGCGGGGTCAAGTGAATCAAAACCCAGTATCAGTGTATGCATAACTACGATCTGCTCATGAATGACACTGGTCGCCTATGAGAAGGTTTCAGAAAATGACTGTACCTTTTATACGTCAGAGTCAATGTCTTGTGTAGAATCAGGGGGTGTATGCTGACCTTCTGGTGATTCGGTGTCGTTATCTAAAGAATCGCCGCGCATGGAGCGCCTGAAACGGGCGATATAGGCTCGGATCTTGCCGGAAAGGAGCAAGGCAATACCCGAAAACACAGCCAGAAAGGCTGCCAATACTTGGAAAAGCATACCTCCTGTGTTTGGATCTATGTACATTTTGCTCCTCTAAAAGTTTTCCTGGCTAGGAAAAAACCAGGTTTTACCCATTTACGCCGGCAGCGTCCAGGTATTTTACCACGCACCCAGTGATGTCAAATTAAATCAAACTGATAAAACCAAAGGACATTGTGCGACGCTCTCTCACCCCGCTTCCAACTCTGCGTCTGCCAACCAGGTCGTCAATTCCGTCTGGCTGGGGATGCGACCTGAGCAGACTAATTTCTCGTTTATCACCAGCCCCGGAGTTGAGAGAATCGGATAATTCATGATCTCAGCGTGATCGGTGACCTTGATGATCTCTGCTTGCAAGCTCATATAAGTCACCGCCTGCCTCGTGACTTCTTCCACCTTTTTACAATTTGCGCATCCAACTCCGAGAACTTTGATTTTTAGCATGTGATTCTCCTTATGTTTATCTAATATCGGTAAAAAGTTTACCTAAAGTATCGTTAGAACCAATCCGAAGATATAGCCTGCCATAGTAGAGAAAATGGTCACCAGCGAGACATAAGCAATCGTTTTGCGGCGACCCATTATTTTGCTGGTGACCAGGATGCTCTGTACGGATAGAGCTGGGTCAGCCAGCAGATATGCCAGCAGCGGACCGCGGTTCATACCCAATTCCAGGAACATGCGCGCGATCGGGACTTCCACCAGGGTGGGAAAATACATGAACACACCAAACAGGACCGCAATCAGGTTTGCCCACAGGGTATTCTGCCCGGTCAGGTTTTGAATCAACGTACCTGGAATGATTGGTTTGATCACCCCAGCCAGAAAAACACCCAACACCAGCAGCGGAAAAATCTGTTTGATGAATTTCCAGGTCTCCCACATCCAGTTAGCCAGTTCTTGCCGTTCAAAACTGCGTACAGCCACGATGCCGGTAACCAGCAATAAGATCAATTCACCAACAAAACGTCCCGTAATGCCGATCACAAGACTGCCTTCGTTTATGACTGGTGCAGCGAGCAGCAGGGTAAATGCCATTAAAAGGATTGAAACATACGTCCAGCGATTGAAGCGTATCAGGACATTTTCCAATCCCAGGTAAGCAACCGGCGCGGTCAAGATCAGCATCAAGATAAGCAGCGCGCCTTGGGCTGTCAGATTCAAATCAGCCAGCAGGGTGGACAAACTGGTCGATGTTTCGACCGGAAGATGCAGCGAAATCCAGGTCGTGGTCAGTAAATTGACTTTCAGCGTGCCCACAAGCAAGATGGCAATCAGCAGCAGAAAGACAATCCACAGAGCAGGTTTCAAGCTGACTTGCTGGTCGAACAAGCCGCTGTCAGCCATCCTGGCAGCGCGATCGGTTTCTTCTTTCCGGAACAGTCCAGCCATGATCAATCCAATCCCGATGCCGAACACGATCGAAAGCACAATGCGCGCTATGGCTATATCCATGCCGATTGCCGCTCCTGTGTAGGCTATGGCAAGGATGTTAACCGCCGGACCTACGAACAGAAAGGTTACCGCTACACCCAACCCTGCGCCGCGCTTCCATATACCTGCAAACAGCGGCAAGATGGTGCAGGAACAAACTGCCAGGACGAAACCGCCAATTGCAGCCGCCGGATAGCTGATATAGCGCGGCGCTCGGGGTCCCAGGTAGCGAGTGATCACCTCTTTAGGGACCATTGCGCTTATATAACCGGCGATCACAAACGCTGGGAGCAGGCATAATAAGACGTGCGCCGCCAGGTAATCCAGAAGACTTAACCAACCTGATTCTATAAGCGGCAGCAGGAACGAAGCGATTGTGTCAATCATATTTTCTACAGTTTTCCATTTCTATTTAGTTTGGATCTCTTCAATCGCAATAATTCCTGGTTGAATTGTTCCTGCGCAACTTGGGCATTTGCATTGGGAGAGGGTAGCGGTTTGAAAAAAAGCCTCCAGGTCTGTTTTTGGAACTCCAGCAATGACTCCTGCCATTCGGATCAATTCCAGCAAACGCATATCCTGTATACGGTAGAAGATATAGCGACCTTCGCGACGAGTGGTGAGTATCCCGGCGGCGCGTAAAGTCATCAAATGCTGCGAGAGGTATGCTTGCCGTAGTCCCAGGACCGCTTCCAGGTGGCAGACGCACGCTTCGCCCTGGCCAATAGCCAGAATGATCCGGATGCGGACGGGCTTTCCAATGACCTCGAAAATCTGGCTGATTTTTTCTTCGTTTAATTGTTGGCTTGTATTCATAATATTGAATATATTATATCTCGTATTCCAATTCTTGAATATGACATTAATAACACAGGCGAATGGATAAATGTACTATTATTGAGAAACACGCACATGATGGTCCTGAACTAAAAGGAGCATATGCGGGATACATTTGGAGGTGAATATGAACGCTACTGTGCCAGGATGCCGAGGTAATTTGGTCTTCAGAAGAAGTGAAACTTATCCCACAGAGCAGTGATCAGATAGGTATTAAGACCAAATGGGGCAGTATCAGGATTTTTTAGCAACCAACAAGATCCAATGATGTTTAAAATACACCGTCCTGCCATTGAATTTTATATCGATACCTGCTTCTATACCCGCTTTTGCAAAGCTGCTCATCACGATAAATAGGGGTTCAGCCCTTGCGGGTGAATTCACGATCTGCATCCACTCCCCGAATTCTCTCTGCATCGTCCATTGATCTTCTTGAATGATCTCTAACCCCGTCGTCTCAACCAAGTCTTTCATTGCATTGCTAGAAATCATGCGCACATGTGATGGGTCTCGCAATATTTCCAGAGCGTTGTGCAGTTTCGATTCCTCGGCATTTTCTGACGAGATGATATCCGCAAAGATCAACCTCCCCTTGGAACGGGTTATCCTTGCCATATCTGAACATACAACGCCAGGATCGGCGAAATGGTGAATTGTCAATCGGGTAACTACCGCTTTGAAAACCGTTTCTTCAAACGGCAGGTACTCTGCCTGACCAATAACATAGTGAACGTTGAAAAATCCTGAGTCTTGGCATCTCTGACGAGCTCTGCGAACCATTTCGGGGGTAAGATCCAAGGCTATCACTTCATGCCCCTCTCCTGCTAGTGCTTCAGTGACAATTCCGGGTCCACAGCCCACATCCAACACTCGTAACTTATCCCCAAACCCGGCAGCGGAACGAATTCGATCCACAATGCCGCTGCCTGTAAGAGCCGCGGCATTGGAGAATGTGTTCGCCTGTCTGGAAAATTCTTCTTTGATTTGACGTTGATGATCCATCAAATATCCGGACCTCTATCTGATTGATTCCTCGGTCTTTATGCTTTTGGGGGGAAATTCGTAGTCATTATTGTACACCCTTGTAGCATCTAACCTCCCACAGGTTTCAAATTTCCGTGCAACCTAACCTCCCACGGGTTTCAAATTTCTACCGTCATACCATTATCCCAAATACATTCATACCTTATGCCAATCAACCCTGTGTAACTTAACCTCCCGCGGGTTTCAAATTTCCGCCAGTACACCATTATCCTAAAGATGTGCTTTACCTATTGCAAGCAGTCACACGTAACCCCCGGGAGGTTTCTCTCCCGCCTAACCTCCCGCAGGTTTCAAATCTCTGCTGGCACACATTTTTCCTGAAGACATGCATAACCTATGCCCATCACTCCTGTGTAACCTGCGGGAGGTTTCTTTTGCCGGAGCGGGGCTGGTGATGAGGGTCTTTCTTTAAACTTGACAAAAAAACTGTAACCGCTATAATTCTCTATAGAACTAGCCAACCATAATTTTTGCCGTCGGAATCATCGATGCCAAAAGCAACCGTAGAAGTGCCGATTAAAATCGATAAGAGCATCCCCGTCCCGATTTATCACCAGATTCAGGAAGGGATTAAACAACTGATCCTGAACGGGGATTTGTTGCCCCACGACCGCATCCCCTCTGAAAACGAACTCGCAAGGCAATACAATATCAGTCCCATGACCGCACGCCAGGCGCTGCACGGTCTGGCTATCAACGGTATTGTTTACCGCATGGTTGGACTGGGCACTTATATTGCCCCTCCCCACATGGAACACAAATTGGACAAACTTGTCAGTTTCTCCGAAGACATGAATGCCCGCGGTATAGATCCCTCATCCCAAATCATAATATTTCAATTCGAACCAGCGCCCGAAAATGTTGCAGATCGATTAAAGATCAGCCCAATAGATGAAGTGCTGCGCATTAAACGTCTGCGCTTCGCCGACGAACGACCCGTGTGCGTGCATGACGCATACTTATTGAAAGACTTACCTATTACGCGGGCTGAGTTAGAAGAAGTCGGCTCCCTGTACCAGGTGTTAGAAAGCAAGAACATCCACATTAGCGGTGGGTTGGATGAGATCGAATCCATCCCCGCGGATCAAGAACTGAGCGAGCTGCTGGGAGTCGATGTGGGGTCTCCACTGGTACAGCTGACCCGCCTGACGGAAGGCTTATCGGGCAATCCGATCGAGCTTGTTATCGCAGCCTACCGTGCTGACTTCTACCGTTATACAATCCGGTTGAGGAGATAGTTTCGAGGAGGTTCTTATCGAAATAGATGTTATCAAAAAGTCCAATAAATATCTACAATCAATCCGATAATAAATAAACAATAGGAGAAAAGAGATGCTCAAGAAAACACTTTATATTATCGTCCTGCTGGCGCTCGTATTAACTGTAGCAGCCTGCACCCCCGCCACAGAAGCTCCTACCGAGCCTCCCAAAGAAGAGGCGACAGAGGAAGTAGTGGAAGAAGCACCCGAAGAAGCAGGCGATGTACCCAAAGTCGCCTTGATCATAGCGCAAGGTGGTCTGGGTGACCGCTCTTACAACGACCTGGCTTACAGCGGTCTCCAGAAAGCTGCCGAGGATTTCGGCGTTGAGATCAAGGCGATCGAGTCAGCCGACCCGGTTGGCGAAGCAGAGCAATTACTGCGCACTGCGGCTGAGAGCGGTTTCGATCTGGTCATCACCCTGGAATACAGCCACTTCGATCCCCTCGCACGGGTTGCTCCTGACTATCCAGACACTACATTCAGCATCGTGAACATCGTCGTCGACCAGCCCAACGTAACCAGCATCTTGTTCAAGGAGCACGAAGGTTCCTTCTTGGCGGGCGCGCTGGCTGCTATGGTCACCGAAATGGAGGATAACGCAAAGGTCAACAGCGACAAGGTGATCGGCGCGATCGGCGGCGTGCAATCTGCCGGGATCGATAAATTCCTGGTTGGTTATGAAGAGGGCGCCCACTACATCGATCCGGATGTTGAAGTCCTAACCGCTTATTCGGAAGGCTTCGGTGATCCTGCTAAGGGCAAAGAGCTGACCCTGGCGATGTACGAACAGGGCGCCGACATCGTCTACCAGGTTGCCGGAGGCACCGGTGAAGGTGTCTTTGAAGCCGCAGAAGATCAGGAGCATTATGCCATTGGTGTCGATTCCAATCAGGATTACATAAAACCCGGCTTCATTCTCACCAGTATGTTGAAGTACGTCGATGTTTCTGTGTACGACGTGGTCAAACAACTTGTGGATGGCACCCTGGAGGGTGGTTCTACGGTCGAATACGGTTTGGCCGAGGGTGGTGTAGATCTCAGCGAAATGGAATACACCATCGACGACATTCCGGCGGAATTCCTGCAGAAAATTGATGAGATTCGCCAGATGATCATCAACGGAGAAATCACAGTCACCGACGTAACCAAAGAATAGCCCAACCGCAAAAGACAGAGGAGGCAAGCTGTCATTTTTCAATGAAACAGCTTGCCTCTCATTTCCAGTATCCAGCACAAACATTTTCCTCATAGTAAACCACGCTTGGCGGAGGTAACCGTGGCTTACCTCGAAATGAAGGGCATCACCAAGGTTTTCCCTGGAGTCGTTGCAAACAACGACGTCTCATTTGCTGTTGAGCGCAGCAGCATACACGCCCTGGTTGGGGAAAACGGGGCCGGAAAAACAACCCTGATGCGCGTTCTATACGGGATGTATAAGCCTGAAGCAGGCGAAATATTCCTGGATGATCGCCAGGCGGATATTTCCGGACCTCGCGACTCCATCAGACTGGGAATTGGGATGGTCCACCAGGAATTCCAGTTGGTACCTTCTCTGACAGTTGCTGAAAACATCGTATTAGGATACGAGCCTCATAAGGGGATCTGGCTGGACAAGCAAACTACGCAAACTCAGGTATCGGAAATATCTGAGAGATTTGGGTTGCAAGTCGATCCCGACCTGCCCATCCGTGAGATTCCCGTCGGGGTTCAGCAGCGTGTGGAAATCTTGAAGGTCTTGTACCGCCAGGCAGAATTATTAATCCTCGACGAACCCACTGCTGTGCTTACTCCCCAGGAAGTGGAGGGCTTTTTCCAGGTATTGAAGCGCCTGTGCAGTCACGGACACACAATTATATTGATAACCCACAAGCTGAAGGAGGTCATGAGCGTCTGTCACTACGCGACAGTCCTGCGCCGCGGTGTAAATGTGGGTTCTGTCGAAGTCGCTAAGAGCAGTGAAGCCGAAATCGCCCGCATGATGGTGGGACGAGAGGTGGAGCACATCTACCAGAAGGAGGAGATCTCTATCCCAGTTCCAAAGCTGATTTGTGAAGATATATCCGCTCTTGATGACCGCCGGCTGCCGGCACTACGCAGCATCAGTTTTACAGTCAGCACAGGTGAGATCCTCGGAATTGCCGGTGTGGAAGGCAACGGACAAAGCGAACTGGTAGAAGTATTGGCGGGACAGCGCCAAGCCGAAGGCAAGATCACTCTTGATGGGGAAAATTTATCGGATCACGACACGCGCTTCATCCGTGAAACCGGAGTGGCCCTGATTCCTGAGAGCCGCAAAACGCAGGGTTTGAATCTACAAGGAAAAGTTTCCGAAAACCTGGTCTCTAACAGTTACTATCAGCCACCATTCTCCAGGTACGGCATCCTTTCAATAGACAAAATTTCTAACTATGGACGCAAATTGATCGAACGCTTCGATATCCGCACAGATAGCCCAAACGCTGTGACTGCCACGCTCTCGGGTGGCAATGCCCAAAAGATCGTTATCGCCCGCGAGCTTGCTGATAAACCCGAGGTTCTGGTGGCTGCTCACCCGACGCGTGGTTTGGACATCTCAGCCACCCAGTATGTGCATGAAGAAATGCTGGGATTGCGTGCTCAGAATGTAGCCGTGCTGCTTATATCTACCGATTTAGACGAACTGCTCGCTCTGGCAGATAGAATCCTGGTCCTGTTCGAAGGAAGGATTGTCGGAGAGGTCGATCCAAAAACTGTGACTTATGAACAGCTTGGATTGTTAATGGCCGGACACGTAAATGATGCCTGAAGTATCAAGGATTCATGTGGCATAGAGCCGCCATATAATCTCAAACATACTATCGAGGAGAGTTTTGACTTGAATTCAGGGTTATTGTCGAAATACGGTAACCAATTCCTGCAGGTCGTCCTTACCCTGACGGTCGCTCTGGTAATGGGTGCTCTGGTGATGGAACTGTCCGGCAAAGATTCTGTTGAGGCTTATAAAGTGCTCCTCGTCAGCGCTCTGGGCAGTCGGACCGCGATAGCCAATACACTCCTGGCAGCCACACCGCTCATATTTTCCGGTTTAGGCGCCGCGATCGCATTCCGTGCCGGCGTGTTCAATGTCGGAGTAGAAGGTTCTATCTACATGGGCGCCTTCGCATCAGCATGGGTCGGCTTCACCTTCCTGGGATTGCCCGCTCTGCCGCTCATCCTGCTCAGCGTTCTGGCAGCCATCATCGCCGGCGGGCTGTGGTGCTACTTCCCCGGTGTATTGAAGGCGCGTTTGAACGTGGACGAAATCGTCACCACGATCATGCTCAACTACGTTGCGATACTTTTTACCAGCTATCTCGTCAATTACCCATTCCGGCTTCCTGGTCTGGCTAATGCCATGTCAGCCGAGGTCGCACCCCAGGCTTGGCTAGCGCGTCTGGTACCCCCCTCCCAGTTTAATGCCGGCTTCTTTGTTGCAGTTATTTGTGCTTTTTTTATGGCGTTTCTTTTCAACCGCATGCGCCTGGGTTTTGAATTGCGCACTGTCGGTGACAACCCGATTTTTGCGTCCTGGTCCGGAATGCCTGTGGCGCGGGTGATCGAGAAGGTGATGTTTATCAGCGGTTTATTAGGTGGCCTGGCAGGGGCGGCTCAGGTTCTGGGAGTCAACTACCGCTTTATTGCGAACTTCTCACCGGGTTACGGCTTCACCGGCATCACTATCGCCCTGCTGGCGCGCAATTCCCCCATCGGCACCCTGATCGGAGCGCTGCTGTTTGGCGTTCTCAGAAGCGGGAGCTCCACGATGGAAATCTTTACAGACGTGCCGCGCGACCTGATTACTGTGCTCGAAGCGACAGTGATCTTTTTCGCGGCACTCGAATTCAGCTTTACATGGCTTCGGAGAAAACGGCATGCAACCACTTAGTAATTTGCTCTTTGGAATGCTGCGCATGAGCACTCCGCTCCTCTTAGCAGGAATGGCAGGTGTGCTCAGCCAGCAGGTTAACCTGTTGAACATCGCTCTGGAAGGGTTGATGCTTGCAGGCGCCTTTTTCGCGGTCGTTATTGGGGCATATTTCGGCAGCGCATGGGTGGGTCTCCTAGCCGCAATGCTATTCGCCTTGTTATTTGCACTGATCTTCGGCTTTTTCATCATCGACCTGAAA
>SDBT01012811.1_pt1 | contig 13458 bp, 9 predicted proteins | sample 2277101 | NCBI WGS metagenome assembly SDBT01 (sample SAMN10404973, study PRJNA504765) | marine sediment metagenome | isolation source: marine sediment core GS10_PC15, 103 cmbsf | place: Arctic Ocean: Southern Knipovich Ridge | collected 2010
CCTCAACCTCTACACCTTCGAGCGGGCCTTGTTCGAGGCCATGCTCCCGGAAGCTATGCGAGATGACCGTGAGCTGGTGGCCGCCCACATGGAACTCGCTGGCGTCATCTACGGCCACGTCACGGCCAAGCTGATTCGCGAGCGGGTCCTCGCCATAGCCAAGGGGCTGAAGCAGGGGCCGCCTTCAAGGAAAGGCAAGCGACCGAGTGGACGCTGAAGCACGACAACTTATCCCGACCGCCAACCACGACCTTGTCGCCGGCTCCGAGGGCCTGACCGGCTTTTTTTGCCCGGGCGAGCTGGATTCCGCGTTCAGGGAGAATGGGTGGAACGTACAGGAGATGGTTCAAGTATTGTGTGAGATCGTCCGGGACGAGCAGACCCGCACGGTCGAGCGGCGGGATGGTTCGACCGTGACCGAGCCCATCGTGACAGCTCGGGAGCGGATGGCCGCCCTCGTGCTCCTGGACAAGAAGGCGAAGGAAGGCATGATCCTGGGCGGGCTCATCACGAAGGACCGCTTGACCGTGAAGAAAATTCTGGACGATGGGAGCGAGGCCGAGTACAACGCGGAGGGAATGAGGCTGACCGCGGATGGGTCAGAACGATTGAAGTCCACCCTGGCGATTCTGGAGGGAGCCTCCAAGGGTCAGGGCGACGAGATCATAGACGTGGAGGCCAAGGACCTCCCCGTCCCAGACGAAGGAAAAGAAGATGAGCGAGAACCCAGCGATCTACGAGGCGATGGCCCTTCAGGGGGACCCAGCCTCCTACCAAGACAGCCCCGAGGCAGCGATCAACATCGGGGGCCAGATGGTGGACCCGCAGGCGGTGGTCGCCTCGACGATGCAGTTGGCGGGGACCTACATGAAGAAGAACGGGCCGATCCAGCCGATGCACTCTCTGGTGGACAGGGAGGCGGGCCTGGATCAAAACAAGATGACCAAGGCACAGGTGAAGGAGCAAGTGATGAACGAGGATCAGGGCTACCCGAGCAACCTAGAGGAAGCGAACAAGACCAAGGAGTTGGAGAACCGAGTGGCGGGGATGGAGACGGGGATCAACCAGATTCTGGTCCACCTGCAGAACGGCCCCGTCGCCCCATCATCCCCGCCGAGTCCGCCGTTAAGCGTGCCAATTGGTGGGAGCCCGGCATCCCCCGGCGTGCTGACGATGCCAAGCCCGGTGCCTATGCCGATTGCACCACAGCCGAATCCCTCTCCGAGCACACCGATCGCATCGCCCGTGCCCGTGCCCAAGCCGCAGCCGCGGCGGCAGGTTACCTTGAGCGACGGGCGAAAAATCACCGAGCCCGGCCCGGCGAGCCCAATGAGCCTCGGCCCGGCAGTGGGGGTCCAAGAGCAACCCCCGACCCAACTAGAGGCTGAGGACTTCGAGGACGCCGACGAGTGGGGTGACGCCCAGATCACGGACCCCCAGCAAGAGGAGGAAATCGTGGAGGAGATCGACGTGGAGCAGTCGCGGAAGGCTGCTCACCTCCTGAAGGTGCAGCAGTTGGTCCAGGAGGTCAACGCCTTCATGGCGGGCAACGACGTGCATCGCTTCTGGCGTCGGCACGTGGCCAACAGCCTGCACCGGAACATCGGCTACAACGGGTGGCCGAAGCAGCTCCAGGTTGACTTCGACGCGAGGTTCAAGGGCTTCTTGGAGGACCCGGTGTTCATCTCCTCGCTGTGTGACAAGATCGCGGGCTTCGAGCTGGGACATGCCCTGGGCGTCAAGCACGTCGTAGCCTTCATTGTGGCGGCTGCCGGCTTCACGGCTTTCACCGTGAGCCAAATCTGAGAGGACTCGTTCCCGCGAACGCGGGTAGGTGTGTATTGCAAAGTGTAGTTTGGCCTCGAAAGAACAACCCCTACTGGCCGCTCCCCCCGGATTACTGGGATGATACCATGACCGAGGAGGGGAGGCGGCTGGCCCGTGTCAACGCGGCTGGTCTCACCGGTCGTCCGGAGCTGGACGCGGCAGGCTGGCACTTCTTCCGCGAGACGTACCTTGTCCCGCGGGGGCCAGCATGGTACCGGACGGGGTACACCCAGAGCCCACCTTCCCATTATCAGTGGGTAAAAGATTGGGCGACTCACGACATGCTGGTTCACGCGGCTCCGCGTGGGACGTGCAAGACTACTGTTAATCTGGAGGAGGTCCTCCGGAAGATGGTGACAACTCCATATTGGGAATGTGCGTTGTTCTTGGCCACCCAGCAGTTCTGCGGGGACAGGCTGGGCCGGCTCATGGGCGAGATCGAGAACAACGAGGGACTGTTCAACGACTTCGGCCAGCTCAAGGCAAAGAGAGGAAGTGGAGTATGGAATCGTGGTTCACGTATGGACCTTACGAATGGTGCCTCGTGCCGAGCTATTCCCATTACTGGTGCATCTCTGGGGGTTCGGCCGTCTGGTTTGATTGTCTTGGATGATGTGGAAAAGTCTGATGACCTTGTACAGACACCATCCGACCTCCGGGAGAATTTTGAAAAGTTCTTCTTCAATGCGATCTACCCGATGGCTCGGTCCCCCGGATTTAATATCCCAATCCGAATCATCGGTACTCTGTACAATCGTCGTATGTTCATCTACTGGCTTTATACTACAGATGATTCCCGAATCAAGGAGTTCTGGTCCCGGACGCTGATGAACGTGATCGACATGAACTGGTCGGTCATGGACGAGAAGTGGCAGGTGCTGGAGAAGCGACGCCTCGGCGTGGCGGTGTTCAACGCCCAGTACATGAACGATCCTGGCACCGCGGCGGACCGCGTGTTGGCCATTCACCCCGAACTCAACACGTACTGGCTGGAGGATGTAGACGATGCGGCTTTCAACGATTTTTCAAACAGCAAAGCGATTGTGGTCACGCACTGTCTCAAGGGTCACCTTAAGACGGAAGCGGGCGACGACCTGCCAGTTCCAATTGTCCAGCACCGGGAGTGGGCTGGAGTTGTCGCTGGGATGCGAAGATTTATCACAGTTGACTCATCGAGAACTACTACACCTACTTCGGATTTCTCTGTCGTGCATGTCATGGGATTCGAGAACACACACGAGCACCGGGACACGCTGTACTCACTGGACATCTGGGTCGGGCGGGTTAGACCCGAGGAGCTGCTCCGACAAGTGTACCGAATGGCTCTCAAGTGGGACGTTCGACTGATTGGGGTGGAGGCGTACCCGATCATGGCTGAGTTCTATGAGCGGGTGAAGGACAACCTGCCAGAGATGTATGGCCAGAACGAGACCGTACCGAGGGTGATCCCGTTGAAGTTCCCTCCGAAGATGGCCAAGGAGGACAAGATCATGCAGATGGAGTGGCGGTTCCGCCACTTCCGGATCAAGCTGCCGGTGGATCGGCGGGAGGAGCCCGGCTTCGCCCGGCTGTTCTATGAGGTGGAGAACTTCACGGAGGACATGGCCCTGCTCGACCACGACGACGCGATCGACACCTTGGCCATGCACAACGCGATTGGCAAGCAGCATAAGGGGGTGGCTCCGGACATCTACAAGCCGGTGGACCTCATAGAGAAGCTCCGGGCGGGCGACGGAGAGTACCTGGGGGTACCCCTTATGTCCGGCATCAACGCTGGGGACCTGAAGGATGCAGACCTCCACGCCCTCCTGGACCGGAAGATCGACGACGCGGAGGAGGAGCATGGTCCCGCGGACGAATGGTGGCAAGGCATGGCTGACAACAGGCAGTGGAGGACGTAATGTTTCATCGTTACATCATAGACCCGGGGCCTCCGGAGGAGTGGGTTGTTGGGTGTGATCTGTGTATGAAGGGGGTGCTACGTGTACCGGGGGGTCCAAAGGTTGGACAGCTCTGGTGTGAATGTCGGAACTGGGGTGGTGGTGAAGAAAAGGAGGCTCGGCATGAGCTGGAAAGACGACTTGACGAAAGTAATCGAGCAGAACGAGAAGATGATGCAGATGATGGCGGTGATTCAAGGCCAAGGCGTCCTCAACTCGAAGCGTATCGAGGCCCTCAAAGTCATCATAGACGCTCAGGTGAAAGGGGCGGGCAGATCAGCGGACCGAATGGCGGACCGCATGATCGAGATGGCGATGGTGAGGCAAGGCCGCCCAGTTGAGGCCGCTGCACATCGCCGCTCGTTGGACGAGGCCGAGGCTCCCGAAGGTCGGGACCTCTGGCAGGACGATGTAGAGAGTCAGTGGCCCCCGCCGGGTTGCGATGCAATTGACATGCCGTAGGAGAGACGCGATGGGCAACACAGTGAAGCCGGACAAGGATGGATTGGACAAGGATGGCTTGCCGATTTTCAATAGCAATGGGATCAACGCACGTGGATTCCACATTTACAACACCAAGCTGCCCATGACCCTGATGCTCGGGCTGCCGTGTGGCTACGAGTGGACCGACCGGGATCGGGAGGACTTCTATCATCACGTGTGGAGAGGAGCTAACAAGGGTATCGAGGAGTTCCGTAGGCTTCTGGCCCAGAGAGATCCGATCTGTGCCGCCGGCATGGGGCCGGAAGATTGCTCGTACCCGATGTTCAAGGGGGGTGACGAGGTAGCGTATAGGTTCGAGAAGATTGGCTGCGATCGAGAAGGACGACCAAAGGATGGCAAGACTAGCTCTACCGAAAAAACCAAACGAACTCGTAGACGCTCTTGACGCTGAGCTGATTCCAGCCGAGCAAGAGGCTAACGTCCACGTCACGACCCACAAGATCATCGACGCCTACCTCTCCGGTGTGCGTAAGTTCAAGATCAGGGACCGATGGTCCGGCAACCTCTCCATCGCCTTCGAGAACGCGAAGGGCGAGCTGGACATGCGGTACGAGGAGATTGTTCGCCTGTACCTATCCGAGATGGGCCGGTACATGAAGATGGAGATCGGCCCGGTCGCGGGGAAGAAGGGCGAGTCCCTCGACGCCCTGCGGAAAGCGGCAATCGGTTCAGCCACCCTGGGTGCCCTGTCGGCCCCACTGCCGTTGGAGTCGATTAAGCGACAGGCTCTGATCCCCTTCCTGAAACACGGGACAGTAGGGCTCAACCACATCGAGACCGGCTTCCCAGACATGCCGGACCAGATCGAGATCGTGCCTGCCCGACAACTCCGGGGCATCCCTTCGTGGGTGGACGGCACCGGCAATCTCATGGGGATCGCCCGCAAGCGGTGGGTCCCCTTGCCGTGGCTGCATGAGCGGATGAAGTCCGTGTTCAATAAACGGATCGACCTCAAGAAGCCGGAGTCCCTGATGGACGCCCGCGACGTGCCCTGGGGCGGCTTGCCCCCGGACACCGACGCCGGTGCGGGGCCTGACGGCGGGGGCGGTGCATCCGGTGGTGGAGCGGGTGGCATATGGTCCCCTAATGCAAACGCAATGGGGGTCAACATCAGCAAGGGAGCGGGTGCCTTCTTCGACGCGGTAGGGCCGCGGAAGGACGGGCGGTTCTATGTCCCGCTGGAGGAAATCTACATCTACGACGACACCCAGCAGTTCGTCGCTCGGATGATTTTCAAGGTCGGCAAGGTGATCCTTATCGACGAGAACTTCGAGACCCAGGGGGTCCGGGTTCTCTGCCCGCTGCACGTCGCACGGCACACGGACATCGGCAAGTTCTTCGCTCGGGGCTACATCGCCCCCCTCATGCCGATGAACGACCAGATCGAGAAGATGCTGGCGTCGCTGTTCAAGAACATTCAAGAGCTGGACATGTTCGGCACCCTGTTCATCCCGGGTGCGTCGATGATCGACATCAAGCGGTGGAAAACTGGGCCGCGTCCGAAGGTCGAGAAGTTCGAGCCGGACCCGCTGAACCCCAACATGAAGCCGTTCACGCTCCAGCCGGCCAACACCGGCCTGATGCCCGCGAAGGTTGCGGAGATCGCTGGACAATACTTGGAGAAGCAGTCGGGTCAAGGTCCGGCCTTCAGAGGTGAAACAAGTGGCAGAGTGGATTCTGCGGCGGGTCTCGGGTTCTTATTCAACACTGGCAATATCAGTCTCGGGCTCCCATCCCACGGTATCGCTGACGCCTTTTCAGGCGTTTATTCTCGAATGCTGCAAGTCGCCAAAGAACGGCTACAGCCGGGTGAGACGGTTAAGCTCGCCACGATTGATGACGCCATTGCCGGAGTCGTACTGGACCCGGCGACTGGTGATATGCGACTCTCAGAGAATCCGATTCCTAACCCCTGGGAAATAAAGGTTGACATCAAGGATCGTCAACCCAAGGACAGGGAAGTCATAAAACAAGAGCTGAAGGAGCTGTTCAGTATGCAGCTCGTGGACCCGACGCGGTTCTGGATCACGGCGATGGAGATGAACCTGGAGATGCCGGGGGCTCCGCGGGAGCTGTGGGAGACATGGCGGAAGTGTACGTGGCAGATCATCACGCTGTTCCGCGACGGCATCACTCCGGGCAACCTGGACATCGGGGAGCACACGCAGAACCCCGATATCCAGCTTATCAAGCTGCAGGAGTTCATGAACAAAATCGAGTATAGCCTCTCGTCTGAGGCTGTCCGTAAGGCATTCGAGACGTGGAAGTTGGACCTCGAAATTCTCGCAGGTCAGCGATTCCCGTCAGAGCTACCACCCCCAGAGGTGGTAGCTCAGATCGAAGCGGCAGGAGGGCAACAACGCCCCGGCCAAGAACAACTGGGCATCCCACCCGGCGTGACGCAGGGCGGACCCCTACCAGCTTGAAGGAGCTAGGACATGGCGACTGAACCCACCCCAACCGGCGGTTCCGTACAACCGGACCCCAACGGAGTCCCGACCATCAACATCCCACAGGATGCGGTCCCGACGTTGCTGCAGAACGCCCCACATCCGGACCAGACCAGGACCTACCCGGTCGTCGTCAATGGACGAGCCGAGCAGTGGACCCTGGAGAAGCTGACCACGGAGGCTCAGACGGGGGCAGCCGGGCGGGAAGCGTTTCAGACGGCAGCCGATCAAAGAAAAGAAAATGCCCGGGCGATTGCCGTTGAGGAGGATCTCGCCCAGGTGTTCAAGGACGGGGACGCCGACGCCTTCCGCCGCCTGGGTGCCACGTATGGCATGGACGGCACCAAGGTCGAGGAGCTCCTGAAGGGCGGAATCGAGTCTGAGGAGGGCGAGGAGGAGGATGAGCAGGTCGTGGCCACCTACCTGAAGGAGCAGGCGGACGCGATTCGTTCCCGCAAGACTGACGATGTTGAGGTTCCGATCAACTACTCTCGGTTCACCCCGGACGTCCAGCGACTGCTCCGGGAGGGCGAGAAAGCGAGAATCGACAAAATTGTCAAGATTGCACTTGACAAAGACGAGACTATCGCCTATAATATGGAGGCACACACCAAGGAGGGTCGTGCTGCCATCCGCGAGTACGTGGACGAGAAGATTCGAGGACGACTCGACTCGCACGCAGGAGACTTCGGAGACGGGACCCGCATCCTTGCGGAGGTTTTGCCTGAGATCAGAACCCACCTGCAAGCTCTTGGTATCCCTGGCGAACGGACCCAGACGGGTTTAGGCCACGCTCCGGGGGGCGGCGACATCGAAATCCACCCCACCAAACTTCCAGAACACGTACCTTCTACTGAGGGCGACGCCTTCGATCAGAACGTCTTGGAGACGCTGGCATTTCACCAGTCCCAGATCGAACGCGGCAAACAGTCCTAGTGCCTTGGCCTGCAGAGGGCCAGCCCAATCCCAGCTCTGCTAGTATTTAGTTCCAATGTGGAATAAGTGACATGGCAACCATTACTGATGCGATTCAGCTCACGCTAGAGCAGAAGATCGTTCCGACGATCTTTGAGAGCTTGTGGGAGCTGGACCCTGTCTATCCGATGATTCGCCGGTCTAGCATGAATGTTAGCCGGAATAATCTGGGTCGCGGATGGCAGGTCCTGAAAACTTGGACGACCGGCGTCGCCGGTGGGGCCAAGTTCCAGAGTGCCCAGGGCGGAAACGTCCTCAGTGGTCCTCTGGGCTTCAACATGTACGACACCCCGCAGTCCTTCCAGGCTGTGGACGAGGTCACGGCTCCGGCGTTTGTTCAGTCGAACGTCACGCTCATCGAGCACCGTGGTAACTTCTACCTCCCGCATCACATCCTTCGGGCTGACCGCCTGACGGCTTCGATCGGGTCGGTGGTTGCTCAGAACCTCAAAGGTGTTGCGGAACTGCTTGCCCAGCAAGAGGCCGCGATCTTCTACAGCTCCTCGTCCTCGACGGGTGAGCTGGCGGACATCGGCGATAGCTCGGCGAACGTGAGCAACAAGACCAGTCCGTCCGCGGATACTACGGTCATGCTGTTCGACCTCTCGGGAACGAGTGCGTCGGGCCGCGTTCACCGGTTCCGTGCGGGCATGATGGTCGATCTGTACGACAGCACCGGAACCACGAAGCGAAACGCCGGGTACTTCCTGGTAATCGACAATGTGGACCCGCTCGACAACACGATTCACGTGCGTCGGGTGGATGGTGGGACGTTCCAGACGACCACGTCACTCGGTGGGGGCGTGACCTACGCTACCGCCGGCGGTGACAATGACATCTTCGTCATCAAAGATTCGGTCAATCAGGCCCCCAAGGGTCTGGAGTCCTGGATCGCTGATGGCACGACCGTGACGGACTTCTTCGGGATCGACGTTCGGAACTTCGGACAGTTCCGCTCCTACGTCCCGTCGGCTCTGAACGCGGCCTTGACCGAGAACCTCCTGAACCGGCACTTTGCCAAGTTCTTCGAGTCGTTCCCCGGTCAGAAGATCGACACGATGCTGACCACGATGGGCGTTCTCATCGGGTTCATCGACAACCTGGACAGCTACAACACGGCTGTCGCGTCCCAGCCGGGCAGGTTCCGTTACGACCGTAACGGGATGCCGCTTACGGTTGAGGCGGGCTGGGAGGCGTTCCGTTACAGGTTCGCTTCGCGGTCGGTTGAAATCTTCACCTCCACCTACGCGAACAGCGGTACGGCATACTGCGGCAAGATTCGCGGCGGTGGGCTGACCCGCTACGTTCCCCCGGCAATCCCGGGTGCTAAGGTCGATTCGCGGTTCGGTACCGAGGTGGAGTTCGTTGCCGCACTGGGTGGCAGCGGTATGCAAGGAATCTTCAAGCACGCTCACGGCACCACCGGTGCGACCACGGACTTCGTTGAAGCCCCGTTCGTCCGCCAGTGGAACGTGATGCCTGGGCCTCAGTCCAAGAACTGGATGAAGCTGCAGACCATCACCGAGGTGCTTGGGTAAGAGCCTCCTCCTCCCAGGGGGTCGGGTAAGCTCGAAAGGGCACTCCCGGCCCCCATTGAGGATGGTGGCTTGGGTAGGAGGACCCGATGCTCACGACAATTCAACCCGATCGACACGTGGTCAAAGACACGCCCACGGCTCGGTTGTTCCGACGCAGGCTACATTCTGAGGACCTGTTCACGTTCTGGAACGGTGAAACCGGAGAGTGGATACTGGCATACTGGGTAGACAAGAGTCGCCGGTTGTGCGAGGAGATGGAGGACCTCGGGATGGCGTTCGAGAAAGTGACTCCGGACCTCGTCCAGATGATTACCACCTGCTGGAAGGCAGTGGACTGGAAGGTCAAGAAGGCTCGTCTCGTCTCCAAGGAGCGTACACGTGTGCGTGTGGAGATCGAGAAGATTCAGGAGGAACAAAAGCGTTGGGACTGGGCCAAACGGAAGCTGACCGCTCTCGGTCGCAGACCCCTCCCCTTTGCTTTTGCATCTCCTGTCAGTGGCGGTCACGCCAGACAGGTCTGATACATGGCAGTAGTTACCACATTTGTAGACAAAGCAGCCGGCAACGACGCCAACGACGGCAAGGACAACATCGGCCTGACGTTCATCGCTGCTGATGACATCACCTGGACGGACTCTACCTTCACCCTCACTGAGAGTGGCGGCCACGGGTACACGTTCGCCGCGGGCGATGTCATTGGTATTACTGGTGGTACCGGTGCGACCGTAGGGTTCTACGAGATCGCCTCCGCCACCTCCACCACTATCGTTCTCGTTGAGACGACCACCCTTCCCCGTGCGACGAACGCCTCCGACTTTGCGGCTGGTGACCTCGACGATACCGCTGACATCACCTCCTCGAACGGCCCCCTTGCGACTCTTGACGCCGCTATGAACGCGGTGGTCGGTGCTGACGACACCACCTTCTATGCTGTCGCGGGTACCGACTACGTTGCGTTCGCGGTGGACACCGCCGTCACTGCCGTCGCTGATACATGCACTGTCGAGGGTTACACGACCACGATCGGTGACGATGGCAAGATCACCGTGAAGGGCACCCTGACCGATACCATCGCCACCGGCATCAAATACTGCTTCAAGAACATCATCTTCGACGCCGAGGACTCGCGGAACAACTGTGTGTCCTTTGGCTCGACCAATGTCACGTGGCGGAAGTGCGTGTTCAAGAGTGCCGTGCAGAATGGTGTTATTACGAGCTTTGCTCAGTTCTTTTGGGACTGTGAGTTTGAGGGGTGTGCTCAGGATGGCATTGCTTGTAGTTCCGCGGCCTTCTTCAACTGCGTCTTTCAGAACAACACCCTGGCGGGGATCGACGGGTCCGCTTATATCATTGCTTACAACTGTCTCTTCTTCAACAACGCCTCAGATGCTATAAACGCGGGAGCGGCCAACGACGTTTTCGTCGTCGTCCTCAACTGCACCTTTGATGGCAACGGTGAGGTCACCGACAATGCCGTCACGAGGAGTGCGTCGTTCCGTGGCCCGCAAGCGGTTATAAATTCCATCATCTACGACTGTGCGAACGGGATCGAATCATACGCCGATGAGCGGGACGTCTATCTCAACAACCTGATGAACTCCAACAGCGGCGGCGACTTCGATGGGAGTGCCAGCGACCAGGAGAACACCCATGTCACCACGGCTCCGGACTTCGTGAATGAGGGCACTGACTACAACTTGAACACGGCATCGCCAGCGAAGGCGGCGGGAACTGACTTGTCAGCCAATGGGGAGATGGACATCGGGGCTTACCAGTTTGCGGCTGGTGCCGGCGGGGGTGGTCTCTTGGGCCCTAGTAAACGAGCAGGGAAACAATAATGCCCGACATCACCAAAGGCACAACCGATGTCACCCGCTATGTCTTTGTCGTAGACGACGGCGACGGGTCCCCAGAGACCGGGGCGACCATCACGAACTTCAACCTCCAGTTCACCCGGCACGGTGAATCCCCTGCCTCGAAGCAGGACGCGACCGCCCTCGGGGGTACCGGTGCGGACCACGGCGACAACAAGATGATCGAGGTGGACTCGACCGACTCGAAGGGCCTCTACCGGGTGGACTGGCCGGATGCCGCCTTCGCCATCGGGGCTACCGGGGTCATTCTCACGGTGACCTCCAGTGATGCGTTCCAGCCTGCCATTGAGGACATCTCTCTCACGGACGAGCTGGTGTTTGCTGCTGGTGCGGCTATCAGTACGCCGCCCAAGGCATCACCGAACGGGTTCAATATTACGAGTGGTGAGAACGAGGCCAACACGGAGGACAGTACCTTCGCCCTTGACGGCACTACGCACGACCTGGAGGCCGTCCTCGACTCGACACAGAAAATCGAAGCCTACTACGAGTTCACTGTGGGTGGCGACGGCATTGCAACTGGGTGTAAGTTTCACGGACGGCTCGACCGTGGTGGCGGCGTTGGTAAGCATATCGACGTGTTCGCCTACGACTGGGGTGCGGCTGGCTTTGACCAGATTGGGCAGATCGACTCCTCTGGTGGTCTTGAGGACCACGACTTCACGCTGTTCAAGTCCCACACCGGAAGTGGTACGGACCTCGGCAAGGTCCGCGTTCGCTTCAAGACTGGTGGGGTGGCCTTTACTGCAACTACGAAGATCATCACAGACCAGATTCTGGTGGAGTACACCATTGTTCGGCAGTCAGTGGGGTATGAGGGGGGACAAATCTGGATTGACACCGGGGCCTCCAACACCAACACAGAGAGCTTCGTTGATGGCACCGCCGACAACCCAGTGAGTACCCTTGCCGCGGCGATCACCATCTCGGGCAACACGAACCTGACCGACTTCCACCTTCTGAACGGCTCCTCGATCACCCTGGTTGCGACATCTACGAAGCACTCCTACTTCGGTGATAACTGGACCCTCGCTCTTGGGGGTGTGACGATGGTAGGCATCCATGTCGAGGGTGCTACCGTGTCCGGGGCAATGGCAGGCACGGGCAACGACCAGTCATTTAGGAACTGCGAACTGGGGGCGATGTCGATCATTGCTCACACGCATATGGAAAACTGTAGGATCACTGGCACCCAGACCCTTATCGAGGCGGGACCGGTCTACTACAACAGTTGTCACTCGGGGGCCTCGGGTGGGACACCCCCTACGTTGGACTTCGGGGGTGCTTTGGCTAGTTCCGATGTTCACTTTCATGACTACAGCGGCGGGCTCCAGATCGAGAACATGGGCGACGTTGCGACGGACACCTTGCACTTCGATGGGATTGGGCACCTTATTGAGGGGACCTGTACGGCGGGGACCGTGACTATCCAGGGGGTTATCTCTCTGGCTGGTATCACGAACCTCACCCTCGTCGAGATAGCTCGTGTGGCTCCGGACCAGATCGCCGACCATTCGGGGCGTGTGTTCAATGGCACCTCGACGTCGTCCAGCACCACCACGAAGATTTTCGTGCAGGCTGCCGACACCCCCACAACAGCGGCGGATGACGACTTCAACGACACCCTGCTGGTGGCCTACGACACCGGCACCCGTGCGACGGCTCGAATGAACATCCGGGCCGTAAGCGACTACGACGACAGCGACCCGTCCTTCACTATCAGCCCAGCCTTGGCCTTCACGCCTGGGTCGGGCGACATCATTGAGGTCTGGAGGGCGGATACTGGAGCCCTCTCACTTCTGTCCACCCTTGCGTCGGGCTTCGGTAGTGCGAGCCCCGATCGGCTCATCGACCATCTGCGGTCCATCATGTCCAAGGGTGCGGTGACCCCCGCGACCCTAGGGTCCTACGATCCGGCTGCGGACAGCCTAGAATTTGCTTCGGAGCGTCGTGCCTTGATGGAGGGCTCGGGCTTCTCGACCTCAACCGACAGCCTACAGGAGATCAGGGATGCTATTGATACTCTCATTGCTCCAGCCGTTGTGTCAGCTTCCAGTTTGTCTGGTAGTGGATTCCTGGCTGACGTGGTATCGCTTGTTCGTAAAGCCACGGATGAGCCTAACAATTCTCCGAAGTACACGGACGGCGACATCGTAGAGCTCCTCCAGGCGGGCATGGACGCGGTCATTACCGACATCCACGCCCAAACGGACCACCCCATCGTGGTACGGTACAACATCACGCTGGTCAGTGGCACCCAGTTCTACGTCTTGCCGCCGAGTGTGGCACAGCTTATCCGGGTCGCCAAGGTCAACAGCACCACCGGCATCCCGGAGTACGAGTCCTGGCC
>SDBT01012812.1_pt1 | contig 13457 bp, 7 predicted proteins | sample 2277101 | NCBI WGS metagenome assembly SDBT01 (sample SAMN10404973, study PRJNA504765) | marine sediment metagenome | isolation source: marine sediment core GS10_PC15, 103 cmbsf | place: Arctic Ocean: Southern Knipovich Ridge | collected 2010
CCTATTCTGCTCACTTGGACGTTTCTCCTAACTAACAAAAAGGCTGTCATTATTATTTTCCCGGTTTTCATAACGAATCCTCCAGTATTATTACATTTATTTTCCATGCTTTCCAGTCAGTAAAAACTGTCTCATCCCAGTTACTTTGCCGGAAGAACCTGGTAAAACCGGTACCCATAGGCTGGCAGTTCAATTGCTACCGGTTCAAACAAATTTTCACGTTTTTTCAACTCGCTATTTCTCAGATCAACCAAACCAGATGTATTGACAACGCTTAAATCGACTTTTACAGTTTGAGATGACGATTGAAAATTGAAAACAGCTAAAATACGTTCTGATCCATCATTGGCTGTCTTCAAAATTGCGTAATACTTGTCATCGTTATTAGTCGCCAGTTCCCGTCGGGTTGCTACAGGATGAAGGGCTGGATGAAAATATTTTTTCTTTAAAATCCAGGTTACTTCAGCATCCGGATTACCAGCTCTTTTCGTGTAAGCAAATATATCTCCTATTGTAGCAAGCACTGCTCGATGCAAGTGCTTTTTGGCAAGATCACCATCAAAATCTCTTGATGGTTTGGCGTAAAGCACACCTCCAGCTTCCGCCATCACGTCATGATAATCTTGTAAATTTTCCTCAATAACCCGTGGATTTCCTGTTTCAATCGCTATTGTGATCACATCATTATTCTCCCATTGGTAAGTATTTTTTTTATAATTCAACCCATAAGCCTGAATACAATTGTATCCTGATTCTGTCATCCAAGCGGGATCTCTACCTCCTTCTGGTTGAGAAAGTGTATTTCCATAACTGGAAATCACATCAACAATGTATCTTCGATTGTGCTCCCATGTTTGAAAGGGATAACAGAGCGGAGCGTCGATAAGCATACCATCAATTCCTGTATCCATCCAGAAACGAACGATTTGCTCTGCTTCCTTTCGCCATTCTTTTGATCCCCAATTGTTTTGAGGCAAAGGAATATTATTCCCGTCCTTATCCTTGGCTCTCCATCTCGCCCAGAAATAACAACCGGCCAGCTCGCTATATTGCCAGCCCCACGTTTTCGTTCTATCCCTTTCCTCTTGGGTCACATAAATATCCTCTTGAGTAGGAGGAGGAGGAGTATCAGCTCGATTTGACCATAAAAACCACTTTACTTTGTCAGTCTCTTTACCGGCCTTTTTTGCTTTGCATGCCTCAATCCAGTCAGGTGCCTCTACACTAAAATAGCCTATATTGATAAATACAATGACAGCAATATTTTTTTTATGAGCAATGCGTACTACTTGGCGAAAATCATCCATCGTACCTAGTTCAGGATCAATACGATAATGGTTCTTTGTATCTAGCCCGTTATAAGCAGAAAGTCCATCTGCAGGTGCGAAAATCTCTATTGCCTGGAAACCCTGAGCTTTAATTTCATCCAATTGTTTTGATACTTTAACTGGATCAATTGAAATCTCATGAGCATACCTCATATTTTTCTTCAGGGTTACAATTTTTATGGCGGCTGCCTTCTCCCACCAACGATCGGGAACCAAGTGCCGTAGACTATTACTCTTATCAACAATATTGGTTTGCTTACCTTGATTACTGGCTCCTACTGGTACACTTGCAAAGACCACACCTAAAAGCAGTGCTAATAGACGAGTATTCATACCATTCCTCCTCTTTTTAGAAATGAAGCCACTGTTTTCTCAATTTTGATAATACAACATTGTTTTAAAATAGTGCTCCTTGTTCGACCATCTCTAGATTATAATAACTTAGTTTATATTCTAATCCATTTTTGCAACCTCACCTCGATAACAGGCAATTCTTCCCAAACCGATTACTGTGCCTTCGCTCTGTGGATTCTTCTTTCCTGAAACGCGCACCTGCAATTTGTGTTTCCCGTCTGGGAGACCAGTTAACCACACTGCAGAACATTGTCCCCCACCCCATGGCCACTTCTTGGGCAAATACATATCCCATGTTCCCATGGATTTCCCATCAACCAGGACCTCCAATATACCGTAATCATATCTAATAGGACCCTGGACATAGATGGCAGTGCCTGGGAATTCCACTTCCATATAATCACCTGCATGGTCAGAGTATCGGAATCCATCGGTGATTAATCTCCTTCCATTAGGTTCACTCCACTTTCCCTCCCACATGATGCGATTATCCGTGACCCAAAATGCATCGGAAGGTTCAAGAGTTGGAAAAGCGATTTCTGCAGGACCTTCAAATTTAAAGGATTGTACAGAAATGGCGATTTGATCACCTTCTATTTCTCCTCCATTTGCCTGTATATTTTGAATTGCCAGATCGAGACACGCCTTCGATGCTGATTCGATGGTGTAATCTGTATGGATGAATAGTTGATCCATATAAGAAGCAAAAGGTATTTTTACATTCTCAGGCAATTTTTCAAATCCGAACATTGCTCCCAGGATCCCCCCTAAATTTGAAGGATTGCAGTCGGAATCCTGACCTGCCCGTGTTGAGATGTCGATGGATTTTTCGAAATCTCCATCTCCATAGAGCATACCGAGTACAATATAGGCTCCGTTCAAACTTGCTGAAATATTAAATTGTCCCTTAAGCGCACCATGGGCTCCTGTGACACCCCAGGGACATATATCCAAATGACCGTATTTCTTTTGAATTTCATGCCACGTCGATTTCCAATCGACTGGATAGAGCTCATAATACTTTAATACATCCCGGATAATCTGAGAATATCCGCTCTCTTCAGGAAGCATACTTAAACCAGCTTTAATCACCTGCTGAATATCACTGGTAATAAATGCTGCAGCATACATAGCTGATACAAATACACCGCCGTAGTATCCATCTCCATAATTCATAATATGTCCGACAGGATCACAGATATCCAACGCAGATTGCGGCAATCCCGGACAAACCAGCCCAATAAAATCAGACTCGATCTGGAAGTCAATATCCTCTGCATGAGAACTGTAAAACGGATGACCGGATTTTTCTGGTGGAACGCCTGCGAGTATATTTTGTCGAGCCTGCATGTTTGCATGTCCCAATCCGAATCCACCATATGCAAACGCTTTTGCAAAGGCGGAAGCCGGGGCATCGAATCCAGAATCGGCAAGCGTTTTCAAAAAGACCATATTGACATACATATCGTCCTGCCTCAGGATCCTTGATATCCATTCCGGCTCCAATTGAATAGGCCCTTCAATCATTGTTCCCATATACCGGAATTCGGTCGGTCCCCCATAAGTGACTCCGTAGGCCTTTCCGACCCAAGCTCCACGAATTTTATCCAATAACACGTCCTGAGTCACCCTCACTGTCTTTGGAAACGTTGATGATTGTTTTTTTTCACACGCAAAACCAATCATCATGGCTAAACATAAAATAACTTTTAGGTAATTACTTTTAATGATAACCTCTTACATTATCTGCTATTAATTGGTTTCAGATTGACCGCAAGAAAAAAACGCGACGTAAGAAACCAATGCAATTACGAGAAAACTCCTTTTGGTCATACTATTTGACCCATTTAGTTTACATCCTCTCACTATTTCGGCGTTGATGGTTTATTACTGTAAATGATGGCATCAATAAGCTTTATTTCAGCTTTATCAGTCGGGTTTAAAACCTTGAAACGAACATTGTGTTTACCCATTGGCAACTGATATCTCCAAAATGGCGTATATTTACGGGCGTTAGACTCGGTTGGCAGGTCAACAACTTCCACCAATTTCCCATCTATATGCATTTCAACCCTGAAAGTATAATCTTCATCTCCCTTTTTGTGTACACCACCGGACCATGAGCCGTTGATGGCAAATCCAATACCCTCAAAATCGAATGATGCCTCCTCAGTAATACTCATATTAAGCTTTTTCCTCTCAACCGGATAATGTCCCTCAAATGCTACTTCCAATTTCACAGGCTTTGGCTTTTGTACCTTTATAACGACTTCATCCTCGCTAACCTTACCCCCATTCCTTTTGGTTACTTCAAGTGCATGCTTAAAGGACATTTCATATACATCATTGAGGGAGATTGCCGTTTCAAAAAAGTCTATCGACTCTACTTCATCAAGTCCTTGTTTCCAATAATCAGGGATATTTTTATAGCCTAACATTGTACCAAGAATGCCACCCGATTTAGGCGAGTTAACATCAGATAAATCTCCACATCGCGAGGTGATTAAGATGGTCTCGCCAAAATCCCCATCGCCATATAATAAGCCAATTAAAACCCAGGCGGAGTTAATTTTGGCATCCATGGCCAGGTATCCTTTCCCATCGTATTTGTCGAACAAAGTCTCAGGGCACCTTAAATGATTTCCGGTCCATTTTTCTTGTACTTTTAACCAGGTTTCTTTCCAATCGTTAGGATTTTCTTCATGCCATCTAATCACATCGCTCATTACTTGAGCGAATCGGCTTTTTTCTGGAATGACCTTCAAGGCTTCATTTACTACATAATTAACATCATCTGAGACAAATGCTAGTGAGTACATAGCAACAACATAGATACCCCCATACCAACCATCTCCATAACTCATGATATGGCCAACCTTATCGCAATATTTTGCGGCAGTATTGACCATCCCAGGACTCATAAGTCCAATAAAATCTGCTTCAAACTGAAAGTCAACATCGTCAGCATGGGGATTATTGAGCCAATCGCCGGATTGAGGCGGCATAATACCTCTCAAAATATTGGAACGAGCCATCTGATTATTATGCCATAAGTCTTGTTTCAGGCTAGCTAATGACCTTGCAAATGAACTTGCTGGCGCGTCCAAACCTTCCTTTTCAATGACATCGACAAAAGGGAGATTCATGTACACAGCATAATAATGGGGGGGATCTTCTTCGTAATACCACGCAAAATAGCCGTCGTACCATTTATACTCTAAAGAATCCGGAATCATAGCTCCAGGGGCAAATATTGGGGGCGCAAGTGTAACGCCAATAGTTTGACCAGCCCAGCCACCAGCAATCTTGTCGCGTAGCTCATCAATAGTTAGCGTTTTCATCTCAGGTTGACCGCAAGAAACAAACGCGACGTAAGAAACCAGTGCAATTAGGAGAAAACTCCTTTTGTTCATTTTATATCCTCCTATTGTCTTAGGGTATAATTCATGCCCACACGTATCTTTTAAATAGGTTAAAACGTGTAATCCGATACCACCCCACTATATCAAACGGCGCAATGTTATTGAATAGTCCACCGGCCCATAAAAATGGAGGCTCCCAAAGGAAGCCTCCATTTTCTAAATACTGGCGTTATTTCCTGGGCTAAATAATCTCCACATGGGACAGTTAATAGAATAAACCGATAGAGAACATATGGACTTGTTTTAATTCTCCAAAATCAATAAACGCATAATCAAGTCTACCGCCAATATTTCCAAGAGAATAATTTAGGCCACCGCCCAAGGTTAAGCCTTCTTCATCATAGTTCATGCGATAGCCAGCCCGGAGAGACAGGACGTTGTAAAGGGCATAATTGACGCCTATATGAATTTTTTCCCTATCATCATTGGGGTGGGCCCCTTCAACAGAAAGAGTCATAAAATGTGGACTGTCTGTGCTTTCGAAGAAATCCATAGCCATACCGAAGCGAAAATCAATGGGCATTCGTATATCTTCGGCCTCGGCTTGGAATTCTTCGGACCATCCTAGTAAATGTGTGTCAGGGCCAAAATTCCGTGCCAATATAGCGAAGCGTAAACTCCTGAATCCAGTATAGTATAGTGTACCAAAATCAAGAGACCAATTATCCACGCTTAACTCAGCAATTTCCTGACGAATCCATCGCACATTACCACCAATCGAAAGACGGTCCGTCACATTCCTGGCGTAAGAAAGTCCCCCGGCAATATCTCCTGCTGTAAACATATCTCCGGTTATAACCGCTTCAGTGCGATCCTCACCAACAATTGGGCTATTGATTGTCTCCGCCATATCGCCGTAATTCACCGAAACTACACTCAGACCAAAGACACCTATGTTCCCAAACTTTTTCGCAATTGCGAACGACTGGCAACCTATGTCAGCTATCCAATTAAACTTACTGAGTGCGATGTCCATGTTCTCAACATATGTCAGCAAGGCAGGATTGCTAAAAATAAAGCCAGCATTTCCACTCTTCGCGTCACTTACAGTTATAATACCTCCCATTGCTGACTGTCGGGCATCGCTGTTGATCTTTAGAAACTGCCAGCCTGACTGACCTGCACGTCCAATTTCTGGTGCCTCTATTCCCATCTGGGCATAAAGACCAGAAAATCCCAGAAGAGAAATCAGAATAGATCTGATCATTATCGATAAAAACGTATTCATTTTCATTGTCGTTCCTCCTATCTAGCAATCCTTTGAATGAAGATTAATAACAACCGTCATCAACATTACATTATTTGATTATAGCAAACTTGCCAATAAATATTTCACCTTCAGAAGTAGGAACTTCAGACTTCACACTGTAAATATAGATACCAGGAGCAACTGATAGCGTCCATTTATTCAACATATAATCCAACTTTATGACACTTCCCCAGGCTTCGGCTCCACTACCATCATCGTGCTTTATTTCAGTGATAAGTGTGCCAGCCATGGTATAGATTTTGATAGTACACTTTGAGGGAAGACCGATGAATTCCATTCTGTTTCTCTCACCAACACCGAGTAGCCGGCTATGCTGACGGAAAGGATTTGGAACGACATATACCTCCTTATTCTTGTAGAAGTCTTCGTTCGGCGCCCTTAACGGATAAACCGGATAGCGATTGTTGTTCACTTTGCCGCTTTCATTTCCATCCGTATCATAGCTGGTAACGGTATAATAATTCCCCACACCCAGCGGCAGACCCAAATCATTATAGACAACATTGCCGCTTTCAAGCTGCACATCAGCTATCGGTATATCTTCGATCAGATCCCACGGCCCTATCGTGTAATAAGACGAGCGATACACTCTATAGCCAGCGAAATCATTAGCCGCTGTGAAAGGATCTGCGTAATTTTCATGAACGGCCGGCCAAACAATTCTTGTACCACCACCTACAGGCGTCAACGCCAAACTGCTCTCACCATCTGTAGGCGTCGAAGGCGGGTGCGCTTCTATTTGATATCCATTAGCATAGAGTTCCCTGCATGAAGCTATATTTTCTAAAAGTGCACCAAGAGATTCGGTTGCGAGCAGATCAATATTGGCAACGCCACCCTCAACAATTTTATGACGGTCCATCTCACCCACCACGTCGGCAAATACAATAGTTACTGAGTCGCCGGCCGCTATATCAAACGGGCCACAGGATAAATTAAAAGCAGGCGTATCCCTCTCCCATTTGTTGCCGCCTTCGCCACCGGCAGCTCTAGCATCATCCCAGGACATACGCGGTTGTTGGTGCGTCTGCATTTCGCGCAGGAAAGATGGTTCATGCAGAGCCTGTATGAAAAATCGGTCTCTCTCATCATCTGGCATCTCTCCCAAGCTCCAAGCAAATTCTGTGATGTTTTGATAAACATTTCCACCTGCTGAATCTAATAAGACGCATGCGTAGTACCCCGGCGAACGGAGTTCGTGCACACGGCTTCCTTGCTCCTCGATATCGGCAGCGTCGCCAATATCGCCCCTTTCCGGACCGACACCAAAATTCCACACACTTGGCTCTTCGGTTTCCCAAAGAAAGCTCCAATGATCGTAAAAATAAAAGGTGTTCTGAGTTTCAGACCAGCCATACTTTTCATCATCCCAGCTACCCCCTTTTTCTGTAATCATGATGCCTCGCTGCGGACCAAAGATAACATCACTTAGAGGGGTTGAGCCTGTATTGTGGACTGTGAGTTCAGTAATAAAGAAAGATTCATACTTTGGATAACTCCATACCATGACCTTGTGCGACACATCCACATCTAAATCATTGACGTGGTGCGCGCCGGTTACCATTTCTTCAGCCACGATCGAGGGATCGGCTAGATTATAATTCTTAATGAGTTTAGTCGCCCTCGTGGGATAAATAAACGATGCGTCTGGATAAGCACGATTGGTGATCGAATATGCTCCCGCGACACCTCCCCTGACTCCGTAAATTGTATACCCAAAGCCCGTAACATAGTTATAAGAATCCTCGATGTCGGTGCCTTTGGAGTATCCAGGGTAATTTACAATAAAGAATTGGGAGTAAGGGTCTACTGGTTGACCTGCTTGATACGAATTATGAATCGTGGTCCAATTTCGACCGCGCGTTAGAGTCTCTTTTTCCCACTGTATCTGCGCAGACAAGCTGGCAGTTTGAATCAATAACAAGAGCAGCACACCCATCAAAGAATAGTTACTCTTTTTTAATAACCAACGATTTATGATATTTTCTCTTTCCATAATTCCTCTCCTTTCAAAGAAATTAATTAGGTTAGCTCGAGCAAATAAGTGCCTTCACTTTAGAATGTAAATTGCAACTGGAAATAGATTTGCCTTGGCGTTGTTTCATAAGAGTACCAGCCCCACTCATTCGGTTCATTTGAAAACCAATGTATTGGCAGTCGGTCAACATCATCCTTATCTTTATTCTCCTGCCACTTTATCATATTTTCCCCACCAAGCAAACTGTAAAACTTGTTATCAAAAAGATTTCTTACCTCAACGCTCAATTCTGACCTGACTCCCATCAAATGAAAGCCCTTCGCGACTTTCAAGTTTGTTTCGTAGATGGGGAACCACTTCATGTTATTCGGCTTGGTTGAAACATCGCCAGGACCATGATAGGTATAGAGCTGTCCGCTACGCCACCTAAAGAAAAGGTAGACATTCACATCACTCAAGGGTTTGACACCTGCAATTCCCGGCCCACGGCCCGGCTGCATATAGAAATTGGCCCATGCTTTGATCTTGTGAAAATTACTCCATGCCCCTTTATTATTGCGGTATCCTATTGGAACATCAAGTATACCTGAACCAGGTTCATATAAATCGGAATATCCTACCCTACCATCCCAGGACCAATAAACATCGTGGCTGACGCCAAGGTTCAAGGGAAAGGCCAAAAGAGTTTTCAATTCCGTTTCGAGCCCCCGTACATCTGAATAACCATCATTGACAGTCATAATTCCAACATTGTAAAAATTCAAAGCCGGAATAACATGTGTACCTCCATCCCACCCGCCACCGGTTATATATGTAGCGTCCTTATAGTAACCTGTAATATCCAGGCGGAGCACATTTGCGATATTTTGGTCTATTCCAATCTCATACTGGATTGTCCTCTCATATCCCATTTCTGGGTTTCCTTGATAGCCCTGCCATTGATCTAAATAAGTTGTTTGTTTTGCGTAAGGATCAAGCACAACATCTATATTTGGATCCGTTGAGAAATTAATGAATGCCAACCCAAACATCTTTGTCCAGGAAGGTCGCTGATAGAAATGACCGTAGTTGAAATGCAGAACCGTATTCTCTGAAATGGGGTGTGAAATACCCACCCGTGGAGATATGGCATACTGGAGTGCGGTTCTCTCTCTTTCAGGGGTGCCAGGAATACCCATCGGCTCATCGGGATCGTGACCCGGGGTTGTGGGCTGCATCGCAAGAGGATCGAACATGAGTTTTGGCGCGTTGCTGTTCATCTGGAAAAAATCCATTCTAATGCCTGCATTAACAATCAAACCGCTGAACTCAATTTTGTCCTGCATATACAAAGAGCCTTCGTAGGGTTTTCCGTCGAAAACACTATTCAAATTCCAACGGCTTCCACCTTCATAATAGCCCATGAGATGCTTGTACCAGAAATCATACATTTTAAACTCTAAACCGGTCTTTACCAGATGATTACTGTACAACTGGCTGGTCAAATCACCTTTGATGGAAATCACTTTAGCGTCTGTCTTGTCAAATACGTGGTGATATCGCTTATCGTAAAAGTATGGGACCATTTTTTTTACGTCATCCGTAGCACTCCACAAATTATCAGGGATCATCCCATTTCTATCCGATCTGTCCATACTGTCGTGCAGATAGGAGGCCGAGATTTCGTAAAAAGTGTTGAGACTGAGTACGTGGTTAAGACTTAAAGAGAATTGACTCACTTTCTTCAATTCCGGCCACTGGAGAAAGGCACCGTATGGCCTATATTTATTTTCAGAGTATGGATCGGTAATTTGCATCGGATTGTACCAATCCGCTTCCATAGCTGACTCAAGGCTATTGAAATTCGTGTCTCTTCTTCTTTCACTAGTTTCCCAACCGCCATAGATTGTGGAAAATACTAACTTCATAGAACGTGAAATCCTATAGTTAAGTTTAGCCTGAATATTAAATTCAGGATTGTAGGGATTGGCCTGCGGGAAAATATTAACGCCTCTTTTGTACCGGCCAGACACAAGAAAACCCAACTTGTTGGTCAGCATGCCGTACAGTGTTGCCTCTGTCTCGTATTCCGCGCGTTCGTGATAGTTGCCCAGCGTATCGCCTGGATTTATTTGCTGTTGCCAGCGCTGCAAAAGTTCATTAGCGTTTTCGCCAGAAAATTCGCTATTGGGGTCCTGAGATTGTTCCGTCCAGTAATCAAGGTCATAATGTGTCCAGTCATAATTTTCCTGACTGTATATATTTCGACCATAGTGGTATTTACCACTGGGGCGCATACGTGTGATGATTGTTCCCTGTATTCCTGGTGTGGTCCTTTCTTTGGTTATCACGTTAATTACAGCTGAACGGACATTTCCATATTCAGCCTTATAGCCCCCCGTCAGTATTGCAATCTCTTGTATTGTGGATGTATTTAAGCTAGAATAATTATCAGAAACGAGTCCACTATTCAAGCTCACGTTGTCTATAAGGTATGTAGACTCTACTTGAGAACCTCCACGGAATAATCCATCAAATACTCCCGTCTTTGTTTCCATAATTTCAGGGATCGTCCTGGCCCATGATCTGCTGATTTCATTAGCCCCTACTACTTGTTCACTTGCAGTTAAATTCTTTTCCACCACCGGTCTCTCAGCCACCACAGTGACTTCGGCTCCGATAATAGTCGTGGGTGTCAGGAAATAATTAAGGTCGGTTGTCAGGTCGACAGAGACCTTCACCTGAGCCTGGGTTATCGTTTCATACCCGATGTAAGAGGCGAGGACCGAGTAGACATCTGGTCGTACATTGATGATAAAGAAGAAACCGTCCTGGTCCGTACTGGCCCCCATCGTCGTCCCAATGATGACAACATTAGCTCCGGCAAGGCCCTCCCCCGTTGATTGATCGAGTACCCGGCCCGCGATCTTTCCCGTGGTACCAGCCCAGAGAATACTCATGAAGAGGAAAATGAAAACGAGTAGGGGCGCGATAATCTTCCCTAGTGAAAAACTTACTCTTTTAGCCATTTTTCCTGCTCCTCACTTGATTTATTGTTGTTTTTCTGCATATTCAAAACTTTTGAATACCTTTTCTTCAACTTTCTCATCATCTAACCAAGCCAATTCTTTCACCGATTCGCGTATCATCAATTTTGTGGGTAGGACAACACCATTGGTCCCGGTGTTACTTTCTCCATCAATTTCACCAATTAATATTTTAAAAGCGATCTGCCCCATTTCCGCCGTCTGTTGGCTGACGGTCGTCATGGGCGTAGATAGATAATCAGAATAGGGCTGATCATCATACGAAATCATGGAAATATCTTCTGGAATCTTTAAGCCCTCTTCGGAAATAGCACTCCATGCACCAAGAGCTGTCAAATTGCTGCAAGTGAATATTGCTGTTGGCCGGGATGTTCTATTCAACAGCAGTTTGGCGCTGATGTAACCATTTCTCTCTCCAAAGCTGTCCCCCACGATAAGTGATTCGTCTACGAGAATATTATTCATCTCGAGTGCATCTCTGTAGCCGCGCAAACGATCATCGTTAACCGAAGTATGGAGGAGTCCTTGAATACACGCTATACTACGATGACCATTTTGAATAATATGATTCATCGCTTCTACTGAACCTCGATAATTATCAGATATTACGTATGGACATTTCAAGCGCGGGAAATGGCGGTCCGCAACGACCATCGGCACACCATCGTGACATAGCTGTTCTAAGTGGAGATATTCCTGGCCTATTGGACAAACAATCAAACCATCTACTTTTCGACTCTGGAAGAGCTGAAGGGAATCCACTTCGATCTTGGTGCTGTTTTGGCTGTCACACAGCATAATGGAATAACCGTTTTTGCGGGCCTCGTTCGCGATGCTTCGGGCAAGAAGGGCAAAAAAGGGGTTTGAGATGTCCGGGATGATCAACCCGATGGAGTTGGTACGGTTCAACCGCAACCCGCGTGCCTGATGATCAGGGGTATATTGCAGTTTAGCTGCCGCGCGGCGAACAATATCCTCGGTTTCCTCACTGATGCGATAGCGCCCAGCCTCACCATTCAGCACTCGGGAGACAGTCGTGACCGAGCTGCCGACATGGTCTGCGATGTTCTTCAAAGTGACGCGTTTTTTTCTAGCCATTCGCAAATGCCTAACGGATGTCTAAAACCCTTTTAGAATGGAACTTCACCGTACCTCTCTAGAATATGCACAAACGTTTGTCCGAATATTATAGCGTCTTCCCCGCCGAGTCAAGCACTATTTCACCAGAACTTCCTCCGAATATTAGATTTATAGGGTTTTATCCTATTGATATATCAAGAGATATGGGGGCTTGATAAGTGGAGAGGGCTGTTTTCTGGGAAAGAACGAGGGGGAACTTTTGCTAAGCTTTGTTGTCCTTATCTATTGCCATTTATTGCTGAGATTTATACTTTCTCGTCGCGCAAGCATAGCGCTATAATAAGCGCGATATATTGCGCATAACGCCTGAATGAATCTTCAGAGCAATTACATTTTTTGCTTACTTAGTCGTCCCTGAAAAATCGCCCCCATCAAGCCAAACGAGCCAGATAGGGTTGAGATAATAGGTAGTAGTTGCTGAGCAGACCAATGCCACGAATGCCAACCACGCCAACCTAATTTGAATATCTTTACCAGACATGATTTCTGTAAGAATCGGAGCTATTATAGCTAAACTCAGGCAAAGGAGGATATGCCCATGCGCCGGTTTAAGCAGTTAAGTTTTTCTGATCTGGAGATTCATGAGAACCGGACGGTCACCCGGACGGAAGAGAAACTCCGCAAGATAGATCAGTTTGTGGATTTTGAAAGGATCGTTGACCGTTTTTCGGTCATTGATAAGACGAAGAAGGGGCTGGGCGGCCGCCCCCGGAAAAAGATATTGTTGATGACCCGGATATCGTTTGTGCAGTACCTGTATAACCTGTCTGACCCGGAGTTGGAAGACCAGTTGAACGACCGTTTATCCTTTAAACTATTTGTGGGTCTGGGGATGAACAGCAAGGTTCCTGATTACACCACCATCTGGCGTTTTAAAGAGGCTTTGATCCGGCACCGTCTTCTGGACGGGTTATTTCGCATGATTGTGGATGCCTGTGA
>SDBT01012813.1_pt1 | contig 13457 bp, 4 predicted proteins | sample 2277101 | NCBI WGS metagenome assembly SDBT01 (sample SAMN10404973, study PRJNA504765) | marine sediment metagenome | isolation source: marine sediment core GS10_PC15, 103 cmbsf | place: Arctic Ocean: Southern Knipovich Ridge | collected 2010
GCTACTCGACGACGAAATCGGCCACGACAGCGGACGATACTGCTCCGAGTCCGGACCCGATGATCTGGGCCACCGAGCCGTACTCAACCGGAGGCACTTCTATTTCGATGACGGCAACGACTGCCACGGATGCGTGTGGTGTTGAATACTACTTCGATTGCACAGCAGGCGGCGGAAACAGCAGCTCTTGGCAGGACAGCGCCACTTACGAGGATACCGGCCTTGATCCAGATACACAGTACACCTATAAAGTCAAGGCACGCGACAAGAGCAGCAGCAATAATGAGACTAGCTACTCGACGACGAAATCTGCAACGACAGATGCCGCTGCAGGAGACGTAGAGATCATCGGTTCGTGGGTTTCAGGCACCAGCCACTCGGAGGAATCAGGCTCGAACCGGGCATTGCTGTTCTTCGCGTACGTCGAGACAAACCCCTCGCGTACGGTGACCGGTGTGACCTACGGCGGCCAGTCAATGACCAAGATTATCGAGGCGGAGACAGGAGCCGCCACAAAATCCTATCTTGTAGCTTACGTCCTCGATGAAGATGGTATTGATGATGCCACCAGCAGTACCTTCTCGCCAACCTGGAGCGGCACCCCTTCGAATACACCGGCATACGTTAGTGTGTTCCTGTCCGGTGTTGACCAGAGTGACCTCATAGGAGCAAGTGACTATGAGACCGGTTCGACATACGCAATGGAAACCGGTCCTCTGGCCACAAATGACGGTGACCTGGCGATTGTTGCCGGTACCGTTGGCTGTAATGACCAGTACTGGACCATCAACGGCTTTACGGAGGCCATCGAACTGGCTCCGGGGTCGGCTGATGCTATAGCTGGCTATAAGGCTTGCGACGGCAGCAACGTAACACCTGGAGTAGAGCATGACCAGGTTAACCGGCAAGCGATTATTGGCTTTATCGTGAATGTCGACTGACCTGCAATTTGAACTTTGTTGATGGGTACATCGGAAAGCTATGAGTTTGCGTAGTTTGGGGCCTGTGTCGTAAAGACACAGGTCCCTTTAGCTTGTGTGATGGTAATGACAGAGCAAATTTCTTTCGAGATTTCATTTATTGTCAACTGTTTACCAGGTTTCTGGTGTTGTTGTTTGTTTTCGGGGCTTTTGCGGGCGTTTTCCACGGTGGTTTTTTGCAGATTTCGTTCTTTTACAGCCAAGATAATCCTTCGGGAAAGCAATATTGTGGGCCTGCATGAAGCGCGCCAATTTTTCTACCAGGATATGCCGGGTGCGGCCCCTTGGATTTTGTAACCCACTGCGGGACAAGCAGTTAGCTGCGCGATTGTAACAATTGTAACAATTTTCTGTCTTTTTTTGCGATTGATATCCGCACAACCAATTTCATTAAGTACGAGCGCTGCGCCCGGCTTCCAGGCAGAGCGGAGGTCTTTATTTCAGGCTGGTGTGACAGGTGTATGTCATAGTTGGGATAAAAACTCTGGCAACGCGCGCTTTTGCAGTGCTTAATGTTAGGCAGTAGGCAGTTGTCTAAGGAAAGAACAACTAATACAGGAAGCGAGAAAACAGGTAAATCACTTCAGCAAAATCAAATTGTTATAGTGCGATAATAGCCGTCAGTGAAAAATTAATAACCCTGGGGGGAAGGAGAAAGTGTCATGTATAAAAAAAACGTTTGTTCCACTATCTTTGTCAGTTTTTTTGTTCTGATTTTAGTCAGCCGGAGTATGGGCGCAGCGGTATTGGACGTTGATGAGGAGACAAATGATTACTACACAATTACCGCCCAGGATTCCGGCGACCCGAACACAAAATATTGGCGGCTAAAGGTGGATGTACAATCCGGCGGCATATTCAATTTCCAGGACCTGACGGACGATGGTGACGGCCAGGGCGGCCATACAAGCTATACCAACACCAATGCCTACAACCGGCAGACCACCCTCATAAGGTTTGATGGCCGAGGCGGGAATGTGTTCTCGCGCAAAGTCTCGGTTGCAGATCTGGCTGACAAACTGACCTTTACCGAGGGTTCGGGTGGTTCGTCGTTCACCATCGAGTCCGAGGAGACCCCGCAGACCAGCGGGTATTATCACGGTTCATATTCGGATGGCGACCGCAGCTTAAATCCGGGTGATTTACTGACCACTCTTACAATAGTCATTAAGCCGCCGGATGCCAACGGCACATTTTGGGACTGGACTGCCGAGTACGAGAATGTCCACACACATGACCTTTCGGCCAAGATATGGGCGTCAGACTATAGAGAGATGTGGTTATGGGACGACATTAACGCATCAACCAGCAGCGAGACATCAATGACTGACGGCGACTGGGACCCATGCGACCCGGAAAGCTATACGCGCTGGACCATCGGCAGTAATCCATCGCTGGGCTTGACAGAAGGGCGGAAATTTACGTTCGACTCTCAAGTAGGCATGGCTGGTCATGACTACGGCGGCAGCTACGGCACCGGTGATTGGGCCGGGTTTGATTACATCAGATATGGAGCTGGTTATGACATAGACGCCGCCGATGCGCTGGGACAAAACGAAACACGTACCAACAGCGGTCAGATTATAATTGATATTGCCGCTGAGGAAACTTCCGACACAACTGCTCCCAGTCCCGATCCAATGACGTGGGCAACGGAACCTTACGCAACCGGTGCTACCTCTGTTTCCATGACAGCAACAACGGCTACTGATGCAAGCGGCGTCGAATACTATTTCGATTGCACAGCAGGTGCCGGCGGCTCAGACAGCGGCTGGCAGGACAGTACCACTTATGAGGATACCGGTCTTGATTCAAATACGCAGTACAGTTATCAAGTCAAAGCACGTGATAAAAGTAGTAACCAGAACGAGACCGGCTATTCTACTACCAAATCAGCTACCACGGATGCCGAACAAGATACTACAGCGCCCACGCCGGACCCGATGACCTGGGCGACTGACCCGTATGCAACTGGGACCAGCTCTATCTCGATGACGGCCACGACCGCTACAGATGCAAGCGGTGTTGAATACTACTTCGAGTGCACAGCAGGCGCCGGCGGCTCAGACAGCAGCTGGCAGGACAGTACCACTTATGAAGATACCGGTCTGGATGACCTGACGCAGTACACCTACAGGGTCAAGGCGCGGGATAAGAGCAGCAATCAGAACGAAACCGCCTACTCGACGAGTAAATCGGCCACGACCCAGGACGGCACAGCTCCCAGTCCCGACCCGATGACCTGGAATACCGGGCCGTATGCGGTCGGAACCACTTCTATTTCGATGACGGTCACAACCGCTACCGATGCAAGTGGCGTCGAATACTATTTCGAGTGCACAGCAGGCGCCGGCGGCCACGACAGCGGCTGGCAGGACGGCACAACTTACACCGACACCGGCCTGATTCCCGATACCCAGTACACCTACAAGGTCCAGGCAAGGGACAAAAGCAGCAACCAGAACGCCACCGCCTGGTCGAATCCTCTGTCAGCTACGACTGAAGCTGTTACCGGCCTGCCTGATCCTGTCGGATGGTGGAAACTTGATGAGACATCCGGCACTATCGCCTACGACAGCGCCGGTGATAACGACGGAAACGTTACAGGTGCAGTCTGGGTTGATGGTCACGACGGCAAGGCATTGACATTTGACGAGGTGGATGATTACGTAAAAATTCCGGACTTCGGTTACACCAGTGAGACCAACGAGTTTAGTGTCTGCTTCTGGTTCAAAATCGATGACGTTGCCGGAACTTTATACCAGTATATGTTCAGTCACAACAACTACAACGTGGACAACAGCATTAATGTGTATTTCCGGGAATCCTCTGAAGAGCAGCCGGAGAAAGTAAGGACCGTTGTTCAACTTGATGACAGTACAAGCTGGACTTACGACACGCCTACAACTCTGGCTGATGGGCAATGGCACATGTACGCCATTACCGTATCTTCAACTGACGGAGGCAGGATTTATATTGACGGCAATTCAGTGGGCATCGACCCTGACTTGAGAGGGGCGCCGTTCAATCCGTACACCGATATCTATCTCGGTGCTCGATGCGATTTGAATAGCAACAGATTCTATGGTAATTCAAGTACCGACGACGGCCTGCTCGACGACGTGCGCATCTACAGTCAGGCATTAACTGAAGAAGAGGTCGGTTATATTTATAGCGGTGCCATAACACAGGCCACTAATCCAAACCCTGCAGATGACGCCAATAATGTCAGCATAAATGCTGTTCTCAGCTGGACACCGGGAGCGTATGCGGCATCGCACGACGTGTATCTCGGCACCGATTACAACTCGGTGGCCAATGCAGAGCATGAATCAGACGAGTATATGGGTAACTTCGATACCAACTCCTACGACCCCAACGGTCTGCAGTATGATACAACCTATTACTGGGCCGTCGATGAGGTCAACGATACCCAGCTCTGGTTGGGTGATGTCTGGAGCTTCACCTCTGAGGTTGCTCCTGATACCACGGCTCCCAGTCCCGACCCAATGACGTGGATTTCTGAGCCTAATGCTACCGGACCAAATTCAATATCCATGACCGCTACCACGGCTACAGATGCAAGCGGAGTAGAATACTACTTTGAGTGTACTGCAGGCGGCGGCAATGACAGCTCCTGGCAGGACAGTGCCACTTACGAGGATACCGGTCTGAGTGAAGCCACACAGTACACCTACAAGGTCAGGGCACGCGACAAAAGCAGCAATCAGAATGCGACCGGATGGTCAACGACAAAATCGGCTACGACCCAGGACGGCACCGCGCCAAGTCCGGACCCGATGACCTGGGCAACTGACCCTAATGCGACTGGAACCACTTCCATATCGATGACAGCAACAACCGCTACTGATACAAGTGGTGTGGAATACTACTTCGAGTGTACAGCAGGCGGCGGCAACAGCAGCTCCTGGCAGGACAGCGCCACTTATGAGGATACCGGCCTAAGTGCCAGTACCCAGTACACCTATAGGGTCAAGGCGCGTGACAAGAGCACTAATCAGAACGAAACCGCCTACTCAACAACCAAGTCAGCTACTACGGATGCCGAAGCAGATACTACAGCGCCCAGTCCTGACCCGATGACCTGGGCTACTGAGCCTTATGCAACCGGCGCTACATCTATTTCAATGACCGCCACCACCGCTACCGATGCAAGCGGAGTAGAATACTACTTCGAATGCACGGCAGGCGGCGGCAACAGCAGCTCCTGGCAGGACAGCGCCACTTATGAAGATACCGGCCTAAGTGCCAGTACCCAGTATACCTACAGGGTCAAGGCGCGTGACAAAAGCAGTAATCAGAACGAAACCGCCTACTCAACAACCAAGTCAGCTACTACGGATGCCGAAGCAGATACTACAGCGCCCAGTCCGGACCTGATGACATGGGTAACTGAGCCGTACGCGACCGGAACAAGTTCAATTTCGATGACGGCCACGACCGCTACCGATGCAAGCGGCGTGGAATACTATTTCGAGTGCACCGCAGGCGGCGGCAGCAGCAGCGGCTGGCAGGACAGTACCACTTATGAGGATACCGACCTAAGCGAGCTGACCCAGTACACCTACAGGGTCAAGGCCAGAGACAAGAGTACAAATCAGAACGAAACCGGCTACTCGACAACTAAATCGGCCACGACCCAGGACGGCACAGCGCCCAGTCCCGACCCGATGACATGGGCTACTGACCCGTATGCGACCGGAACAAGTTCGATTTCGATGACGGCCACGACCGCTACCGATTCAAGCGGCGTGGAATACTACTTCGACTGTACTGCAGGCGGCGGCCATGACAGCGGCTGGCAGGACAGTGCCACTTACGAAGATACCGGTCTGAGCGAAAGTACACAGTACACTTACCGGGTCAGGGCACGTGACAACAGCAGCAATCAGAACGAAACCGCGTACTCGGTGACCAAATCTGCCAGTACGCTTGATGCCACTTCACCCAATCCTGACCCGATGACCTGGGCCAGTGAACCCAGCGCCATCGGTGCCACGTCCATATCGATGACCGCTACAACGGCCACCGACGCAAGCGGTGTGGAATACTACTTCGATTGTACTGCAGGCGGCGGCCATGACAGCGGCTGGCAGGACAGTACCACTTATCAGGATACCAGCCTAAGCCCCAGCACCCAGTACACCTACCAGGTCAAGGCACGTGATAAGAGCAGCAGTCAGAACCAGACCGCTTATTCTACGACCAGGTCTGCTACTACCGGCTCGATGCCCACAGAACCTAACCTGGTCGGTTGGTGGAAGTTCGATGAAGACAGCGGAACCACCGCCTATGACAGTGCCGGCTCCAATGACGGTACGGTCTATGGAGGCGCCGCGTGGGTAAGTGGAACCAGGGACAATGCGCTTAGCTTTGATGAGGTCGATGATTACGTGACCATTCCGGACTTCAATTACACCAATACCTCCGATGAGTTCAGCGTCAGCTTCTGGTTCAAAATCGATGACGTTGCCGGAACCCTATGGCAGTATATGTTCAGCCACAACAACTACAACGTAAACGACAGTCTCAATGTTTATTTCCGGGAGTCTTCCGAAGCCGAAAACCCGGAGAAAGTAAGAACCATTATCGTGCTTAATGACGGTACGAACTGGTCTTACGACACGCCTGCAACTCTGGCGGACGGGCAATGGCACATGTATGCCATTACCGTATCATCAACTGATGGAGGCAAGATTTATATCGACGCCGATTCGGTGGGCAGCGACCCCAACCTCAAAGGTGCATCGTTCAATCCCAGCACCGATATTTATATCGGTGCCCGATGCGACCTGAATGCCAACAGGTTCTTTGGCAATCCAAGCAACGATGACGGGTTGATAGACGATGTACGTGTCTATGATGAGCCGTTAAGTGCAGATGATATTAGTCTCCTGTATGTCGGGAATTTCACTTATGCCACACAGCCCAATCCGGCAGATGGAACTGATGCGGTTGATGTTAACTCTGTGCTTAGCTGGAAACCGGGCTATAAGGCCGCATCTCACGATGTGTATCTTGGTACGGACTTTGAGTCTGTTGCGGATGCCAATCATTCATCCAGTGAGTATATGGGCAACTTCGAACCAAACAGCTATGACCCGAATACGCTCAGCTATAACACAACGTACTACTGGGCGGTTGACGAGGTCAATGACCCGAATCTCTGGGTGGGTGATATGTGGAGCTTCACTACCGAGTACGAATCCGGCTGGCCTGGCAAAGCAACCAATCCGTCTCCAGCCGATGACGCCACAGATGTAAACAACGTAGATGTTGACCTAAGCTGGACAGCCGGTACAGATGCCAACAGTCATGATGTCTATTTCGGTACAGACCCGACACCGGACGCCGGTGAGTTCAAAGGCAACCAGGGCGGCACCACATACGACCCGGGCACTTTGACAAAGGGAACCACTTACTACTGGCGAATCGATGAGAAGAATACTCTGGGGACCAACACCGGCGATGTCTGGAGCTTTACCATAATGGCCAACCAGATTCCGGTTGCTGATGCGGGCTCAAACCAGATTGTCACCGACAGTGACGAAAATGGCTCCGAAACCGTTACACTCGATGCCTCGGCCTCATATGACCCCGATGGCAGCATAGCCAGCTATGTATGGACCGAGGACGGCAGCCAGATAGCCACCGGAGTGGGCCCGAATGTGAGTTTCAATGTGGGCAGCCACACGGTGCTGTTGACCGTTACCGACAACGAAAGTGCAACCGACACCGATACGGTTGTGATTACAGTCACCTCACCTGGTGGAGGCGTCACCTACTACGTTGACTTCGACAGCGGCTCGGATAACAACAACGGCACCAGTACTTCTACCCCGTGGAAGCACTGTCCCTGTGATAACAACGCCACAGGCACTGCCGGGGCCACTACACTTCAGCCGGGAGATACGGTTATCTTCAAGGGCGGCGTCAGCTATGAGGGCCAATTGTCGATGGAAAGTTCAGGCACATCGGGCAGCCCGATAATTATTGACGGCGACACTGCACAGACCTGGGGCAGCGGCAAGGCCATTATTGACGGTTCTCAGCCTCTGACCGGCTGGACACCCTGTTCGTCGGCCGCTGACTGCGGCGGGGCCGCTTATTGGGAGAATATGTACAAAACCACACTGCCCGGCGGCATAGACAAGGACGTCTGGCAGGTAAACCTTTTTGAGGGCGACCAACTGCTCGCCGTTTCACAGGGACCGACCGCACCGGATCCATTCTTCTACGACAAGACCTCAAGCTACAACTCGGTTCCGGTAAGCGCCGCCACAAGCACCAGCATTGTGGATTCGAGTTTCTTCACCCAGTCAAGTTCCAGTGCCTGGGACGGCGCCTATGCCCATATCTGGGCCACCGGCAACCAGGTTTACACCTCGAAGGTGACCAGTTTCTCACCTTCGGCGGACAAGATATACTTCGAGACGCTGCCCAATCCGCCGTACAGCGACAGGAACACCCTTTATGCGATGGGCAACTCGGTGCAGGTTCTGGACGCAGCCGGCGAATACGTGGTCAATGAGACCAGCGGCGAGGTTTATCTCTGGCCGTATTCCGGCACCTCGAACATAACCGTCTCGGCGAGAATGAACGGTGTCAACTTCAATGGCAAGAGCTATATCACGCTGCAGGGCTTTAAGATAATGAAGTTCAGCGCCGGTTTCGATACCTGGGGTAACGGTGCTGGCATCAAGAACACCACCAGCGGCGCCAGCAACCTCATAATTCGCAACAATGAGGTGGCGTACAACCGTGCGATGAGCAAGTTTGCCAGTGTTGACATCCGTGGTGGTGTCAGCAACGTGACAATTGAAAACAATTATATCCATGAGAACCTTCGCAGCCGCGGCTTGCTGGTGGGCGGCTCTAACATCACAATTGCCAACAATCTGCTGCAAAAGAATGGCGGAACGGGTATTTATCTAAGCGGCTGTCATTACACTGACGTAATTGGCAACAGTGTGCTGGACCATAGCGGCGTACACGGCAACGGCATCACGGCTTATCAGGGCTGTTCGAACATCCTGATTTTGGGTAATACCGTTCTCAGAGGTAACTGTGCAATGACCACCCAGGATGGTGACTCGATAACGATGGCCTATAATATCTTCCACAAGTACGGTGGCGGTTATTGCGTTGCCGACTGGACCTGGAACGGCGAACACTGCACGAACCTGCATTATTACAACAATGTAATAATGAACGGCGCGCCACCAGCCCTTATGACCGGCGGCACAGGATTGATTGTCAAGAACAACATTATTGATGGCGGCAACAGCGGTTCATATAACATTTGGACAAGTCTGTCATGGAGTCAAGACCCGAAATACGGCTGGTACCCGGGCACCGGCGAAATAATTGAGCAGGACAAGAGCAAGATTTTTGTTGACTGGCAGAACTTTGACTTCCGCCTGAAATCTACCAGCCCGGCGGTAGATGCCGGCATTAGCGTCGGTTATGACGAGGACGTCGAAGGCAATCCGGTTCCGTCCGGCAGTGCTGTTGACATTGGTGCGTATGAGTACCAGCAGTAATGTTGGGAATAAAGAGGATGTAGCTTTCGGGGCCTGTGCCATAAAGACACAGGCCCCCTCGCTTTTGTGTGGCAGCGATAGCAGTGTATATATTGCTTTTTATCCATTAATTTTTTCAAGACTTTCCTGTGGCTTTTATGTCAACTGTCTTTACCCGCCCGCCAAACGCAAAAAGGCAAGTGACCCTTGCCTGTTGACATTCCTTTACCTTTTCGCAAGCAACCGCCGGCGTCAGCAGCTATTTTCTCAAAGAGCCCGGACGTCTTATCGCAGGCCGGGATTTAGTGGATTTGTCACGGCTTGCTTTAAGCACTTTCATTGCCTTTTTAACATCCGCCACCTTCAAAACGCCGGTAGTGCGACCGCCGCGGGCACCTGCTGTGCAATATGCGTATGAGATATTTATGTGGTTTTTGGCCAGCTTTTCGGCAACCGCCGCCAGCGCCCCGGACCGGTTAGTCAGTTCCACGCACATAACCTCCGTTTCGTTATAGGACAGATTTAGTTTTGACAGGACCTCTCTTGCTTTTTCCGGCGACGCAAAAACCGACCGCATAACGCCGTGTTCGACCGAATCGGTCATCGTCATAGCTATTATATTTATCTTGGCGCGGTCAAATTCACCCCGAAGGGACTCGAACCCTCAACCTTCGGATCGACAGTCTGTAGCTCGCTTTTGTAAGTACTTGTGGATAAACGATTAATAATTGCTAATAAAAGACTTATGACGCCGGGCGAAACACAAGCGAACACCAGACGAACGTCATGGATGCAAGCTTGGCACGCATTTTGGCACGCACCCTTGAAAAAACAGCCGGTAAAACTGATCTATTAGAAGTGATGGCAAAGACTGTCGTTGATCAATTTAGGTATATAGCAAACCCTTACAAGTCTTTTTCAGCTTGCTCTCAGAGGCTCGTATTTCAATTCTGGGCGACTTTATTTCTTTCTGACTTTATAACTGTCATCGCCGGACTATTAAAACGGCCTGTTAGAAGCGCATCAAAAGTCAAACGAACCCGTCAGGCAGCTCGATGCCAGCTTTTTAGCGTACCACCGAGCCATTCTTTGCAAACGACCTCGCCATCACCTTTGGGAGGTGGATCAATCATTTCGTAATCCAAGCCTCCGTGTGGACGGCTCGTATGATAATATTCGCAGTACTGCTCAATACAATATCTAAGATGTTTTTCACCGAAAATTATCATCTTGTTCACTCTTAAGCTACGCCGATATTTTCATTCCACAGTTCCGGATTATTTTTGATAAACGTCTCCATAAGCTGACGACATTCCTGGTTATCATAAAGCCTCTCCCCGTGGAGCGTCCTAAGGAGTCAAAAAACGCTCCACGGAGTTTCTTAATTTGGCTCGACAGAACCTTTTAATAGCCTGATGTAATTTCGGGGAATATTAGAAGTGGATTAATTAGCCTTCTGTCATTCTACACCCTGTAAAAAACGCCCTCGCCATTACGAGGAATGAAATGACGAAGCAATCTCTTTTTTTCCACTTTACCTTTTGCTTTTGGCGGTTTATAATGCCAGCTACGACCCCGATTACAAGATAACAAAGAAACAATTGGAGTACTTAGCCCAAAGAGTTAGAAAACTCCAACACCTGACAGAAAAAGTCTGCTTGTTGCCCGGGTAAATATGCCCAGCGAAAGACTGATTATCTTGACTCTGTTCTGTCAGAAAGTATATTAAAGCAAATAGCTGATATTGGTTTTGTTCGCGAAGTTAATCTGTGGGTTGTCGGCGACTTTTTCCATAATCCGAACTGGTCTATGGTTATAAGGAGAGCAAGTGAATTAAACTTACCAATCAATATTTCAACAAACGGTTTCTTATTAGATCAAGAAAGATTATTGTATTTACTGGAACAAACAGTAAATAAGATATTTATCAGCATTCACATCCTCAGTGAAAATTACTTTAAAATTAGGAATGCGCATGGTTCATTTGAAGATTACACAAAAAAAATAGCGAGCATTCTCAAGACATTTTTTTTGTATAAAAAAGGCAATACAGAATTAGTCTTAAAATTTCTAACCGGCGGTTTTGGAGATGAAAAAACGCTGATAAATTACAATGAGCAGGATATTGGTGCAATATGCAAACTTCTTAAAACTATTGACACTGATATTGACGTGGAAATAATGAGAAGTTTCATTACTTCTTGTAATGATAATATACTCTCTTTGATCACGATTACTCCTAATTTGACAGTTGCTTTTGAGCCTGTTGGTTATTGGGGCAATTGGCCTGTGACTGGTGTAGATTGTGAAATGTCTGGCCGTAAAGATTGCCCAATGGGAAACAATACCTTGAGTATACTTTGCGATGGCAGATGTGTTCCATGCTGTTTAGATTTTAATGGAGAAAATTGTTGTGGTAATATTATTAACATGCCTCTTGAAAATATTATCAAGCAATGTGAAAATAAAATGTCACAATTTTTAAATAGTTCAATTTGTGTTTCGTGCAGAAACCGCCAACTTATCCCTAATCTTCAAAGCAAATAGCCACGAGTTCAAAATGTGATATTGCTGGGCCGGATTACACCTGCTCTTCTTAACAATGTTTTCTTTTTGCCTGTCAAAACCGGAGGCTTTAAAACTGTGATTAGAAGAATGGGATTAGGTGGAACTTCATTGCAGTATTTATAATTCCAAGAACCTTAAGCAGTTAAGTTCATGACTTATAAACCCTCTATCATTTCATATTCTATTGTCAAACATTAGAGTCAAAATGAATACCCAAAAAATAGCTAATAAGCTTAAATATATCGTACCTCAAAAAATCTCATACTGGTTAAAAGCCAGTGAATTAGCTGATCCTGAATTAAAAGCTTTACTAGAAAAACAAATCATTTCTACGGCCTATCAAGTCTTTGGCGACTTTCATAATAAAATTCTTCTCTCACTTCCACCGGAGAAAAAAGCAAACGGGCCTATTAATTTAGGCACAATTCTTTATGACAAAGAAAAACATCCTTTCGGAATCTCTAACGCCGAACTCCTGCAAAACCTCGGCATATTCGGGCGTAGCGGAAGCGGAAAAACCAATCTCGCTTTCCATATCATTAAACAACTGGAAAATAAGCAAGTCCCATTCCTTTTCTTTGATAACAAAAGGACTTTGCGACATCTGCTTCCTCTTCTGAAAAAAAGAGTTAACATTTACACGCCAGGCCGATCTTTATCAAAATTCAGCTTCAACCCTTTTATCACACCGCCAGGCTTAGAGAGTTCCGTTTATATTAATCAGCTTGTGGATGTAATGGGAACCGCATTTACATTGGGGGACGGCTCAAAGAGCATTATCCAGAAAGCCGTTTTTGCATGTTACGAGCAAGGCAATCAGTGCCCCTTGGTAAAAGATATTATTGAGGAAGTTGAAAAGATAGAATCTAAGGATCGTATCCGAGGCTGGAAGATTTCCGCATTAAGAGTATTGGGAAGCCTGAACTTTTCAAATATTACGACTGATAAGGTTTCTCAAAAAGAGATGGCTCAAAAATTAATCGAAGAAAACACTGTTATTGAGTTGGACGGTGAACCGCCGACACACGGATTTTCAGTCCGCATTTCGGCTTTTGTAAGTATTTGTCAATAAAGGGTTAATGGTTGTTAAAAAAGAACTTATGACGACGAGCGAAACACAAGTGAACACCGGATGAACGCCAAAGGAGCGAACTTGGCACGCACCGGCACTTGGACGACTGGTGAATCCGATCCATTAGAAGTGTTTTTAAGATCAAAAGTATCACAAAATCTCCCACGCATCCCCTTTATGAGTTGATGTATTCTGGCTGACATTTCAGCCCAGAAACGTTTCTTTAATTCCCACATTTCTAATATTCCCTGCGGGATTATCAAAATAGCTGCTCTGAGTAATGTAAACTTATTC
>SDBT01012814.1_pt1 | contig 13456 bp, 20 predicted proteins | sample 2277101 | NCBI WGS metagenome assembly SDBT01 (sample SAMN10404973, study PRJNA504765) | marine sediment metagenome | isolation source: marine sediment core GS10_PC15, 103 cmbsf | place: Arctic Ocean: Southern Knipovich Ridge | collected 2010
AACACGCCGCATACTGTCAAAAGGGTGGTCTTCATCACCCTTTCGGTACTTATCCCGCCAGATGTCCATTGTAAGGATATTGTCTTCATCATATATGTCTATCCCTTCGTGTGCTGAGTCGATGCTGAACGCCATTTCGTATTTCCTTCGATTAGGTCGAACCTGATTATGTGCATTAAGTCTGTTAATCGCCACTCTTCCGGACGTAGACGATCCGAACTATTCAGTTGCGTGAGTGCATCTCCCACCGTCATTTCTGGTGCATCTGGATGCCTCACGGCATAGCCCACCTGCCAATAGTCCGTAGTAATTTGTTCCAATCTTCGTTTGTCCTTATTCATACATTGCTCCTGTGTACTCCGCTAGGGAGCCCCAGCGATGTCCGTATTCAGCGTCTGCCATGAAGGGGACTCTTGTAATGCCCCAGTCGATTGGAACTTGCCGCATTTCTCGTGCTACCAATTGTATTACCCTCCGTCTAAGCGATCCGTCTTTAGTTATAGGTGACTCCAGTAGTATAGAGTCGTGGATAAAGTTGACTTGTAGAACGCCCCACTTTAGTAACTGCCTCCACGTACGTATCCCTGCATGCAGGGTAATATCGCTGGCGATGGACTGATGTGGGAAGTTTGCTGCCTCGTTACGCAGGAAGTTTATGTTCTCCTTGCTAACCAGACCAACACGCTTCTTACGTCCGAAGCATGTCGTAATAATTATGTTGCTTGATGGACATGCACGACACTTCTCAATAAACTGGGCGGCTATAGGATACTTCTCTGCCCAGCCTGTTAGGAGTTCTCGTGCTTCTCCAACTGTGCCGTTGATCTGAGCTTGGAGTCCGAACTCAGTAATACCATAAGTGATCCCGAAATTAACGTTCTTACACTTGACACGCTGCTCCTTTGCGCGAGCTTTATCATTTCCTCCCGCTGCGTTTCGTCCATCCCATCCTGGAAAGAGGGCATTTGCGAGATCAGTATGGAGATCGCCTCCGGAGTTATATATTTCAACGAGCGTTGGATCGCCCGAAAGCGCTGCCAGTGAGCGTAGTTCAGCCTGAGACAAATCCACTTCAATGAGCTCATACCCCGGAGCCGCAACAAAAGTACCCCGAACCTGAGGTATACGAGGTACATTCTCTGAGTTAGGATTTCGAGCCGAAAGCCTGCCCGTACGAGTACCGTGTATAAGAAACGTTGGGTGGATACGATTAGTATCGGGATGAACATGTTTACGTAACCCCTTAACGTAAGTGCCATACATCTTCACAGCCTTACGGTGCTTTAGAATGAGTCCAAAGATCGGATGTTCTGTTTCCCTCTGCAGGCGTTCTAATACGGGTGCTGCTGTGGAGCCTTTCTTCCTGTTGCGGAACTTAGCTCGCTTGAAGAGCAGGTTACTAACTTGCTTCGGAGATCCTGGATTGATGTCGAACCCAATCATCTCGTTGATCTCTGCCCCTATTGAGGCTTTCATCTCGGCGAAGAATTCCTCGTTCTCATCGAGCCTTTGTGGATCCGTGCAGATTCCATTTTCTTCGACTTGCGTGAGCATTTCGGAGGCCGGGAGGAGAGTCTCGGTATAGAGTATTTCGAGCTGCGCATCACCCCGGATTCTTTCTCTGTAGATGGGTCGGATTTGGGCTGTGTTGGAGGTGTCGATTGCTTGATATTCTGCAAGAACTTGTTTAGGAATGACTTCATAGGATGTCTCCTTGTTAGCGAGATAGGGTTGGATCATATACTTGTAGTCTGGCGCGTCAAGGACATCAGCTGCGACTGTTTCCAGATCGTGAACACCACCTTCTTCGTCCAAGGTATACGACATAAGCATCGTGTCGTCGTCCACTCGAGCTTGTATTCCGATGGCTCGGAGGAACTTAATATCAAATTTGCCGTTATGCCACGCCCATCGTATGGTTCGATCCTCAAGATGCCTCCGTATGAGAGGGAGATGTATAGGCCAGAAGCAATAGCTGATTCTTTTATTGGAGCTCGGGGTAACGCCAATAGACAAGATCCTATCTCGGATGTGGTCGAAACCTGTCGTTTCAATATCACCTGTAAGCTCGCTATCCATCTTCGCAAAAAGATTATCCACGTACGATTGAGATGCATCATCTGGTATTACCTCTACTTCTGCTGGTATGTATTGTCGAGGGCTGCCCCCGTTACCGAGCTCTAATGCGTATAGAATGTCTTCTCGCCATTCCCTGAAAGAACCACCGCCCTTCATGAGAGCGGCTATGTGTACTATGGGCATGATCCCTAACTCTGCGAAGGGAGAGGGAATCAGACGCCCTCGGATCTGTGTGATCTTGTAGTCCCATATGCCCGTTAGTGAGCGTACAGCAGAATTGCCCATAGCTACGATGATCCTACGAGGATGCGCCATTATGCTCGTCATAAGCCGCGCGTGACATGATCGAGCCGCGTAGTTCATGATCTTCTCGTTCTTCATTGCCATGATCGGATAGCATTCCATAGCATTGAGGACGTAGATTGAGTCGTCGTCAGGCACGAACTGATGGAATATCTTCCCACTAGGCCCCACTAAGGGCTTACCTACTTTGACTTCCATGATCCCAGGAGACTCGGCAACGAACACAATCTTGGACATTGGGTCACCCTTCGAACCCACTTTTGGCCCCGTCCACGGACAATCCCCGCAGTGTGTCTGCGGAGCGTGGTTATCCACGAGTTTAAGCAAGGGTGTCGCGGACATACTTTATGTTCCCTAACACGTGGTCGTTAATCTCGGTCTCCTGCCAGTAGTTCCCTCTTGGTATATGATCGTATCCGTGATGCCACATACAATGGCCATTGAGTGCCAACACCAAGGGGTTAGCGCTATCGATACCTATCACATTAGGTAGCTGTGCACAATATTGGTCATCGCCCCAATCGTCTGACATACCTAGCAAGTGGATCATCGGCTTTTTGCGGACGCGATTGATGTATTCGATAACCTGTGCTCGTGTTCCTAGGTTGTTCGCAATCCAACGTGGTATGCCCCAATATTCCTTATCGTCACCCCATGGCATGTAGGATATGAGCCATTCGATGCACGTGACTATCTCGTGGAAATTACTGCCCTGAGGTACCTTCATGATAGGATAATCACAGTTACGGATAGCACCCATCTCCGCAGCTACAGCTTCCTGAGTCCCTTTGAAGTCCCCGAGCACATCGGGCATTACGACGCATGTGGCCATTGCGATGTCTGCAGCGGCGATGACACCATCGAAGGGTACCGCTATACCTCGTTCGATAACACCATTGTCCATGATGATCAACTCAGGTACACCCCCAGGAATGTACATCTCGTCCATTAGGAATACGTAGTCGGCCTCATTTGCTAATACGTCATGTGCCAGCAATAGAAGGTAGTTCCCAAGAACTTCCTCACGTTGGAGCTCCTGTAGGATCGTGATTGGTGCTATTGGAGAGTACCTGCATGTCATGACTTATAGTCCCCTAAAGTGTGTTTCTATTATTTCTATTATATAGAACCATCGATGGTCTTTTCAAGAGTTGCCTCTTTTATAGCGTTCTCGCGTACGTCACGTTCACGCTTCATGTCCTCACTATGTTCGATCATCCTACGGAATTCATCCACTTGTCCCGCAACCCTATGGGTTTCCTCTTCGTTGTATGCGGACTCAAAAGGGTACGTACCCGAGCGTATCTCTGCACCTAATCTCCCCCAATACTCTTCGCTCTGACCATTTCTGCGCCAGCTCTTACGCACCGGGTGTCGCTGTCGAGACACTATCCTAAGTCCACTAGGCGATAGAATTCTTCTCTGGCGTTGAAGTCCGTCTGGAATACACCCTTGATAGAGGAAGTTACTGTTGATACACAACCAGGGGCTTCTTCTACCCCTCTTGCTGACATACAGCCATGCTCAGCTGTGATAACACACATCGCTCCTACAGGCTTAAGGAAATTCATAAGAGCGTCGGTGATCTCGTCGCATACGTCCTCCTGTAGCGAGGGGGTCGCATGTGAGATTCCGTATACTAGGCGCGTGAGCTTAGAGAGGCCAACGACGCGGTCTTTAGGGCAGTAGCCTACATGGGCCGTCCCTAGAACTGGTAATAGGTGGTGAGCACATATGGCTCTGTAAGGGATCCCTACCTGGACTACTAGAGCACGATCGTAGATATCTTTGGCCTGCCGCTTCGCAGGAAACGTAATTTGCAGATCTATCGCAGGCATATACGCCTCAGTGTAGTGTACTAAGTACTTAAGGAACCGCCGTGCTGTGTCCGCGAAATTCTCGTTGTCAGGAGTCAGCCCTAACGTGTTGAGTACTACCTGTATGTTCGCCTTCGATGACGTAATCTCTTTATCGCTCAAGTGCATTTCCCTTCTCCGTTTAGACACCTTTATCCTGATCAGGCCATAGTAGTACGTGCTGTTGGCACCCTAAATGGACCTTATCGTTAAAGGTGGTTTGTGCCTCGTTCTTCAACATCTCGGCCGCCAGGTTCGTCTGGATCGTAAGGACATTCTCAACACGTTGAAATGCGCTTGCTCGTTCGTCTTCTTCGTCATCCTCGAGTGCATACATTGCCTTAGGAGGCGCCAGTGGTGTCCCTGCGGTGAAGTAGAAGGCATCGTAGAACGTAGGTGGCATCGCTGCGTACACGCTTAGTGCGTAGTTGTAGTCAGGCTGATCAAAGCACACGATCTTGATGCAGACCTTAAAGGTTCTCCTTGGCGGCCGGTGCTCGAGCCACTTGCAGAGGTCTTCTATGTCTACGACATTCCCGCTTGAGGGGCCCTTAGGACTGAACGTGATTACGTCTACTGTCTCTAGCCAATCAGGAAAGAACATTCCTTGTGTTTCCACGGCTACTAACATCCCATTCATGTTCAATCGGATCACTAGAGGACCTAATCGATCCTGGAGACAAGGATCACCACCAGTGAACGTTACGTATGGTGCAGTGGGTAGGGCTGTGAGGGCATCGAATATCTCGCCTACGTCCATCATCCTGCGGTGTTCTAGGATCTGATCTGGCATCACAGCGAAGAGCGAGTCGCACCAACTGCACCGTAGAGAACATCCTCCAGTACGAAGAAAGTGCGTTACGGTCCCTGTCATGATCCCTTCACCCTGTATAGTGGGACCAAACAGTTCCATTATCTGGAGTTTGTCATCCATTAGCTGCCCCACACGGTATCGGCCCAATCGGCAGGTGTAAACTCCACCATTGCGCTGTTCGATGGTGTCTCCCAAACACGGACTTTACGGCAGAAGATACGTGGATAGTAACCATTATCCGGGATCCATATCTTATTCATGTACCCGAATAGGTACTCGCTGAGGCCTTCACATCCTGTCTTTTCCACTTCCCTGACTTGGGCCAATCCTCGACTACCAATCTCTTTAATGAACTCGAGCTCAGGATCATCTTGAGCAACCAGCAATGTATGATCGAAGTGCTCGTCCAGAAAATCTTTGAGTGTCCGAAATCCCCCAAAGTCACAAACCCAATTTCGCACGTCCAGCGTTTCGGACTCGAACTCGAAATCGAATGCAAGACTATACCCATGGAGGTATTTGCAGTGACTATCTGCGAGATGTTGCCGGTAGCAGATGGAATACCCAGCAGAGTGGTCGTATCGTTTGGTTGAGACATACATTACTCCAGCCCCTTAACGTAAGCTGTGTGGACTTTCCCGTAGGATATGCTTGGGTGTTCAAAAGGCCATTTCAGGTTCTCTCGAGTGAATTTTCCGTCCTTGATGAGTCGGTCGTAGAGCTTGTAGGTGTTAGAGACCATAAGCGCGTTCAATGACAAGTTCAGGAAGTTAGCTAGCTTGGTGACATACCATAGCACATCGCCTAGCTCCTCTGCGAGCTTTTCTTCCCCACCATCTTCGAGCATTAGCTCTACGAAGGACTCATCGTCATGAGAGCCACAGACACGGATGATCTTCTTGACTGCGTCCGCAAACTCCCCTGACTCTCCTGCTAGCCCGAGTGTAAGGTACATAAGCTCAGGGGCGTTGTGTTCCCCAGAGTGTGTGTACCAGGATGTATCATTAAGGAACTTCCTGTATTCTTCTGCGATCTGGGCTGCTCCCAGACCTAGTGGATCGTCACTCATATCACTTCCTCCCGGAGTTCGTCTGCGTATATAGTAGGGTCTTCTGTGCGGGCAAGTATGAAGGCTTCTTTACGTGCTCTGCAAGTAGGACACTCGCCACAGTGCCACTGATGGCCTTCATAGCAGGACCACGTAAGCTCCCAAGGGACACCAAGTTGTGAGCCTAGGGTTACGATCTCGTGCTTCTTCATCCAGATCAGGGGAGTGTATAGCCGAATCTTATGATAGGTACCAACATAAATGGCATTCCCCATCCCGCCCATGAACTCCGGAGTACAATCTGGATAGGCCCAATTCTCAGCGTCCTCTGCATGTACCCCGATATAAACCGCTTCCGCCTCTTTATCCACGGCAGCCATACCAGCCACAAGGGAAAGGAGAGTACCGTTACGAAAGGGCACATATGTTGGTGATACTCCATGAGGGAGTTCGTCGTACGAGACTGAGGGAATCTCCAGCTTTTCATCGGTAAGTCCTCCCTTCTGAATGAATCCGGTGATGTCACGGGTTATATGTTGGTGTTCGAAGTGCTTAGCGATCTCCATTGCCTGGTCGATCTCTTTGAGATGTCGCTGTCCGTATTTAACAGACACGGCACACACTCTACCGTTCCAGTCTTTATCTGCTATAGCCAGGGCTGTGGAGCTATCGACGCCCCCGCTCAGTAATACATAAGCCTTAGGCATCGTCCTTCTCCCTTTGTTCTCGTTTCTTAATGGCTCGGTACATCGTTAGGATCATCTCCGCATCCTCACGTTTCTGGCCGCGAGCGGCCTCTAGTGTCTGTAGAACGTCGGCCTCGTATACCCTATAATGACCACCGACCTTGATAGTTGGTATTGCATTTTGCCCACGTTGGCGTTGGTATATGCCTCTAATGCTGCCTGTGGTGTAGCCTAGTAAGCGTGCCATACCCAAAAGAGGTACCCAGCCGTGTCGCGAAAGTTTCTCGAGTGTCCGTAAGACACCCGAGGGGGATTCCGACACGAGCACGACTGGATACCTAAGCGGTGTGGATTATACGCCGAAACCAGTGTCTTCGCTGGCTGCGAACAAATCCCGTACGTTGTCGCGCATCACACCCTCATACTTTCTTGGGGCAGTTTTCGCTTGGATAGCTCGACCCAGCATTGACTGGATGATATCTTCATCCTCTGGATTGAATGCACCTTCAAACAGCTCTGGTGCGATACGTTGAAGCTGACGCTTCGTAATCGGTAGACCTGCTCCTGCGAACACCAGATGCGAGAAGAGCTTGCGTCCGGTATAGTCGCCATCACTCACTTCCATTACGAGTGTCCACATAGGATTGCCAGCTGCCTGGCTGTATGAGAACTCGCACTCAGCGATAACGCAGGGGTAGATACCTTTCGGCAGCGCTTCAAACGTTACATCTTCGACGTCATTCAGGTCGACCATAAGGCTGTCGCCCTGAGAGAAGTCTACGGCTTCCGCCGCTGCTTTCTTTGCCATGTCACTTACTCCATCTTGTTGCTTTGGTTTGCTTTCAGTTATGTGCCTACTCAAGGTTATATCCGATATGATAGGCGATATCGGACCCCAATTCGTTTTCAGTTATCAGTTTGCATCCCTAGGTCTCTGTCCAGGCTACTTCAGTGGTGTTCCGTCTTTCTTCAGCAAGCCTACTTCCTTGAGGATACTGCCAATCGTAGGATCGGTAAAGTGGTCCTTGTTAAAGGACTGATACCTATGTTTAGCATCATACTTGCCCAGCGCACTAGGCATTACGAAGAGCTTACGTGTCACAGTGTCGCCATCCTTCCCTTGAGCGTAGTAGCCAACCATGTCCATAAAGCCTTGGATCTTCTTAGCTAGCTTACCCGTCATGTCAGGAGTGTATTTGAATTTCTTGGTCTCGTCCTGAGTGTACTTCTCCGCACATGTAAAGATAACATGCATCGGCAGATCTCGGAACGCTCGTACAACACGCAGGATCATCGTGTTGTTCTTCTTATACTCACCCCACTCTGCTGACTGAGTCTCTTCGTCCAGCCGTGTAGTGTCTGTGATCCCTAGGAGCTGTTCAAAGCAATAAGCCTCTAGCTCGGTTAGGGAGTCAATGATGATGGTCCGATACTCCCGAGGCTCTTTGATATCCTTCTCGTCACATTCACGCAAGTGAGCTTCCATCGTGCGAAGCTTGGCATTGTCCCCGCTATCACGAGCTTTACAATGTTGCTTTAGGAACTCGTTGATACGCCCGAGGGATCGAAAGTCCGTAATGGTGACTACGTCCAGATTCTCTTCATCCTCCACACTAAGATCACCTGCTTCTGCGTTGATCATTAGGACATTATTCATTGACGGGACGCCCAATGCTGAGCATGCCAATGTAGTCTTACCTACTCCGTAGTTACCGTATATCAGGAGCTTAAGGTAACGCTCCCTTCGTTGTGCGGTCTCAATACGAAATGATGGGGCCTTAGTGGCCTGTTTTACTTCTGAAGGTACTGTCGCCATCCCTTGTTCTCCTCTACCCGTGCTACGGTTAGTTCATTTAATAACGAGCTCCAGTCATCATCTCGATCTACCATGAGACATACATCCTGGAGATTACAATCCCACGAACAATCTCTCGTAGGATTGGGATACAAAGGAAGCTCAGGATTACACATATCCTCAGCCTCCATTAAAATTAGTGACCCTTGTGACTGGGTCTGTAGTTCTGAGCGACGCGTATAGTTGCGGCGGATGAAGTCGTCTCGATCTTCACCCTCTCTAGCAGCTAGGTCATTAAGGCAATTGACATAGGCTGTGGAAGCTTTGGAGACGTCACCGTATATCTCAATGAGCGCCTCGCGGTATAGCCTATGTGTCGTCTTCTGGTTCTTGGCGAGCGATAGTTTACCGCTCGCGAGGATCTTAGGTACACTAGGAAGCTCTTTGCGGAACTCATGTAAGATAGCGCCAGCTATAGGCTTTTCGTAGTATGCTGCGGCACCCCAAATGTATGCGGACATCTGTTGATCCAGCTCGAGGTTTGCCTGACTGAACGACTTATAGAACTTCCAGTCCTGAATCCAGTATTCATCGTCTATCTCGACTAGCCTGTCGAGTGTGAACTGGTATACTACTAACTCGGCCCACGGCGGGGGAGTGATAGAAAGTGGGATATGTACGGTGATCTCGACTTGCGGTTCGCCATCGATCCATACTGTGTCCAGTGTATCTCGGTTTTGCGACCAGATGAGATAATGTTCGAGAATTCCTTCGGCCAGTGTCCGTTGTTCCTCCCAGTCATCCGGTAAACCATGCTTAAATCGCCCATGGTAAGCTCTGCAAGCATCGACATATGCGCGAAACGCTTCGACCGGGTGCCCGTAGTGGTTGTAACCATGGTAGTCCTCCATAGCAAAGTGACCACCAGTACCTATCCAGAAGTAACTGGGGGTATCAGAGCTAGCTAGGTTCTGACGTAATGGACTTTGCCAAGACCATTTACGGCGACATCGCTTAAAGGCTTGTCGATCGCTCGTCCGTACTATAGCTATGCGTGCCTGAGGTTCTTCGCCTTCATTAGGTTCAAACATGGGTTGTGCATATCCTTAGCCTACTTCATATAATTCATCTAATATGTTAATTATATAGGAACTACTATATGGTCATCAAGTGGGGCCCAGTAAATAATTATTAGTCAGGATCATGCGTGAGAGCCATCAGCTTGGCCTTTGCAGTCTCGAGGACCTCAATCTTTGTGTTCGCCTCATCTCGGTGGCGCTTGATCCGGTAATTAAAGCTGTCAATCTTCATCGGCACCAAAACCTCCGCAGGTAAGTCGATAAGTTCGACCTCTAGGGGCTCAGTCAAACGGACGTAGTCCTTATCTTCTTCCATGTAGTCCGAGACTTCCATGATGCTCTCGGTGCTGCTATATAGTTGGTACTTTGCTATGGTGATTGTGGTCATGGTTATTCTCCCTTTAGGAGTGCTATTAATTCGGCTGGTCTATGCAATATGCGGTGTACATTACGCGCGTCGGTATCGAGCTCCCTTAGGAACCCCTCGTCGATGGTGCGCAAGTACTTAATATAGTTCCACGTCACAAACTCGTGTTCGCTTATGACGCGACGGGTACGCCCTTCTGCCTGTTCATTAACATCCAGGGAGTAATCGTATCCGAGGAAGTAAGAGGTCTTGCATGTCTCTAGATCAAAGGACTCAGCATACGCAATCGTACATATTAGTATGCCTTGATGTTCCTTGAACCCATTTATGTCCCATGTTTGCTGCTCTGGAGTGATACCACCGCGGATCATGTAGACGTGCTTGTATCCCAGTTGTTGTAGTTCGTGCATAATGAAGTCGCATGCGGGCCTAAACGGGACGAAGATCACTGCATGTGACTCTACCTCTAGGGCGTCTACGATTACTTGAAATCCACCCCCCATATCTAGTGTGGCGTCAAGGATCCGAGGACAACAGAGGAGCTGACGTAGCCGGATGATCTTCGTGAGAACGTTAGGTGTTACAATGATCTCTCCACTCTCTAGGATCGTGAGCATCTCATCGGCGAGCTCATGGTAGATCTTCCCTTGCTTCTTGGTCATCTCAGCAAGCATAGGCATCCTGCGACCCTTAGGGAGTTGGTCTGCTATGACTTCCTCGGGGACGTAGGCTAGATGACGGTCCATAAGCTCCCGGAATTTGTCTACGTTACGAGGACCGAGTATTTCCTTGCCGAAGTGACCATCGCTGACGATACACCAGGTATTGACGTACTTCCAGTAGCTGGTGAACTTCTTAGGATATAGTGCCTGAAACAACGTGAACATAGAGCTTGGGTCTTTGCGGATAGCCGATCCACTAGCCATGATTACTATAGGTGTGTGTCGAGTCATGTGGATGAAGGCTGCATAGGTCTTGTTTCGCCTCTTGCGGCGCATGAACTTATGGTACTCGTCCACAACTACAGCAGCCCATTCTACTTGTTCAATCATGCGGATGTCACGGAGTAGGATGCTCCCATTCGTTATGAATATCCCACCACAGCCAGCAGCTGCAGCGTGCCACATAAGAGTACGACGACGTCTATCAAGACCTTTCTGTCCACCACGTATCGTCACTATATCCTCCCCTACTTCGGAGCTGTCGGTCCACTCTGGGAGTTGTCGTTGCCACGTAGCTATAGCTGGCCCCGAGCATACGATCAGAATGGGACCGTATGGGTATCTATAGTCGAAGGAGTCCGCTTCAGGATAGATCCGACTCATCTCTACGAGGGCGTCGATAATAGGACGTGTCTTACCACTTCCAGGTACTGCGAGCACACCAGTACGCTTAAGGAGCACGATCTTCTTACGAATGAACTCCTGATACTTAAACTCCGGTGGTAAGCTCATAGCCATCCCATCCATTGCCAGAAGTAGTATGCTGCCGGAGTTATGGGGATCATGATGAACAAAGTGCCCATTATAGCGTCCCACACGCTTGGTCGCACGTCACGTAGAGGGAATGATCCTTGCATCCCGTATGTCTCTGCGCAGTTAGTGAATATCAAGTCCAGCAGGTCATCTTCAAATAGATCGCCCAAGTTCATGTTCGGTCGCCTTTGCGGAGGTTGCACACTAGATGTACCAACTGAACGTTGTCCCATGTATGCGTTCCGCCTTTACCGAGGGGGAATGTATGATCAATGGATGCCTTTCTTGGTTGCACCCATTTGTCGCAGATGGCGCATGTTCCCTGGGCGAGCTTATAGAGCTTGGCCAGCGTAATAGAGTCGTCACATTCCACACCCAGCGTCTTAGCCCGGTGTCGTTGTCTAAAGCTGATCTTACTACTCTTGTCCCGTTTCCTGACATTTTCTAGTCCTCTATTGACCTTACAGCAGGTCTTACAATACCGGTTCAGCCCATCTTCAGTCGCCTTGGACACATAGAAGTCCATTGTGTTTAGGCGGCGCATGCATCCGACACACTTCTTCACGTCTTGCCCATTCGACAGCCATAGCAAGTGCACTTTTCAGGATGCTCCCATAGTGGGCATTGACACCACCATATCTTTATATGGTGCCACATGTATCGCCTGAATACATATATGAATACGACCCACATAAGTATGATCGAGCCAAGTCCTACATAGTCCTTGTTCACTTCGGTCCAGTACTTTTGCTCACCTTAGTTCTCGTATCAGACTTCTGTATGAGGGGCTTACACTTAGGAGGTAGCTCTACATTACCGCCGTGGTACATAATAGCTTTAGCGCACCACCAAAGGCACTTGCCAACGTCCTCTAGATACGAAGATTTCCCTTTCTTTCCTGCACGTAGGAGGTACTTGATTGCCTGTGATAGATGAGCATCGTCCACGAAGAACGCTTCCATGATGTCTACTACTTGTACGGGCCGTCCATTGATCATGCCAATATAGTGGCCTGGGTTAATGTCAGTGTGGGCCTGTCGTTCAGTTGTCATATGCTTTTTCATTACAGTTTTACCTCCACCTCAACTAGATACCTACCGAACACTCTATGGGCATCTCCAAGGTTTGTAGTCTCGATACGTTCAAGATTGATGTCGGTCACAGAGAGGCCAGATCTTGCTGTGAATGCCTCAAGTGCTCCTTGAAGCTCGCGCTCGATGGAACGCTTGTATTCTATCGCCTCATTTATTGCGCTCATCCTACTGTCTGCCTTGCCTTATCGGCCTTTTTGAGTGCCCCGAAGAGCAGGTAGTGACACCCATGACGGATTGCATCACGAGCGTGTTTCGCGCCCTTCTTATAAAATGTCCACTCTCTAAGTCTCTTGTCGTTGCAAAAGCCCTTAGCTACATGAGCTGGTTGTTTGACGATGTCTGGTACTTGACTGATGAGTGCTAGGGTTTCGATACATCCTATCACTCTGGTTGTGAGCATGTCGGAGCCAGCATGATGCTTAGCCCGCCATCTATAAACTCGATAGTCCTCGATGACTATGATGTTGGGTTGGTATTCGCTGATGAGGAGTTCGACCTCATGTGTTGCCTCTTCAATACTCTGGGTACTGATCTCCCCTGAAGAGATTAGATCGAATTCGCTAAATGCCGCCCACCCTGTAGTGTGACCAGGATCAAAACATAGAGTGGTATATGTGTCGGGGATCTTTGGTAGTCCCTTCTGTTCACGGATCTGTGTCGCTAACTCTTGAAAGTCCATACACGTCCTCCAGTAACTTTGAAGGTGATGCGTAGCCCGTCGTTCATGGTATTTCAACCGTAGATCGTTTGCCTTGCGCTGCCTGTCACACCGGCCACTTCAACTATAAGACCCGAAATTCCAGGCACCCCCGTTCAAAGCGTCTTGAGATATTCCAGCAGAGGCTGGAACGGGAATACGA
>SDBT01012815.1_pt1 | contig 13456 bp, 16 predicted proteins | sample 2277101 | NCBI WGS metagenome assembly SDBT01 (sample SAMN10404973, study PRJNA504765) | marine sediment metagenome | isolation source: marine sediment core GS10_PC15, 103 cmbsf | place: Arctic Ocean: Southern Knipovich Ridge | collected 2010
GACCCTGTCAATCCCTCGATAATTCGTACCATACCTAAGACAGGCTACATCATAGACCAGCCTGTCCCTTAGCAATCCCGGAGAGACTCCCGGCTTGCGAAAACCGCCATTCGAAATGTCATAGTTTTGTAACTTTTTTCTCCATGATTTTATGACTTTTCCATCATTTGCCCTCTAGAATATCCCCATAAATCCTTTTTCGGGGGTTCCTGTGGTTATAGCATTAGCCGAAAAGTTGAAGCCCGGGACTTCAAAAAGGACTATAGCTCACACGCTAATAGGCGTGCCTGAATTTGTAGTCTTCTGTCCGAAATGCAAGACACTGGAGACGTTATCGTTCACCAACGGTCAGCTGATGAAAACGCGTAAATTCACTCAAAATGGTGATGGAGTATATCATGACTGTGGTTCAAAGAAACCTTGCCATCTTTATCGTGGCTATTGAAAATATCGCAATCATGGAACCATCGGGAACAGGAGAAGGAAAACATGATTGGTGAGAAAACAAGCTATGTCGATTCAGCTGAAGGGGCAAATGCACCGCGTATTGCTGAAGCTGCGCATGCTGAATGTATTTCTGAAATATTTTTGGTATCAGAAGCAATCAAGCGGAGGAAGCTGGCCCAACTGGAAATGGCTAGATTAACCCGGCAGGCAGTTGAGGCGATGGAGTGCTTGACCCAACGCATGGGCTGGCAGCCCCATACAGATGGGGAAGCCGGGGCAAGTTGCCACTAAATAGGCAGGTAACCAATGAGTGCCAGAGCTTATGTGTTATTGGACGTGAGAGGTGAAAAGGCCGAACATGTGGCCCAAACTCTGAGGAGTAGGCCGGGCGTGGCGATCGCTGATCTGCTGGAAGGCCCACCCGATGTTTTTCTGATGGTTGAAGCGCCAAGCCGGCAGAAGCTGGCGGAGCTTACTGTTGGAGCACTGGCCTCAGTTGAATCGATGACTGAAGATTTATGTCTGCTACCAGTTCATAATGGAGCAACAGCTTCTAATAAAGAAAGCCTTCATAACTTAAAATCACATAGGGGGAAGACCAAACATGCTTCAGGGAAAGCGCATCGCTATTCTTGCTGAGGAAGGTTTTGAGGATGCCGAGCTCGTGGAACCACTAAGAGCAATGAAGGATGCCGGGGCCAGGGTAGTGGTCGTGGGCAGTGGGTCAAAGCAGAGCTACAAGGGTAAGCGCGACACGGCTACGATAACGGTTGACACTACTGCTGACAAGGTAAAAGCTGAGGATTTCGACGCGCTTATTGTGCCCGGTGGTTATGCCCCAGACAAGATGCGCTTGCATCAGCCCATGATAGACCTGGTAAGGAAGGTCTACGATGCTGGCAACGTGGTGGCGGCGGTCTGCCACGGCCCGCAACTCCTTATCTCAGCGGATATAGTGAGAGGTCATCGAGTCACCTCCTGGCCCTCGATAGCAGTAGACCTCAAGAATGCTGGCGCACTCTGGGTTGACGAGCCGGTGGTCCAAGACGGAAATCTTATTACCTCCCGTAAGCCAGCTGACCTGCCGAGATTCAACAAGGCAATAATTCAAGCTCTCCAAGAGTAATCATGGATGAAACCGAAAGGTGTGATAATGGTCACTTTAACGCAATCAATCAGAAATGCATCAACTGTAGAACTTCTTAAGTCCAGCCCCTACTTTACAGGTCTTGAGACCTGCGCTTTAAAGAGAATAGGCCGATTGATGGTGGAGCGGAGGGTACAAAAAGACGAAATAATCTGGCTGGAGCAAGATCGCGCCAAAATGATGTATATTGTTGCATCAGGTCTAATCAAGTTATTTAAAATGTCAGCCGAAGGAAAGGAGCAAATTCTTAGATTAGTCTGTCCGGGTGACTGTTTCGGCCATACTGGTATATTCAATGGGGGCAGCAACCCTGAAAGTGCCCAAGCTGTGGCTCCAACTGTGCTTTGCGGACTTATGAAGAGCGACCTGGAGACCCTGCTCTGGGAACAAAAGCAGCTTGCCCTTAACACAATCAAGGGACTGGCTACAGAGATGCATCACTACATATCTCTAGTAGAAGACCTTTCCCTGAGACGCGTTAGCGGCCGATTAGCTAGGATGCTGCTCGAATATAGCAGTGAAGAAGTACTCGACGACTCGCTCATTCGTACTCGGGGGGATATGGCGGCTATGACTGGAACCGTGCGAGAGGTAATCGGGAAGTCACTTAAAGCTCTCGAAGAGAAGGGAGTAATAAGATCCAATCGTCGCCACATCATCATTACGGATAGTGAAGCACTAAAAACAATGGCAGGCTCGAGGTAAGTCGCTTTTTCTGGGGAAGCATAGTCGACCGTCTTCTCCGCACGATACGGCCGCCAGCTACAGTGGACACAAATAAGAAATGAGCTGGGCTTCTACGAGATGCGCTTTGAGTTAGTGGATGGCCTGGGAGCAAATCTTGCCGGGCGAATTCAGCTCCGATGGCAATGCATAAGCATTCTTTGTTATGACAGGCTGAAAATACACCTGAGGAGGAGATAGATGGCTTACTATATTACTGACGACTGCATAGTCTGTGCGGCTTGTGAACCTGAATGTCCCAATCAGGCAATTAGTGAAGGCGAAACCATCTATGTCATTAACCCGGACAGATGCACCGAGTGCGTAGGGGCTTACGAGTCTTCTCGTTGTGCCGCAGTATGCCCGGTGGATGCCTGCTATCCCGATCCAAACTATCCTGAGACCAAGGAACAGCTGCTAGAGAAATGGCGTAGTTTGCACCCGGGCGAAGAGCCAGCGCCCGGCAGTTACTAGCGGACGACGCCGAGGAGGTACGAGGCACGGTCGAGAAACCGATTTGCAAGGAGGAAATTAAATGGTCAGGTTTAACGGGGTAAACCACCTGGCTATGGCCACGGGAGATATGGATAGGACCATCCGTTTCTGGAGAGACCTGCTAGGTATGCGACTTGTTGCCAGGCTGGGTCAGCCAGGTTACAGGCATTATTTCTTTCAGATATCTGACGCCGACCTCATCGCCTTCTTTGAGTGGTCAGGCGTGGAGCCGGTGGTAAAGAAAGAACATGGCCGCCCAGTAAGAGGCCCTTTCATTTTTGGCCACGTATACTTTGGCGTTGAGACAGAGGATGACCTGTGGCAACTGAAGGATAAACTGGAGGTGGCGGGATTTCCTGTGTCAGATGTTATCGGTCATGGATTCATCCATTCAATCTATGCCCATGACCCCAACGGTATTCCTATTGAGTTTTCCCATAATATTGAAGCGGTCGACATCCGAAAGGAGCCTCAGATGAGGGATAAAGAGCCCTCCCAAATAACTCTGGAAGGTGCAGAGCCTCAACTGGAAGCCTGGCTCAGGGTTGCCAGTGCCACGCCTGGGTCTCAGCGAGTGGTATATCCTGGAGCCGGGAGTGAGTTATTTCACGGCAAGAGGACATCATAGGATGGGAACTTGGCAGTGAGCAAATTGCGTATCCTCTCCCACAGCAGTGAACTATTTAAGGACCGGCGGGAAGCCGGAGAGCTTCTCGCCCGCGAACTGGCTGAATTTCAGGGGCGAAGCGTGGTGGTGCTGGGCATTCCACGTGGCGGGATAATCGTGGCACAGGAGCTAGCCCGGGCATTGCAAGCTGACATTGATATCCTACTGGCACATAAGTTACGCACCCCTGGCCACGCCGAGCTAGCCATGGGCTCGGTAGCCGAGGATGGCAAGCTCTTCCTTAATGAGGAAGTTACACGGGGATTGGGTGTGAGCGAGGCATACATCCAGCAGGAGAAAGCGCGGCAGGTGGCAGAAATCAGGCGTCGGACCAAGCTATTTCGCCATGTCCGCCCCAAGGTGCCCCTTGCCGGCAGGACAGTCATCGTTACCGACGACGGCGTAGCCACCGGTGCTACGACAGAGGCAGCGCTCTGGGCGGTGCGGCTCGAAAAGCCTGAGAAGCTAATCGCGGCTTTACCCGTAGGCCCCGAGGACACGGTAAAGAGACTGGCCCAAGATGTCGATGAAATGCTCTGCCTGCGCACACCGCCTTTATTCGCTGCTGTAGGGCAATTCTACATGCGGTTTGAACCTGTAGAAGATGAGGAGGTTCTGGAAATCCTGGAAGAGGAGCAACAAAGAGGGGGTTGGAAATAAATGTGGCAATACTGCAAAAGACCGAAAAGCTGGCGACGAAGGTAGGACACATACTGGTTGCCACGGCAGATAGTGAGGGGTGGCCACATGTTGCTGCTGCTGGCAGGTTGGCTCTTACTCCAGAGAAGCACGTGGTAGTAACCGAGTGGTTTTGTCCCGGCACTATGGCTAACCTGCAGGCAAATCCCCAGCTTTCGCTGGTGGTGTGGGACTCTACCGCAGATGTCGGCTACCAGTTGATTGGGGAACTCGAAGAGATAAAAGACCTCGGTGTACTGGACGGGTATGCTCCACAGGTTGAGGGTAAGACCCCCGTCCCACAGGTGGAGAGGCAGCTGCTGGTTCATATTGACCGGGTTCTTGAGTTCAAACGTGCCCCACATGCCGATGTCGAGGAATAAACTGACTCAATGTGAGAATGGCCAATGGATAAAAAGGATGAATACCCGGTGCAGGTTTCAGCAGGCAAGGTTCCCCTTGAAGGTAACCTGTCAATACCCGAAGGTACTCAAGGAGTGGTAGCGTTCGCTCACGGAAGCGGCAGCAGCCGCCATAGCTCCAGAAATCGTTACGTAGCCCAGGTTCTGCGTGATACGGGACTGGCGACGCTGTTGTTCGACCTTCTGACGGCCGAGGAGGAGGCAGAGGATATTGAGACGGGTAAGCTGAGATTTGATATCAGCTTACTTGCCCAGCGACTTATTGCGGTGACTGACTGGCTTAAAGAGAACGCCGAGACCCGCGGCCTCAGTGTTGGCTATTTTGGAGCCAGCACCGGAGCTGCGGCAGCCCTCATAGCTGCCGTGGAACGACCGAACATTGTCGCTGCCGTCGTCTCCCGTGGAGGTCGTCCTGACCTGGCGGAAAAAGCTTTGCCCCGTGTCAAAGCGCCTACCCTTCTCATCGTAGGTGGTCATGACTTCCCAGTTATCGAGATGAATCGAGAGGCGCTGGCTAAACTCAATGTGGAAAAAGAACTGGCAATTGTCCCTGGAGCAACTCACCTGTTCGAAGAACCCGGTGCGCTAGAAGAGGTCGCTAAACTGGCGGCCAACTGGTTTGTAGCTCACCTTAAGCGAGAAACTTAAGAGTAGTCTTAATCCTATGCCAGGAAGGGGAAACATGCCCGAGAAGGTAAGTAAAGGCGATGAGGAATGGCGGCGGATACTTACGCCAGAGCAATACGAAATTACCCAGAAAAGAGGCACGGAGCCGCCCTTTACCGGCAAGTATTATAGTTTCAAGGGAATGGGTGTCTACAAGTGTGTGCGCTGTGGTAATGACCTGTTTAGTTCTAAAACAAAGTATGATTCTGGCACTGGTTGGCCGAGCTTTTGGGCACCGATTTCAGACCAGAGTGTTGAGGCGGCAATAGATACTAGTCAGGGCATGACCAGAACAGAAGTCCTGTGCCGCCGGTGTAATGCACATCTGGGGCACGTGTTTAATGATGGCCCGCCGCCGACCGGGCTGCGCTACTGCCTTAACTCAGCGGCACTCAGGTTTGTCAGCAACAAAGAAGGAGATGGAACAGCAATCCCGCGGGACTAACGAATCATTAGACCAGTAGCAAAAATAAATGGAGGTGTTACTATGGCAACTTATGTAATCCTAAGTCGGGTTTCCCCGCAGGCCCTTGAGGACCCTAAGGAATTCAAGCAACTCGCCGAAAGGGTTTCAGCCAAGGTCAAAGCTGAATGTCCGGGGGTTGTCTGGAAGGAAAGCTACGGTACATTGGGGCGTTTTGACGTGGTTGACATCGTTGAATCAGACGACCCGAAGCAGGTGGCTAGGGCTGCCATGATTCTCCGTACCTCTGGGCACGAGACAACGGAGACACTGATAGCAACCCCTTGGAAGGAATTCCTGGCTGACCTGTAACTCACTGAGAATCTAGTTTGTTTTTGGGGCTTGCGCCACCTTACTGAATGTTGCGGCGGCAAGAATAGCGCGTAAGAAGAGAGCAAACACAACCTGAGCTCATTTTGAACAATCAGGCTAAGGGAGATTTTTGTGTTTGTCATTGCCAACAATATCACAACTAGAGACAACGCGGTAAACCAAATCTTTCGCCAGGCTAAAGCCGGCGGTTGGGTCAGCAACCAGCAGGCAATCATCAGGTTGCAGGGCTTAACAGAACAGTGCATCACTGCTGGTGCGGATGCGCTTGAAATAAATGTTCAACAATATCATGATTTGCCTGAGGCGATGGAGTTTGCTGTCAGCGCTGTCCAGCAGGCTACCGACCTGCAGCTCTGCCTGAGCACCAACAATGCTCAAGTGATAGAGGCGGGACTACGAATCTGCAAACGTCCGCCTCTGGTTAATTACATCTCCATAGACGAAGCCAGGCTGAGAAACATGCTGCCATTAATAGCCAACCATGGCGCTGGCGTTGTACTCTTGGTTAGTGACCCGACCGCACCAACCGACGCCCGCGAAATGCTACAAAAGGCGGCTATTCTGGTAGGCGCGGTTAACGAGGTAGGCATTCCAAATGATGATATTCTCATTGATCCAGGGTTGATTCATATCACCAGCGATGGGGGGCAGCGTCATCTCGTTGAGGTGATGGAGTTTCTCCATGCCCTACCCGATGCTACCGAACCGGCTGTACGAAGCACCTGCTGGCTGGCCAATAGCTCGGCGGGCGCACCGTGGAGGCTACGCCCAGCGATAGAAACCACCCTTCTGCCCATGCTCGCTGGTGCCGGGCTATCTTCAGTTTTCCTGGACGTTTTAAAGCGGGAGAACAGGCGAACCATACGGCTTATGGAGATATTCAATAATGAAACCGTTTATGCAGAAAGTGATCTGAGTCTGTAGATGGTGCTTAGAGAACAATCAATATTCGAGGACCGCGTTGATGCGGGCATTAAGCTTGCTGAGCGATTGCAACAATATCGAGGTAATGAGACTTCTGTGTTTGCCATCCCCCGCGGTGGTGTGCCGGTATCGGTGGAGGTAGCCAAGGGCTTAGATACTTATCTGGATATCATTGTTCCCCGCAAGATCACCATCCCCTACAATCCTGAGGCCGGCTACGGTGCGATCACTGAAGATGGAACCATTGTTCTCAATTTGTCGCTGGTGAAAAGTCTGGGCTTGACCGAGAAGCAAATACAGTACCAGGCAGAGGAGGTACGTGCTGAAATCAAGCGGCGCTCGGTACTTTATCACAGCAAGCTCCAAACACCTCAGGCGACAGTGAAAACGGCAATAATAGTCGATGATGGATTAGCTTCGGGTTATACCACACTGGCCGCTGTCAAATCAATACAGCAGCGTAATATCCCTAAGATAGTTGTTGCATCACCGGCCGTCTCCGGAGCGGCGCATGAATTAATCAAACCCGAAGTTGATGACCTGGTTTATATAGTTCTCTCCCCCATCTATCCCTTCGCTGTTGCCAGTTTTTATCAGAACTGGCATGACCTTTCTGACGATGAGGTAATAGAATACTTAGAAAACTGGAAGCAACCGAAAAAAGCTGAGTGACATGTCACGTTGACAGATTGAGTTGCAAGGTAGTAGGAGCTGGTTATCAGGGAGGCAATTATGAGCAGGACTAATATTTCCCAGATTCGCAAACGAGATGGATCCTTAGTTCCGTTCAATTCTGATAAGATTGAACAAGCCATCAATAAAGCATTTTCGGCTACCGGAGCTGGTGACAACACAATCACTGCTCAGTTAGCCCGCCGAGTAGTAGGAATTCTGCGGGAGAAGATTGGCAAAGACATTCCCACCGTGGAAAACGTGCAAGACATCGTTGAAGAAGTATTGATGACTCAGAGCTACCCCAACGTAGCTAAGGCCTATGTGCTCTACCGCCAGCAAAGGGCGGACGTACGTAGATTGAAAGGAGTCATCGGTGTCCGCGATGACCTGAAACTCGGTATCAACGCCATTAAGGTGCTGGAGCGCCGCTATTTGCTTAAGGATGAGGACGGTAAGGTTACTGAGGCACCAACGCAGCTCTTCCGGCGAGTAGCTCATGCGATCGCTGCGGCGGAAAAGAGTTTCGACCCAGCTAGTGACAGCAAAGAACTAGAGCAAGCGTTCTTCGAGATGATGAGTAAACTTGAGTTCATTCCAAATACCCCTACACTCATGAACGCTGGTACGCCCCTGGGACAACTATCAGCCTGCTTTGTTCTACCCGTTGCGGATTCGATAGCCGGTATTTTCGATACTTTAAAGAATATGGCGCTGATTCACCAGTCAGGCGGTGGCACCGGGTTTACCTTCACCCACCTCAGGCCTAAGGGAGACATGGTACGTTCTACCAAAGGAGTCGCTTCAGGACCGGTGTCCTTCATGAAAATCTTCGATTCTGCCACTGGGGTCATGAAACAGGGTGGCAAACGGCGGGGCGCCAATATGGGTATTCTTAACGCCGACCATTCAGATATCATAGACTTCGTTGAGGCCAAGAGCGATGGAGTTAGCCTATCAAGTTTCAACATATCGGTAGGAGCCACTGATGAGTTTATGGAGGCAGCTTCACGAGGGAGGAATTGGCCCCTCATAAACCCAAGGACGGGCAAAGCGGCAAGGTCAATCAATGCCGGGGTGCTCTTCGACATGATTGTCAACAATGCTTGGAAAACTGGCGACCCTGGACTCATCTTCCTTGATGAAATAAATCGCCATAATCCAACGCCACAACTGGGTCAACTCGAGGCAACCAACCCTTGCGGCGAACTACCTTTACTTCCCTATGAAAGCTGTAACTTAGGGTCTATCAATTTGTCCAGGATGGTCTCGGATGGACAAATCAACTGGTCAAAACTTGAGAATGTAGTTAATTTAGCCGTACGTTTTCTTGACAATGTGATTGAGGCTAACGTCTTCCCTCTTCGAGCTATAGAGCAGATAACCAGAAATGGCAACCGGAAAATTGGACTGGGTGTGATGGGTTTTGCCGACGCCTTGATCAAATTAGGCATTCCATATAACTCGGAAACAGCGCTAGAGACGGCCGAGCGAATGGTCAGGTTTATCTCGGAAAAAGCCCGGGCGGCCTCAGTCAAGCTTGCCGTTGAGCGGGGAGTTTTCCCAAATTTCGATGGCAGCGTTCATGACAGCCCCAGTGGCCTCAGACTGCGAAACGCCTCCATCCTGTCCATTGCTCCAACGGGCACCATAAGTATTATCGCCGGTTGCTCTAGTGGCATAGAGCCGCTGTTCGCTTTAGCGTTTGTTCGAAACGTAATGGAAGGAACCAGGCTGCTAGAGGTCAATCCACTTTTTGAACAAGTTGCTCGTGAACGGCGCTTCTTCTCGCATGAATTTATGGAGAAGGTTGCACAGCAGGGGACTCTACGAGAGATGGCAAATATTCCGGAGGAGGTCCGCCGTGTGTTTGTCACTGATTGGGACATAGAACCAGAGTGGCATGTCAGAATGCAGGCAGTATTCCAGAAGTACACGGACAATTCTGTTTCAAAAACGGTAAACCTGCCGTCGGAGGCCACCCCTGAAGACGTTCGGCGTATCTACACTTTAGCACATGAACTCAAATGTAAGGGTATCACGATATATCGTTATGGCAGTAAGACACAGCAGGTCTTGACCTTAGCCGGCCACGTGCCGGAAACAGCGGCTGAGCCTATACCGTACGTTACCGCTGAATCAGAATATGCTGGAGGCTGCCCATACGAGACCTGTCCATTCTGAGCCGCTATAAAGTGGTATGCCACCCAAAATCCACATCGGTACGCCGGTTAATCTTATATCAAAATAAGATGAATCTGGTAGAGAACCATGACCGAACATCAGCCGATTACCGTCTGGACGAAAATGGGTGTAACCATATGATGCGGGCGTTTCGGTGATAGGGACGCTAGTGCCGTCAATCGGAGGTTCCTTTATGGGGCTATCTGGAACCTTGGGATATGATGTAACGCATCCTGCCACAACGCAAAAAATCGTAACCAGTAATAACAGTAGGTAAAGCAGGTAAAATGAGAATCTTTGGCGAATGATTTCAACTGCTATAAATAATAAGTTAGATAGGCTTCTCATAATTATACTCCGTTGCTGGCACTGGTAAGAGTATAGTGCATTCAATATTGCAGCAATGGCAACCATCTTATTATTTCGACCAAAGCAAGTCTATGTGACAAATATCATAGAATTCAACTTAATATGTCATATAAACTTTATTAACAGGCTCAGAGTTTTATGACTTCGCAATATATATATTGACAATAAATTATTATACGGTAACATCTACAAACAACCTAAATGCAAGGTTAAAAAGAACGATATCAACCCTGGTTGTTTAGGTATGGTTTATAAACCTATTAGTGACTATGGCATTATTGGGAACATGGTTTCAGCAGCCCTGGTCGCCAGGACTGGTTCCATTGATTGGTGTTGTCTGCCCAGATTCGATTCACCCAGCATATTTGCCGCCATTTTAGATGATGAGAAGGGTGGAAAGTTTGGTATAGAACCCCACTCGCACTTTGAATCCAGTCAATTCTATTTGACTGACACCAACGTGTTACAGACGGTGTTTCAGACTGAGACTGGAACAGTAATGCTAACGGACTTTATGCCGTGCTACCGCAGGGCTGATGGTACACTCGTACAGTTTAATGAAATCCATCGCATAGCAGAGTGCACTCACGGGGAAGTCGACCTCAAGGTCACATTTCAACCCAAACCAGAATATGCCACAGTTGGTCCCTCTCTGGATATCACAAAGTATGGTGTAGTGGTAACAGGTGGTGGAACTCACGTATCACTATCGTCGTCTGTCCCTTTCAAAGCTCTCGGAGACCAGGCCACGGCAACTGTTAAACTACGGCACGGAGATAAAGATTCCTTCGTGTTAAGATATGGCTCGGACAGACCTCTTATTGGGGTTATCAATAACTCGCTGAGCAAACTTGCCAGAACAAAGGCCTACTGGCAGCAACAGGCAGAAGGATGTGTTTGTTCAGGGTCCTATCGAGATTACATAGTGCGCTCTTATCTGGCTTTACATCTGTTGGTATACTCACCGACCGGAGCAATTATCGCCGCCCCCACCACCTCCCTCCCGGAGGAAATCGGCGGCGAAAGAAACTGGGACTACCGCTTTACCTGGCTCCGTGACGCCTCTCTCACGCTCAACGCCTTTTCGTCGCTAGGTCATAAAGAAGAAGCCATCGGCTTCATGAAATGGTTACTCAACGTATGCGATAAATGTGGCCCTAAAGCTCAAATTCTGTACGATATCGATTTCCGAGACCCTCTCGATGAGCGAACGCTCGATCATTTGGAAGGTTACCGCGAGTCCCGACCAGTACGAATTGGTAATACTGCTTATAACCAGCGCCAGTTGGATATTTTCGGTGAAGTCCTTGAAGCAACCTATAACTACGTAAAAATCGGCGGTTACATAGGCAATAAGGACTGGATATTGCTGGAGACATTTGTCGATGCTGCCTGTGAACTATGGGCAGAACCGGACAGCGGCATCTGGGAGGTGAGAGCAGGGCCATTTCATTTTGTTCACTCCAAGGTCATGTGCTGGGTAGCTGTAGACAGGGGAATAAGACTGGCCCAGAGTCTGGGGCGAAACGAGAAGGTCAGTTACTGGCGTAAGGCTGCTGAGGATATACGTAATGACATTCTGAATAAAGGCTGGAATCCGGAAAAGGAAGCTTTTACCCAGCACTATGATACGAATGCCCTGGACGCCAGCGCTCTATTAATACCTCTTTTCGGCTTCTTGCCCGTCTCTGATAAACGGATCGAATCTACTATCAAGCATGTTGTTGAAGAACTCAGCTGGAATGGCCTGCTGCGCCGGTACAGGACTGATGAGACCGACGATGGGCTTAAAGGCTCGGAAGGCGCATTCCTGTGGTGTTCCTTCTGGCTGGTCCGCAATTTAATCAGATTGGGAAAAGTAGAGGACGCCGTTGAGCTTTACGAGAGACTGCTCGGTTATGGCAATCATCTGGGTCTTCTTTCTGAAATGGTCAATCCCGTTTCCGGAGAGGCCTTGGGCAATTTCCCGCAGGCTTTGACGCATCTAGCGGTAATTATTACAGGGATGGAACTAACGGAGGCGATTAAACATGGTAAAAGAGGAGGTCATCAGTGATGAGGAATTATGACGTTATAGTTATCGGCTCGGGGGCTGGGGCAATCATTTCAGATGAAGCCGCAGCACAAGGTCTGAAGGTAGCACTCATAGACAAAGGGCCATTAGTCGGCGGAACCTGTCTTAACTGGGGTTGCATACCATCCAAAATGCTGATTTACACAGCCGATCGAATAGTAGAAATTGAGGAAGCCAAGAAGCTGGGTATTGAAGCTGAGGTCAAGAATATAGATTTTCACTCCATAATGGAGCGAATGAGGAAGAGTAGACAGGAAAGCCAGGTGCATATCAGAGAAGGTCTCAAGCAATCCAAGAACCTGGATTTCCATGAAGGTGAAGGATATTTCGTGGGTGACTACCTACTTGAAGTCAACGGGCAAAAGCTTAAAGGGGAAAGGATTTTCATTGCATCGGGATCGCGACCTCTCATACCTCCGATTAAGGGCTCCGAAAATGTAGACTACCTTACGAACGAATCGGTGCTGGAACTGCAGGAAAGACCGGATAGCCTGATAATCATTGGTGGTGGCTATGTCGCTGTCGAATTCGGGCATTTCTTTGCCGGCATGGGCACTGAGGTTACCATTCTTGAGATGGCTGACAGGTTGGTTCTCTCCGAGGAACCGGAAATCTCTGACCTTCTGAAGAGTGAGTTGAGCAAGCGCATGGGAGTCCATACCAGCACCTTAGCAGAGGAAGTAAAAGAAAACGAGCAAGGCGTTGCGGTCGTTACAAAGGATACTAATACCGGCAAACGAAGAGAATTTGCTGCGCAAAGAATAATGATGGCTGTGGGTAGAATCTCCAATGCAGATATATTAAAAGTAGAAAATACCGGAGTGGAGACAGACAGGAAGGGCTTCATCAAGGTCAACGAGTACCTTGAGACGAATAGAAAAGGCATTTTCGCCATTGGGGACGCCAATGGGCAGCAGATGTTCAGACACATGGCCAATAGAGAAGCTGAAACAGTTGCGCAGAATGCCTTCTATGGCACGAGCATTAAGGTTGACTACAGCGCTGTTCCCCATGCGGTGTACTCACACCCTCAGATTGCATCTGTAGGCTTGACCGAGGCGCAGGCCAAGGAAAGCTACGATGTCCTCATCGGCAGGATGAAGTATTTTAACATTGCCAAGGGCGAGGCCATGATGGAAAAACAGGGTTATGCTAAGGCCATAACGGAAAAGGGTAGCAACAAAATACTTGG
>SDBT01012816.1_pt1 | contig 13455 bp, 28 predicted proteins | sample 2277101 | NCBI WGS metagenome assembly SDBT01 (sample SAMN10404973, study PRJNA504765) | marine sediment metagenome | isolation source: marine sediment core GS10_PC15, 103 cmbsf | place: Arctic Ocean: Southern Knipovich Ridge | collected 2010
CTTACCCTCACCATTCAAGTCACTCTTCTCTACCTGAGGTATGGTTTGTTTGAGGAGAGCATAGATATCATCAGGTTCATGGAGGTCAACCAGCAGCATGTATAAACTCCTTGCATGGGCAGTACACTGAGCCTGCTGTACCTGATGGAGCAAAACACTCTCCACCTATATGCCGATCAAGTATGTGCCCACAATTACACATCTGTTGATTCAATAGGTTCCTCGCCTCTCAACATCCTCATAGCATTGATAACTGTGAACCAAGTAGAGTCAAAGAACCTCATACCTGCTGCATCTCTATGCATACCAGAGACTTCAACCGTACTCTTAGTGGCAGCGATAGTAGGTATGGCTCCAACTTTCATTTCAAATTTTGGATCAACTTGGTTAGCTGGGAACTGTCCCATCTCAAACCAAATCTCTAGATCAATCCACTTCCTCATATGCCTCCAGCCTGCAGGCAACATGCGACCAGTCAGAACCTTAGCTACCTTGCCATCCACCATTAAGTCTTGGCGCTCTTCAGTAGTATGATGCACCAAGATTAAGTTGACATCCATCTCACGTGCAGCTTGAATCATAGGTAGGAATCTATCGTTAGCAGGGCCGTACTCAATCTCAGTCAGTCTCTCCCTAGTCTTCTGTCCACCAGATGCTTTGCGTGCAGCTTCCTGCTTCTCTTGCAACAGTGCTCGATGACAGATAGGCCAGAGAGCAGTAGCTGAGTCGATGATGATAGTCTTGTACTTACCACTCGTTACATCCTTAACATACTGGGTGAGGAAAGAATACCATAACTCTTTGAACCCAACAGTATCAGGTTGAGTTACTTTAGTTGCACTAGATAGATCGTTACCTATCTGTCCCTTGAGCATGCCGAGGGCTACGTGCTTGTCATTATCTTCAGCACCAGCTACTTGAAACACCTGAGTCTCAATCATCTTAGTCTGTACTTTTTCTTTGAACCGCCAAGCTGCTCTATCAAATCCACCGAGGTCAAACTCCTCATGCTTGATTGGGCCTTCAGCTGTCAGTGCCCAGTCTGTCTTACCCGACTTAGGTTCACCGACCAAACTTATTACCATGCTCAACTTATGTACCTTCTTTTGGATCAGAAATTTTGAATTTACTGTGTGTGTAGGTAGAGCTTAGACATTCCTGATAAATGCCTGAAGGAAAAATATTAACGTGACAAATCCAGTGGAATGTAAGACGGTAAGGCTCTGGTTCTTTAAACTTTACATCGTTTAATAACCACTTGTGCTTGTGCTCAGTCATAGATATTAGTCTTCCACCGACTACCAACTGGGCAAGTGTATGCCACAGGGCAGTAAGCTTTACACTTCATGTTGTTAGTCCAAGTCTCTTCCTTGGTACAAAGACTAGGCTCAACGTCACCTGGGATAGGATGGAACTCTTCACCTAAGTCTATCTTCCTCTGGTTAGTGTTGAGTGCACCTCTTAGTGCCTCACCTTTGATAGAGAAGTATCTCCCAATGAAATCATCAGGGAGCTTATTAATTGGCACAACAGAGACTGACTCAGTAATCGCACGGTTCTTAGCAACGATAGTGTTACCGTCTCGTACTATAGCTTGTACAAACATCTCTTTGATCTGGATGCCACGCTTCTCTGCCTCAACTCGGTAAGCATTCATCTGTAGTTCAGTGTCGAAGTTGTCTACTTTACTTGGGTCATACCGACGAGTAGTGTGCCGGTTCTTACCCTTGCCAGTGGTGATGGCTATGATACCTCGAGCCTTGGCAACCTTGTAGCTGCCCCAAGTCTTGTAGTCCCACATATTGTAGGAGCCATCAGGGTTAGGTTCAAGGTAGTCAACACTGCCTTGTAATATTCCGGGATCAAAAAATCCCCACTCAGCTGGGTGTCCAATCTCAATGGCCTTTGCTTCTAACCCAGAGTGGATAGCGATACCTAACTGTGCAAAGGCTGCGCCTGGGCCAGTAGGATCAACTGCATATGGTTCAGTAATTTTGAGGAAAGCCTCCATAGTACCCTGGATTAGCTGAGTTACGTGAGGAGTTCCATCCCAAGTTCTTTCGTCGGCTACTTGGACAAGCCATGGGAGTGTGCTGCAACGACGAGACATACGGCATTCAGCGAAGCAGTCATAGGTCTCGATTAAGTTTCCGTCTGGGCACTTAAAGTTTGTGAGAGGCATAGTAGTTACCTATTAAGATTAGGAGAGTGGAAGGATTCGAACCTTCACTGTCGGATAGACAGCATACCAGAGTCAAGGCATTGACTCGCACTCTCCCCTCCGGTACCTGGAGTTTTAAATTGAGGTGGGATCGGTACAAGTATCCATACTGTATGTTCAAAGTACTTCTACTAACCAGCTTATTCCCCCATGATATTAAGCTAGAATCCCATTAGTTGTCTGGTCTTCTTAGACCTTGTAGTAGACACCTTCATCGTCTACAGTAATGACACCTGCTGTAACGAGTGTGTCGTAGATTGCTCCACTAACTACATCGTTCATCAGGGTAGTGCGCACCGCTGGAATACCTAACAATGCAGCGTTGGCATCAACTTTGTTCTTGCCATCTACAGCGTTAGCCATAGTGACGTTGATGTCTTCGCCAGAGGCAGGTGCAGCAACAGCAGTGGGAGCACTACCTGTATCTCCACTCCAGTTCACACCGTCAGCGCCTACGAGAATCCAGGTCTGTCGTAGAACAGCTTTACCAGCCTGGCTGTTATATACTAGAACTTCATGAACCTGACCCTCTTCATCGTAGTAAGTGTCACGCCACTCAATGTCAAGACTGTGACCTACGAGTGCATCCATACCCTCACCTATAGGGATGAGACGCTCACAAGATTTAGCAAAGAATGCCCAACCGTTACCCTGTCCATCAGCCCTAATACCATTCTCCGAGTATGGAATCTCGATGTTAGTATTAGGATGGGTGAAGATGGTGTCAGACTTGACAACTTCCAAGTCACCTTCATCGAACTGTAACCGAACCATAGTCCGGTCGCTCCAGCCCTCTTGAGTTGCAGGCTGTATAAATGCATCCCAGCTACTCAATGTGGCACGTAGCCTGTTAATCGGAGTGTCCTTGAAGCCACTCCTTACCTGCAAACCTCGAACTTTAATTTGTTCCTTGAGGTTTGCTACTCCACTCTGTTGTGTCATACTTAGTCTTCCTTGTAAAAATGATTAAATACTAATCCGAGGGTGATAGCTAAGGTCCATCCTATTACTATCACCGCTACATCCCCAGTTTCCAGGTTGTACCTCACTTTCGGTGGGGTCTGTTGCACCCCCGTATTGTATTGTATGCAGCATCACTACGTCAACTGATGCCAATCAATCAGTGTTAGTTTCCCCGCTATAAGTGGTCGGCTGGAACGCTTCATACTCGTGGTCTTTATCGACGTGAAAGAATTCAAACGTTGCGCAGCTTATACACGGTGGGCCGAGGTCTTCCCAAATCAGATTGCCGTTCAAGTCCGTGCGCCCGTCTTTCCTTCTTATTTTGTTGCATCTCGGGCAACTGAAATGAAGCTCAAACTCAGCGGCGTTTTTGTGCTCGCACACCGCCTCAACGGGCTTGGATGGCCCGAACACACGCTCGGCACGATTCAAGTCGTGAATGATTACCTCGGGCTTGCTGGCGAACGGCCCTTCGATGTAGTCGTGACCGTCACCTTCATGTTTAGCTAGCTTGCACCTGACAGGATTACGATAGTCGCATTGCTCAGTGGGCGCATCGCTGGCGAGGACGGCTTCGAGTCCGCTACTGTCATACCGTCCATTTTCATTCAAATCATCGAGTAGTTTCCTAGCCTCGATTCGAAACGCCGCCAGTTCCGTTGAGGCGGGGGGTTGCTGGCTACCGGGAACCGCTGTCAACTCGATAGCCCCTCCACAGTTCATGCACTCGGTAACTCGGGTTTCTTTGTCGAGAGGCACATGCTTGCAACGATTGCTCATCAGCGTCCACACGTCGCCAGCAGCTTGTGGGGCTTCGGTAGGATAATGTTCCTGACAGTCAGCATCCTGACAAATACCATTATCATCCATGTACTTACCACTACAAACTATACCGTACCTATCCTTCAGCACAACACCATTAATAACTATGGAGTCTTGTGCTGACCAGAATGCAGTTGCACCTGGAAGTTTATCAATGGTGTCTGCATTGGTTAGCCACTCCGCATACTCCTCATCATCTTTATGCATGATGTCCTTCATCTTACCCATACCTACTATCCTCCCTAGCTTGGTCAGCAGCGTCAGCTATTATGTCCTCATGTATCTCATCACAGTTACAGTCATCACCTGTTGGTAGTAGTGATGCACACAAGGTGTGATGCTCGTTATTTGGTGGATCAACTGGTAGTTCTAATCTATTCATGTTACACTCTTTTTATTGAATGATGATATAGCATCAGCTAGTGTATTAGCATGCTTCTCTTGCCGAAGCAAGGATTTCTCAGCATCATCTTTCTTCTTGGCTTCCATCCATGCTATACCTAATACTCTTATCTCATTCATGATCTCTAAGACACGGTCAACCCAAGGTCCTTCCTCAGTAAATTTACCATTGTATACTTTAAGAGTGTCACCCTCCAGTGGGCGTATATGCACATTTCCACCCATATAAGTACTGATACGACTTGGTGTTGTAAATCCACTAGTAGGAACAGTTAGTACTTGTACTGAGCAGTAATTGAAGGTTGACCATTCATCAGTAAAGATCATACCCTCAATAGTTATACCGTATGGAGCACTGCCGTGACGTGCTCCTTGCCATGTTAATGCGCCTTTAGGTACTGCCTCACGTATCCGTGTCCAGTTTAGCAGGTTTGTAAAGGCTCCTGCTGTTAACCTCTTCCTATCTATAGGAGTGCTATAGTAATCATTCATGTTGTACCTCATAGCAACAGTCTTGTATCACCCTCACATTGTTAGCACCGAGGTGTCTAATCATGCAAGCTGGGTGATGAAAAGCTTGCATGAAAAATGCACCAAGTTCCCACTTCACTTCATCAACTGGAGTGAAGGGTAGTAGCTTACCCATGTCCTCATCCACTAGTACCTCCAGTGTTGGAATAAACGATGCGTAAGAGAGACCTATTGGTATAACATACCCACAACACACAGTTACATAGGAGTCTCTCTATCAACAAAGGAAACAGCAGTCCATCTTGTATAAGTAATAGTACCGTGTTGTTTGAGTTGAGTTGTATCTATATTAGTAATGATGCTGTCGTTAGAAGGAGGTTCATTGATACCTACTACATGGACAAGAGCATGCTTGAGATACTGGTCGTCAAGGAAAGATGTTGCACCATGGATTTGAGTACGTAACTTATCTATTAATAGATCATAGTTAGTATCATACCTAGCTCTCATGAATTGAGGAGACTTGCGCATAGTCAGGCCGGCCTTGAGACTCCAAGCTGTGCGTAAGCGGCGGTGCTTACTATCATAGAGTAGGTAGCAGTTCTCACACAGTGGAGTGACCACAGTTGGATGGGTGCGGAGGAACTTTGGGATGCCCCGCTTCTTCATCTCTATCCAAGGAATAAGGAAGTGGAAGCGTGATGCCACTTGTCTACATCCCTGTACTGTGCTACGTCCCTTACATCTGAATCCTTTACCATCACTGTAGTGGTGGAAGTCAGTAGCTAACCCATCAAGGTCAGACTGTAGTTCACTAGCTACAAACGTAGGCTCCATATGTGCATCAGTCATGACTGGTGCTATGTTGTTGTCGAAGTCAGATGATACTCTATCCCTTGGCATAGTAATCCTCTAACTCCTCAATGCAAGTAGAACAGTCTTGATTGCCTGCATTTTTATGCTTGCCTTGCTTGTGTTGGGTTACTAAGCACTTAGCGTAAGCCTCCCATTCAGGTTCAATCCTAGACTCACGTGTAATTGGTGGTATCTTATACATTTTTACTTCTCACTAAATTGCTACCACAGTAGCAGCATACTAATGCACCTTCGTGTTTACATATTATAGTATCAGGACAATGCGGGCATACCATAGTCCAGTGTTTTCCCATTACTATTATCTCCTTCTGTTGTGAATATACAACCCATAGATCTACTCTTATGAATCGTTTTATCCAACACCTAGTGGTCGTGAAGTCATAAGTAAATTACTCCGTGCAATGACTAACTCCTGTGCAGGGAGCAGCATCTCACTGTGCCTATGCTTTTCAAAAGTAACCCTCACATTGGAGTAGTCAGGCGTCTCTTCAGTCAACCGCATACTAATCATAGTGTCAGCCCAGTCTGCAAAGATACTAGTACCAATGAGCTCATGCTCCATGTGTTCAGTTGTTTCAGTGCCAGTCTCATCCGTACTAGGCTTCCTAATGTGACCAACGATGCACACTGCACAGTTGTACCGCTCAGCTAACTTATCACAGAGGTCTACCACTCTCTGCCCATCCACGTTAGAAGTTAAATCTCCTGCCATTGCCTTAGTGATAGGATCAATGATGAGGAGGTCAGGTTTATATTGGTATAGTTCAAGACCTAATGAGTTTTGTTTATCATGTTCGATCTTGAACCAAGGCTGAGTAGATATGCGGAGTCTAGCAGGAGGAAGGATACTGTTCCCCTCCATATACTTCATGAGCCGACCCCTCATCATAGTGGTGGTTACTTCAATCTGTAAATAGTACACACCGAAGCCAGCTGTTTGATAGCCCAGCCAGTGCTTACCCCAAGGAGCTTTGAGAGATAGATCAAGTGCCAACATAGACTTGAAGCTGCCCCACCTGCCATAGATAACCATAGTCCCACGAGGTACAAGGATAGCAGAGGATGCACCGCCGATTAGAGTGGTGACCTTGGGAGGTATCCAGTCTATCAAATCCTGAGCAGACATACTATCCAAGAGACTTCACCTTGTAGTACTTAGGGTGTTCATCTCTCCACTGCTTACAGTCTTCACAGTTGTACTTAAGGTGAGGAAGACACCGTGGTTTATCCAAGGTCGATGACTCGTTTCCAATAGACGTTGGGGCGGAGGGAAGTTTGCTTAGACATACTTAAGATACGACACTGAAAATCTGGTGGTCTATTAGTACATTTGAAGTTGGAGTACTCACACCCTACGCAAGAGGGAAGCAGAGTTGTTGTCCATTCAAGTTGGAGTACCTCACGCCAGTGCGTTGATATTTCTTGAGCATTGAATGTGAACATCTCCTCAGCTGGCTCCCACAATGCAGCAGCTTCAACTGTAATGTTAGATAAATTATCTTCCCATTGAAGCATCTTTTTAGTGTATAGTACACTTCGATTCTTATGCTTAGGAACAGGCACCAACTTCCAATGCCCATGTTTCTTAGTACGGATCAGACTCATCTGCTCCATGATAGCCTTTCTCATTCTTCCAGTAGATTGTAGCCCTGGCATTTGGTCAACTCAAAGTTGTGTGGTTCTTTATGTAGAAATAATAAAGTGCAATGCTTATGAGTTCCATTATGTTGAGACTCAACCATAAGACATCTAAGTTCAGGAGTATGATGAGCAGGCACTATGCTAGTCCACCCTTACCAAAAGTCTTCTCACATGAATATCCGCAACTTAGTACTACACCAGTGAGACTATCTATCTCACGCTCCACCTTTGTCCAACCACTATCACTGACCCAGTTGATATCGTAGTACAGTAACCGTGTTGCATATAGCACAGCCCAAGTACCCATGTTAATAGGGTAGGTGTAGTCCCAAATAGTATCTCTACCTAATGTTCCTTCACCACTAATAGGTGCACAGTATGTAGGATTCTTTTCATTAAGGATGCGATCAAGTTGGTAGTCAAGGATGCTTCTATCCAAGGATTTAGCCGGGGTATGGAACTTCATGAGTTGAGTGGATGAATAGTTCCAATTACACCAAGCATAGTCAAGCTGCCAGTTGGTCATGATTGCTTTGGCTTTGAGCACACGTGCTTTACTATTTGTCCACGCTATGAGAGTGCGAGGCAGATCAAGGACTGCATCCTCATATGTTGTAGCTGTAGTGTTGAGGGATAGATCAACCCTAAATACATGACCGGAGTTAGCTAGTTGCTCAGAGTATGACGAGAACTTGGCATATGCCCACTCTCTATCAGTCATGTGCTTGCATTATATGTGCCATCTGTTGAATTAAGCTCGGGCGATGAGCGTAGTGGATAATCTTGTATTGACTGTAACACTGACACGTGCTCCCAATGCGCTGAGTTTTAATCATGCTCAGCAGGTGTAGTTGTTGAGGGAAAGATTTGTTGAGTGGGATAGGCCGAGGTTTAGATGCCATTGCTTTCATCCGTTGGAAGGTAGTCAAGCTGTCTTCCCACCGTGACGGTAAGGACGAGTGGTGTTGTAGATCATTTTAGTTTTGATAGCCAGGCCTATGTCTATCTTCCACTCAGTAACCATGTCACCAAGGCGGATGAATATATTAGCCAACTCAGAGTCGAGACCAACTGGCTTATCCATGACCTCACCCTTATCCTGATTGGCAGGAATGAAGTGGAGTCCAGGCTGTATACCCTTGCGTATGTCCTCATACAACTTGGCAACCTCAGTCACCAACAGCATACATACCTCGCCTTTGTTACGAGGTTCATCATGCCAACCATTGATGGTTGCTGTATCATGACAGATTTTCATGAGTGACTTGATGTAATCAAACACATGCTCATCATCGCCGCCTTCTATATTGGCTCTGATGTCACCCATTGCTAGTTCCCTGGCGTCCATATGTCAGAACCTTTCTTTGCTTCTTCAACAGGTACCCAAGCTATTTTCATTGACATAAGATTGCCAATCTCATCTGGCATCTGAAGTGTGATACCTGGTATTAGAGAGATCAGTGACAAGAATAACTCAGCATGGTGAGAGCAGAAGGCACTCAGCGTATCGTTCTTGTCTACCTTCTTACGCCGACCAGTACAGTGGTTGAGTACGCATACAGTTTTATCAGATACGATGTGTAGCTTGCCGTTAGAATTCAAGATCAATATCCTTTAGCAGAGTATTAACTGCTGCCGCATCTGCCTCACCGATGATATATCCCAGTATCATACCAATATAGAACATAGGAGCAGGGTTACCACCTATAACCTGGACTAGTCCACCCATCATAGGATTGTTATTAAACACAGCGTCTATCAACCTCATGATTGCTTCGTTCTCAACTGTGATCAGCTTGTCAATAATGGGTGCATCAAAGGTTGAAGCACGACCGTATGCAGATTCAAGAAGTACTACTACATCTTCAGCTGCCTTGAAGTGATCGTCACCACAGTCGTCACAGTTGTGCCTTGACTCCGGGAGTCTAGCAACTAAACTCTTTGCTAAATCTAGTGCTGTGCTCAGGTCATTAGAGAACTGTGCCTTCGCTAGTACCTTACGATTGTTGTTATCAGTCAAAGATATCCTCCTCAGCGTGGAATCTTATACGTGCCAGGTCATCAGGGTCAGGGAGTTCTTCATCTGATAATAGAACAGGCCCATCTATCAGATGCACGAACTTAATATAATTGTTACACCGAGCACAGGTTGCCTTGACATTACCATTTAGTTTCACACTGGTATCAGGAACACCAGAGTACCCACAACTATCACACTGTAGTGTGCGGTCGTTAGGATGTATGCTGTCTAGTAACGTCATATGTTTATTGTATACCTGAGTGGTGTACTGTGTCCACTGTTAGAAGTGCAACACCCGAGCAATGGCAGTAGGTAAGATGGAGTTGCGTGCCTGATACTCGGACATTAGTTCGTTGTATACATCAGGTAGAGGTGAGGGTTCAAACTGTATCCTACCCATCTCATAGTCCAATGCTAACTGATTACCATCACCTTGAGGTTGAGGACCTGCAAACATACCATATAGTCTGTTCATGTGGTCAACAGTTCGGTTACGCTCAAGCATCTTGATACAGTTGTTGATGTGACTAGTGTCCATGTCTCTGATGAATAGCTTACGTCTGTCTGCTGTCACCCAGTAGCCAGGCTGTGAGTTGTGCTGTGTTACGTGTGAGTATCTCATAATTAAAAGGCCAACATGAACAGAGTAATGTCCGCTGCTCTACTAAAGGTAGCGTGACTGTTAAAGTCTACATCATAAGCAGAGACACACCACTTACCTTTGTCCTCTCGCCATATGTAGAAGGTGATGGAATGCCTCACCACTACTATGTAAGTGAGTCCTTCCTCATCTGTCTCCATAAACCCACCAAGTTTAGTGGACATGAGACCTGTCTCCCACTGGAGATTGGATACCTTCTTGCGCCAGCCTCCAGGCTTAGGCTTGCGAGTAGCAGGGCGGCGAGGCTTGCCAGATTTGTAGAGGAGAGGATCAGGCATGTAGTTTCCCCACATACTCAATGAGTGCAAGCATCACTGTTCCCTCAAGATAGATGGTGCTAGTAGGAGTGGGTGTCCCATCCTCAGCAGTCAGAATAACATACTCCCCATCCCACTGTGCATATACTCCATCACCTAAATAAACTTTATCCATGTTATATCTTTCACTTAACTAACCAGCATGAGAGCCAACATCTGTTGACCCTCGTACTTGTTAGTTAAGATGAGGCATGATAACTACGGTGAACACAGTTTGTACTAATGAATCACACTCATCGAAGAAGTCATGGAACGCTGCCTCAGCTACGTATAGCTTGTCACGCCGAGACTTAGACGGACCTTGCTGATACAAGAGTTTGGCATCCTTCTTATCAAGGAACTTCCTCGTCAATAGTTGTAGTTGTCTAGTCGGTTCCAATTATTATCTCCCTCATTCCACTAATAAATAACCTAGCCTGACACCAAGGACAGTCCTCTCTAAACAGAGATGGATTGAATCTGTTATGGTCAGGGTAGTAGTTGCCATGCTGTCCTCGACTATGAAAATGTAAGATGTCGTCGAGACTAATATCTTCTCGTCTCATCTTACCACCTTGAGTGTTGTAATCAGCTCGCATCAATCACCACTGGCCTGTTGATGATAGCATTCAACTCCACTATATGTCTGCGAAGATGTTCCTTTGCCCACTGTGCATTATACCCATGCCAGAAGGTGATCAAAGATACTATGTGATTCAGCATGATGCGAGTTGACTTGGCATAGAAGACTGTGTCCTTAATCTCTATCACATCTCGACTCGGCATACAGTCTATGATGTCAGCCACAGTGCGAGCGTTGGAAGTTGTACCCTCCATTGCCCATTCATATGTTAGTTGGAGAGCATGCTGTGCCTCGGTAGAGTCGAGACGTTGAGATAGCTTACCCATCTATCTTGTCCAACGCTGATTGTGCCAATGCTTTCATAGCATCAATGGTGTTACTAGCGTGAGTCAGTTGATCTCGACTGTATACACCAACACCTTGAGTTATATCCTTCAATGCTTCAATGGCAATCTTCAGTTTATCTTCTGTCATGCTGGCCTCCATTGGTGCTCACGCTTGAACACCCAGTTATCTACACTCACAGCGAAGTATCTGTTGCACCCATCACACTCAGCTGTCTTGGTACTGTGTATACCTGGAGTATGAGGTGTGTATAAGGTACTAGGTATCGGACTGCCTGTGCACAAAGGATTAGTGTGGAACCTACTCATGACTTACCAACAGTTATATTTATCTCACCACGCTCAACTGCAGTGCGGATGAATCGGATAGCATTAGTGTCACTAACACCACCTTCAAACTGTTGCTTAGCCTTGATATAGCCAACATCAAGTAGTAGGTGTATGAAATTTATACGGCGTTGGTAGCCAAGTTGCCGTTCAGCGTTGTGTCTTTGAGTCTTGAATTTCTTCATTCCTGTTCATACCCACAGGTAGAACATACCTGCTCATCGCTCCATACTATCTCAAGACAGCTGGGACGTTGACATTGGTAGCCTACTACTGTGTTCGTAGGTTCAGTATCCTGATGCCCAGTGTTAGACTTGAACGCACCTTGTTTAGCTCTATATTTAGATGTCATTAGCATTGTACCTCTGCTATTAGTAACACACCATAGGGATAGACATAGTTAGTCAAGCGCTACCGTGTGGTGCACGCTGTGTCCCAACTACATCTATCCCTGTGATGTTTTACCTTCACCCTGATGTACTACTTATCACCAGGGAGTTGGCATCACGATTCATAGATCACCTCACTGAGTCTTGTAACTGGTATAGCACCACGTATTACCGGGTCAATTAATAATAACATACAGTGCACCACTGTGTCCACTGTGCAGTACTGGTGTTGTACTAATCCCTGATGACATCTTATCCAACACACAGCTTTGTGTCACCTATTTGTCCCTACCGTGTCAATCTCCCCTTCATGCGACAGGGTGCAAGAGACCGTAGTATCACCGCCAATCTGCCAGGATGTGGCAAAAAGAGACCCCGGAGTGATGTGCGCCATCCCGAGGTCGTCTCACTAACTTACGTTCACTCGATCCCACACCTTGACCTTGAGTGAGTAGGCCTTGTTGCCGTCATTGCCATCCGCTACGATAGCATCCATTGCCGCTTTTTCTTCAGCGTTCGCATTTGCGTCGAAGTTGCCGCCAAGATCACGTTGTGATCCGCTAGTCTTCTTCGCCGTTGCCCTCTTCGCAGCCGCTCTCGCTGTGACCGGAGCAACACTCACGATGTCAGCACCGCCGTCAGCATCCGGCTTCACCTGGATAATAAACCCAGTGACTCCGATGGCTTTCAGTGCGTCGAGGTCGATACCGCAGGCATCCAAAATTTCACTTGGGCCACCCACGATTTCCTCGAAGCGTTCGGTCTGCTTCGCCATACGTTCCTCAGACTGCTTACCAGTCAGAGTAGTACGTTCAGCTTGCATTGCGGCTATCTTTTCTTCTAATGCTAGTACATCAGCATCAACAGAAGTTTCAATCGCATTAGAATCTTTTACAGGCTCTTCAGCCTTATCAGATTTCTTTGATTCAGTTGTCATATTAGCCTATTCGAATAGTTACCCTCCGATACGCACACTAGCAGAGTGTTGTTGACCTGCCCTTGTTTGGGGCATACCACCATGATACGCTCTCGCACACCCCTTGTCAACTGAATTAATTAACAAAAGTATGCCACTAATCTATGGAGGATTAATAAGACTATCTTATCTTTAGTACTATATATACTTGTTAAGCTCATCATATGGTGCACAGCTTGGGTAGATTAGATACTTACTATACTATTCACAGTTCAAATGCTGTACAAATTACACAGCAAAGTCAGTTTAAATAGTAAGGTTGATGCTTAACTTAACCAGTACGGTACGCTTACTTAGTTGAAATGCTTTTAATCTATCCCTGCTGCACAAAACCACGACAGCTAGAATAGTTTTATTGCTTACTAAGCTTGCTGCCGTGGGGATGCACTTTAACTATAGGTGGTAGTACCACATGCCTGCCCAGTGAATTGAAACTTTGTTTTAGTTAAGGTGTCGCAAATTA
>SDBT01012818.1_pt1 | contig 13454 bp, 11 predicted proteins | sample 2277101 | NCBI WGS metagenome assembly SDBT01 (sample SAMN10404973, study PRJNA504765) | marine sediment metagenome | isolation source: marine sediment core GS10_PC15, 103 cmbsf | place: Arctic Ocean: Southern Knipovich Ridge | collected 2010
GCGGATGGGTGTGACGTCGGCCCGGCGGATGATCACGTGTTACCTGGGCTCGGCCAGCAGTGTCTGTGCGATCAAGGAGGGCGTCAGCGTCGCCTGCAGCAGCGGCGTCTCGCCCACGTCGGGTTTGCCCCAGATGCACGCGGCTGGGCAGTTCGACCCGGCGGGTTTTCGCATGTTGCGCAGGCGAGCCAAAATGCAGCCGCTACAGGTGTTGGACGACTTGGCGCATCACAGCGGGCTGGCCGCACTGAGCGGAGTCAGCGGTCGGATCGGCGAAATCCGAAGCGCCGCAGCAGACGGCGACGAGCGGGCGCAGCTCGCGTTCGACGTGTTCATCACGGCCGTTCGCGACTTCATCGGTGCGTATATCGTCGAACTGGGCGGGTTGGACGTGCTGGCCTTCAGCGGAACGGTGGGGGCGGGCGACCCGGTGGTGCGGGCCGACATCTGCGGCGACCTGGAATTTGCGGGTATTGAAATCAATACCGCCCGCAACGAGCAGCTTGCCGTCGAGGGGCGGATCGACTCGGGCAGGCTGGCGTCGGCCGTGTGGATCGTGCCCGCCAACGAGCCGCTCATGCTCGCCCGACTGACGGCGGAACTGCTCGAACAACTGGCCGAAGCGCAACGGGGGGCGTTTGCAATAAAAGCTTAGGCCGAGCCGAGCAGCATGTCGCTATAAGAGCAATCGATCAGGTCTTTGGCTTCGATACCGAACAGTTCCATGAACTGGTTGCACTGGCGGAGGAGTTTGTCCCGGCCGATCTGTCCGTCGTTGCCGATCGCTTCGATTTCCACGAAGCCGCCCAGCCCATCCACTTGGTCGATGTGGAATTTGACGTTGTCTATGAAGAATATTTCGCGCGTCTTGCTGACCACCACGAGCACGCCCATCGCGGCTGTGAGCACGTCTTTGATGCCATCCCCCTCCGGCGGAGAAAACAGCGTCACGTCGGAGGCTTTCGGGGCAGACTGGTTCGGGCGATGGTAGTGGATCAGGTTTCGCTCGATCGAGCCTTCGCGCAGTTTCAGACGCCCGGCCGGGCAATCGAAATACGTGTCCACCTGCCGGTCAGTGCCCACGTTACGGGCTTGGTGCGACTGGAGAATCTGCCGGATCCGGTCCGGCTGATCGCAACGTGCTTTGATTTCCACAATCCAATGATGCATAATTACCTGTCCGTCTTCGGGAGACAGGGTAGCACGTTGGTCTGCCGATACGCAGAATGTTTTATGGTTTTAAGTTTTCGGCATGGGAGTTCTATGATGTTGATTCAAAGGCTACTGGTGACGATTGTGGCGATGCTGTGTGCGGGACTGACGGCCGGCTGTGCTGGCACGCTGAGTCCGCAGGCGGCAAGGCAACTCGAAGGCTGTCGACAACTCTATCACTCCGGCGACGATGCGGCCGCCTCACAGTGCCTCACCACTTTCCTCCAGGACAAGGCGAACAAGCCCGCGTTCGACCAGGCCCATTATCTGCGCGGGCTGTCGCGCTTGCGAGTAGGCGAGCGGGCCGGGGCGAAGGCCGACTTCAACGCCGCACTGCGAAACGCGTCCGACGGTGACCTGGAGGCCCTGGCCTTGCTGGAACTGGGGCAGATGGCGTACGAAGCGGACGACATGGCCAGGGCGGAAAACACGCTTCGCCAGGCGCTGGCGAATATTACCGAGGGCGAGCAGCCGGGTGATCGGACAAGGTATCTGCTGGGCTGCGTGCTTCAGCGGCAGGGGCGCTGGGAAGATGCCGACTTGCAGTTCGACAGGGTGATCTTCCAGTTCGAAGGTTCCGACCTAGCCCGCCAGGCTGGGCGGAAAACGCATTGCAAGGCCTGGACGATCCAGATGGGCGCGTATCGCAAGAAGAATCTTGCAGCCTCTGCCGCCGAACGATTCCGAAGGAACAAAATCACAGCTTTTGACAACATTATTTTCGACGAGCACGGCCCGCTGTTTGTCGTCCAGATCGGCCGATACCCGACCTACGAGCAAGCCGTCGCCGAGTTGCTCGTCGTGCGCAGACAGCATGCCGAAGCATTTGTTACTCCAAGTCGATGAGCAGCGGCATCGATGGGACAGAGGAGGCTGCAACACGTCCTTTGTATAACATCTTGAATCATCGAATGTTATAACCAGTGGCAGATATGTGACGGCTATTGCTGTGCTGGCCGGAGAGTTATTTGGGTCAAACCGGGGATTAGAGCAGTTCACTCTGAGCTTGCATCATTTCTGCTGGGAAGCCTCTACGGCTGACTGCATCAGAAAACCTTCGGAATATCGTTGTTATTTCACCTGCCCTCTTTGGTTGCCGATAAAAAAAAAGTGAGGAAGAGGTCACAGGAATATCCCGATGCCGCCCAGGCAGATTCGCCGGCTGCGCAGCAGTGCAACCACGGATTGTCTCTTTATCGCAAGGGCGAATACCTTCAGGCCATCGAGGCGCTGAAGCCGTGCTGTGCGAGCAAGGACCTGTTCGGGAAGATGGCCCGCTACTATCATGCGATGAGCCATCGGGCACTGGGGATCGAGGATTTGCGAGAAGGGCAGTTCGCGCAAGCCGAGCAACATTTCCACAAGGTTATCCAGACTATAGGCCGCCAGGGCGATCTCTCGTCCTATCTTGCGAGCTTGTTTGCAGGCACACATCAGTATCGCAAGTGTGCCGATGAAATGGAACGAACTGCGGAAATCGAGCCAGATAGTTCGCCGGTCCGTCGCAAATACGCCCAGGCGTTGTGGCAGGCTGGCCGTCGCCCCGAAGCGTACATGACGCTTACCCGTGCGATTCGCGACCTTCAGGAAGATCACTGCGAACTCTATATCCAGTTGGGATTATTTTACTCGGCCGAGGATCGTTTCGACGAGGCACAGGAGATGCTCGCTCAGGCTATCGAGGCCGACTGCACCGACAGCGAGGCGCACTATTACCACGGTCTGATCGCAGCCGCCCGCCAGGACACCACCATTGCCGTTCGTTCGTTTCAGCGGGCGTTCGAGCTTCGGCCTGATGATCTGATGGCGGCATGGCAGTTGGCTTCGGCGTCGAAGGCGGCCGAGGACGCCGGCTACGGTGTGATCCTTCGTTTACCAGACCCGAGCATTGTGAACTCTGGCGGGTCGCATGTTCGCCAGTTAGCGCGATACATTTGCATGGAGCCGGATTTCGTCGATGCGTTTCTCTCTCTCCCGGCAAGTGCCGTGGATGGGGACTTGTTCGAGCTCCTGAGCGGCGTGCTGCAAATGGCGATCAACGAGCATCCCAGTTATGCGGATTTGCATTTTCGATGCGGGCGCGTGTTTCATCGCCTCGGCCGGTCTCAAACGGCATTGGAGTATGTCATGCGAGCCCTGGCGATCAACCCGCGATACATCCAGGCGTTGATCCTGGCCGGAAAGCTGAACGCCGAGATGGGTCAGCACGACCAGGCCATCGAGCATCTTCGCCAGGCGATTTCCTGCGGCGGTGACTGGGCCGACGTGCATTGTCTACTCGGCGAGTTGATGAACAACGCGAGCCGGACCAGCCAGGCTGAAGGTCACCTGCGCAGGGCGTTGGAGTTGAATTCAAATTATAAGCGGGCAGCCGAGTCGTTGGAGGCAATGGCAGCCTGAGGAGGAAGTGAGTAAGTGAGTCATTTACTTGAAATTCTGGGCCGTGGGCTAAGCGGCGAACTGACCGACATGCTGGACCGATACTTCTGGTCTCCCCCCGACCGGAACCTGGAAGAACTTTCCCATGCCTGCAGCGAGCATCCGGATTGGCCGGACAAGCAGTTCCAGGTTGGGCTGGCGCATCTGCGGATGAACCAGGTCGACGAGGCGATCGAACATCTGGGCCAGGCTTGCCGATTCAAACCCGACTACATTGCAGCCCGTCTGGCGCTGGCGTCGGCATACGACGAAAAGGCCATGCCCGACAAGGCGCTCGAACATCTTCAAATCGCCAATCAGAATCGTCCCGGTGAGTCGCCGGTTCTATTCGGGATCGGTTTTTGCCTGGAGAAACTCCAGCAGCCGCAAAAAGCGATCGATTATTACCACGATGCCCTCAAAAGCGAGCCTGATTTTTTCGCGGCCCGTGAGCGAGTGGCGGCGATCTCGGTCCTGACAGACGACTTGCAGGAGGCGACCGATCAGTACGAGGCGATGCGTGCATTTCGCCCCGAAGAAACCTGGATTCGCGCCGCGTTGGCGCATCTGCACTACCGCAAGGGCGATTACGGCAGGGCGGTCGAAGAATTTGAAAATGCGATTATCATGGAGCCGGAAAACTGGGCCCTGATGGATGACGAGGTGGAATCGCTTGCCGCCGCAGGTCAAATCCGCGAAGCCATCGAACGCCTGCACACGCTGATCGAGAGCCAGGGATCGTTCGCGGACCTTCACGTTCGCCTGGCCGATTTGTACAGCCAGATCGGCGACGACGACGCGGCCATGAAGCATTATTGCACCGCGATGGAACTCCAGCCGAATTACCTCGAAGGGTGCGTCAAGATGGGCACGCATCATTTGCTCAACGCCCGATGGGAAGAAGCTGCCGATGCTTTTCAGAACGCCAGCGAACTCAATGATCGGCTGCTGATCAATTACATCGGTATCGGCGTTTCGCACATCGCTGCCGGCAACACGCCGCAGGCAATGGACCATTTTGCACTGGCGGCGGCCATCGAGCCGAACAGCACGCTGCTTCTTGCCGAGACGGCCCGCTTGCAACTGAAAGCGTCGGTGGCCGAAGAATTCATTGCCGGTTTCCAGATGGACGAGAACCTGCCGGTGGCGGAGATCGATCTCGACAACGATCATCTGCTTCAGGTGCAGATCGACCGGCACGGGGAGGAAGTCCAGCGACATCCCGGCCATGCCGACGTGCGGTATCGCCACGGCGTGCTGCTTCGCTCGGAGGGCAGGCTGGTCGAAGCGATGGAAGAGTTCTCCGCCGCGGTGGCGATCAATCCCAGCTACGTCCAGGCCATCGTCAAACTTGGAATCACGCAACAGGAACTGGGGCGCACCAGCGAAGCGATCGAGACGTTCAAAAACGCACTGGAGATCGCACCGCAATACGTGGACCTGCACTATCGTCTCGGATTGCTGTTTACCGATCGGCGTCAGTTCGAAGAGGCTATTCGGCACATGGAAGCCGCCTCCGAAGGCGCAGAGGACAACGAGCAGATTCGCACGGGTTTGGCGCTGTCGCTGCAGAACATGGGCCTGATGGATAAAGCGGCTGCGACGTGGCGAAGCCTTTGGAAACTCCACCACGCCAATATGTAAAAGAGGTATGTCAAAACATCAATTCGCGCTGCAAGCGGGTCTTGTTCCGTCCGTCAGCATCGAAAAAACTCGGCGAATCGCCATGATTCGACATCGTTTTCGCTCTTTATCGGATCGAAATAATGCAGCGATTTCGCCTGCAAAGCAGTTTTTGGCATAGCTTCTAGACTTGTCAGCCAAGCATTTTTTCGAGCCGGTCGAGGCCCTTGTCGATCTGCTCCATGCTCGTGGCGAAACTCAGCCGAATGCACTTATCGTCGCCAAAGGCGATGCCGGGCACGATCGCCACGTCGAACTGTTCCAGAGCGACCTTGGCGAACGTCAATGAATCAGTCATTTTCACGTCGCCAAAAGTGCGCCCGAACAGTGCGCTGACGTCGGGGAAGCAGTAGAATGCCCCGGTCGGCTGGAGACATTCGACCCCGTCGATGGCATTGAGCCTGGCGGTCATGTGAACTCCGCGACGGGCAAATTCTTTGCGCATCGCTTCGACCGCGTCGGCTGCGGCAGGGGATGTATAGGCAGCCAAAGCGCCCGCCTGGGCGAAGCTGACCGGATTGGTCGTTTCGTGACTTTTGAGTTTGCCCATCGCCTTGATGACGTCCAGCGGCCCGGCTGCCCATCCGATTCGCCAGCCCGTCATGGAGAAGGTCTTGGCCAGACCGTTAAACGTGATGGTTCGCTCGGGGAGTTTTTCGTCTCGCGAGGCGAACGAGACAAATCGTGTCTCGCCGTAGATGAGTTTCTCGTAAATTTCGTCGGAAAAAACCATCAGGTCGGTTTGCAGCACCGCCTCGGCGATGGCCGAAAGTTCCTCCGGCGTGTAGGTCATGCCCGTCGGGTTCGATGGTGAATTCAGAATCAGAATTTTGGCGTCTTTGGCTGCATCGAGCACCTGCTGGGGCGTAATCTTGAAATTCTGCTCGCGGCCGGCCGACAGTATGACAGGCTCGCCGCCGGCGAGGCGGACCATTTCCGGATAGCTGGTCCAGTAGGGCGCCGGGATCAGCACCTTGTCTCCCGGGTCGATCATCGCCTGGCAGGCCGCGTATATTGCGTGCTTGCCGCCAAAGGTGACGATAACCTGCTGGGGCGTGACGTGCAGGCCATTCTCGCGAGCGAGCTTGTCTACAATCGCCTGGTTGAGGGCTGCGCCGCAATGTGGAATGTATTTTGTGTCGCCCGCCTGCAGAGCTTCGATCGCGGCATCTTTGATGAACTGCGGGGTGTCGAAGTCCGGCTCGCCCGCGCCGAAACTGACTACGTCGGCGCCGTCTGCCTGCATTTGCTTGGCCTTGGCGGTGATTGCGATAGTTGCACTCGGCGCGACGGCGTTGATTCGTTGCGATAGTTTCATAGTGTTTTCCTGAGTATCAGAGTAATGAACGGTCAGTACTGTATCGTCTGGACGCGTGATGTCAATAGGCGCATAAAAACGGCCGGGCCAATAAAGGCGCCGGCCGTGGTGAGAGTCTGCAAATATTTGCTGCGGTCTACAAATCCGTCTTGGACGGAGTGTAGCCCATAAATGCCAGGAACTTGTTGGTATTGAACACGGGGATCTGCATGTCTTCCGCTTTGCTTAGCACTTCGTTGTATCGATCGGAGACTTTCAGTTGCTCGCGGTAGACTTGCCACTCCTGGGCACCAGCGGTCGGTTCCGGCTTGGACGGCTTGATCGGCTCGGTGCCAATTACGATGAAATCGGTTTCAATGTTGATTTCGTCGGCGATTATTCCGCCGGCCCGACGAATCATTGCCTTAGTGTCTTCTGCGCCTTCGGATGTCGCACGACCCATGCCATAGAGGTCGAACTGCCCCTCGACGGCGAACGTGAAGGTTTGTGTCGGGTCGAAGGCTACATTCGCCACCGGATCGTCCAGGCTGATCGTTTCGCCTTTGGCTACGGAAACCACGCGGCATTCGCTGGTGTTTTCCAGGACGCTGGTGACGCGAATCGTCGCCTTGCCTTGCCCGTCATCGGTAACTCCCGAAGGCGGATAGACGCTGAAGGTCAGCCCGGTCTTGACGCGGTCCAGGGCGCCGATCGAAATGTAGCAAACATCGCCCTGGGTCGACACCTTAAGGATCTTGGCGTCGGGCTTGAGGGCTACTTTCGCCTCGCCTTCGCCGGCCGTCGCTTTGCGAATGATGACCAGCAATTCTTCCACTCGCTTGCGTAGCCGTTTGACTTCATCTTCCAACTTCAACGCCGTGCGCGTCACTTTGGAAATATTGATGTTCAATTCCTGGCGTTTGCGTTCCCAATCTTTCTGGGCCTGGTCCAGGTCGGCTTTATAGCGGGAGTCCATCTGCTGGAGACCACCGTCCATCTGCTGGACTTTGGCCCGCAACTCGGCAAGTTGTTGTTCCTTGGCCTGGTCGAGTTCGTCCATCGCCTGATCTTTGCTGGCGAGTTCCTGCTGTTTCTGCCCCAGCAGCGATTTTTGCTGGGCGGCTAGTTCGCCGAGTTTCTTGAGCTGTGCTGCAAGATCGAGCAGTTCGGGGACGAGGCTCTCTTTACTGTCTGGCTTGTCCAGAGCCGTCTTCGCCTGGGCAAGGGCCGCAGCGGGGGTGGTCTGGTTGCCGGTGATCAATTTGGTCAGCTCGTCCTGCTCATTGCGCAGTTGGTGGACCACGGTCTTGCGAGAACGTCGAAACTGATCCATCATTTTCTCGATCGAATCGCCCGACATTTCGCTCGAACTGGCCAGGGCCTTGAGCTTTGTTTCGGTGTCCGCGAGTGTTTTTGATGTCTCGCTGGCGTTGAGATACATCCATATCGCCAGTCCAAGAGAGATCAGGGCGATGAAAACGAACACCACCACCAGATAGAGATAAGACGGGCCGGTTCGCTGCTGAACTACGCGTGCCATGCGGTAACTCCTGTTCTTTACGTCCACTTCCACTTCTGCGCCAATCGGTCGGGGTATAATTTTACCCGCCGTTTATCGGCCCGCTTGGCGCGCGGGATTAAGGGCAGAGTATCTTGTATTAGCCTTGCCAACGTCAACAGATTTTTTGCGGATGTCGGTTATCTTTCGAGTTTCTCTTGCAGCAGGCGCTGAACGTCGGCCGGCTGGGCGGCGCCGCGCGACTTCTGCATCACCTGGCCCATCAGGAACCCAGATGCCCGTTTTTGCTTCTTGCCGTCACTGCGGGCGTCCTCGAAGGCCTGGGGGTTGGCTTCAATCGCTTCGTTGATCCAAGTCTCTATCTGGCCAGTATCTGTCACAGCGAGCAGGTTCTGCTGCTCGGCGATTTTCCGCGGGTTTTCGCCCTGGGTTTCCACTATTACGTCGAATATTTTTGACGCTGCGGTGGCGTTGATCTCGCCGGCGGAGAGCATCTTCACCAGGGCTGCCAGGGCGTCTGCGCCGAGGCCAATTTCTGCGATCGAACAGCTTCGTTCGTTGGCGATCGCCGCCCCTCGCCCCAGAAGAAGGTTCACGCAGCGTTTGGTGTCGGCGCCGGCGGCTGCGACGGAATCCAGCAAATCGCCAGTGGCTGCGTCCATCGTAAGCGCGTCGGCCTGCTTGAATGTCAGTGCGTATTCGTCCATGTAACGCTGCCGGCGGGCGAGAGGCAACTCGCCGATCGTGGCGGCGATTTTTTTCTGCAACTCGTCGCTGACGGTCACCGGCACGAGGTCCGGGTCGGGAAAATAGCGATAATCGTGCGCCTCTTCCTTGTCGCGCTGGAAAACCGTCTTGCCGCTCGCGTCATCGAATCCGCGATTCTGCTTTCCGAGTTTAGCCAGTGTGAACCCTTCCGGGTCCGCCTGCCACTCTGCGTACTGTCTCTCGGTCTCAAAGGCTATCGCGCCTTCGAGCGATTTGAAGCTATTGAGATTTTTCACTTCGATGATGGGCGTTTTATACACTTGCCCATCGCGGGTGATGTGCAAATTGATGTTCGGCTCGAATCGCATGTGGCCCATCTGCATGTTAGCCTCGCTCACGCCAAGCCATCGCACCAGACGTTGCATCGAACGGGCGTAGCCCATCACCTCTTCGATGGTGTGCATGTCCGGCTCGGATACGATCTCCAGCAGCGGCACGCCCGCGCGGTTCAGGTCCACGCCCGTGTGGGATGGGTTGCTGTGGACGTTCTTGCCGGCGTCTTCTTCCAGGTGGGCGCGCAGAACGCGGAGTTTCCTGCTGCTGCCGTCCGACAGCGGAACCTCCAGATACCCGTTATCGGCCAGCGGCAAATCGTACTGGCTGATCTGGTAATTCTTCGGCAGGTCGGGGTAGTAGTAGCCCTTGCGGTCCCATTTGGTGAACGATGCCGGCTTGCAGTTCAGCGCCATCCCAACCTTGATAGAATATTCGACGGCCTTGCGGTTCATCACCGGCAGCGATCCGGGCATGCCGATGCAGACCGGGCAGACGTTGGTGTTCGGCGGGTCGCCGAAGTGGTTTCGGCAGCGGCAGAACATTTTTGTTTGCGTCGCCAGTTCGACGTGAATTTCCAGGCCGACAATAAGTTTTACGATGTCGTTCGATTCGACCATTATTACACCTTTGTATCTCCACGGTTTTGTTCGTGTTCGAAGCGTACTTTCTTGACGTCTTCTTCCAGTCCGGTCGCCTCGGCCAGCAGGCCGTACAGTTCTGGCCGGCGGGTGCGAATCCATCTTTCGCCGGTGCTCGATCCGCGAAGCGACGCATCCAGGTCGGCGAGAATCATTTCATCATCGGCTTTCCATGTTTCGCTTAGGATATTGCCGTAACAGTCCAGGATCATCGCGTTGCCGGTTCGTATTTCCCCGCCGTCCTGGCCCACACCGTTGGAGAACACCAGGAACATGCCATTGTCGTGTGCGCGAGCGGGCAGCCACTTAATCAGCCAGCCGCGACCCTTGGGGCCTTTGAACTCGGCCTCTATGGCTGCTGGGTTGTCGTGGCGGTTCTCCCACAGCTTGCGATCGACCAGGCCCATGCACAGACGGCTCGCGGTGTTGCAGCCGCCGGTCTGGTGGGGCGCCAGCAGAATTTCAGCACCCGCCATGGCCGTCAGCCTGACGTTCTCGCCAAGATTATTGTCGTAGCAAATCAGCACGCCAATCTTGCAGCCGTGAGGAGTGTCGAATACGGTGAACTGCGAGCCACTGGCAACGTGCGGATTGACGAAACAGTGAATCTTGCGGTGTCGTTGAACTTGCCCATCCGGCATGGCGACGACGTAGGTATTGTATAGCTGCCCGTCATCGGCCAACTCGATCAGCCCGGCGCCGATCGTCAGGTTGTGCTGCTCCGAAAGAGCCAGCAGGGTCTTGGACGATGGCCCGTCGGGTACCGACTCGGCCAGGTCGACAAGCTGGTCTCGCGCAAGCCCGCGCAGGTGCCAGTAACCAGTCAGACAGCATTCGGGGAATGCGACAATTTCCGCGCCTGCATCGGCCGCCTGCCCGGCAAACGATTGCACCTTGGCCAGGTTCGCCTGCTTGTCGTCTGCGACGGACTCAAATTGGACAGATGCGACGCGTATGTTTCTCATGATAGTCTTTTCGCCTTGGTGCGATGATGCTCGTGGCTGGGTGTAATGGTTTAACTCAACAGTGCTTTGGGTTTCAGTTTACTGATGCCGGATGCTTTCTCGAACATCCTGGCCGCTCGCAGGACGGTGCTTTCGCTCAGGGCCGGGCCGATCAGTTGCATGCCGATCGGCAGGCCGGTGTTGGAAAGCCCCGCGGGGATCGAAATTCCCGGCAGCCCAGCCAGGTTCACCGAAATCGTGTAGATGTCAGCCAGGTACATTTGCAGTGGGTCGTCGGTCTTTTCGTTGATCTTGAATGCCGTCGTCGGCGTGGTCGGGCAGAGCACCACGTCGCAGTCGGCGAACGCCTTGTCGAAATCGTTTTTGATCAGCCTGCGAACCTTCAAGGCCTTGTTGTAGTAGGCGTCGTAATACCCGGACGACAGCGTGTACGTGCCGAGCATGATCCGTCGCTTGACTTCATCGCCGAATCCCTCGGCCCGACTGCGAGAATAGAGTTCGATGATGTCGTTGACCTTCTCGCTCGTTCGATGGCCGAAGTGCACGCCGTCGTAGCGGGCGAGGTTGCTCGATGCTTCTGCCATTGCGACGATGTAGTAGCAGGCCACCGCGAAACTGGAAAGCTCTCCATGCTCGTCGCGGTCGATGCGGCTGTGGGGCAGCGAGACTTCGACTACTTTCGCGCCGGCGGCTTTGTATATCTCGGCCGCTGCGCGAATCGCCGCTGCGATTTCTTCGTCCAAGGCGTCGGAGTAAAATTCTGTCGGCATGCCGATGCGGAGGTTCTCGATGGGCGTGTCGATTTCGGCGAGGTAGTCGGGGATCTCGGCCGAGAGCGAGGTCGAGTCCTTCGGGTCGTGCCCTGCGATAACGCCGGTCAGCAGTGCGGCGTCGGCGACGTCTCGCGTCAGCGGGCCGATCTGGTCGAGGCTCGATCCGTAGGCGACCAGGCCGAACCGGCTCACCCGGCCGTAGGTGGGCTTGAAGCCCGTCACGCCGCAGAATGCAGCCGGCTGACGGATTGATCCGCCTGTGTCGCTGCCCAGAGCGGCTGCGCACTGCCTGGCCGCTACCGCCGCAGCCGAGCCGCCCGACGAACCGCCCGGCACGCGGTCAGTGTCCCACGGGTTGCGGGTCGTGGCGAAGCCGCTGTTTTCCGTCGATGAGCCCATGGCGAACTCGTCCAGGTTGGTCTTGCCGAGGATGACCGCGCCCGCGGCTTCGAGCTTGGCAACGGCCGTCGAAATGTGCGGCGCGTGGAAGTCGGCCAGGATCTTCGACGAGCAGGTGGTCTTGCCGTAGGGCGTGCAAAGATTGTCCTTGAGGGCTATCGGCACCCCGGCCAGGACGCCCAGCGACTCGCCGGCTGCGAGCTTGGCGTCGATTACCTTGGCGCGTTCGCTCGCCCGCTCTGCATGCACCTCGTTGAAGGCTGCCACCTGCGGCTCGGTTTTTTCGATGGAGTCAAGATAGGCGGCCGTCGCATCGGCGGCGCTTATCTCGCCTGCGGCGATCTTGTCCCGAAGCTCCAGGGCGGTAAGTTCCAGAATCTCACTCACGTTTTTTCTCCAATAGCCGAATGACTATCAACTGTCTCCAATAACCTTCGGGACTTTTTCACATGGCCCGTCTTGCCCACAGCTTTTCTCCAATAGCCGAATGACTATCAACTGTCGCCAATAACCTTCGGTACTTTAAAAAAGTTTCCGTCGCGGGCTGGGGCGTTGGCCAGGGCCTGGTCGGGCGAAAGCGACTCGACGGGCTCATCGTCGGCCAGCACGTTGTGGATCTCGACCGCGTGTGCCATCGGCTCGACGTTATCCGTGTCCAGTTCCTGAAGCTTGTCGAAATATCCCAGAATCGCCGCCAGTTGCTGCGAAAGGGGGCCAAGCTCGTCCTCGGCCAGTTCGATCCGGCTGAGTCTGCCTATGTGTCGCGTCAGGTCAATGTCGATCTTCTCTGTATTATCTGCCATGGTTATCTCTCCGGGTGCGGCCGGCGCGGCGCTAGCGAAACCGTATGATCGAGTTTCTCGGGCGATCTGTCAACGGACCGGACGATTTCCGTTCGCAGCGAGTTGACGTTTTCCCGGCGGGAGGCTATGATAATCACTACTTCAGCGGCGCGATACTGATTTTGCGGAGGTCGCAGCCGTCGCAATGCTACTTGAGATATCTTTGGATAAGGAATTGTATGGCTAAGGGCGAGGTAATTGAGGTTGAAGCGGTTGTAAAGGCGTCACTGCCGAACGCTATGTTCCGTCTTGAAATCGAGGTGGGCGAAAACAAGCACGAGATCCTCGGACACATTTCCGGCAAGATGCGTCGCCGGTACATCCGCGTCACGCCGGGCGATATCGTTCTCGTGCAACTCAGCCCCTACGATCTGACCAAGGGCCGCATCGTCTACCGTCAACGGTAGAACACTTGCCCCCGATCCGTGTCGGGGGTTTTTCATGCGCAGAGCGAATTATTTAGGCTGGCGACAATTTCGGTACTCACCACTCTGTAAAAAGTGATGGAGGTCGGTTGGTTTTTCGATATTCGAAAAAGTCTCGATCCAGTACCCACCGATCATTTCCACCGCATGAATGTCGCCTGCGTTGACCAGCGGAAGCTCCAGCCGCCGGCTCGCCTCCAGGGCCAGGCCAGCCAATTCATCTTGCTGATTCCACGTGA